>OCHE01001858.1_pt1 | contig 13353 bp, 8 predicted proteins | sample 1538681 | NCBI WGS metagenome assembly OCHE01 (sample SAMN04571717, study PRJEB22368) | human gut metagenome | biome: human gut; material: stool | host: Homo sapiens | place: Luxembourg | collected 2012-08-17
TGTCAATCAGCGAAGTGATTGACACGGGAGTGAACAGTAACTTCCCAAGTTCTCTTTAGATGTAGAATACCACACTGCTATTCTTTTTTAAACCGTTATTTTCAACTACATCTGTCGTTCATAATTTGTTCATTTATCATTTAAAAATCTTTCATCTTCTTATCACTTTTTCTTCATTTCTCTCACATATACTATAAGCATCAAAGGAAAAAACAAAAAACTTTGAATAAACTTTTTCATAATACATGCCGGGAACCAGTAAATGGTTACCCGGCATCCTCCCTTTTATGGAGACTTTTTTCTTATTCCGGAACAACCGGATCATTTATCACTTCTTGTTTCGTTTCCTGTTGTATTTCCTCTTCTACAGATTTTTCTGCAGTTTCCTCTGTTTGCTGTTCTGCCGTTTGCTCTGTTTCTTCCTTGTTTTCCCCGTTATTCTCTTCTTTCGTCGTTTCTTCTATCTTTTTTTCACATGCTTTGACCGATTCCAGAATCTCCTGAACCTGTTCTTCCATCTCTTTCTTCCATTTCAGATCTTCCAGTGCTTTTTTTCTGTCCTGTTCAGTTTCGCTGAGTTCCCCCGGTATTGTTTTTGCATCGTCTGGTTTCTGATCTTGCACTGCTGTTTCACTTTTCAAAACTGTATTGTTACCTTCCCTTCCTCGGCTCATCCCGATTCCTGCTGCCGCAATTACTGCCCCGGTAGCAAATAAAAGAACCGCCAGTTTGACATTCCGAAATTTTAGCTTCTGTTCCGGATTCCATTCCTCGCGTTCCTCCGGAAGATCACGTATCACCTGGCTGATCTTATCATAATGCCGCCTTCCTCCACCGGTACAACGTTCAATGATCCTCTCCAATCTGCGTTCTTCGCTTCTGCTAAGTTCCGGGATCTGCTCTGTATATGCCAGTAAAAACTGCAAAATTTTACCATATCCGAACAAATCTACCGAACAATTCTTCCTGCTTCCTGACGCTGTCGGGCGGATAAAATGACTTCTCACCGCTTTCTGCTGCATCTTCTTCATAACAAATTCATTTTCCTGTGCATCCGGATTTAAAAGCAGCAATTCTCCTTCTTCTGTCACAACAATACTATATGGGGTCAGACAACGATAATTCTGCCCGCGTCTCGACTGCTGATACTTTCTTATTTCTCCGGCAATCTGTCGAAACCATTCAAACAACACCGCTTTATCCAACTGTGTATTATCCCGCAGATAATAAATCAACAGTTCTCCCTGCAGGCAATCGATACCTGACTGGCATTCGGTTCCTTTTTCCACGAAGCGAAGTACTTCATACATTTTTTCCATATTTAATTCTACTGCAATCTGTCATCTAAACGTGTGCGGCCCCACACCGCACACGATACAATACCTGTCCAATTGAAAATTATCAGAATCTGATACGAACTGCTCTTCAGAATCTCTCCTGATTCTTCAGTCAGAACGACTGAAGTGTGACTCTCATATTAATTGAATTCTTCCAGTCTGTCAAGAGCTGCGGCAACAACTTTATCCATGTCATAATATTTATAATCTCCCAGTCGTCCGCCAAAGATTACATTTTCTTCCTTTTCTGCAAGCTTCTTGTATTCTTCAAACAATGTATTATTCTTCTCATCATTTACCGGATAATATGGCTCCATGCCAACACTCCATTCTGATGAATACTCTCTGGAAATAACGGTCTTCTCCTGCTTGCCAAACTCAAAATGCTTATGCTCGATAATTCTTGTATACGGAACTTCACGCTCTGTGTAATTGACAACAGCATTTCCCTGATAGTTCTCACAATCAAGAACTTCTGTCTCAAATCTGACAGAACGATACTCCAATGCTCCCAGCTGATATCCAAAATATTCATCGATCATTCCTGTAAAAATAATCTTCTCTGCAATCTCCGGATTCTCTTTTCTGAATTCAAAGAAATCAATCCCTGTGCGAACTTCTGTCCCTTCCAGCATCTTCTCAACGATTGCTGTATAACCGCCAACCGGAATTCCCTGATATCTGTCATTGAAATAGTTATTATCGTAAACAAAGCGGAATGGCAGACGTTTGATAATAAATGCCGGAAGTTCTGTACACTTTCTTCCCCACTGTTTCTCTGTATAACCCTTGATCAGTTTCTCATAGATATCTCTTCCGCCAAGAAAAAGTGCCTGTTCCTCCAGATTCTGTGGTTCTGTGATTCCTGTCTCTTTGCGCTGTTTTTCAATAATCTCTTTTGCTTCCTGTGGTGTGCGGATATTCCACATCTTACTGAATGTATTCATATTAAATGGCAGGTTATAAAGTTCATCTTTATAAACTGCTACCGGTGAATTGATGTAATTATTAAATTCCGCGAACTGATTCATGTAATCCCATATCTTTTTATCAGACGTATGGAAAATATGTGCACCATATTTATGTACATGGATTCCTTCTATGTCCTCACAGTAAATATTTCCTGCAATATGATCTCTTCGGTCAATCACAAGACATTTCTTCCCTTTTTTCTTTAATTCATGTGCCATGACAGCTCCATAAAGACCTGCTCCGACAATCAGATAATCGTATTCTTTCATTTACTCCTTCTTTCCGCAGAACGATTGTCTTGATCCGGTAAAATCCAAAGATCAACCTTTCTGTCTTCTTTCTTTTCATATTATGGTGTGTTTATGATAACACATTTTCTAATAAATTTGAATCTCTATCAAAAATACGGTATACTTAACAGCAAAAGGAGGATGAATTATGCTTATAAAAAATGGTTTTCTAATTGATCCTGCATCTGATACAGAACGTCTTGTCGACCTTCGCATCACAGACGGTCTGATCCAGACACTCGCAGATGCCGGAACTCTGACACCTGAAAATGGAGAGGATGAGCTTGATGCTGCAAGACTTATGATTTCTCCAGGACTTGTTGACACACACATTCATTTCCGTGATCCCGGATTTACTTATAAAGAAGATCTCCATACCGGATCTCTAGCAGCTGCTGCCGGTGGATTTACTTCCGTGATCTGTATGGCAAATACTTCACCAGTCATCGATTCTGTTCCGGTTCTCAAAGAACTGATGGAACGGGAGGCTTTGGAAGACATCCATATTTTCCAGGCTGCTGCTGTCTCCTGCGGACTCAAGGGTGAAGAGATGACTTCTATGAAGGAACTTGCCGCTGCCGGTGCCTGTGGATTCACAGATGACGGAATCCCTCTTAAGAACGCTGCATTTCTCTATAAGGCCATGGAAGAGGCGAAGGCACTTGACCTTCCGATCAGTCTTCATGAAGAAGATCCTGCATTTATTGAAACAAACGGAATCAACCACGGACCTGTATCTGATGCGCTGGGCATCTACGGATCTCCTTCGATTGCTGAAGAATCTCTTGTTGCCAGAGACTGTCTGCTGGCGCTTCGTTCCGGTGCACAGGTCGTAATCCAGCATATCAGCTCCGGACAGTCCGTTGAACTGGTACGTACCTTTAAAGCTATGGGAGCAAATCTGCATGCAGAGGCAACTCCGCATCATTTCACTTTGACAGATGAAGCTGTATTAAAATACGGCGCACTTGCCAAGATGAACCCACCGCTTCGTACAGAAAATGACCGCCTTGCTATCATCGAAGGTCTCAAAGACGGTACGATCGATCTGATTGCTACAGACCACGCGCCACACAGTACGGAAGAGAAATCCCGTCCTATCACACAAACACCAAGCGGTATTATTGGTCTTGAGACTTCCCTTGCTCTCGGAATCACTTCCCTTGTACGTCCGGGACACCTGACATTAAGCCAGCTGATCGAGAAGATGACGATCAATCCTGCCAGCCTGTATCACCTTCCGTGCGGTTCTGTCGCAGAAGGAAAATCAGCTGATCTTGTACTGTTTGATCCGAATGAGAAATGGACTCCTGAGACTTATGCTTCTAAGTCTTCTAATTCTCCATTTACCGGATGGGAATTGTATGGAAAAGTAAAATATACAATCTGTGATGGAAAGATTGTATACAAGGATTAATCTAAGAGGTCCCCTGCAGAATCTTTCATTTCCGCAGGGGACCTCTTCTTTGCTCATTAATCCTCGATCGCTGTTACTGTATAATCTTTGTCTTCGACTGTCTTTTTCAGCACTTCATTACTGATTTCGGAATTCAGTGTCACAACCGCTGTTCCAGCCTCATGGCTGACTTCTGCTGTATCAACCTGCTCAAGTGCCTCGAGAGCTTTCTTCACAGCCGCCTCACAGTGTCCACACATCATTCCTTCGATTTTCATTGTCTTTGTCATCTTTGTCTCCTCCTTGTTTTCTGACTCATTTTTGTCTGCTAAGACAATATCTGAAACAGTATTTTCTGCTGTTTCTACCTTTTTCATCTTTCTTTTTCTGTCTTTGCTGGCATCGTGCATTTTAAACAGATTCAGTCTCAATGCATTTGTTACTACACAGAAACTGGACAGGCTCATTGCCGCCGCTCCGAACATCGGATTTAATTTCCAACCAAAGACCGGGATCCAGATTCCTGCTGCCAGTGGAATTCCTATCGCATTATAGAAAAATGCCCAGAACAGATTCTCATGAATGTTGCGCAATGTTGCACGGCTCATACGGATTGCCGCCGGCACGTCACTTAACCGGCTCTTCATCAGCACAACATCCGCTGCATCGATTGCAATATCTGTTCCCGCTCCAATGGCAATTCCCATATCTGCCCTGGTCAGTGCCGGTGCGTCATTGATACCGTCACCTACCATCGCAACCTTTCCTTTTTCTTTCAGCTTGCGGATCACCTGTTCTTTTCCTTCCGGAAGAACACCTGCGATCACTTCATCCACACCTGCCTGCTCACCAATTGCCTTCGCTGTGCGCTCATTATCTCCGGTCAGCATAACAACATGGATTCCCATATTCTGAAGTTCTTTCACTGCCTGTGGACTGTCTTCCTTGATCACATCCGCAACTGCGATCATGCCAAGGAACTGCTTATTCCTTCCAAAGAACAGCGGTGTCTTTCCCTGCTGTGCCAACCGTTCTGCCTGTTCTTTTATGCTGGCAGAAATCTTCATTTTGTCAGAAATGAATTTAAAATTGCCTCCGTACAGCCAGTCCTCTCCAAGTTTTCCTGACAGACCATTTCCCGGAACTGCCTGAAACTGTGTGATTTCACTTTTCTGCTCTGCTTCCCCATTTTCTTCTGCCTTTGCAAGGATTGCCCGGGCAAGCGGATGCTCACTTTTCTTCTCCAATGCATTTGCAAAAAATAATAATTCATGTTCTGTCATTCCGTCCGCAGGGAGCAGATCCGTCACCTTCGGTTCTCCACTTGTGATCGTTCCTGTCTTATCCAGTGCGACAATCTCCGTCTTTCCTGTCTCTTCCAGCGAAACAGCTGTCTTAAACATGATTCCATTCTTCGCGCCCATTCCATTTCCAACCATAATTGCAACCGGAGTGGCCAGACCTAATGCACACGGGCAGCTGATCACCAGAACAGAAATTCCCCTTGCAAGTGCAAATCCAACAGACTCTCCGACAAGCAACCATACAATCATTGTGACAACTGCAATAGAAATAACTGCCGGAACAAATACTCCTGAAACTTTATCTGCCACTTTGGCAATTGGCGCTTTTGTTGCTGCCGCATCACTTACCATCTGAATGATCTGTGATAATGTCGTATCCTCGCCAACTCTCGTCGCCTCGCAACGCAGAAAACCTGACTGATTCATTGTAGCCGCAGACACTTTATCCCCTTCTGCTTTATCTACCGGTATACTCTCTCCGGTCAGGGCAGCTTCATCTACTGCACTGTTTCCTTCCAGAACAATTCCATCCACCGGAATATTCTCCCCTGGTCTTACAACAAACTGATCTCCTCTTCTCACCTGGTCAATCGAAACTTCCTGTTCTTTTCCATCACGCAGGAGCGTTGCTGTCTTTGGTGCCAGCTTCATGAGACTTTTTAATGCATCTGTTGTCTTTCCCTTTGAATGCGCTTCAAGCATCTTTCCGACTGTGATCAACGTTAAAATCATTGCTGCTGATTCAAAATAAAATTCATGCATCAGCTCCATCACATGATCCATATTGCCTGCCGTCTGCGCTGCTGTCATAGCGAATAATGCATACACGCTATATCCATAAGATGCACCTGCACCAAGTGCAACCAGCGTATCCATATTTGGTGCTCTATGGATCATGCCTTTCCATCCACTGATAAAAAACTTCTGATTGATCACCATAACGATTGTCGTTAACAGGAGCTGCGCCAGGCCCATCGCCACATGATTCCCTTCTAGAAATACCGGAAGTGGCCAGCCCCACATCATATGCCCCATTGACAGATACATGAGCGGAATCAAAAAACACAAAGAAGCGATCAGACGCCTTTTCATCTTCGGTGTCTCCCTGTCTTTCAACGCATCTTCCGCACAGTTCTGCTCACTTTGATTCATCCCATGCCCTTCATTCTTTGCAGATTTCAACGTTGCCCCATATCCAGCTTCCTCAACAGCCGCAATGACCGCATCTACTGTTGCTGTGCCTTCCACTCCCATGGAATTCGTCAGAAGACTGACTGAACAGTTCTCAACTCCGGGGACTTTCCCAACGGCCTTCTCGACACGGGCACTGCAGGCTGCACAACTCATTCCCGTCACATTATATTGTTCCATCTTACTCCTCCTTCAAGTTGTGATCCGGACTTTTTGTGCCAGATCTCTCTTCAGATCTTTTATCGCATCAATTTCTGAAGTGTCGTCACGAGTTCGTCAATCGTTTCATCTTTTCCATCCCGGATATCATCTGCCACACATGTCCGGATATGATTTGCCAAAAGCACTTTATTGAAACTATTCAGAGCCGCATTCACCGCAGATACCTGAATCAGAATATCCGGACAATACGCGCCTTCTTCAACCATCCTTCGAACTCCCCTGACTTGTCCTTCAATTCTACTCAGACGATTCATCAGATCTTTATATTCTTTTTCCGGGCGGTCCTTTGTCTTGTGACAACATCCCGGACAGACTTTCTTTTCTTCCATTGTATTCCTCCTGTCATATAACCCCCTGGGGGTATATTTTCTAATTATTAATATATACCCCCTATAGGTATATTTCAAGTGCTTTTTAACAAAAAGTTACTGTTCATGCTACGTGCGGTTGCTGCTTACGCTATATGCGGCCGGCAACAACAAAGAAGCTGTCATGGAACATTTCACAATTGTATCTATGTTCCATGCAGCTTCTCTGCAATCCATTATTATGTTCGTTATTATATTTCCTGACAAATCTGTCTTATTCTACACTCTTGAGTGATTCAACCATGTTAATCTTCTTTAACTTAAAATACATCACTCCATTGACAAACAATGAAAAAGCCACTGTCAGAAGAAAAGCATACAGAAAACTCGGTGGATCGATATTTCGTCCAAACATAACCGAATCAATCTCCACTGTCTCAATAATAAAGCGATGCAGAATTTTTCCGATCAACAATCCCGCCAGTGCCCCAATCAAGGTCAGCAAGATATTCTCTCTGTAAACATAAGAAGAAACTTCCTTGTCATAAAATCCAAGTACCTTTAATGTTGCCAGTTCTCTCTTGCGCTCTGTAATGTTAATATTATTCAGATTATACAGCACTACAAATGCCAGCATTCCTGCTGAAATAATCAATACAATAATCACGATGTCCAGACTCTCCAGCATATGATCCACCTGCTTTTTCAGGCTTGTCGTATAGCTGATGCTAAGTGTTCCATCACACTTCATTATATTTTCGCCGACATCATTTGCCTCCTCTGTTGTACGGTCCTGAGTTCTATAATAAATTGAATTATAGGCCGGAGCCTCACCGAATGTCTTTTCATAGACTTCAGATGTCATATAGAGATAATGTCCCATATAGTTCTCACAGATTGCGCTGATCAAGACTGTTTTCTCTCCATCATCTGTATCAATCGTTAATTTATCACCGACATTGACTTCCAGCAGTTTCGCTACTTTTTCAGTCAGGATTGCTCCTTTATCATCCAATGAATAAATTTCTTTTGTCTTCCGATCCCGGATCACGACAAACTTTTTGAATGCTTCCACATCTTTTGGTACATCTAAATAAACTTCCTGAGAAGACTCTCCTGAACTGACCTCAATATTTTTCAAAAGATTTTCTGCAGTCACTGATACCTTCTTATCCGTATCCAGTTCTTTCTGAACCTCATTTCTCTCTTCTTCTGTCACATCTTCCTTTAAAATAACGTCTCCATCATAAAGCTGAATCTGTTCGTATTGAAGCGGAACGATTGCCGAGATAGAATCTTTTAATCCAAAACCAAACAACATCATGCCCATACAACCGCCAATTCCAAATACTGTCATGAAGAAGCGTTTTTTATACCGCACCAGATTACGCACGGTCGATTTCCATGTAAAATTCAGATTTTTCCAGATAAACGGAACTCGTTCCAAAAATACTCGTTTTCCCTGTTTTGGTGTCGGCGGACGCATCAATTCTGCTGCCTGCTCTCGTAATTCTTTCATACAGGAGAACAGTGTTGCGATTACTGTACATGCAAGTGCCGCTGCACATGCTGTTACAGCATAATACAAATTATACGGGATCACAATATCTTGCATATGACGATACAGGATCTTATATGCAGTGATAATGATATATGGAATTATCTTTTCTCCAATCAGAATTCCGAAAACACCACCGGTTAATGTCGCAAGGATCGCATACCAGAGATATTTTCCAACAATTGAAGCATTTCCATATCCGAGAGCCTTCAAAGTACCGATCTGCGTTCTCTCCTCCTCTACCATTCGTGTCATTGTTGTCAGACTGATCAATGCTGCAACAAGGAAGAAAATGAGTGGGAACACTTTACCGATTGCCCGCATACGGTCTGCATTATCTCCGTATCCACTGTATTCTGTCAGATTGTTCCGATCATAAACATACCACTTTGGCTTTTCAAGATCATCAATCTTCTGTTGTGCTTTCGCAAGCTCTTCTCTTGCTTCTGTAATCTGCCGCTCTCCATCTTCAATCTTCTTCTGAGCTTCTATACGACCTTCCTCATACACTGCCCAACCGTCTTCCAGCTCCTTTGTTCCGCTGCTTAACTGCTGCTGTGCCTCCTCAATCTTCTTCTGTCCCTCACTGATCTGCTGCCATCCGCTGTCAATCTGCTGCTGACCGGACGTAATCTGCGACTTTGCCTGATCTATCTGCCGACTTGCGGTAAGGATTGCAGCATCTCCCTGTGTCAACACATCCGTCAGTTTCTGTATATTATCCTGCAATACCGGAATACCTTCTTCAATCTGAGCTATCCCGGCTTCAACTGCTGGAAGCCCTTCGTTAATCTGCGTCAATCCGGCTTCGATTTTTGTCTGGTTTTTCTGAATCTCCGCTTCGGCAGCTTTCGCCTCCAATTCCATTTTATCCAGATTTGCTTTCAATTCAGTCAACTTCTCTTCCATTGCTGTTTTTTCAGCTTCCAACTGTTCTAACTGAGCTTTTAATTCCGGATCTTCTTCTCCTGCTTCCTGCTTCCGGTCGTATTCTTCTTTCAGTGCCTCATAGTTCTGTAGAAGAAGTTCATACTGTGTATTTAGTTCTTCATAAGACTGTTTCAACGGCTGATAAATCTGCTGATACGCAGACTGATAGTCTTCTGCCTGTTGCTGCAATTCTTCCTTTGCTTTCAGAAGCTCATCTTTCTTTTGCTGCATCTGTGTCTGTTGCACTAAAAGTTCTTGTCTCTGATCTTCCAGACTTTCTTCCTGCTCTTTCAGTTGTGCCAGCTGATTTCTTAATGTTGTAAGTGCAATCTGTTTTTCGCTAAGTTCCTGTGCTCCCTGCTCAACTTGTGCTTTGGACTGATCCAGCTCCTTTTGCTTTGATATCAGAAGATTTCTCGACTGCTCCAGCTCAAGCTTCGAAGCTGCCAGCTGATTTCTGCCTCGCTCAAGCTCTTTCTGCGCTGTATCAAGTTTCTCTCTTGCACTTGCAAGTTCTTCTTCCGCCTCTTCTTTTCCATCCGCCAAATCCTGCTCTGCCTGAGCTAACTCTTCTTGTGCTTCATCCACTTTTTCCTGCGCTGTCGAAGTAATCTCATCATATCTGGCCTGTTCTCTTTCCGCTTTAATTGCCTGAACCTTTTTCAGCACAGAATCCACATGTTCTTCATATTCTTTCGTAAATGCAGTCGCTTCCTTTGCACCTTCAACCTGCACTGTAATCTCTGTATACACATCTAATGAAAATGCTTTCTCCGGAACGCAAAGAAAGGCACTGACACTTCCATTTCCGATTGTTGTACTGCCTCTGTGAAATGCAATATACTCCGGACTGCTGACCGTACCAACAATGGTAAATGTATCTATCTTAAGTGTATCTTCCAAAGAATCCGAAGTCCCACTTGATAATGTGATCTTATCCCCAATCTTCAGATTCTTTCCATCCAGATAATCTGCATCTATTACACATTCATTTTCCTTTTTTGGAAGCCTGCCATCTTCTAACTGAACTTGATTCATCTTATCCTGGAGCGCCATAACATGAACTGCTACCTGGTTTCCCCGAATCGTACAAAGTACATCTGTTGCATAGCTTCCTTCTGCATCCAATACACCATCCACAGCACGAATTGCATCCAAATCATCTTCTGTCAGTCCCATTGTACTCATTACCTGAATATCCATCAGGTTCTTCTCATCGAAATATGCATCTCCTGAATATCTCATATCCGGCTCTGATGCACGGATTCCGGAAAAGAATGCACATCCTATCGCAACAATAAAGAAAATGGATAAAAAACGTCCAAGGCTATGACGGATCTCCATATAAAAGTTTTTTCGTAATGCTTTCTTCATCCACATCCCCTACCATTCAATTTCATCAATCGAAGTCGGATTCTCATTAGATTCCATTCTTGCTACCTGTCCATTTTTTATATGAATCAATCGATCTGCCATCGGCGCAAGTGCCTGATTATGTGTAATGATAATAACTGTCATTCCCTTTTCTCTACACATATTCTGAAGTAATTTCAAAATTGATTTTCCTGTATTGTAATCCAATGCACCTGTTGGCTCATCACAAAGCAAAAGCTTTGGGTTCTTCGCTAATGCTCTCGCGATTGAAACTCGCTGCTGCTCACCGCCGGAAAGTTGTGCCGGAAAATTATTCTTCCGTTCCCCCAGACCAACTTCCTCCAAAACTGCCTGTGCATCCAACGGATCCTTACTGATCTGCAACGCAAGCTCAACATTTTCCAATGCGGTCAGATTCGGCACAAGATTATAAAACTGAAAAACAAATCCGATGTCATCTCTGCGGTATCCTGTCAGCTGTTTGGAATTATAAGCTGTAATATCTTTTCCATCTACATACAGCTTCCCGCTTGTTGCCGTATCCATTCCGCCGAGAATATTAAGCACAGTTGTCTTACCTGCACCACTTGGTCCAACGATTACAACAAGTTCTCCCTGCTCAATCGAAAAGCTGATGTGATCCACTGCATGAATCTCAACTTCACCCATTTTATAAGTTTTCGTGATATCCTGCACTTTAACGAATTCCTTCATCTACATTCTCCTGACTCTTTTTCTCTTCTTCTGCATCTCTCCTGGCAAGCAGTCTGTTACTCTTTTCTTCGATTCTCTACAGACGCAGTTTCTCCCACTCTTCTCCTGCACCGAATGTCTCATGAAAACGTTCCGGAAGCGGTGTATCCTGGAATAATTTCTTCTGATACTGTACGATCAGACTCGCAGCTAACGGCACTGCACCTGAATATTGCCGTTTCAAAACCTTGCAATATTTCTGACATAACGGATCTGGCTTTACACTCATCACTATGTCATGCAATGAATCGTATTTTCCCACTGCCTTCATCCCAAGAAACAACGCTTTTCGCTTTCCAGATGTCGGTGCCAGAAACAGCTTATGATAAAAAACCATCCCTTTTAATGCCTTATAGATCTGCTCGGCTGTTACATCTTTGAAAAATGGTGCGATCACTTCCGCATACTCCATCTTAGGATGAATATGCTTCGCTGTCAGATAGCGCAAAGGATCATGATAATCTTCCGTCAGCATCATTCGATCCAGTTCCATCTCAATCTCATTATGTGAAACTCTTCCTACCTGCATAATTTTTTCAACATAAGGATGACATTCACTGTCTAAAGCAAAATGACAGATAAATCCATAAATATATGCACGCGCCGCTGCCGGATCTTTTGCTTTCTCAATCACTTCAACAGCATGATGGAAAAACTCATCGGCAAATTGTTCATGAAGTGTATGCCCCTGTTCATTCACCGGATCTTTCTTTAATGCATTATAATAAAATAAGATATCCGGTCCATGTAACCCAATATCAAACAACTCTCTATGCGCTTCTATAGAATTCTGAAGGGGTCTTGGAAGTGCGCTGAGCACCTCTTTTCCGAATTTATAATGTGCGTATGTTGTTGGCATAAGAAACCTCTCCTTTTTCCGAATTTTCTTGTTAAGATTTATAATTACTCATATTATTATATTAACACATTCTTCCCTGTCTGACAGTAATTATCTTTATAAAAAATATGTGAAATGACATTAAAAATGCTAAATTTTTACTGCTTTTTCACTTCTTTTAACGCAATAATCACTTGACATTTATATTTCTTTTTACTATATTAGTATGTACAGCACACAAGAGAATGTGTCTGTTACAGTAGAGAGTATTCATTACTCTACCCTGATCAGGGCTTGTACTGGTTTCGACAGGGATCTCGAAGATGGAGAAGCTATCCGTAGGCTGATGCGTTAAATCGCAAACTTAAAATTAAACGCTAACGATAATTTCGAATTAGCTGCAGCCTAAATGCTGCATGTCAGCCCTGAAGCACTCACACTTTAGGAATCTGGCACCGACTATGTGAGAAACGATGACGGCAAAGCTTTGAGCTGTCAGGCGTATTATGAAGCTACTGAACCCGTAAGGATGTTAGTTTTCGTACGGCAGAGGGAATGTTAAATAACTGACTATGATAGTAGAAGTACATGGGACAGGTTTTTGGACGCGGGTTCGATTCCCGCCAGGTCCACTTTTTAATAAAAGTGTGAAGACTTTAAAATAACGGCATTGTATCTCGTAAGATGAGATGCAATGCCGTTATTTTTAATAATATCCTTACCTCCAAATGGAATGCATAAAACAAAAAACTCTGAGATTCTTGCAAACATTGACTTCACAAAAATCTCAGAGAAAAAAATAATGCCGCAGACCGGAATCGAACCGTTTTAAGCAATCACAAATACTGATAGAAAGGGGCTTTGAGGACTTCATCACGGT
>OCHE01001867.1_pt1 | contig 13285 bp, 8 predicted proteins | sample 1538681 | NCBI WGS metagenome assembly OCHE01 (sample SAMN04571717, study PRJEB22368) | human gut metagenome | biome: human gut; material: stool | host: Homo sapiens | place: Luxembourg | collected 2012-08-17
CTCATAAGGGTATTACTGCGATTCAGGTTGATATCAAGGTTGACGGTCTTACTCCTGCGATTATTAAAGAAGCTTTTGAAAAGACAAGAAAAGCAAGACTTTATATCCTTGACGAGATTATGTTGAAGGCTATTCCTCAGCCGAGAGAGACTGTAAATAAGTATGCTCCGAAAATGCTTCAGACAAAGATTGATGTTGAAAAGATAAGAGATGTAATCGGTCAGGGCGGAAAGGTTATTCAGAAAATTACTGCTGAATGTGATGTAAAGATTGATATTAATGAGGACGGAAGTGTATTTGTTTCCGGAGTTGATCTTGATAAGTGTAATAAAGCACTGTCAATTGTTCATACAATCGCTGCCGGACCGGAAGTAGGTTCTATTTACAAGGGTAAGGTTGTACGAATTATGTCATTCGGTGCATTTGTTGAAATTGCTCCGGGTAAGGACGGTCTGGTTCACATTTCAAAGCTTGATAAGGCAAGAGTTGAAAAGGTCGAGGACGTTGTTTCGATCGGTGATGAAATTGTTGTTAAGGTTGTTGAAATTGACAAGCAAGGCAGAATAAATCTTTCCAGAAAAGACGCTCTTGCTGATCTTGAATCTAAGAAAAATCAATAATACAGAAATTTACTCCTCTGCGTTTTGCAGGGGAGTTTTTTAATAAAATTTTATTTATACCTATTGACATTCACGTTACGTTATAGTGTATACTCATAATCAAGGAGGCGGAAATATGAAAATGCATATTAGAGAATTTGCAAAGTTAACGGGAGTCAGTGTGCGCACACTGCACTATTATGATGAAATAGGCTTGCTTAATCCATCTTTTGTTGACGAACAAAATGGTTATCGTTGTTATGATGAACGTTCTCTGGAGCGAATGCAGGAGATTTTATTTTATCGTGAGCTTGATTTTTCTTTAAAAAGTATTGCAGAAATTCTGTCTTCTCCAAATTATAATAAACGGAAAGCACTTATAGAGCAGAAGAGACTTCTGACATTGAAAAAAGATCGTTTGGAACGGCTAATAAAGGCTCTTGATAGTGCGGTGAAAGGAGAAATTGTTGTGAATCCTAATTTATTTGACAACAGTGAATTTGAAAAGGCTCGTGAAAAATATGCACAGGAAGCTAAAGAAAAGTGGGGAAATACAAATTCATACAAGGAATATACAGAAAAGACTGCATCTTATACAAAGTCAAAATGGGATATGATAAACTCTGATATGAAAGATATCATTTTAGAGTTTGCAGATTGTATGAAAAATGGTGTAAATCCATCTGACAGTTCAGTACAAGCAATTGTAAAGAAGTGGCAGGAGTTTATCACTGAGAATTACTATCTCTGCAATAATGAAATTCTTTACGGATTAGGTGAAATGTATACAAAAGATGAACGTTTCAGAATTAATATTGACAATTACGGAAATGGTACTGCTGAATTTATGTCAGAAGCCATAAAGGTGTATTGCAATTGTTAATTAAAACTGACCGGAAATATATTTATAGGAATACCGTGTATCGAATTACACGGTATTTTTGTATATTATAATAATTGTAATATTGTTCGCTTTATGCTATAATAATTTTAATTGAGTATTGGAGGCGGTTATATGGATAATACTAAAACATTACATCTTAATTTGAGTATGTCACCCAGAGCGATAGACGAATTGAAACAGTACAGTAATGTAAAATACAATTCAAAATATGAACTGCCTTTAATAATGTTTCCGGATAATAAGACCTTTGAGATTACCGCCGCTGTTATTGACGGTAAGACAGTATGTCTGGGATTTATTTTTGACGGCAAAAATATTGTACTTTCAGGAGGCTTGGAGCACAATAATTTTTTCTGTACATCTGTGACAGATAAAACCATAACTGACGGAAGAAAACTGAATCTTGTTTTTTTACAGGAAAAAAGTGAAGATTTTACATATATAAATGAAGAAATCAAGCAGCGGTTTGCGATGTGGTACGATTATATTGAATCAATGCAGAAAAAGGCTGAACAAAATTCATATAAATTTACATGCGACAGTGCTGAAGTGAAAAACGAAAAAATAATTATTATTACAAGTAATTTGAAACCTAGTGCAGTTATACGTAATCTTAGCGTTGGTTTTTTAGATGAAAAAAATCAGCCTTCATGGGGATTCGGTAAGGTTGAACGGTATGAAAGCCAAGTTTTATTCATACAGCCGTTCGGCAGTGAGCTTTCAAAAATTATGTCCCGTTTGACTGCCGGAACACATTTGATTATATATGATGGGGCAGTTGATATTACATGTAAAAGAATGAAGTCCGGACTGGACAAGCTCTGTAAAGGCGAAGCTGTAAACCGCCGTCTGCCGGAATTTTTGTTTGATCCTAAAAAAGCTAATCGTGAAATCGGAGAAAATGTAATCTTAACTGTGGAAAATCTTCTTACAAAAACAATGAATCCTGAACAGATAAGCGCTGTTGAAGGGGCGCTTAATGCAGAAGATTTATATTTGATACAAGGTCCTCCCGGAACAGGAAAAACTACCGTTATAGCTGAAATCTGCTATCAGAATGCTGTTAGAGGATTGAAAACGCTTATTGTATCACAGTCTAATCTTGCGGTTGATAATGCTATTTCAAGGGTAATGAATCATGCAGATATAAGAGTACTGCGAAAGGGTGACGCTTTAAGGGTTGAAGAAGAAGGACTTCCGTTTGTAGAGGATAATGTTGTCAGGACATGGATTTCACAGATATCAGAAGCTACTAAGAAAATGGATAAGAATTTAACAGGTCGTCTGACGTTTTTAAAAGAATCGAAGGAACGCTTTCCTGAATTGCTGGAGCTTGCGGAAAATATTAAAGAGTTAGAGAAAAATAAGAATTTTCATGAATCACAGCTTTACTTTTTTCAGAATGTATTAGAGGACGCCAAAAAGCAGAGAGCAGATTTTTTTGAGCTTATAACCGACGCTTATGAAAATGACGATCTGGAAAAAGCAAATAAAGCAAGGGATTGTTATCCTCCTGATTTTAAATTGCCTAACAGTATTTATAATGATTTAGAAGATAAATATATGGATATTAAAGCGGATTTGGATATGATTCGTGAGTATGAAGCTGATATGAAATTTTATAATGAATATACTGAAAAATTCGTTTCTCAGTTCCGTTATATAACAGAGACGGTCAGCAGCAGAATAATTGAACGTACTGCCTATGAGGGGGTTTTTTATTATGCCGACAGAGAAATGGTTCAGTCTCTTTATGAAGAGGGGGAAAGAATACTTGATTCTGAACCTTACGGAATAAAAAGACTTATATTCGGTCATAAATGGAATCAGGTTGCTGCGATTTATTATAGACGTGCTGAAAATCTAATAATGAGCATTCAGCTTAAAACAATAAGAATATGTGACAAAATTTATAATTTAAAAACTGATAGGGAATTTACAGATAATGTTGAGTCCTTTCACTTTTGCCTTGATGCATTGGGAGAGGATTATGACGCTCAATACTACAGCTTTAAAGGTAAGTATGAAAAGATATATAATGATTGTATGAATGCAGTTCGGGATTATAAGTATTCGGTTGAGTATTTTAAAGAACATATAAAGGATGATTTTTATTCTGCCGCATTAAAGAACTTTGATTTTGAGAAAATTAATCTTGACGAACTTGAATATAATGTAAACAGATATTACAGTATTAGATATAACCGATATAAAAAATGGAAGAAGCTGCTTGATGAATGGAGAAACAGGATTTCAGACGAAAGCTCAAATAACTACAGCGAATTGAAAAAACTTTACATTGAAAATGCAAACGTTATAGGAATTACGTGTATACAAAGCGGTACAAAGGACTTTAATGAAAATTATCCGTCTTTTGACGTGGTGATAATTGACGAAGCAAGTAAAAGTACTCCTCCTGATATTATACTCCCTATGCTTAAAGGCAGGAAAATTATTTTAGTTGGAGACCATAAACAGCTTCCGCCGTTTATTGACCAGAATGCATACGATGAAATTGAAGAAGATGATGATCAGCTGAAAAAGCTTATTAAAGTAAGTTTGTTTGAAGAACTCTATGAAAAGTCCGGAACAGATATGAGAACTATGCTTTTCAGGCAATATCGTATGCATAAGGATATTGCGGCGCTGATAAATCAGTTTTATGTAAATACAGACGCTGGAAGACTGGAATCGCCTGCGTCTGAATTTAAACGGCATTGCTGTCAGGGACGTGGGATCAATGCTGACAATCATGTGATTTGGTATGACGTGCCTAATATAGAAAAGTATTATGAAAAGAAAAATAATAAAAGTTATTCTAATGAGTTTGAAGCTGAATGCATTAAAAAAATCCTATGTTTATTAGAAAAGAATCTGACCGATAACAATTCACATAAAAGTATAGGTATTATTACCTTTTATGATGCTCAAGTCAAGCTTATTGAGGAAAAACTGATTAATAACGGTTATTATAAGCGATTCGGACATATAACTTTGAGAATTGGTTCAGTGGACCGTTTTCAGGGTATGGAAGAAGATATAATTTTAATAAGCTTTGCTAGAAATAATAATGAGCACGCCATAGGTTTTGCCAGAGACAGTCGCAGAATTAATGTGGCTTTGTCAAGAGCTAAGGAACTTTTAATTATTGTAGGAAGTTCGGATAACTTTATTAAATCAGGTAATAATGAAACATCTAAAATGTTTGAAACTGTTTATAATATAATTAAAAAGCTGGACGGACTGAAAAACGCTGAAGATCTGCCTGAATTATATGTTAATTCTGATAGTAATGATAATAATTTCGAAACATCGGCATATGAATCTTCAATTTATCAGAATTATAATGATGAAACAGAATACGGTAATAATGAAAATAACATAAATATTCTGGATTATTTTATACTTAAAGCAGCTTTGGAATTTAAAAACGAGTATCTTTCCGTTAAAAATATTTCTAATGTTTTGGGAATAGCTCCAGTGTTTATAAAAAACAGAGTTCAGTATCTGAAGAAAGAGAATCTTATAGAATACCGGAATCAATTGATACAGATAAAACCACATGGTGAGGAAGCATTAAATTGTACAGTTGAAATTTATAAACAATAGTAAAAAGGTATTATGCGGATAAGCAAGCGGACAGTTTGTCCGCTTTTTTGTTTCAAATTTCTGCTGTGAAAAATCATACTGTTTATGAAACAGATTCAGTGAACCGTTTCCAAGAATTTAAAGATATTTGCCGCCTGAGAGGTGCAGGATATTGTCTTTGGATATAAATTTATAAAAGTTTTATTTTTGCTCGTTGACTTTTTTATTTATTTGGTATATAATATAAATTGGTATTGTGTAATGTCATGTGAAATGTATGTATATGCATTGTGCGGATAAATCTTAGATGTTATGATATTCATTATGGCGAAGAATAATATATAATAGATAGAACATATATAACAAGGGAGAAACAGCGTAAAATGACAAAGTATGATTATCTTTCAAAACTTAAAGCTTATCTTCATCCGCTTCCGGCAAAGGAGCGTAATGCAGCTCTGAGGTATTATGATAAATATTTTACTGACGCCGGACCCGAAAACGAATATAATGTTATTAAAAATCTTGGAAGTCCCAAAGAACTGGCAGAAAAAATTTTAAAGAATAAGAATACTATTTCAGGTATGCTTAATCAGACAAGGTCAAATGTAAAAAAAGCTAAAGGGAAAATGACTAAATCTCAGAGGAGAACAGCTTTATTAATGACAATACTGCTATTTCCTGTGTGGGGAGGAGTCACGCTGATCATTGCGTTAGCAGCTACTGCACTCTTTATAGCTGCCGCCGGAATACTTCTGCTTATGGCAGTTGCAGGAATTGTTTTATTTTGTATGAGCATACCTTACATAAGCAATAATACTTCAGTGGGTTTATTTTTTATGGGAACCGGAATGGTGATGGCTAGTGCGGCTGTACTTTTATTTGTTCCGGTGATGAATTTGGTTTTTTATATTTTCAAATTAACTGTTAAAAGTCTTATTTTATTATTTAATAAATTAATTGGCAGAAAGGCGGTTAAGGTATGAAAATAAAAAAGAAATTAAAAGTAATAATTCCCTCCGCTGTTTTAGTTGTTGGCATTGTTCTTGCTGTTATAGGACTTGCTATGGGAGCAAAGGGAGATTATGTGAAATCCTTGGAACTGACTGATTTTGAAGCAAATGTTCCTTCTTCCGGAGTCTTTAATCTTGATATAAATGTTTCTTTGGCTGATATAAATATAGTTTGTACTAATGATGTTGAGGAATTTAATATTAAGGCGGACAATATTTCAAAGCAATTTCTGGATTATTCTACTACTAATAATACTTTTAAACTCAGATATGAGACTAAAAAATGGTATCAGACAACATTTATACCCGGCTTTCTTCATAAGCAAGGGAAAATAAATATTTATATACCCGCTTCGCTTAACTTTAAAGATGTTCAGATAAACAGCAGATACGGTTCATCTGAATTAAGCTATATTACGGCAGAAAGAATATTTATAGACTGCGGAACAGGCAGCAGTAATATTACTAATCTTACCTGTGATTATGTTAAAATCGACAATAAGGGGGGAGGCATAAGCTGTATGAATGTTGACGCTGCTGCAGCTGATTTGACGCTGAGATCCGGAGATGCAGAGTTTTGTAATTTTGTAAGTGAATCAGTGAAGATAGAAAACAAATTTTGTGACCTGACGCTTTCGGGTATTATTAAAGGCAATTGCAGCATAGTGTGCAGTATGGGCGATGTTAACGCTACCTTATACGGTAACGAATCTGATTATAATTTTAATGTTCTCAAAGGCAATGTTAGTGTTAATAATATAGAAAATCCTCAAAATAAAGACGGAAAATATTATTTTAAAACAGATTGCAGTATGGGAGAAATTAATTTTATTATTGAATAAAAATAATTTATTCTTTAAAAAAAAACAAAATCATAAAAAAATATACTATTTTTTTAAAATAGCTATTGACAAAAATCAATTTTTATGGTTTAATATTATATAGAGGTGATATTGTGAAGATACAAGAAAATTTAAAACGTGGTATGACTGAATTGCTTATTCTCCATCTGTTAAAAGAAGATGACATGTATGGATATCAGTTGACTCAAGAACTTGAAAAGCGCAGCGAAGGTCTGTTTATTTTGAAGGAAGGCACGATGTACCCAAGTCTTTATCGTTTGATTGATAAAGGAATGATTTCTGACAGAAAAGAATTAATTGGTAAACGTCGTGTTAGAGTTTATTACCACATTGAGCAAGCTGGTATTGAATATCTTGATGCTATTTATGGAGAATATCTGTCTATTACAGAGGGTATTCATAAAATATTAAATTATACTGGTGAATGATTTATTTGGAGTATTCAATTGAATAAATCTGCTCAAAAGATAATCCCCTGAATATGTATTCAGGGGATTATTTCTTTTTATATAAAGAACCTGCACAAAAATTTATGTAAGTACAGGTTCTTTTTTATTTAATAAGCTTTGCCCCAGTATACCATACATTTAGCAGGCTTTCCGCAGCAAACGCATTTGTCAGAGAGGTTTTCCTGTTCAAAAGGAATACAGCGTGAACCAACGCCGGTTTTTTCCTTAACAGCGTCTTCGCAAGCTTCGTCTCCGCACCACATTGCTTTGATAAAGCCGTCTCCGTTTTGTTCAAGAGCGCTAATAATTTCTTCAATTGTAGTGCATGAGTAGGTTTTCTTTTTTCTGTTTTCAAGAGCCTTTTGATACATTCCGTCGTGAACCTCCTGAAGCTTATCGGAAACAGCTTTACAGAATATATCAGACAGATTTTCAATGGAGACAATTGTCTTTTCACGATTATGGCGTGTTACAATAACACACTGGTTATTTTCAATGTCCTTAGGGCCTATTTCAATTCTGACAGGTACTCCTTTCATTTCATACTCTGCAAATTTCCAGCCCGGTGAATTATCGCTGTCGTCAAGCTTTGCACGTATACCGCAAGCTTTAAGACTTTCCAGAAGCTCATTAGCCTTGTCAAGTACTCCTTCTTTATGCTGAGCTATCGGAACAATAACTGCCTGTATAGGAGCTATGGCAGGAGGAAGTACAAGTCCGCTGTCGTCGCCGTGAGTCATTATTATTGCACCTATAAGACGTGTAGTAACGCCCCAGCTTGTCTGATGAGGAAATACTTTTTTATTTTCTTTATCAGTGTATTCAATATCAAAAGCTTTTGCAAAACCGTCTCCAAAATAATGTGACGTACCTGCCTGAAGAGCTTTACCGTCATGCATAAGAGCTTCAATTGCATAAGTTGAAACAGCACCTGCAAATTTGTCGCTTTCAGTTTTCTTACCTTTAACTACAGGCATTGCAAGACTTTTTTCACAGAAGTCTGCATACACATTAAGCATTCTTTCTGTTTCTTCAATAGCTTCTTTTGCCGTAGCATGAATGGTGTGTCCTTCCTGCCATAAAAACTCTCTTGAACGAAGGAAAGGACGTGTTGTCTTTTCCCATCTTACAACGCTTACCCATTGATTATATAATTTTGGCAGATCACGGTAAGAGTGAATAATGTGTGAATAATGTTCACAGAAAAGTGTTTCAGAAGTAGGACGAACGCAAAGTCTGTCTTCAAGCTTTTCACTTCCGCCGTATGTGACCCATGCAACTTCAGGTGCAAATCCTTCTACATGATCTTTTTCCTTCTGTAAAAGACTTTCGGGAATGAACATAGGCATGCACACATTTTCATGACCGGTTTCTTTAAACATTCCATCAAGTATTTTCTGAATATTTTCCCAGATTGCATAAGCATATGGTCTGATGACCATACAGCCTTTAACGCTGGTATATTCAATAAGCTCAGCTTTTTTTACAATATCGGTGTACCATTTTGCAAAATCCTCATCCATAGGAGTAATTGCTTCAACCATTTTTGAATTATTCTTTGCCATTTTCAATATCTCCGTTTTCATTATTTTTTTCAACAGTGTCTTTTTTTTCAGGTATATCATAAATACTTTTAACTTTATATATATTATCATCCACCCTTTCGGGTTTTGGTTTAATGATTCTGGAAATAAGTTTATCAATTTTTGATGCAAGCTTCGGTGTTACTACTGCTAGTATAAAGATTAGCAGCAATATAAGAAAAAACATTGCGCAGAATTTAATCAAATAAGTAATGGTTTCACTCATGTAATTCACCCCTTTATATCATTACTTCTTTATATTATATCATATTTTCAATAAATTTCAAGATTTTCGGAAATAATAGTCAAAGATTATTGATAAAAAAGCAGCTTAGTTAATCTGAGCTGCTTTAATTTTTTGTTTATTCTTCGTACAAACCGCCTTTGTTATAAAAGTTTTCGGCTATTACTATACAGTTTCCGCCTTTGAATTCAAGATTTTCTTCAACGCAGCTTAACCGTACTTTTTTTGCTGTTTCTTCACCGCAGTAGTTTATAAGGTGTTTTTTAAAATATTCGAACATCCAGTCATTCATATTGAAACCATGGAGTATTGTACTTCTTGTAAAAAATGCAGTTGAAATATTATTAATAAGTACTGCCAGGCATCCAAGTATTCCGTCTAAAACTTCAAGCATTTTTGCATCACCTTTAGCGGCTGCCGCACATAGGGTTTTGTAATATATTTTGTTTGCATCACCGTTTGTTATTTCCCAGAGAATCGGAGTATTTTCCTTTGAATAAATTTCACGGTATTTGTTAATTATTGCATCGTATGTCAGTTCAGCCTTGACGGAGCCGTCAGGATATCCGTCAATTTTTCTTCCGCCCGGATTAACGATCATATTTTCAACATGATTGGTATAATAAACATTCTCATTCATTATTTCATTTTCAAGGAGTATAGAGAGATTTACATGTTTTCCAAGCTGAATGAAAGCATAGTTACCCTTGCGATCTTTAACATCCTGCATTTGGTTTGCCAGTGCAAGAACGCTTGAAAGATTAGCGCAGATAACATCGAAGCCAAGTTTATCTGATAATACTTCAGTAACCGGAGTATAATCGAGTTTTCCGTCTTTAAAATATACTTTCATTTTACTGCACATATCTGTTTGTATTCCAAGTCCAAGACCAATAATTTGAGAAGAGTCAAGACAGCTGTTCTGCATAATATTTTTGCATGCTGCAGTTATATATTCAAGAATATCTTCAGCAGTCATATTCTCAGTAATTTTAGTGTTGGTTTTATCCATGATTTTACCGTTCAGATTTGTTAGACCTACACAGATCAATTCATCACTTATGGAAGCTCCGAATGCAAACTTAAAATTTTCGTTGATATCGATCAGAATCTTTCGTCTGCCCTTCTGAAGATTTTCCAATGAAACAGGCGCTTCGCCGACTTCGTAAAGTACGCCTTCATTGATCATTTCATTTGTTATTATCGTAACTGCTGCTCTTGTGATTTTCATAGAACTTGCAATATCGACTCTGGAAATAGGACCCGATTCTCTGATAACTCTTAAAATTTGCATTCGGTTTCTTTTTTTCAAATCCAGTTTACTGATACCTTGTAATTCCATTTAATTTACCACCTTTTTTCTTATTTTTTATATTTCACAGCTGATATAATTATGAGAGGACAAATTATATAACAGCTTATTTTGAAATCAAATCAGAAATCCACACAGCTAAACGTAAAGCTGTAGGTATAATGTAAATAAATATAAAAGTTCCTGTAAAGCAAATAATACAAAATAATGAAGACAATTTGCATAATATTTGCCTTGGTCTTGAAAGACGAGACAGTTTAAGTTTCCACACTATAATAGTTACAATTCCTGCTATAAGCATCATAAGACTGATAACCATTCCAGACGGCATAAATGAAAGCTTAATACTGTTTTTTCCCGATCGCAGCTTAACTGCGCAAAAACTGTCGTTTACTTTATAAAGAGTTGTTTTTTTGCCGTTTATATAAGCAGTAAGACCTTTGTCATAGGGAATAGCCATATATAAATAGCTTTCATGTTCAGCATTAAGATTTGCGGTAATAAATCTGCCATGGGAATAAAAATCGCATCCCTGTAATTTATCTGTGTAATACTTAAACGTTTCAGTTTCAATGCCGAAAACGCCGAATGATTTAACAGCAATATCTTTTGTCATTATAATTATTATTTCGACACTTTCATTATTAAATTCTCCAAGCTTTAAAATACCGTTATTTTTTTGCGAAGGGTAACTTGATGTGATACAGTTACCGTTTACGTAAACCTTAACAGATTCATAATAATTTTCGGAAATGTTGTTGCTGAGCCTGTCAAATACGTCAAAATACAGTATTTGATTTTCTTTTATATTAAGTGAGTATCTTATCTGACAAAGAGCTTTATCAGGTTCGGCAGCTGTTATTATATATTTTCCGTTTTTGTATTTAACGGTACCGTCAGCTATATATGAGCTGTTGTATTTATGCAGCATTTCATCACTGCCGAGAAGTCTTTCTGCAAGCTTGCTCTGGACGGAAAATCTGTCGTCAAAATCCAGTTCGCTCATTTTTTCAGGAACCGTATTGCTGATAATTCCTATTGGACAGCATATCTTGTTTTCAGCTATTTTAAGCTTACTGTCGGTTTTAATAATGCTTTGGCAGGAGTTAAAACCAAAATATTCTCCTATGGAATACTTTATGGAAAGTAAAGCGTCTGTAAGAATTGTTCCGCCGTTTGAACCTACTTCCATCCAATATGATGAATAGCCAAGTTTTTTCATAGCATACATGTACTGTTCTGAAGTAAGGGAAGTATAATGAGATATGGAATTATAACCCAGTCCGCCTATCATATTTACATGGAGATACTTTTTTTCGGTTTTTGTTCTGTAATATGGTTCTTGAGCGGTTTTATTTTCTAGACTTGCGCTGCTTGTAAAAATTTCACCGTCGTTTACGGCATATCCGATATTAACTGATGCGCTTATTGAAAATTCAGTTATAAATACGCCGGATATAATCAGACAAAACATTTTATAACTCAGAAGCTTTTGCCGTACTGTAATTATGCTTATAATATAAATCAAGCATGCAAAAACAGCAAGAGTCATAAGGATTTTCAGAGAATCTTTACTGATATGCAATATATTAACATAGCTTGTCAGCGTATTTTTTTTAGTTTTTACAGTGTATACGCTGACGGCAAAAAAGCTTAATACAAGAATAATCAGAATAACGGCGAAACCGTATGATGTTTTACCGTATTCGCCGATCGACTCAAAGTAATGGGCTGACAGAGTAAGCAATGTGAAAATAATTATAAATCCATATCTAAGCGGAAAGCATTGATAGCTTCCTGTATGCCACATCTTATTTATTGGATCCAGAAACACAGGAGCCGTCATAAACGCCAGTAAAATAAGATTATATTGTACGCTTTTTTTTCCGGTAATTTTATTTTTAATAAAAAAAGGAATTACAGCGGCACACAAAGCGGTACACATTATAACAGACAGCTTATTTCCTGTATTTTTAAACATATTATCATACATAATTCCTGAAATAGTATTGCCGCCTCTTGCAGATTCTGAAATCTGAAGGAATGAACACAGCCATACCGGAGCAGTGATCAGCAGAGAAATAAAGCTTGAGGATATAAAAGAAAACGCAGCTTTTTTTCGCTGATTTGATCTGCATCTGATATAAATAAAAAGCGGAACTGAAATCATAATGTAAATAACGATCATAAAAGATAAGTAATAATTGATCGCTACCATAAGAGAAAGAACTGCACAGTACATTGCTGATTTGTTTTGTGTGCACATCTTTTCAATTGACATAACGAGCAGAGGAAAAAGGTACATTATATCAAGCCATACCAAGGTTTGATAATACATTATGCCATAACCGCAGAGAGCGTACATGACGCTTAGTATAACAACGTAACCGGTTTTAAGTTTTTTATGTGAATATTTAAAATAAATTGCTGCTGTTATAGAAGATACTGTAAGCTTGACAGCAAACAATATATTTACAAAATAAATCAAGTGAGATTTTTCAATAAATATTACCAGCAGATAAAACGGACTGGCTATAAAAAAGAGAAACACGCCCCAGAAATTCATTCCTCCGGCATTTCCCGTACTGTAAAAAATACTGCTTTTACCTTCAAGAATATCTTTTAAATCCATCAATAAAGGTATGGTCTGCTGGTTCATGTCGCACCATGATACAGTTTTATTTCCAAATGGAAAAATCCCGAAAAACATAAAGAAAAAACCTATTAAAC
>OCHE01001904.1_pt1 | contig 13038 bp, 10 predicted proteins | sample 1538681 | NCBI WGS metagenome assembly OCHE01 (sample SAMN04571717, study PRJEB22368) | human gut metagenome | biome: human gut; material: stool | host: Homo sapiens | place: Luxembourg | collected 2012-08-17
AGCGGGCTGACTTCCAGCAGGTCTATCTTTACGAGAGAATTTACAGAACTTTTGAGAGGAGGAATTGCAAATGAACAGGAAACTGTGTGCGCCTGCTGACAAGGCACAAAGCTGGGAAACCATTGATTGGAAGAAAGCGGAGGCCTATGTATTCCTGACCGATGAAGAACAGGAAATCAACAACGAAATCGAAAAAGAAAATGTGGAGATGCCGGAGGTCATCACGAAGATTGCGGAGATGATCTATGAGGACATTTTCTCCAGCAAGAAGTATCAGTACCCAAGCTTCAGTGGACGGTATGCGTTCTCCTTCAATCAGGCAGTGGATGACCGCCCCTATAAGGCAAACCAGAATTACGATATCGGCCTCCGTGTGTTGACCCCGTGGTATGAGGGCGGCACCGATGATGGTACGCTGCGCCTGCTCTCCGGCCAGGGCAAGGAAGTTCTTGTGGTTCTGCCGAATGATGATGCGTTCCTGACGGAAATGCGGGCATACTTAAAAATTGAGCGGTTCCTGCGTAAGAATACTTATGCTGAATATCTACGAGGACAGCAAGACCTACATCGTGGATGCAGAACTGGAAGACGTGGTGGCTAAGATGCGCACCATCGTCCGGATGACGAAGCCCTATAAGGAGATTCCGAAGCTGCCGGAGCTGCGTGAGAAGTTTATGAACTGCTATATGCGCATTCTGGAAGAGCAGGCAGAGCCGGTCAAGGATTCCATCAATCAGGATCGGAACCGTGTTTTTGAAGTGCTGAACACCAAGTCCTATAAGGATGCGAAATTCAACCGTTATCTGGAACTGTTTAAGGAGATCATGGACGGTGCGGAGCACTGCAACAATGTCTCCACTCTGCGTAGCTATGCAGATAAGGCGGAGGCACTGAAGCTGCGCCTGCTCAATGAGATGAATGCAGAGGATATCCGTCTTATGCAGGAAGCAGCAGCAAAGGCCGAGGCAGAGCGCAAGCGTCAGGAAGAAGAGGCGAAGAAGCGCGGCGAGACCGTGAAACCGGAAGAAAAGGTCGCAGAACCGCATCCGGTATATAAGGTGCGCACCACGAAAAATGTTTCCATCAAGACGGTTGCCAAGACTGCATCGTGGCGGCTGGAGAGCAAGGAGGATGTTGATAAGTACCTTGCTGCATTGCGTGAAAACCTGCTGAAAGAGATGGACGAAGACACAATCGTCAACATTGAACTATAAATGACAGGAGGATTGGCTCCATGAACAAGACAGCCATAAAGAATTTTGCGATCTGGGCGCGAAATAAGCTGATTGCAGATGTTAGTTATGATGCCCGCCTGATTGGTATTACGGAGGACGGCATTGCAAAGCCGCTGCCGCAGAGCTTCGGTGACACTCAGTTCTTCGATATTGGCACCGCAGAACCGTATTCGATTTCCGGCGAGGCCGTGCGCCAGCGTAACAAGCTGGTGGAGGTCATCCAGCAGAAAGAAAAGGATACCGACTACAAAACCGCATATCAGTATGTGATCGAGGAGGTTGCCTATACATGGTTCAACCGCCTGATTGCAATCCGTTTCATGGAGATCAACGACTATCTGCCTTCCCATATCCGGGTTCTCTCTTCCGAGAGCGGAAAGCTGGAGCCGGATCTGGTCACAACGCCGTTTGACGCAGAGCTGCCCTTTACTGCGGAGGAAGAGGCCCAGATTTTCCAGCTGAAGCAGGACAACAAGCTGGACGAGGTGTTCCGCATCCTGTTCCTGAAACAGTGCAATGCCCTGAACGAGATTCTGCCTGCTCTGTTTGAAAAGACAAAGAACTACACTGAGCTGCTGCTCAGCTTGTCCATTATTGACCAGGATGGCGTGGTCTATCATTTGATTCACGATATTCCGGAGGATGACTTCAACATCGAGCGCGGTGGTCAGGTGGAGATCATCGGCTGGCTGTACCAGTATTACAATACCGAACCGAAAGCCGTTGCATTTGCCAAGAACGGAAAGATTACCAAAGAGGAAATCCCTGCCGTGACTCAGCTGTTCACCCCGGACTGGATCGTCCGCTACATGGTGGAGAATAGCCTGGGCCGTCTGTGGGTGGAGGGACACCCGGACTGCGGCCTGAAAGAAAACTGGAAATACTATCTGGAAGAGGCACAGCAGGAGCCGGAGGTACAGGAAAAACTTTCGGAAATTCGTAAAGAGTACGCTGCCCTGAACCCGGAGGATATCAAGCTCATCGACCCCTGCATGGGTTCCGGTCATATCCTGGTATACGCCTTTGATGTGCTGATGCAGATTTACGAGAGTGCCGGTTACAGCCAGCGTGATGCTGCAAAAAGCATTTTGGAGAACAACATCTACGGTCTGGATATTGATGACCGTGCCTATCAGTTGGCGTATTTTGCCGTGATGATGAAAGCACGGCAGTACAACAGGCGTATCTTAAACGGTGAAAACACCTGCCATGTCTATGCCATTCAGGAGAGCAACAGCATCAACCGTGCGCACCTGAAATATTTTGGCGCGGGGATGGACGATATTGAGAAGAATGCCGCTAAAATGCAGCTGGAAGGTCTGCTGGACACCCTGACCGATGCCAAGGAGTATGGCTCTATCCTGAATGTGGAGAGCTACAACTGGGAGCTGCTGCGCCGGTTTGTGGCAGCGGAGGATACCGACGGTCAGATCAGCATGGACAGCGTGGGCGTGGAAGATACCGCTGAACAGCTGAATCGGCTCATTGATATTGGCGAGACAATGGCACGGAAGTATTGGGTTACCTGTACGAATCCGCCGTATGCAAACACAGGTAGTCTTGGGGCTAAAGTGAATTCCTTTGTTAAAAAGAATTATCAGGATAGCAAGGCAGACTTATATTCAGTATTCATTGAACGTTGTGCTCAAATGATTGTCCATGGTGGATATCAGGCAATGATTACACAGCACTCTTGGATGTTTTTAACGAGCTTTCAGAAGTTGAGAGAAAAAATGATGCATACCGATACCATCAGTATGGCGCATTTAGGTGCAAGAGCTTTTGAAGAAATTGGCGGAGAGGTTGTACAAACGACGGCATTTGTTCGGAGAAATAGCAGTATTAGTGATTACTATGGAACTTATTGTCGCTTGGTAGAGCCTTCAACTCAACAAGGTAAGGCGGACTTATACTTAAGCGGAACCAAGTGTTATGTTGCACGGCAGGCCGATTTTGTAAAAATTCCAGGAATGCCTGTAGCATATTGGCTTAGTAATATCTATTTTGAACTATTTTCTAAACTGCCAACCCTTTCTAATTCTGTGGATTTTTGTAAGGGACTTGCGACTATGGACAATGAAAGGTTCCTTCGACTCTGGGAAGAGGTTAATTGGAAAAATGCCTGTGTTACGGCGATAGATGCGGCGGAGGGCAAAGAATCTAAAAAAAGATGGTTTGCATATAATAAAGGTGGCACTTTTCGAAGATGGTATGGAAACCGTGATTACATGATAAATTGGTTTGATGATGGAAAAGAACTTAAAGACAATGTTGTAAAATGTTATGGCGGTGGTAGCTATACTAAAGAAGTGCGAAATGAAGAAAAATACTTCTGCGAGGGTATAACATGGTCGACATTGGCATCTGGACTTATTTCTATCAGATATTCTCCCAAAGGATGTATCTTTGACAGCAAGGGCTCAATGGGTTTTGCTAAGGGCGGGCAGAATATCTATGCGTTGACGGCATTTTTAAATAGCTGTGTTGCTCAGAAGTTTTTAGAGGTTCTTTCCCCCACACTTGATTACAATATAGGGGGATTAAATAACCTTCCGTTTGTTGATGTTCCAGATAATGCTATCGAAATATGTAAAGAGTGTATTCGAGATTCTGCGTATGACTGGGATTCCTTTGAAACCTCTTGGGACTTTAAGAAGCACCCATTGCTTCGCAATGTCTCCACGATTTCCGAAGCCTTTACCCAGTGGCAGGCTGAATGCGATGACCGTTTTAACCAGCTGAAAGCCAATGAAGAAGAGTTGAACCGCATTTTTATTGACATTTACGGCTTGCAGGACGAGTTGACCCCGGAAGTGGAGGATAAAGATGTGACCGTGCGCAAGGCTGACTTGCAGCGTGATATCAAGAGCCTGCTCAGCTATGCGGTGGGCTGTATGTTTGGCCGCTACTCGCTGGATAAACCCGGTCTTATTTTTGCAGGTGGAAACTTTGATTCTGTCTATTGGAAATACAAGGGACAGGCTGCACTGGATGAAAATGATAGCCCAATTGAGGGTGGGTATGCTGGTATTTCGCTGGCAGAGTACCATTATCCAAAGTTCCACGATACCGACGATTGGGAAACGGCAACATGGCTTTCCTATGAGCCAGATGTAGACAATGTCATTCCTATCACCGATGAAGAATATCTGGACGATGATATCGTTTCGCGCCTGTGTGCATGGCTGAAAGCGGTTTATGGTGCAGATACGCTGGAAGAAAACCTCGATTATATCGCAAAAGCCCTTGGCAATAAGGGCAGCACCAGCCGGGAGATTATCCGCAACTACTTCCTGAACGACTTCTTCAGGGATCACTGCCAGACATACTCTGTCACCGGTTCCGGCAAGCGTCCGATCTACTGGCTGTTTGACAGCGGCAAGCAGAACGGCTTCAAGGCACTGGTTTACCTGCATCGCTACACACCGGATACCATCGGCAACCTGCGTATCGACTACCTGCACAAGATGCAGCGTGTATATGAATCCGAGATCAACCGAATGCAGGATATGATGGATCACAGCGAGAATGCCCGCGAAGTGGCAACAGCCGGGAAGCGCAAGGATAAACTTGCCAAGCAGTTGAAGGAATGTCGGGAATACGATGAGAAGATCAGCCATCTGGCACTTTCCCGTATCGAGCTTGACCTCGATGACGGCGTAAAGGTCAACTACCGCAAGCTCCAGACCGCCCAGGACGGCAAGTTCTATGAGGTGCTGGCAGACAGTAAGAATATCATGGTGAAAGAAAAGAAATAAGAAAAATGACCGGAGGGAGTGGGAAAATGCAAAATCACTGGACAAAGGATGATGTCGCGGCGGCATGGCAGCGTTTTGGACGTACATATGCCCATGATCCGGTGGCATACCGCTTCCTCTGCGGTCATTGTATTCAAGATGAAACCGATGAAGATGCGTTGGATTACAATATCATTGGTGTCTGGCTTGTCTGTCATAGAAAATATCGTGACTGGTCAACCGAGAAATCCTATGATCTGGCATGGATACTGGAATTTATGCAGGCGTATCACATGACGATTCCACGGTACATCAAAAGAACAAAGTTCTACCGGAAAAAGATGAAGCTATTGCTGAGTTCTCTTGTAAGAGATAAAGACCAATCACAGGAAAAAAGGACAATGATATGGCAGAATTGAACCTGAAACAAATTATAGACCGCCTGAATGCGGAATTTACCGGAGAGACCCGGAAACTGGTTTTCTGGTACGATGATAAGGCAGAATTTGCCGAGGATATGGAGACAGTTGAGCTTCAGAATGCGAAGATCTACCATCTCCAGCCGGATAACCAGTTCTATACAAAGTATTTTCTGGAGCGTGTGGATAAGACCACGAATTATCTGATCTATGCACCGTTTCCGAAGCCGGATGTAAGGGACAACCATCTGGAAGACACAATGCTGTATTCCAGACGGTTCTTTGCTGACCGTGCCTCCCTGCTGTCGGTTGACCTGGGTATTGAGGAAAAGTACAAGCCGGTTATTGAGAAGCACATCAAGTTTTTCGCCAACAAAGAGCGCACTCAGCGGTTCTACGATTTGGAAATCGAAAACTTCAATGAAGAAAATATCCTTGTCGGTCTGCTAAGTGCAGTCTGCAAGGCGCGTACCTGCTCTTTTGAGGAAGTCGTGCGCATCGTGTTGACAGATGGCAAGTTGGTGGACAATGCTTTCTTGCAGGAGTTTGAAAAATACGACCTGCTGTCTGCATTCTGGCAGCTCTGTGAGCAGCATTTCGGATACACCGATACAAAACCGAGTTTGGAACGGCTGCTGGTAACATTGTTCGTTACTTATACTGGGCGATATGTGCAGGCAGAGCTTCCGGCAGCATGGAGGAGCTTTGTCTCCTACAAGTCAGGCAATATCATCGCATTCCTCGATAGCCTGATGAACAGCGTCCTGTACCGGGATAAATACGACGCTTTGTCGGCACATGTTGCCAAAGGGCTGAATGTTTTTTCGGCATTTGCAGGAATGCGAGTGGACGATTTGGTGGAGTGCGACACTTTCCTTGCCGTGGATCAGGTGCTGGTAAAGTGGCTCATTAGCAGACTTGTTTCGGAAGATATCGGTGCAATCGTAAACGGATTTACCATTCCGGAACTCTGTGAAAAACGGGCTAAAATGCACTTTGGCAGAAAGACTGGGAAGACCTATCAGCTGCTTTCCAGTGCATACAGCATGGTGAAGGAAGCGGATTACCATGCCGCAGATGGCTTAAAGCCAATTATCGACCGATATCTTGCTGCGGATTACAATATGGATCAGCAGTATCGGAAATTCTACTATTATTACGACCAGCTGGAGAGCACGGAAAGCTTTGAGCCGCTTCGGGAACTGGTGGAAAATATCTACACGAACGAATATCTGGCTTGCCTGCTCCCTGCCTGGAATGCTGGAATCCAGCAGGATGCCGCATTTTCTGCAATTCCGTTGCAGCGGGAGTTTTACAATGCCAACCTGCGCTATACCAAAGAACGCACCGTGGTTATCATTTCGGATGCCATGCGTTACGAGGTCGGACAGGAGTTGTTTGCCAGAATGCAGGATGACCCCAAATGCACGGCAAAACTTTCTGTGCAGCTGAGCGTCCTGCCGTCTTATACAAGGCTCGGTATGGCAGCACTTTTACCGCATAAGACACTGGAAATGACGGATGATTTTCAGGTACTGGCAGATGGTATCCTTTGCGATAATCTGGCCGGTCGGCAGCAAGTGCTGCAAAGCTATAACCCGGATAGTGTCTGTGTACAGTTCGATGATATCAAAAATTTGAAAGTAGCAGAGCTGCGAGATGTGCTGACAAAGCGTCAGATTATCTATGTATATCATAATCAGATTGACGCGCGCGGAGACAAGGCAAATACCGAGGATGAGGTGTTTCATGCGTGTGAGGAGGCCGTTCAGGAAATCATGGACTTGATTCATCGAATCTCCGTCAGCGGCAATACCTATCATTTTATCGTTACTGCCGATCATGGCTTTATTTACAAGCGTGATAAGCTGACAGAAAGTGACAAAATCTCCGGGAAAAGCGCGGACAAAGCATTTGTCAATCGCAGATTTATTGTGTCCAAGGCAGCACTGGAAGACGACGGCATCGACCATATGAGCATGGGACGCGTTCTGGGGAATGAGGACAGCAAGGTGGTGTCCTATCCAGTCAGCAGCAATGTCTTTAAGGTGGCTGGAGGCGGTGCTAACTATGTGCATGGCGGTTCCTCACCACAGGAAATGCTGGTGCCGGTGCTGGAGTTTAAGATGGAGCGCGGTCACATGGAAACAAAGAATGCAGAGATTGCTCTGGTCAGCATCGTCCATAAGATTACGAACCTGATCACTTCCATGGACTTTATCCAGTCGGATGCCGTTAGCGATACTGTAAAAGCTGCAAAATACCGCATTTTCTTCCTCTCGGAAGACAATGAGAAAATCTCGAACGAAAACAGTTATGTGGCGGACAGTCGTGAGGAAAATGCGCAGAAGCGTATCTTCCGGATGCGTTTCACATTCAAGAATAAGAAATACGACAAGGACAAGCAGTATTACCTTGTGGTTTATGACGAAGAAAGCGGTCTGGAGCAGTGGAGGCAGCCTGTCATCATGGACATTGCCTTTGCAGATGACTTCGGATTCTGATACAGAGGAGGCAGGAATTCCGTATGGAAATGATGGACATGGCGGCAGACGATACCCGTGAAGAACTGCGCCGGAAGCTGCGCAGCAACTTTGACGGTCGGATCGTCCGCAAAGACCTGACAAAGAAAATAAAAGAAGGAGCGAATGTTCCGGTCTATGTGCTGGAGTTCCTGCTGGGTCAGTATTGTAGTTCAGACGATGAGACAATCATTGAGCAGGGCGTTCAGAATGTGAAACGCATTCTGGCAGATAATTTTGTCCGCCCGGATGAGGCTCAGAAAATTCTCTCCCAGCTGCGCAAGAACGGGAGCCATACCATTATTGATATGGTGACAGTGCATCTGGATATCAAAAAGGATTGCTTTTTTGCAGAGTTCTCTAACCTTGGCCTCACCAATGTGCCGATTACAGATGATTATCCGGAAAAATATGACCGGCTGCTTTGCGGCGGTATCTGGTGCATCGTGCAGCTGGAATATGAGTCTGAGGGAGACAGCAGCTTTGGAATCACGGATATAGATGGACAGCCGATTTCTTCAAAACAGAAAAAGCAGAAGGATATCTCTCCCATCAGCATCCATAAGCTGACTCCGATTCAGATGCCCCATATCGACATTGAAGAAGTTCGAGAGGGACGCAAGGCATTCACACAGGAAGAGTGGATGGATGTTATGCTGCGTTCCTGCGGATATGAGCCGGAACAGTTGAACAATCGGGAAAAGTGGCTACTGCTTGCGCGTATGTTACCGCTGGTGGAGAACAACTTCAATCTCTGTGAACTGGGGCCGCGCAGCACCGGTAAATCTCATATCTATAAAGAAATCAGCCCAAACAGTATCCTGGTATCCGGTGGTCAGACAACCGTTGCAAATCTGTTTTACAATATGGGGCGCAAAACCGTAGGTTTGGTAGGCTTATGGGACTGCGTTGCCTTTGATGAGGTTGCCGGAATCAAGTTTAAGGACAAAGACGGCATTCAGATTATGAAAGACTATATGGCTTCCGGCTCCTTTGCCCGCGGCAAAGAGGAAAAGGCAGCATCGGCATCTATGGTCTTTGTAGGAAATATCAATCAGAGCGTGGATGTGTTGCTCAAGACTTCCTCTCTGTTTGATCCGTTCCCGCCGGAGATGGGAACGGACACAGCCTTTCTTGACCGTCTGCATTGCTATATTCCAGGCTGGGAGATTCCGAAGTTCCGTCCGGAGCACTTCACCAACGACTACGGCTTTATCACGGATTATCTGGCGGAGTTTATCCGAGAGCTGCGGAAAGAACAGTATGGTGATGCGTTGGATAAGTATTTCCGCCTTGGAAAGAACCTGAACCAGCGCGATACGATTGCTGTCCGCAAGATTGTAGGCGGCTATGTGAAATTGCTTTATCCCGATGGAGAGTTCACGAAGGAACAGATTGAAGAAATTCTTGTATTTGCACTGGAAATGCGCCGTCGCGTCAAGGAGCAGTTGAAAAAGTTGGGCGGAATGGAGTTCTATGATGTGAACTTCAGCTATATCGACCTTGATACCTTTGAAGAAAAATTTGTTTCCGTGCCAGAGCAGGGCGGTGGAAAGCTCATCCCCGATGGCATCTGTAATCCGGGACAGGTATATACCGTAAGTCAGGGCAAGTCCGGTATGATCGGTGTATTCCGCCTTGAAAGCCAGATGCTGCCCGGCAATGGAAAATTTGAACGTACTGGCCTTGGCAGCGACCGTGACTGCAAGGAATCCACGAATACGGCGTTCAATTTCCTGAAAGCTAACGGAAATCGTATCAGTGGCAGCATCAGCACCACGATGCGGGATTACATCATCAACTATCAGGATTTACAGGGCATTGGCATGACCGGAAAGCTGGCATTGCCTACATTGATTGCACTATGTAGCATCGCTCTTGGACGGCCTACGGTCAGTACACTTGCCGTGCTGGGAGAAATCAGTATTAGCGGCACGATTCTGAAAGTGGACGAGCTTGCCAATAGTTTGCAGGTGTGCCTCGATAGCGGAGCAAAGAAAGTGCTGCTTCCGATTACCAGTGCAGCAGACCTTGGCACCGTGCCGCCGGAGCTGGTGGGCAGTTTTAATCTGATTTTCTACAGCAGTGCGGAAGATGCGGTGTTTAAGGCGTTGGGGGTAGAGTAACATGGCAAGTAAAATTTGCAAGATTGTTTATTTTGATGAGGATTCGGTGACAGATTATGTTCAGATTGTTGCTGGAGGAACGCTTGAGAAAACAACAGAGCTATTAAATTCAAGTGATTTAAGTGAAGAGCAAAAAGCAGATGTTTCTGCCAAGGGGGGAATCGGCGGAGTATTTAAGGCCTTACTTGGTTGGGAAGCGTCGGCAAGTGGCGAAGTTTCTGCTGGTTTAGCATTGAATCGCAACAAAATGGTAAAAAACATAGTGAAGAATACGATTCTTACAGACTTTTTACACATCATTGATGAAAACGAAAATAAAAGTGCTTCAAAAACAACAAGAGGAGCTATAAAAAAGTTTGAAGGATATGTCATATCGGCAGAGAAAGATTCTCTTTCCTATATGGTTATGGTTTCGCCATACTTATCAATGCTGCGTTCAGGATCGTCAATACCGGCTGGCGATTTCAATATTGCAATTGATAAGCTTGAGAATGCCTTGAAAAATGCAAAAGGTTACTATGAATTTGTCGGCACTAAGGGAAAAAGTAAGGTCATACTACGCTTCAATATAAATTCGTTTAAGAATGGGTATACAATTAGTGATTTGTTGAAAATGAATTTAAGCATCTACGCAATCAAAGTAGGACGAACAACTATTGATATGCTAAATGTAAGTAAAGAATTGGAGATGGATGTTTCTATAATACCGAAGGACAATCCGTCATACGAGGAAAGTAATGAAGTGGAAGACACGTCGACTTCATCAAAAACATTAGATGTATTCGATGTTTTGCTTGCGGGGGTAGAAGCTGTTGATTGATAAAGTTGTTGTGTTTACTGGGTCGAAAAAGGATTTTGAAATTTTTCTTGAGAAACAGATTCCGGAAGACTCCGAAACAATTCCTTTTATGGAACTGATTCAGCACTATAATGCACGGCTTAGACCAAATGAATCTGGAGTTCGCGAGAATGCATTGAGAGCTAACATAGAAGTAGACAATTGCGTTGTTAGGGCGGATGATTATGGCTCTGTAATGCCGCATGTTTTGTCGAATTTTGCCAATATTGTGAACCTCAACTATGATATGGGAACACTGTATATTCAAAATCCGCCCAGACGTGTGCTGGAATCGTTAAAGGCAGGGCTTGATGGGGATATTGAATATTATGGAAGTCAGTACCCTGAATTGGATAGAGACGCATTAACAAAGATATATAAAGCATTGAATAGTGATGTTTATGGGCAGGATGAGTGTAAAAAACAGATTCTAAGTGGAATGTATCGTTTGACTACTGGTGCAACTAATAAACCAGTTGTACTTATGCTCTATGGACCGTCAGGAGTAGGAAAAACGGAAAGTGCAAAAAGCATAAGTAAATCGCTGGGTGGAGAGTTATTGCGCATTCAGTTTTCAATGATGCAGACATCAGAAGCATATGATTACGTTTTTGGTGCAGAGCATTCCAAAAGCAGTTTTGCTCGCGATATGATGGGACGAGAATCAAATGTAATTTTGATTGATGAATTTGATAAAGTGAATCCTGCGCTATACAATGCCTTTTATGAATTGTTTGACGAAGGCAAGTATGTTGATACGAATTATAGCGTCGAACTTGGGCAGGCAATTTTTCTTCTTACATGTAATTTCTCAAATGAAAATGAAATAAAGAAAGCATTAGGGCCAGCAATGTTTTCAAGAATTGGGTGCTGTGTCGAATATGCTGATTTAACAGTGGAGCAAAAGCAGAAAATCGTGAATAATTGGTATGATTCAATTATGGCTTCTTTGAAGGATGATGAAAGAGTATATATCGAAACCACAGATATACATGAGTGGTTCCTGAAAAATGCCGAGAGATACGATAATATTCGTATTTTGAAATCAAAAATGGAAAATGCAATTTTTGAAAAATTAACGGATCATTTTATTATTATGACAGGAAGTATGGCGGAAGGCACACAGGATCGTGTGTGAAGAGACAAGAGTACATTTCTGTTGCGCGAAAGTATGTGGATTGTTAAATGATTTTTTGGTTATATTCAGTGGCTAATTGAGTCGTGAAAGTAGTTTGGACAAGTATACGAGGGGGAATCGTCATGACCAAGAAGAAAGCCTCTATGTCACAGGTGCTGGCAGATATAAAGCCTTATATAACGAAAAAGTTCATGGCGGCACCGTGTATTAAGGAGCAAGACATTCAGGCTATCTGTCAAATCCTCCTGCCCAGATACAAGAATGTGCAGCTCATGCAAGGATTGACCAACAACAAGCCGGATTTTAGAATTCAGGTGAAAGGTCTGTTCGGGACGGAAGAAAAACGGTTTGAAGTGGTTGGTGGTGATAAGAAAAGGTCAGCAGCAAAGAAGAAATCTGACTTGGGCTGGATTGATAGGCTGGAAGAGATTGATGCTGCGCTGGATGATTTCTGACATCAATGCAGCGTGGAGAGTTATCTGAGGCAAGAATTTGTGCAACAGGTTGTTGCACAAAACCACACATAAAACAGCGGGGAAGCGATGGAGTGACACGACAAGAATTATTTACATGGATACGTCAGCAGTACGACACAGAACCGGAATATCCCTGGCATGACTGGAATGCAGTGCTGCGGCACAACGACAATAATAAATGGTATGGTGTGGTTCTGGAAGTATCTGCTGATAAGTTGGGATTGCCGGAGGTAGGCATCATTGATGTACTTAATGTGAAAAGCGATCCGCTGCTGATCGGCTCTCTTCGCGGGCAGGACGGCTATTTTCCGGCCTATCATATGAACAAAGAAAAATGGCTCAGTATTCAGCTCGGCAAACCAGAACTGGATGATGCCATCAAAGACCTGCTTTCTTTGAGCCATGAGCTGACAGCACCGAAAAAGCGAAACAGAAAGTTACCAGCAAATAATCCGGGAGATTCCGCAAATGGCAAAGAAAAAGAAACTGACAAAGGCTGAGCGAAAGGAAGCACGCCTCCGAAAAGGCAAGCAGTGGCTGCTCACCT
>OCHE01001905.1_pt1 | contig 13030 bp, 10 predicted proteins | sample 1538681 | NCBI WGS metagenome assembly OCHE01 (sample SAMN04571717, study PRJEB22368) | human gut metagenome | biome: human gut; material: stool | host: Homo sapiens | place: Luxembourg | collected 2012-08-17
CTCGGGCCGCGTTTCCCCGACATGCACAACTGCTACGACAAGTCGCTGATCGCCGCTGCCACGAAGATCGCCGAAGAGGAGTCGATCAAGCTCCAGTACGGCGTCTATGTCGGCGGCACGGGTCCCACGTTCGAGACGCAGGCCGAATACCGCTATTTCAAGGCCATCGGCGGCGACGCCGCGGGCATGTCGACCGTTCCCGAGGTGATCGTGGCGCGTCACATGTCGATTCCCGTCTTCGGCGTGTCGGTCATCACCAACTGCGGCCTTTCGGACGAGGTGGGCGATCACGAGGACGTGCAGCGTCAGGGCAAAAAGGCCGGCGTGCGCATGGAGCTTCTTTTCCGTCGAATGATTAAAAACCTGTAAACTTATGGTAAATAAGGTTATATTGATCGGCAACGTGGGCCTCGATCCCGAGGTGCGTACGACCGAGGGCGGCGTGAAGGTCGCCCGCGTCCGTCTGGCGACGACGGAGCGTCTGTTCGACCGGGCGTCGAACGAGACGAAGGAACACACCGAGTGGCATACGATCACCTTGTGGCGCGGTCTTGCCGACGTGGTGGACCGTTTTGTCCGCAAAGGCTCGCAAATCTATATCGAGGGGCGCCTGCGCACCCGCGAATGGATGGACAAGGACAACAACAAACGCTATACGACCGAAATTCTGGCCGATACGATGAACCTCTTGGGGCGTCGCTCGGACAATCCCGCTTCGGACGGCGCTCCGGCTCCCTCCTACGGCGCACAGCCGCAGGGGGCTTCCTATGGCCAGCAGGGCGGTTATCAGCAGCAGACACCCCGTCCGGCAGCGGCTCCGCAGCCCCAGCCGGCAGCTCCTTCAGTCCCGGCCGACGATCCGGACGACCTGCCTTTTTGATTTTCGATTTATAAGCGGCTGTTTCCGCACATCCCTCGAACGGGGCGAATGGAATGTACTTCAAGTACTACCCATCCGCTCCGTTTTTCACGATGCGCGAAACTCACTCGCTTAAAATCAAAAATTGCAGGGATAATCCGAAAAATCCGTTCTCGGAGGGTTTTATGGCTGATGGCTTGGAGTGCTACCGGTTCAGCCACTGCCTGAAATCGGGCACGCGGTCGGTGCTGACGAACGCCTCCTCTCCTTCGGCGAGGGGCGGGTGGAGCACCACCTTGATTCGGCTGCCCGAGTAGCGTATCATCTCCCGGATGGCGTCGAAGGCGATTGATCCGAAAAAAGAGGTTCGGCGGCAGTTTTTCGCCCACTTCGGTCAGCGTGCGGTCGACGATGTAGTCTTTTCCGTCGTGGGTCACGAGGTGGAGGTACTTGCCGTCGGCCATGAAATAGGCGATCTCGGCCGTGGTGACCGATTTCATCCGGGCGCCCATGTGTACCAGGAACCGTTCCTGGTAAACCGGTGGCGTCTGCGTCGGGGCTCCGTGCTCCGCAGACGCGCTTCCCCCCCCCGATAGAAGCCCCAGCTTGTCGATCGCCCGCTGCAAATCCTCGCGTCCGAAGGGTTTCAGCAGGTAGTCGATGCCCTTGTTTTCGAAGGCTTTCAGGGCATAGGAGTCGTAGGCCGTGATGAAGATGACCGGCACGGAGATCTCCGTGCGCTGGAAGATGTCGAACCCGCTGCCGTCTCCGAGGTGGATGTCCATGAAAATCAGGTCGTGACCGACGCCGGCGATGACAGCGGCGGCCTCCGCGACCGACGATGCCGTGGCGACGACCTCGATCTGCGGCGCGACCTCTGCGAGCGTCGTGCGCAGCTCCGCGACCGACAGCGGCTCGTCCTCTATGATAATGGCTCTCATGGCGTGTAAAATTATAAAAAAAACAGTCCGGTGCAAAAACCGGACTGTTTTTTCATCGGGACCCCGAAGGTCTCCGGACCGTTCCCTCGGTTCAGTCGTTCAGCTCGGGGTTGCTATCGATGGCCGACTGCGGGAAGGGCAGCGTGTAACGCGCGTCATTCGCATTGAGCGTGTAGGTCCGGTCCTTGTAGGTTTTGACGATGGCCGGCCGGGTCGTCCGGCGGAGGTCCATCCAGCGGTGTCCTTCTCCGATCAGTTCGCGGGCGCGCTCGTCGGCGATCTCTGTGCGCAGCTGCTCCGCATCCATCGCTCCGACCTTCGTGCGCTGGGTCTCCATCGCCTCGGGTTTCAGCCGCTTGGCCTTCAGGTCGAGCAGGTATCCCTTGGCCTTTTCCAGTTCCGCAGGCAGGTATGAGCCGGCTTCGGCGGCGATGAGGTACATCTCGGCGATGCGGATCGACACGCGGTCCGACGACGAGCGGTTCACGCAGTATCCCAGCAGCGTCGGCGTCCAGTTTTCGTCGTAGGCATTCACCGGGTTGAGGTAGTTGCGGCGGTTGTCCGTCGCTTCGTCCAGCAGCCCGAGGATCTTGTCCGACAGGATGCTGGCGCCGCGCAGATCGCCGTTTCCGCCGCCGAACGGGCGTTCCCAGGCCAATATGGCTTCCGGAGAGGTCGCTTTCCACGGCAGGTCGCCGCTTTCGGGAGAGGCATTGAAATCCACCAGTTCGTATTTGGGCAGCAGGCCCGTCGCTGCATCGTAAGCCGCCTGCCAGTTGCGCATGTAGAGCATGACGCGTGCCTTGAAGGCGGCGAGCGCATCGAGCGAGAACCGGTAGTTGAGCGTCGGACTCTCCTGTTTCTCCAGGGTCATCGTCCTTTCGGCGGCCTCGATGTCTTCGACGATCTGCCGGTAGACTGCGGCGACGTTCGTCGGGCGGTATTTCTGCTCGATGTCGATGTAGGTGGACAGGGGTACGCCCCGGTCGGTCGAAGCGGTCTGCGGATCGTAGGGCTTCCCGTAGAGGTTCACCAGATCGAAGTGTGCGTAAGCGCGCATGGCATAGGCTTCGCCGAGAATCTGCCGCTTGTCTTCCGAGGAGTCGTCGTCCGCGTCCGCCACGCCGTCGATCACGGCATTGGCCTGGAAGGCGGCGCGGTAATAATATTGGTAGGGATACTCCCACATCTGCGTTTCGTACTGCCAGGTGTAGTTGTAGGAGAGGGCTATGGCGTCGCTGCTGTCGAAGAAGTTGCCTTCGTGGAACATGCCGACCTCATCGGACAGCAGTCCGGTGTAGGCCTTCGAACTGGTGTAGGGAAACCGGCTGTAACCCTCGGTGAGCAGCGCCCGGTATTCCGAGGTCTTGTGGGGAATCACCTTTCCGACAGGCTCGATTTCCAGGTAGTTGCACGAGGCGAGTCCCAGTGCGGCAAGCAGGATATATGCGTTTTTTCTCATTTTTTCAACGTATTAGAAGGTAATGTTCAGTCCGACCGAGTAGGTGCGCGCCATCGGTTGCGCATAGATGTTGCCGTAGGTCTCGGGATCGAAATAGCCGTCGTAGTTCGTGGCGATCACCAGCGGGTTGCGGGCTTCGAAGTGCACGCGCAATCCGGCCATGTGGAGTTTGCGTGTGATTCGCTGCGGGAAGGAGTATCCCAGCCGGATGCTGTTCACGCGGAAGTAGTTGATCTTCCTGTTCCAGATGTCGAGGCTGTTGAACAGGTTGACGTTTGTCGGGAAATTGTCCATGATCCAGTAATAGACCCTGTACGGATCGGGATTCTCGTCCCAGTCGCCCCAGGCCGAACCGTCGGCCTGCAGGTTGCCCGTGAGCGAAGGATAGGTTCCCGAGGTGTTGGACGGCGACCACACCTTGTTCATTTCGGTGGTGTAGTTTTGCCCGGGATTGGTCTGCGCGGGGTTGTAGAAGGGCGAGCGCGTCATGAGCTGTCCGAAAACGAAGTTGCACGAGATCGCCAGGTCGAAATTCTTGTAGTAGAACCGGTTGTTGAAACCTCCCGTCACATCCGGGTTGCGGGAACCGACGTAGGTCAGGTAGCTGCGCACGTCCTTCTGCGATACATTCATCGCCGGACCGTATTCGAAATATTCCGGAATTCCCAGTCCCCAGGGGTCGCTGGCTTCCACGCGGAAACCGACGAACTCCTGGAGCGAGATCTTCTTTCCGTCGCGCCAGAACATCGGAATGCCGTTTGCGTCCAGCCCGGCGGTTTTGATGGCGAACACGGCGCCCGACGAATAGCCTTGCAGCGAGGGGCTCCAGCTGTTGTCGTCGATACGCACCTTTTCGACCTTGTCGGTATTGTGGGCGATGTTGATCGAGGTCTCCCAGCGGAAGTCTCGCGTGCGGACGTTCACTGTGTTGAGCGTGAATTCGATACCTTTGCTTGAGATTTCGCCGTAGTTGCTCGATGTCGAGATGAATCCCGTCTCCGAAGGGATCGTGCGCGTGGTGATCAGGTCCTTGCTCCGGCGTCCGTAGAGTTCGAACGTGAATCCGATACGGTGTTCGAAAGCAGCGAAATCGAGGGCCGTGTTCCACGAATAGGTCGTCTCCCAGCGCAGGTTCTGGTTGGGCGGCGACGTTACGTCGATGCGGTCTTCGCTCGCTCCGCCGAGCGAGGTGCTGTTCCACGTACCGAGAATGTAGGGCGAGGTGGTGCGGTCGATATTGCCCTGGGCGCCGTAGGATACCCGCAGGCGCAGGTTGTCGAGCCACCGGGCGTCGCGCAGGAACCGTTCGCGGTTGATGCTCCATGCGCCCGAGATGGACCACATCGGGTTGAACTTGTATTTGGGGTCCACGCCGAAGAGGTTCGTGCCGTCGTAGCGCATCGAACCGAAAACGGTGTAGCGGTTGTCGTAGGTGTACGACCCTGTGAAGAAGTACGACATGTAGCGGTTTTCGTAGAAGCTTTTCGTATACTGCCTGAAACTCTCGTCGTCCAGCAGGTCGCTGTCTTCGGGTACGTTGATCGGTTTGGTCGTCATCGTTTTGTGGTCGTATCCGAATCCCTTGGTGTGTACGGTCGTGTTGGTTACGCCGCGCATCTCCAGACCGGCCATCAGGTCCAGTTCATGCTTTCCGTCGAACGTGCCCGCATATTCGGCCTGCGCTTTCCAGTTGTACTGCGAGAGGTCGCCGTTCCAGTTCTGGATTACGCCGCCTTTCGGCAGGCGCACTACCTGATCCACCATTGATTTGAGCTGATACTTGCGGGTGAAGTAGGTGTTTTCCTGCGCCATTTTCTCGGTCGCGGAGTTGTCGACTTGCAGGCCGAACTGCGTGTAGAGTTTCAATCCCTTCACCGGACGGTAATCCAGGTCGAAGATCGTCTTGATCGAACGGGTCTTGAGCGTGTACTCCGTGCGGGCGCGTTCCTCCAGGAAGTTGAAGTCGAGCACGTCGGTGTTGCCCGTATTGACCGTCATGTCGGGGTCGTACGCGTAGCTGCCGTCGGGATTGTAGGCGTTGAGGTAGGGGTTCACCGTGCGGGTGTAGCGCGACGGGTTGGTGAACACGTCCGTGTCGGAGAGGTAGGAGTCGTTCTTGTTCTGCCCCACGAACACCGAGGCTCCGAAGCGCAGGTTCTGCAGCAGGTCGTAGTCGGTCTTCATCGTGAGGTTCAGACGCTCGAATCCCGTTCCGACGGTCGTTCCCTGCTCGTTGTAGTAGCCGCCCGAGAAGTAGTAGCCGGTCTTGCCGCTGCCGCCCGAAATGCTGACGCTGTACTGCTGGTTGAGCGCAGTCCGGTAGATTTCGCGGCCCCAGTCGGTGCCGTTGCGGCGCAGGGCGCCGATCGCGCTCTGCGTCTCGGGGGAGAGCGATGCGAGGCTTCCGCCGTTGACGAGCGCCGGGCGCTCCCCGGCCTTGTCCAGGATGCGGGCTACGCCGCCCATGCCCGGCAGGTAGTTGAGTCGGGCGTTCGCCGCCAGCCCCAGCTCCAGATCGACCTTCTGCGAGGCGTTCATCAGGTTGAGGCGCGAGAGGTCGGGACGGTCGGTCACGAACAGCGATGCCGAGACGTTGACGCGCATCGCCTGGTTGCGGAGGCCTTTCTTGGTGGTGATGATGATGACGCCGTTCGCCGCGCGGGCGCCGTAAATGGCCGTCGCAGCGGCGTCTTTCAGTACGGTGATGTCCTCGATGTCCCACGGGTTGAGTCCCGCGATCGACATGTTGTAGAGGTTGTCGACGCTCTCCTTCGACGACCAGTCCTTCGGAATGTCGTTGCCTTCGAGCGGCATGCCGTCGAGCACCCACAGCGGGTCGGTGTTGCCGTTCAGCGTCACGGTGCTTCGGATCTTGATCTTGCTGGCCGCGCCCGGTCCGCCCGAGGTGGGGGTCGACACGAGACCGGCGATCGAGCCGGAGAGCATTTCGTCGACGCTCGCCACGCCGTCCCGCGCGATGTCCGACATCTTGACAGAAGAGATCGACGAGGTCAGTTTGCGTTTCTCGATGCGCTGGTATCCGGTCACCACCACGGCGTCCACCTTGTTGTCCGACGCCGAGAGGTAGATCGTGAAATCGCTCTTGCCCGAAATATCGAGGGTCCGGGCTTCGTAGCCGAGGTAGCTGACCACGACTTTCCGGACGCTTGCGGGCAGTTTGAAGGCGAAGCGTCCCTGCTCGTAGGCGATTGTTCCCTGCGGATTGTAGTCTTTGGCCTGGGTCTCCTCGGGCGCGATGAAGACGGTTGCTCCCACGAGCGGCGCTCCGTCGGCGCGGTCGAGCACCTGGCCCGTGATCTGCCGGGTCTGCTGCGCCAGCGCCAGCAGGGGACAGACCAGAACGAATAGCGTAAGGAATTTTTTCATATTACAAATATAGATGTGTTTGAGTTGTTTTTCTGTTAAATCGAATCTGTTTTTCTGATATTGCTTCGAGATCGTAACCTCTTTAACAGCCCTTTCAGTTGCCGCAAAGCCGTCTTTCCGGGGTGGAAGACGGCTTTTGCAGCGTTTTGGTTTATAACATTCGCAAGGCTTCTTTCAGCCTCAATTCGAGATCGCGGTAATGGTTTCGGGTCGCCTGGTCGCCGCTTTGGAAGCGGCCCTGCACGACGGTCAGCAGCCTTCGCATTTCAGCCCGTTTGGCCGACGTGGTTTCGCTCACGCGCTGCATCATGTCGTAGTTGCGCGCCGTGCGCAAGCCGATCTCCTCGGGTCTCGGCAGCGGTTCGAGGTTCAGCTCGGGAGCGTCCTGCATCAGCGAGCAGGCGCATCCGCGCCCGTCGTGCGCGTGGTCGCGGAGCGTCGATCCCAGCTTGGTGGTCTTCACCATCGTCAGGTTCGACGAGACGATCAGCGCGTCGACGTAGTTCTTCTGGCTCATCCGTTCCCAGATCGAGAGCGAGCGGCCTCCGGGGCGGATGAAGACGGCGCGTGTGATGTCGTCCATCATCTGCTCGGGCGTGTAGGTCTTCGCCCCGCGCCCCTGCCGCGCCTCGACCTCGTACATGCGGACCAGCCGCTGGTCGGCCAGCAGTTCGTAGTAGGTCTTGTACTGGAGTTCGCGCGCGAAGTTGTAGGGGGCGTATTCCATCTGTCCCACGGGCGACGATCGCTGTGCATAGGCCTTGTCCCACGCCTTGGCGCCGAACAGCCATTCGGGGGTGGTGAACACCTCGTCGATGAGGTATTTGACGCTCTTGCGCTGGTAGTCGGCCGGAACCGGCACGTAACGGTCGATGTCGTGTCCCGCCACGACGTTGTTGAGGTAGAAACCGCCGACATTGGTCTTCACATGGTCGGCATAGGCCAGCCACTGGAAGACGATGGCCATCAGCAGCCGGCCGCCTTCGTATTGCAGTTTGCCCTCCTCCGAGGTCCAGTCCGTCACGTGGGGAATGATGCGCCGGAGGTTTTTCAGACCGTATGTGCTGGCCAGCACGGCGTCGTTGCTCAAGTCTTCCGACTGTGACCGGGGGTCGATGCCTTCGCGCGACTGTTCGCCGTACCAGTATTCGGGATCGTTCTCGTGCTCGCGCAGCCAGGCGTTGAGCGTCGGCAGCTCCTCGTGCGGGTCCTTCACGTCGAGCCAGCGGTAGCCCCAGTTGATGGCGTGTTTGTCGTAGGTTCCGATCTTGGGCGTCAGTTGCGTGATGCCGTCCTCGGGCTGGGCCACGTAGTTGAAGCGGGCGTAGTCCATGATCGAACTGGCCGTCCCGTTCGTTGCGGTGTAGCTCTTCGAGCGGAGCGAATCCACCGGCACGGAGTACGAAGCCCCGAAATTGTGCTTCAGTCCGAGGCTGTGCCCCAGCTCGTGCGACGAGACGAAGCGCACGGCATTGCCCATCACCTCCGTCGGCAGCGTGTTGCCGCGCGCTGCGGGGTCCACGGCGCCGGTCTGGAGGCGGATCCAGGCGTGGAGAATGCTCATCACGTTGTGCCACCAGATGATGTCGGCCTCGATGATCTCGCCGCTCCGGGGGTCGATCACCGAGGGGCCCATGGCGTTGGCCATCTCCGAGGCGGCGTAGGTCACCACCGAGTAGCGCACGTCGTCGATGTCGAACTCCCGGTCGTCGGGGGTGACCTCCCGTGCTACGATGGCGTTCTTGAAGCCTGCGGCCTCGAAGGCCTCCTGCCACTCGACGATGCCTTTCTTGATGTAGGGAACCCATACGGGCGGGGTCGCCGGGTCGATCCACAACTCGATCGGCTTCTGCGGTTCGACCAGTTCGCCTTTCTTGTAACGCTCCACGTCCTCGGGTTTCGGCTCCAGCCGCCAGCGGTTGATGAACGCGCGTTCCTCGGCCTTCTGCTGTTCGTCGTTGAAGTAGAGGTGCCCGATCTCGAAATAGCCCACGCGGTCGTCGGAGAACCGCGGTCGCATCGGCTCCCTGGCGAGCAGCACCAGGTTCGAGGTGATCTCCACGGTCAGGGGGATCGTCGTGCCCTCCTCGGTGTGCGAGGTCGAGAGGAGCGATTTGACGATGATGTTTTCGGGGAACGACTTGACGGATTCGATCTTCGAAAGGTCCTTCTTGGGCGAACCGGGCAGTCCGATGGAGCCGAAAACGTTGTTGAAACTCTTTTCGCTGCCGTCGAAGACCTTGTTGACCTTGATGACCACCGATGCCGAATCCTTGCCGTAGGCATCGATCGGGAATTGCTCGATCGCCGTTTCGCGGTAGTTGTCCCTTACGGAGCGGGTGATGCGGTCGCCTTCGGGCGAGGTGATGCGCGGGTCGTAGGTCATGACCCATACCTTTTTATAAAGGGTGTCCTTGCGGAAACGCACGATCTTCTCGCCGTAGCCCATGCCCTTGTTGACGCCCGCGTCGTTCAGGGCGTAGGGAACGCCCGAAATCTTGTTGACGATCAGTATGTCGCGGCCCATCAGCGAGTCGGGAATCTCGAACAGGAAGTCGGTTCCCTTGCGGTGCACGTCGAACATGCCCTTGTCGGTCACGGCGCCTTTCAGCAGTTCTTCGTACCCTTTCTTCTCTTTTTTGGTCGTGTCGGCCTTCTCGGCCGCGGCTTCGGTTTTCTTCGACTTGCGGCCCGGCTCGCCCTTCGCTTCGGCCGTCGGGGCCGTCAGCAGGAGGAGCGTCGCCAGCGCAAGCATGCTCCCGATCAATCGTCTCTTGTTCATCGTTTATTATTGCAGTTATCGCGCGAATCGGTAAAATCCGCAGGATGCAATAATAAAATTTAAATGTTTACCGGAAAAACGATCGGGGGCGAATGCCCGGATCGGGGGAGTGAATGCCTCAATCAGGCGGATTACTTTTCGGGCGGCAGCAGCGGCAGACGGCACCGGAAGGTTCCGTCGCCGACCGAAATCGAGATGTTCTCTTCGGTGTAGAACCGATATACCGAGCGGATTCGTTCCAGTCCCATGCCGAGCGACTCCTTGTCGCCGTCGCTGCGCGGCGTGTAGTTGTTCTCGATCAGGAAGCTTTCGCCCTCGGTGCGGATGCGGATGTGCAGCGGGTTGCCGCCCGTGATGCTGTTGTGCTTCACGGCATTCTCGACCAGCGTCTGGAGGCTCATCGAGGGAATCCGCCAGTTGCGCAGCGCGGGGTCGATGGCCGAGGTGAGTTCGATGCGGTCGTCGAAGCGGATTTTCTGAAGCGTGTAGTACTGCCACGTGAAGTCGATCTCCTCGGCGAGCGTCGAGAGTATCTGCTTGCGGCGTTCCAGCACCCGGCGGTAGACGCGCGAGAGGGTTAGCGTGAACTCCCGGGCCTGATCGGGGTTGCAGCGGATCAGCGCGTAGAGCGAATTGAGCGAGTTGAACAGGAAGTGGGGGTCGATCTGCTCCAGCAGCTGTTGCAGGTGGAGCTGTGCCGACTCCCGTTCCGAATGGCGGCGCAGATCGTATTCGCGGCGCCAGCGGCGTTGTGCCAGGACGAGCAGCACGGCGAAGAACAGCACCGAGATCACGGCGGCGAAAACCGTGTAGAAGTGAAAATCGTCGATCTCCTGCTCGATGACCAGCCGCGGGATGCCGATGCCTGCCACCCAGCGGCGTCCGCCCAGCTGAATGGGGTAGTAGATGCGCTCCTCGTCGATGTTGAGATAGTCCGAGATCGCGTGAACGGTGACGCTCTGTCCGGTGGCCGCGACCTTCCGGAATGCCGCCAGTCCCGTCGAGTCGCTCGCCGGACGGCCCAGTTTGAGGCTGTCGGGATGGTAGACGATCACCCCTTCGGGATCGAACAGCGTGGCGTATCCGCTGCTGGCCGGACTCTGCGTCATGCAGGTATAGATTTCGGGCAGCGGAAAATCAATGCCGCATATATGCCCGTGCGGTCCGTCACCGGGCAGGCCATGCTCCAGACCTGAATCCGTCCCGAACCGGTCACATGGCTGCGCACCGAGTCGCCGTCCGTTGCGGCGATGAGCCGCTGCCGGAAATCTCCGGCTGCCTCCGTGGTGCGGGGCGTTTTTCCGCGCGGGTAGCTGCGGATCGTGCGGCCCCCGGCTTCAGCGAACCAGACGCACCCGGCTTTGGGGTCCATCCGCATCAGCGTCGCCGCGAGCACGTGCAGTTCGGCGTCCGTCGGCGCGGTGCGCTCGCGCATGAATTGCACCGAGGCGTCCAGCACCCCCTCCGAACGCTCGAACTCGACCTGTAACAGTCTGTAATGGTATTCGCTGATATGCCTGACGATACGGCCGCTCATCTGCACGGCCACGCCGTTGATCGTGCGTCCGGCGGTCAGGATGCCCGCCACGAGCAGGATCAGCAGAACCGTTCCCGTTATCAGAAGCCGCCCTTTGGGGGTATGTCGCTGTCGTGCCATGCGGAACAAATGTAGTGATTTTTTCGCCCCTGCGAAGAAAAACCCCGCGGAAATCTTTCTGCGGGGCCTTGTCTGGTCAGTCGTCCTTGCGTATGTTCAGCCGCTCCCAAAGCCACTCCGGAATCAGCTTCCAGAAGAAGACCATGAGGGCGTAGCGGCGGTCGATGACCACACGGCGGCGGGGATGCCGCAGTACGTGCATGATGCGTGCCGCGACCTTTTCCGTGCGCATCAGCATCGGGTAGCGGCCGTCGCCGGAGAGCAGCGGCGTTGCGACGAATCCCGGGCGGATGTCCGTAAAGCGGATGCCGCAGTTTTCCATGCGGGAAAGCTGCGCCAGCGCGTCGATGTAGGTGTTCTGCATCCGCTTGGTCGCCGAATAGGCCGGGGCCGATCCGAGACCTTTCGTGCCGGCGATCGAGCTGATGACGGCGATCCGTCCGCCGCCGTGGCTGCGGAAGTGGCCGAAAGCGGCCGTGACCATCCTGACGAACCCTTCGCCGTTGGTGCGCAGGGTGTTCAGTTCGATGTCGGGACGCAGCGCGGTGTTGCGGCTGCCGATGCCCGAGGCGTGGAAATAGATCTCCATGCCGCCCAGCCGTTCGACGAGCCGGGCAAGGCGTTCGGGAGCGTCGTCGCGGGTGATGTCGATGGTCTCGGTCTCGACCTGGCCGGGGGCTTCGGAGCGGAGGGCTTCGAGGGCCTCCTTGCGGCGTCCGGCGGCTCCGACCCGCCATCCTGCGCGGATGCAGAGCCGGGCGACTTCGAGTCCGATGCCCGATGTGGCGCCCACGATGACGATACGTTTCATGGCGGTTTGATTTTCAGGGTTTCACACACCGAATATACGAAAGGAATGCCGGAAAAGCAAATCTTCCCGGAAAAGAGAAAGAACCCCGGAGGGTTCTCTTTGTTTTATCGGTTTTTTCCGGGTTTCGGATTCTCCCCTTGGAGCGGGGTGAGCAGCGCTGTGCGCTGTTCCGCGGTCAGCCGGGCCGGGGCGATGCGCAGCAGGTAGTGGGTGAGGCTGTTTTCCTCGCCCGAGGTGTAGGCCTGCACGAGTTCCCATCCGCGGCACACCATGTAGTTGAGCGCCTCTATCCCCGAATTGAAGAGCAGTCTGTTGCCTGCGGCGTCTGTCAGGAAGTTGTATTTCAGGACTTCGGTCTTCTGCCCGAAATCGAACAGCACGCCGTTGTTGCGGTGCGTGGGCAGGTGGTGGGCCGTGATCTCGCAGTAGACATGGGGCGGTAGCGCCGGCAGGGTGTCGGCCTCGATGCTCTGCGCCGAACCGAGTCCGGCGTACGCCAGCGCTGCGAGCAGGAAAAGGATCTTTTTCATCGGACCGTCATTTTTCGTTCAACTCGTACTGTACGCACTCGATTCCCACGCGGCGCAACAGGTTCAGCCCCTCTTCCGAACGGTAATCCTCCGAGTAAACCACCCGCCTGATCCCCGCCTGAATGATCAGTTTCGAACATTCGATGCAGGGTGCGGCGGTGATGTAGAGCGTCGATCCGTCGCAGTTGTTGGCCGATTTGGCGACCTTGGTGATGGCGTTGGCCTCGGCGTGGAGCACATAGGGTTTGGTGTGGCCCTCGTCGTCCTCGCAGACGTTCTCGAAACCCGACGGCGTGCCGTTGTAGCCGTCCGAAATGATCATCTTGTCCTTGACGATCAGCGCCCCGACCTTGCGGCGTACGCAGTATGAATTTTCGGCCCAGATACTCGCCATGCGCAGGTAGCGCATGTCCAGCTGGCGTTGCTTCTCCTCCAGGTAACCCATAATTTTGAATTCTGGTTCTAAATTATGAATCGGAACTGTCAGGGTAAAGGCTTACAGGCCTTTACCGTGACAGTTCTTATACTTCTTGCCCGATCCGCAGGGACACGGATCGTTGCGTCCGGCCTTCTTTTCGGCGTGCAGGGGCATCGGCTTCTG
>OCHE01001915.1_pt1 | contig 12934 bp, 8 predicted proteins | sample 1538681 | NCBI WGS metagenome assembly OCHE01 (sample SAMN04571717, study PRJEB22368) | human gut metagenome | biome: human gut; material: stool | host: Homo sapiens | place: Luxembourg | collected 2012-08-17
CCCCGTCGATTTTCCAAAAAAAAGTTTTATACACTATTATACCCACCTTGTAACACCACGAGACACAGCAGAAGACAATACTTTCATCGTTATTGAAAATCCACCGGACCATCACAAAAAAACAACAGGCCGCTTCGTCGAAGCGGCCTGTTGCGTATAGAGTCAAATCGTGTACGATTACAATTTCGGACCGGCAGCAACCAAAGCCTTACCGGCGGCATTACCTTCGAATTTAGAGAAGTTCTTGATGAAACGAGCGGCCAAATCCTTAGCTTTAACTTCCCAATCGGCAGCATTAGCATAAGTATCGCGAGGATCGAGGATATTTTTGTCCACACCCGGCAACTCAGTAGGAACAACGAAGTCGAAATAAGGAATAACCTTTGTCGGAGCTTTGTCGATAGAGCCATCGAGAATAGCATCGATAATACCACGAGTATCGCGGATAGAGATACGTTTGCCCGTACCGTTCCAACCGGTGTTCACCAAATAAGCCTTAGCGCCTACCATTTCCATTTTCTTAACCAGCTCTTCGGCATATTTGGTCGGATGCAACGACAAGAATGCAGCTCCGAAGCAAGCCGAGAAAGTAGGAGTCGGTTCGGTAATACCGCGTTCTGTTCCGGCCAATTTAGCGGTGAAACCAGACAAGAAATAGTATTTGGTTTGTTCTGCGTTCAAGATAGAAACCGGAGGAAGAACACCGAATGCATCGGCCGACAAGAAGATTACTTGTTTAGCGTGAGGACCTTTCGATACCGGTTCTACGATATTCTTGATATGATAAATAGGATAAGATACACGAGTATTTTCCGTTACGCTCTTATCTGCGAAATCGATCTTTCCGTTGGCATCAACCGTAACGTTTTCGAGAAGAGCGTCACGTGTAATGGCATTGTAAATATCGGGTTCGCTTTCTTTATCCAAGTTGATAACTTTGGCATAGCAACCGCCTTCGTAGTTGAACACACCGTCGTTGTCCCAACCGTGTTCGTCGTCACCGATAAGCAAACGTTTCGGGTCGGTAGACAAAGTAGTTTTTCCCGTTCCGGAAAGACCGAAGAAGATAGCCGTGCTCTTACCTTCTTTATCGGTGTTGGCCGAGCAGTGCATCGAAGCCATACCTTTCAAAGGATTCAGATAGTTCATGATTGAGAAGATACCTTTCTTCATCTCACCGCCGTACCAAGTATTCAAGATAACTTGTTCGTTAGTCTTCAAGTTGAAAACGGTAGCGGTTTCAGAGTTCAGACCCAGCTCTTTGTAGTTGTCTACTTTCGCTTTGGCTGCGTTGAACGACACGAAATCGGGTTCACCGTAGTTAGCCAATTCTTCATCGGTAGGACGGATAAACATGTTCTTCACGAAGTGAGCTTGCCATGCAACCTCCATGATGAAACGAACTTTCAAACGAGTAGCGGGGTTAGCGCCGCAGAAAGTATCCATTACGAACAATCTCTTTCCCGAAAGCTCTTTAACGGCTTTGGCTTTCAAATCGGCCCAAGCTGCTTCCGAGCAAGGTTTGTTGTCGTTTTTATATTCATCGGTAGTCCACCAGATAGTATCTTTGCTGGCTTCATTCATCACAAAGAATTTATCCTTAGGAGAACGACCGGTATAAATACCTGTCATTACATTCACAGCACCGAGTTCAGTCACCTGACCTCTTTCATAGCCTTCCAATCCTGCTTTGGTTTCTTCCTCAAACAGAACTTCGTAAGAAGGATTGTGTAAAATCTCTTTTACATCCTTAATACCATACTTGCTTAAATCTAATGTTGCCATTGTTTTTGAAATTTAATGGTTTATAAAATATTTCTCTTTTTTCTTAATCCATGAAAACCGACTGCAAAATTAAAAACAAATTCTACAAGTAACGATTTAATTAAAGAAAATTTTCGCTAATTGTTTGTATTTATTACAAACACACCCTCAATCGCTATGCCAAGATAGCAAAAAGGTCTGTTTCTTTCCTTTTTAAAGAACAAAACAAAAGAAAAAACAATCTATAATTTTCCAAAACAAAATTTATACGTACTTTTGCTCTTCGGCAAAAAACACAAAATATGGAAGTAATCAATTTTGCGGAAAAAAACTCGGTAATAAACCGATTTATGGCCGAATTAAGAGATGTAAATATTCAAACCGACCGAATCAGATTCCGGCGAAACCTCGAAAGAATAGGCGAAATAATGGCTTACGAAATAAGTCACCGGCTCCATTACTCCGAGAAAAAAGTAAAAACACCGCTGGGAACGGCCCATGTCAATCTTCCCGACGATACAGTCGTGCTGGCCACTATTCTTCGGGCAGGTCTGCCTTTTCATCAGGGATTCCTCAGTTGCCTCGACGATGCCGAAAATGCATTTGTCTCGGCTTACCGGAAATATAAAGACAAGCTGAATTTCGACATCTTTATCGAGTATATCGCTTCACCGCGAATCGATGGTAAAGTGTTGGTACTCACAGATCCCATGCTGGCGACAGGCGGATCTATGGAGCTATCCTACAAAGCCCTGCTCACCAAAGGCACACCCAAAGACATACACATCGCATCGGTAATCGCAAGCCGGCAAGCGATCGATTACGTGAAAGACCACTTCCCCGAAAACACGACAATATGGGTAGGAGCGATCGACGATAAATTAGACGAACACTCCTACATCGTTCCGGGACTTGGCGATGCCGGAGATTTGGCATACGGAATAAAGGAATAACAACCGAGAACAAATTGCTGAAATTATAAACATCATGTCAATCACTATTCAGGAAATATCAGGAACTCGCGGTTTGAAAAAGTTCGCAAAGTTCCCGATAAATTTATACAAAGGAAACGAATACTATGTACCGTCTCTGGTTCTGGACGAAGTAGGAACCTTGAATTCGAAAAACAATCCGGCGTTCGACTTCTGCGAATCGGTTTACTACATGGCCTATAAAGACGGGAAACCCGTCGGCCGAATTGCCGGAATCATCAACCACAAAGCCAATGAAAAGGCCGGGGAAAAAGCCGGACGCTTCGGGTTTGTCGATTTCATCGACGATAAAGAAGTCAGCAAAGCGCTTTTCAATGCCGTCGAAAAGTGGGCAAAATCAAAAGGCATGACCGAAATACACGGGCCGCTCGGTTTTACCGACATGGATCCCGAAGGAACACTCGTCGAAGGGTTCGACCAACTAAGCACGATGTCTGCCATCTACAACTATCCATACTACCCGCAACACATCGAAAGCATGGGCTACGAAAAAGCGATAGATTGGGTGGAATACAAAATAAAAGTACCCGAATGCGTACCCGAAAAGCATCAACGCATTAGCGACATCGTACAACGAAAGTACAATCTGCGAATCCTGAAATTCAAAAACGCATCCGACGTATACAAAGGCAATTACGGTCAAAAAATTTTCGACCTTATCAACGATGCTTATGCCGATTTATATGGATATTCGACACTGTCTCAACGACAAATCGACTATTATGTAAAAATGTACATTCCGTTATTACGGCTCCGTAACAGCCATTGTCGACGAGCAAGACGATTTGATTGCCGTGGGTATCGCCATTCCTTCTTTGTCGAAAGCCTTACAGAAATCGAGAGGCCGGTTGTTCCCTTTCGGTTTTATCCATCTGCTCAAAGCCCTCAAAGGCAAAAACGACGGGGTTGACCTCTTGTTGGTAGCTGTCCGTCCCGACTACCAAAGCAAAGGAGTCAATGCGTTGCTATTCTCCGACCTTATCCCGGTATTCATTCAAAACGGTTACAAATATGCCGAGAGCAACCCCGAACTCGAAATGAACGAGAAAGTACAATCCCAATGGCAATATTTCGAACGGCAACAACACAAACGCCGCCGAGCCTATACAAAAAAAATATAACACGCCAGCGAGCGAATCACCCATATCCACCCCCTTTGTGTCCGACAAATGAACCACAAAGGGGGTGTTCTATTTATAACCCGCGACTTGTCCGGTAAACAAGCGACAATTAAACCGCAACAGCCATAAAAACAGAAAAATAGGCGAAAGAAGAATCGAAACCCGGAAAGGGAAAAATACACTTTCGCCATCATCGAGGCTCGACGGACAACAATAAAAAATCCCGATTCGGTATAAGGGTACACGACGTTTTTGGTGTCATAATATGTGAATCCTTAAAAATATTATCGACATGAGAAACTATTTTAACTCCATGAAAAAAATCAAATTCTCACTATTCTTTTTATTATCGGTATTCGGGCTATGTGCTCAAAGTCCTATTTTGGTTTTAGAAGCCGAAAACGCCGACTCCATTCATTCACCGGCGAGAGTTAAATCGGGCGACGGTTTCTCCAACGGGAAATACGTGGGCGGAAACGACCGGGGTAGTTACCTCTTCTTCCACAATGTGAAGATGGAAAAAGCCGGAACCTATGAATTCAAAACTTATTTCAACTGCAATGGTGTACGTCGATTCACTGTAAAAGTAAATAATTATCCAGAGGTAGAATGTACCGTTAACGGAACGGCGAAATGGGATACTCCCCCTGCCGAAACGGCCAAGGTGCTGATTTACTTGGCTGCCGGGACGAATACCATAAAAATAACGCCCTATCCCACGACATCAGGAGGTCCGAATTTGGATAAATTCGAAATACTGGAAACCTCGGAATCACCCCTGCCCGTACCCCAAGAAGGTTTCCCTATAACATTGGAAGCCGAATACGCCCATTTATACGGAGACCTGAAAGTGAAAAATCTGGAAGGCATGTCCAATGGTCGCTACGTGGGAGACTTCAACAACAAGAATAATTCCTACTTGCAATTCACGTGCGTCGATATACCCGAGGAAGGGCCGTATGAATTGAAAATCTTTACAAACGACCCCACAGGACGTCCTTTGGATATTCAAATCAACAACTATGCAAAAACCTATATCAATGTGAACAAGTCCGAAGGCAAATGGGATCAACTGCCCACGGCAGAGACATCGGTATTGGTTTGGTTGGACAAAGGGCTGAATACGATTTCGTTCACCGAATCCTGTCGCTACAACGGGCCTAACATCGATAAGGTAGAAATACATGAAACCGACCAGACTATGGAAAAACCCGACATCGAAAAACCCTATCCCGAATCGTGTAAGGAAATCGACGAATACAAAATATCATTCATGGGATCCTCTGTCTGCTATGGAACAGGAGCAACAAACGATTACGGATATGCCTACATGTACACCGACCTGCTGAAACAACGTAAACAAGAAAACATCGGCAAAGACTGGACCACCTCGAACATCTCCATCGGCGGGAATACGACCCAAATGGTACTCGACCGTTGGGAACGAGACCTATTGCGGGATTGCGGACGCTACGTGTTCTACGGGTTGTCGCTCGGCAATGAACGGAACAATGGCACTCAAACCGACCAAGCCGCGAAAAATTACGAGAAAGGCATGAAACAATTGATTTGCCAAGCCGACTCCGTAGGTATCGTGCCGGTCATGGCAAGCAACTATGCCAACGCTGGATTCAACAGTTCCGATTATGAGATTTTGAAAAACCTGAACCTGACCATACAGCAATGGGAAGTACCTTCGGTAAACATGCTGGGAGCTGTCGACGACGGAGCAGGACGCTGGGTCAAAGCGATTGAAAACGATGGAGCACACCCCAATTCGGACGGACATCGGGAAATGTCCTACGCCATAGTACCGTCACTCTTCGATGCTCTGGATGCCGGAAAAACCATTCCACAACGACAAGAAAGCACCGCCTATGCTTTGGGCAAAGCGTCCGCTACGCAACACATCGAATTCGTACCGGAAAATATCGTTCACCCCTTCACCCTTTCATTCGAAGTGAAAGCCTCTTCTGCCGGAACTCTCGCCTCGTTCGAGACCGAAAACGGCACGGGTAACATTAAAATCGACGAAAACGGAAATATCGTTTACGAATCGCCATCGGACGGACAAATCACATCGACCACCTCGGCCAATGACGAATGGTTATGTATATCCTTGACGCACTATTATGCGTGGGGAATGACCCAACTGTATGTGAACGGCGTAAAATGCGGAGAGCTTTCCGAAAAGCTCGTAGCAACGAAATTTGCCTTAGGCGGGAGTAATACGTCCGATAAGGCAGACTATCGCCAACTGTTCTTCTGGCGTTCGGGTATGAACGATAAAGAAATCGCCGCCGTGGCCGAAGGCAAAATGTTACGGTCGAGCTTGGAAATCTATGCTCCTTTAAGCAACGAAAGTCCGCTGCTCAATCTGGCACAAAGCACAAACACACTCGCATTGGTAGAAAACACGACATCGGGAATTACTTCTCTTAAAGAACGTTGTATGTTGTTCTCGCCCAATCCCGTAAAACAGGGAGAACGTGTAAACGCCGGTTGTTCGGGAATATTCGAAATCTATTCGGTGAACGGTATGTTGCTCGACAGGCAAACCCTCCGAAATGAAAGTGAAACGATTTCTACCGACGCCCTGACAGCCGGCACTTATGTAATCCATTCGAACGATACGGGAAAAATAGGATTGTTGGTTATCTATTAAGCGTACCACCGCACTATTCGATAAAGAGAAAATACCATTACCCAATATCCGGGTGGTATTTTCTCTTTATTATTTTTTTTATTTTTTCGGCAAATACTGGCTTTAACCATAAAAAATAGTTAATTTTGTTGCGTTTTTTCAAATCGGTCACCCAATCGATTAGAGAGGTAATTAATTTGTCGAATCCCGATGTCGAAATCGGGCTCTTCGAATAATAGGTATAAAATAGGTAAAAAGATGAAAAGTACATTAGATTTTCACCCGAAGTTTCTCGCTTCGCTGGCAAGCTATTCCAAAGAAAAATTTACGAAAGACCTCATGGCCGGTATCATCGTCGGTATCGTCGCTCTGCCTTTGGCTATCGCTTTCGGTATCGCCTCGGGCGTATCTCCCGAAAAAGGTCTCATTACCGCTATCATCGGCGGATTCATCGTCTCTTTCTTAGGCGGGAACAGCGTGCAAATAGGCGGGCCTACCGGAGCATTTATCGTTATCGTATACGGCATTATACAAGCCTACGGATTGGAAGGACTGGCGATAGCCACTTTCATGGCCGGTTTGATATTGGTCTTGATGGGCTGCTTCCGCTTGGGAACCATCATTAAGTTCATTCCCTACCCCATTGTCGTGGGATTTACCAGCGGTATCGCGCTTACCATTTTCGCCACACAGATAAAAGACCTGCTCGGATTATCGATGGACAGCGTCCCCGCCGATTTCATATCCAAGTGGGTCGCTTACTTCCAGCACATCGAGACCACCAATTTCTGGTCGCTGGGCATAGGAATACTCAGTATTCTCATCATTGCCTACACTCCCCGTATCTCCAACAAAATACCGGGCTCCCTCATGGCGATTATTCTCATGACCTTGCTGGTCTATGTGCTCGAACGTCTTTGGGGAATCGAAGGAATAGAAACCATCGGAGACCGTTTTAACATCAGCAATGAAGTTCCCGAGCCGCAAGCTCTGAATATCAATATGGAGACGATAAACCAATTACTCTCTCCGGCATTTACCATCGCCGTATTGGGAGCCATAGAATCCTTACTCTCGGCCACCGTCGCCGACGGTGTAACCGGCGACAAGACCAATTCCAATACCGAGCTTATCGCACAGGGAGCAGCCAATATCGTGGTTCCTTTCTTCGGGGGAATCCCTGTCACCGGAGCCATTGCCCGTACCATGACCAATATCAACAACGGCGGGCGTACCCCCATTGCCGGTATAATACACGCTGTCGTCCTTTTGTTGATATTCCTGTTCCTTATGCCGCTTATCAAGCTCGTGCCCATGTCGTGCCTCGCCGGTGTATTGATTGTCGTTTCCTATAACATGAGCGGTTGGCGCACGGTACGTTCCCTGCTGAAAAATCCGAAATCAGACGTGTCGGTACTCATTATCACCTTCCTGCTTACCGTTATATTCAATCTTACGATCGCCATCGAAATCGGGCTGTTGTTGGCCGTTGTCCTCTTCTTGCGCCGCATGACAGAGACCACGCAAATATCGGTACTCCACGACGAGCTCGATATTGCGACCGGAACCGAATCGACTACCCACGAAGTTTTGAAAGTAGCCAAAGGCGTGGAAGTTTACGAGATAGAAGGCCCGTTCTTCTTCGGGGTAGCCACCAAGTTCGACGAACTGATGCGTAGTATGGCCGATCGTCCGCTGGTGCGCATTATCCGTATGCGGAAAGTACCTTTTATCGATTCTACGGCTATCCATAACCTCGAAATCCTGATTACCTCGTCGCAGAAAGAGAAGATACATGTCATTCTGTCGGGGGTCAATCCCACGGTACATGCCACCCTCAAAAAGGCGAATATAGACCGGCTTATCGGTGACGATCATATCTGCGACCACATCACCAAAGCCGTGGCAAAAGCCAACGAGTTCGTTGCAGAAATGAAGAAATAAAAGAGACTCCGAACGTTCTACATACGACAATCCCCGTGTTCTCTCAGAACACGGGGATTGTCGTATCATTTCATCGAAAGTCTGTTTATTTCAACTTCCACTCTACACCCTCTTTGGTGTCTTTGATTTCAAAACCTATCTCGGACAACCTGTCGCGAATGTAATCCGAGGTCGTCCAATCCTTACGAGCCTTAGCCTCCTTGCGCACATCGAGCAATAAATCCACGGCTTTATGATAGGCCTCGTTCCCCTCTTCCGAAACACCGGCCTCTTCGCAAATGCCCATGATATCGAAAAGGAATATACGAAACGTTTCCTTCAAATGAGCCGAATCCTCGGCCGACAAAGTAGCTCCTCCCGCCAATACCGTATTGATAATCTTCACGGCTTCGAACAAATGGGAGATAACGATAGGCGTACTCAAATCATCGTTCATCGCCTCGTAACAACGTTCGCGAATGGTTTTCACATCGACCGTGGAAACTTCGGCAGGCTCGATCTTCGAGAGGTTGTCCCACCCTTCGAGCATACGTTGCAGGGCCTTTTCCGATGCTTGCAAGGCCTCGTTGCTGAAATCGACCGTGCTGCGATAATGCGCTTGCAAGATAAAGAAGCGTATCGTCATGGGCGAATAAGGCTGTTGCAGCAATTTGTGATTACCGGAGAAGAACTCGTCGAGCGTAATGAAGTTACCCAGCGATTTGCCCATCTTCTGCCCGTTGATGGTGATCATGTTGTTATGCATCCAATAGTGCACCGTCTCGTGCCCCTGCGCAGCCACCGACTGGGCTATCTCGCATTCGTGGTGGGGGAAAAGCAAATCCATGCCTCCGCCGTGAATGTCGAATTCCTCGCCCAAGTACTTGGTGCTCATGGTCGAACATTCGAGATGCCAGCCGGGAAAACCGTCGCTCCACGGCGAAGGCCACCGCATGATATGTTCGGGAGAAGCCTTTTTCCAAAGAGCGAAATCGAAACTATTGTACTTCTCGCTCTGTCCGTCGAGCTCCCGCGTCGTGTTGAGCAGGTCGTCGATATTGCGCCCCGACAACTTGCCGTAATGGTGGTCTTTATTATACTTCACTACATCGAAGTAAACCGACCCGTTACTTACATAAGCATATCCGGCCTCTATAATCTTTTTGATATATTCGATCTGTTCGATAATATGCCCCGACGCATGCGGCTCGATACTCGGCGGCAACACGTTAAGAGCTTCCATCGCTTTGTGATAACGGTTCAGATAATATTGTACCACCTCCATCGGTTCGAGCGATTCGAGCCGTGCTTTTTTGGCGACCTTATCCTCCCCTTCGTCGGCATCGTTTTCCAAATGCCCTACATCGGTAATATTGCGCACATAGCGCACTTTATATCCCAAATGCCGTAAATAACGGAACAATACGTCGAACGTGATAGCGGGACGGGCATGTCCCAAATGAGCATCCCCGTAAACCGTGGGACCGCATACATACATACCCACGTAGGGAGGGTTCAACGGTTTGAACTCTTCTTTTTTTCGGGTAAGTGTATTATAGATATAAAACGGTTGTGTCATATCGAGTATATTATAGATTCAGTTCCCGTAACGCTTAATCGTTGCTACGACCTCCGAAAATACGAAGCAGATAAAGGAACAAGTTGATAAAGTCGAGATAAAGCGACAGAGCGCCTATCGTCGCCAACTTCCCGGTCTGGGAAGGATCGGTCACATAGGCCGCATTCTTGATCTTTTGGGTGTCCCATGCCGTCAATCCGATAAACAAAGCCACGCCGAACAAACTGATAATCCAGTCGAGAGTACTGCTTGCCACGAATATATTGACAACCGATGCGATGATCAACCCGAACAATCCCATGATACAATAGCTCCCGAACTTGGTCATATCGTTCTTGGTAACCATGCCATACACGCTCATCGCCCCGAACACCCCGGCCGTGATGAAGAACGTATAGGCGATAGAGCCCAAATCGTACACGACAAAAATGGACGAAAACACCACTCCGTTGAGAACAGCATACAGATAGAACAACAGCGTGGCGGTCGTCGTGCTCAGTTTATTCAACATGCCCGAGACAACGAAAACAACGGCAAGCTCGGCGATCATCAAGCCGAAAAAGACAGCCCGGTTTCCCAACACGACCGACAATATGGCCGGAGAAGAAGCCACATACAACGACGTAAGAGCCGTTACGACAAGGGCGAGGAACATACGCCCGTACACCTTACGCATCACCATCGACAAAACCGATGTCCCGGTAGCCGACTTATAAGAAGAATCATACAAATTTTCCATTTCTCTCTATTTTAACAGTTATTTTTTACATACGGTCGGGCACTTCGATACCGAGCAATCCCATACCGGTTTTTATCACTTTGGCGACGTTGGCCGAAAGCATTAGGCGGAATGCCCGCACTTCGGCGTTTTCTTCGCGCAGAATCGAATAATCGTGGTAGAACTGATTGTATTCTTTCACCAAATCATACACATAGTTGGCGATAAGCGAAGGACTGTATATACGACCGGCTTCGGCGACCACAGCAGGGAAATCGGCCAAATGCTGAATGAGCGAAATCTCTTTTTCAGAGGGATCGACCTTAGCGGTGTCCACTTGGCGATAATCGATACCGGCTTCGGCAGCCTTGCGCATGACCGAGCAGATGCGGGCGTGGGTGTACTGAATGAAAGGCCCCGTGTTCCCGTTGAAGTCGATAGACTCTTTGGGATTGAAAGTCATGTTCTTGCGGGGATCGACTTTCAAAATAAAGTATTTCAATGCGCCTAAACCCACGATACGAGAAATTTCTTCCGCTTCCTCGGCAGTACAGCCGTCGAGTTTGCCCAATTCGGCCGATGTCTCGCGAGCGGTGGCGATCATCTCGTCCATCAAGTCGTCGGCATCCACTACCGTACCTTCGCGCGATTTCATTTTTCCTTCGGGCAGCTCCACCATGCCGTAGGAGAAGTGCACGAGATCTTTGCCCCATTTGAACCCGAGTTTGTCGAGCAATATAGAAAGAACCTGAAAATGGTAATTTTGTTCGTTGCCCACCACATAAATCATCTTATCGATGGGGAAATCTTTGAAACGCAACTTGGCCGTACCGATGTCCTGCGTCATATACACCGATGTCCCGTCGCTGCGCAACAGCAATTTGTGGTCGAGCCCCTCTGCCGTCAAGTCGGCCCATACCGAGCCGTCCTCTTTCCGATACATGATACCCTTTTCCAATCCTTCGAGCACTTTCTCTTTCCCTTCGAGATAGGTCTGCGACTCGTAATATATCTTATCGAAGTCCACGCCCAAGCGACGATACGTCTCGTCGAATCCGGCATAGACCCAGTTGTTCATCATCTCCCAAACCGAACGAACCTCGGGATCGCCGGCCTCCCATTTGCGCAACATGGCGCGGGCTTCCTGCATGAGCGGCGAGGCGGCCTCGGCCTCTTCGGGGGTCATGCCTTTGGCTTCCAGTTCTTTCAGTTCTTGTTTGTAATGTTTGTCGAACAACACATAGAAATCACCGATAAGGTGGTCGCCTTTTTTCCCGGCCTTTTCGGGGGTGACACCGTCGCCCCACTTTTGCCAAGCCAGCATCGATTTACAGATATGAATACCCCGGTCATTGACGATATTGGTTTTCACCACCCGATTGCCATTGGCTTTCAAGATTTCGGAAAGACTATATCCCAACAAGTTGTTGCGCACATGTCCCAAATGTAACGGTTTGTTGGTATTGGGCGAGGAATATTCGACCATGACCAAAGGAGCATCGGCGGCAGCCTTATGCGTCCCGAAATCGGCCTCCTCGTCGATGTGATGCAACATCTGGCTCCAAAACGAAGGAGCGATCACCAAATTGAGAAAGCCCTTGATTACATTGAACGAAGCGACTGCCGGCTCATTGGCGAGAAGATACTCGCCTATCTCCTGAGCCGTAGCTTCGGGGGCCTTATGAGAGGCTTTCAAAAAAGGGAACACCACCAACGTGAGATTTCCTTCGAACTCTTTCTTCGTCTTTTGAGGAACTGTCGTCCCGGGAGCTGCCTCGATTCCATACAAAGCCTTCACCGCTTTGACCGCAGCATCGGATATAATCTGTTCTATTTTCATGTACTATACTCGTTTAATGGGTACAAAGATAGTGCAAGATGAGAGCAAAAAGAACAAATCCATTTGTTTTTTTGCCGAATCGCAGCCTATCCCGGACTTTTGCCAAAGATAGTACAAGGCGAATGCAGAGCAAAAAGGACAAAAGGACTCAGTAGAAAACTCATGAGGGCAGACTTGAATGTTAACAATGAATCTTTTGTCGGCAACCACATTCCTATCTCCTCGGCAAGCGGTTAAGAAAAGCATCCGAATAGATTTTTGATGATATTCAACCCCTCCGTCACTTCGTGCCACCTCCCCTATATTTTGCGCCGCAAAACACCCCGTAAGGCTACGGGACACGGCAGGGAGGA
>OCHE01001918.1_pt1 | contig 12909 bp, 19 predicted proteins | sample 1538681 | NCBI WGS metagenome assembly OCHE01 (sample SAMN04571717, study PRJEB22368) | human gut metagenome | biome: human gut; material: stool | host: Homo sapiens | place: Luxembourg | collected 2012-08-17
CAAAAGTAAAAACCGTGATTTGTGAGCAAGCTCCCAATCACGGTTCTTATTTTGCCTATGCGCGGCTATGCTTTCGTAAACTTTCAAGTTACACTAACTTGATTTGCCGCTATAGCAAGATTATGTTATATTAGGTTTATCTTAGAGAAATGAGTGAGAGTAATGGCTGGAATTGAAAAAGTAATTTTTATGAATATGTGTATGGTCTATGATAAAGAAGGTAATGTGGTGGCACTGGACAAGGTTGGGAAGAACTATTCGGGAACGACGTTTCCCGGCGGGCATGTGGAGCCTGGGGAGACCTTTAGGGAGTCGGTAATCCGGGAAATCTATGAGGAGACCGGACTGACGATTCAAAATCCAAGACTGACCGGCATTTATCACTGGATGACAGGGGATATAAAGAATGTGGGCTTTTTATATAAAACGTCGGAATATGAAGGAAAATTGATCTCATCCGAGGAGGGAAAGGTCTACTGGATCTCCGGAGAAGAGTTTTTGAAGAAGCCACTGGCACCCGGTATGGAGCAGGTGTGGCAGATGATGCATGATGAAGATGCACAGGAATGTTTGCAAACACTGACGGAAGAAGGCATTGTATCAAAGATTCAGTAGGATATTTCGGAGGCAGGAGGGAAAATAAAATGATCAACAAATTACATATGGCAATGATCGGACTTTACCATGGAGATGCAAAGCGCATTCAGCATTTTTGCAAGGTACACAGCTATGCAAAACTGATTGCGGAAATGGAGAATGTGGATGCCAAGACCTTATTTATTTTGGAGACAGCAGCACTGACTCACGATATCGGCATCCATCTGTGTGAAGAAAAATACGGAAACTGTAACGGAAAATTACAAGAAAAAGAAGGCCCGGCCATTGCCGAAAAGCTGCTGGCAGAGCTTGGTTTTTCCGGAGAAGTTTCCGAGCGGGTACAGTATCTGATCGCCCATCATCATACCTACAATAATATAGATGGAATCGATTATCAGATTTTGGTGGAAGCGGATTTTCTTGTAAACATGTGTGAGGACGAATTGTCTGAAGAAGCCTTGCAGAACACCTATCAGAATATTTTTCGGACGGAAACCGGGAAAAAGATCTGCAGAGAGATGTATGATATAGCGTGACTTTTTTGCGAATGAAAAGACCACCGGAGAGCAGATACTGCTGTGTTTTGAGACCAATGGGGATTCGGATTAGAAAACGATGTTTGGCTAGACGAAAGGAAACAGAAATAAGGAGATCCCACATGAGAAATAGAAAAGAAGAAATATTAACGGTAGCTCTGCATCTGTTTGCCAGAGATGGCTATGAAGCTGTCTCAGTCAGTCAGATCGCCGGAGAGCTTGACATGACGAAAGGAGCATTATACCGCCATTACAAGAGTAAAAGAGATATTTTTGACTGCATTGTAGAGCGCATGGAGCAGGGAGACAGCGAGCAGGCTGCAGAGTATGACATGCCGGAAGATGATAAAGAGAGTATGCCGGATCAGTACAAGACAGTGTCTTTGGAGGAATTTGTCGAATATAGCAAGTCTATGTTTGCATACTGGACGGAGGATGATTTCGCATCATCGTTTCGGAAGATGCTGACAATAGAGCAGTTTCGGAGTGAAGAGATGCAGGGATTATATCAGCAATATCTTTCGTCCGGACCCGCCGCATATGTGAAAGATTTATTTGAGAGCATGGGAATTGCGCATGCCGAAGAGAACGCAGTCCGATTTTATGCAACGATGTATTTTTATTACAGCGTATATGATGGCGCAGACGATAAGGAAAAAGTAAAAAATGAATTTGCATCGGCGATCGGCAGCATGGCACAGGAATGGATAAAGCAACCAAAGTTAACACAGATCCGAAAAAGCTGACAAGTTTGTATGGTGTAAATCTAATCCGACAGAACCTATAATGAAGATGTCAGAAAGGAAGTGGTGATCATGTTGTCAGAGAATCTTGTGATGCTACGTAATTTAAAGGGACTCACACAGGAACAAGTGGCAGAAGTAGTGGAAATTTCAAGACAGTCTTATGCTAAATGGGAGCAGGGGAGACGGTTCCGGATATTGAAAAATGTGACAGACTTGCATCTTTCTACGGAATTAAGCTGGATGCTTTGATGCACTATGATGAAAAAGTCGGGAATACCAAAATGGCTCCGCCACCGGAAGGAAAGTTTTTATGGGGAACGATAAAGCTGGGCAATCGCGGACAGATCGTAATTCCGAAAGAGGCGAGAGACAAGTATGGATTGCAGGAGGGCTCCCGGATGGTGGTATTGGGCAATGAAGAAGGTATTGCCCTGATACAGGCAGAAAAGTTTGAAAGTCAGTTAAAAAGTGCGCTGGAATTAAGCAGAAAAATGGTTGCGGAGGATTAGAATATGAAGTGTTCAAATTGTGGAAAAGAAATGAGGAAAGGTTATTTATTCAGCAGTAAGGATGGAGCTTTCAGCTTCGCAAATGAAGTTCCCGGAGTATTTGAGAATGCAAAAAATGCAGATGGTTTTGTAGAAATTACAAAGCTCAAACCCAGTCACAGAACACAAATAGAAGCAGAATGCTGCGAAGAGTGCAGAATGCTGGTGATTCATTACTAAAGGGAATGTCATGAGAGTTGAGACAGATAGAATGTATCTTTATCTGTTAAGTAAAAAATAAGAAAAACAGCTTGCAAAATAAATGGCACAGTGCTACTATAACCACGGAAAAAACAAGTTGGAGGTGAATTTCATGGACAGTTGCGATGGTTATGGGCGAAGTAGAAAACACGGTGCTTTTTCCTGCAAGCATGGTACAGCTGTCTGTGGAAAGTGACGGCCGTACTTTGATTTGTTGTGCATAGAGATTCATGCAGAGGAAGCATCGTGTGATGCTTCTTTTGTTTTGCCCTTTACGTTGCATCGAAGAATGAGAACGAGAAAGGAGAATTAGATTATGAACAAGAAATATTCCGAACTGGCAGAATTATTCCGTAGCGAGAAAACGGATGAGGAGATCCTGGATTTCCTCTTAAATTATCATAAGAACGATATTGCCGATATGATGGCAGGGATGACAGAGGAAGAACGGAAGCGACTGTATCACCTGCTGGGAGCGCAGAAGGTTGCAGAAATCTTCAAATACATTGAGGAACCCCGTAAGTATATCCGGGAACTGTCCGTGGAGAGTGCTGCGAGAGTGATCTCCGAGATGGATTCCGATGACGCTGTCGACTTGTTGGAAGATCTGGATCCGGAAGAGAAAGAACAGATTGTCCGGATGCTGGACGAGGATGCGAAAAAAGATGTGAAGATGCTGCTGTCCTATGATGAAGAAGAGATCGGTAGCTGCATGACGACGAACTACATCTGCATCCCGGAAGACCTGACCATCAAGCAGGCTATGAGCGAGCTGGTGAAGCAGGCGGGAGAAAACGACAATATCATGACCATCTATGTGGTAGATGAAAAGGGTGTTTTCGCCGGAGCCATCGACCTGAAGGATCTGATCCGTGCAAGAGAAAATACACATCTGAAAGATCTGGTGTTGAAATCTTATCCTTATGTGACCGATCATGAGAAGATCGATGATTGCATGGACCGGATCCTGGATTATGCGGAGGACTCGATTCCCGTATTGTCAGAAGATAAGAGAATCCTAGGTGTCATCACATCCGAAGACCTGATCGAAATGGTGGACAATGAGATGGGCGAGGACTATGCAAAGCTAGCAGGTCTGACCGCAGAAGAGGATCTGAAGGAGCCCATAGTCCAGAGTATGAAAAAGCGTCTGCCCTGGCTGATCATTCTGCTGTTCTTAGGCATGGGAGTGTCTTCTGTGGTGGGACTTTTTGAAAATGTGGTGGCGGTGCTTCCCATCGTGATCTGCTTCCAGTCGCTGGTGCTGGATATGGCGGGAAATGTGGGAACCCAGTCTCTGGCAGTGACCATCCGTGTGTTGATGGATGAAAATCTGACGGGAAAACAGAAGTTCCAGCTGGTGGTCAAGGAAGTAAAGACCGGTTCCTTAAACGGAGCACTGCTGGGCATTATGGCATTACTTTGTCTCGGTGTCTATGTGCATCTGTTCAAAGGATATACCTGGATGGGAGCCTTTGGAATCTCCGGCTGCGTGGGAGTCTCCCTCTTAGTGGCAATGGCGATCTCCAGTGCCGTAGGTACGGTGATCCCCATGTTTTTCCATAAGATCAAGGTAGACCCTGCAGTGGCATCCGGTCCCCTGATCACCACGGTAAACGATCTGGTGGCAGTGGTAACCTATTATGGAATGGCATGGTTACTTTTGATCCGGTAATAACAGAGATGAGTTTTCATGGTGGCCATGCTTTAATCGCATGGCCGCTTTTTAGTTTGCGCAAACAGTTTCAGGAAGCTGTGCTTTCGGAAGCATCCGGTGTCGTCTCAGGGATAAGATTGCTGTAATAAGCGGTCTTTCCGGATAACACGTCATCATAGAATCCTTGTTTCCAGTCGATGTAGTCCACGGCCTCCTGCAGCTGCTGCATGGAGGTTAACAGTGCTTCTTTTTTCCGGGAGAGGATGTCTTTTCTGGCGGGAATGGAGGATTCGCCCTCCAGACATAAATGCAGATATTCTTTCATTTCGGCGATGGAGAGACCACAGTTTCTGAGGCACCCGAGACTCTGGATCCATTTGATATCGTGGTCATCGAAGACACGATAATTGCGGCTGTCCCGCTTCACGTTGGGTACCAGTCCCTCCTTGCAGTAAAATTTTAAGTTCTCATAGGTCATGCCGGTCAGGGCACAGGCTTCTTTCATAGAATACATAAAATGGCTTCCTTTTTGCTCATGTGGTTACTTCGCCATATAAAACTGCTTATCTGACTGAATGCAAGCATTCGCAGAACGCAGTTTTGCATGGCTCTGAATAGTTACAAAAAAGTATTGACCGGTAGTTACTACCGTTGATAAAATCATAACGTAGCATAGACGCACTGTCAATGCGGAAAGGATTACAACACTTATGAATCATTCAGGAATTTTGAAAAATAAGCTGTTCTTGTATCTCACAGAGTTCTTCGCCGGGATGTCCGTCATGGCGGTGGAACTGGGAGCCAGCAGACTGTTGGCACCGTATTTCAGTTCTTCCCAGATCGTATGGACCATTGTCATCGGCACCATCATGATCGCCATGGCGCTGGGCAATATCTACGGCGGTAAAAGTGCGGACAAGTCCCCGAACCCGGACAAACTCTACGGCAGGATCCTGATCGCGGCCATCTGGATTGCCCTGATCCCTGTGGTGGGCAAGTACATTATCCTTGGGATCTCCGCACTGCTGATCTTTACCGTCAGCAACAATTTCCTCATCATTGCGGCGTTTGCAGCCTGCATGGTGATATTCGTGTTCCCCTTATTTTTACTGGGAACTGTGACCCCTTCTCTGGTAAAATATTCCGTGGATAGTCTGGATGACAGCGGACAGACCGTGGGAACTTTAGGCGCATTCAATACCGTGGGAAGCATCATCGGAACCTTCGTACCGACTTTCGTGACAATCCCGGCGGTGGGAACCTCCATTACATTTCTGATCTTTTCCGGAATTCTGATCCTGCTGTCTGCGATTTACTTTATCTGCCAGCATACGGGAAAGAAAAAGATTGCAGCATCGGTACTGGTCTTTATTTTATGCTGTGGTCTGGGATATTCGGATTCCTTTGCTTTCTGGCAGAAGGATCTGACCTACGAAGGAGAGTCCATCTATAATTATCTGCAGGTATCGGAGACGGACAGACAGGTGGTCCTGTCCACCAACGTGCTGTTCGGTGTCCAATCCCTCTATATGAAAGAAGGGGGACTTACCGGCATGTATTATGACTATGCCATGGCGGCGCCCCTTATGGTGCCGGATAAACCGGTAGAGGACATGGATGTACTGATCCTTGGTATGGGAACCGGAACCTATGCGACCCAGTGCCGGAAATATTTCGGCGATATGAATATCGAGGGCGTGGAGATCGACGAAAAGATCACGGAGCTGTCGAGAGAATATTTTTCCCTGCCGGAGGATGTGAAGGTGACCACCTATGACGGCAGGGCTTTTTTGCAGGCGGTGGATACCGCCTATGATGTCATCATGGTGGATGCCTATCAGGACATCACCATTCCTTTCCAGATGTCTTCCGTGGAATTCTTTACCATGGTCAAAGATCATCTGAAGGACGGTGGTGTCATGGTAGTCAATATGAACATGCACGGCAACAAGGAAGGGGATATCAATCAGTACCTTGCCGACACCATTGCCAACGTATTTGACAATATCTATACTGTAGACGTGGCAGGCTCCACCAACCGCGAACTGTTTGCTTCCCAGCACAGTGATATGATAGAAGTATTATCCGATCATGTGGAGAATCTGTCAGATGCGGGACTGCAGAACATGATGCAGCGGGTAGCGGACAACAGCAGTGCCTACGTGACCGGAGATTACCTCATGACCGATGACAAGGCGCCTGTAGAACTTCTTGGCATGCAGGTCATCGATCAGCTGATTCAGGAAGAAGTAGCGTATTACAAGGATATTTATGAGGAACAGGGGATCAGCGGATTGCTGGAACACCTGTAAATCGGCAGATTTGCAAATAGAGTTTGAAATAACATAAAGGGTAAGAATACGACGGTGGAGTCAACAGGCTTCACCGTTTTTTCTTAAAAAATATAAAAACCATTGACCGGTAGCTACTACCGACTGCTACAATCACACTATATGATGCAATAATGTTGGTCGTAGGAAGAAAGAGACCTTTTCAATAGAAGGAGGTAACAGAAATGATGTACAATCCCCAGTTGGATACCTTCATTTGTGTGGTGGAAGCAGGCAGTTTCAGCAAGGCAGCGGACAAACTGTATATTTCCCCACCGGCGGTGATCAAGCAGATCAATTCGTTGGAAAATAATCTTGGAGTACAGCTTTTTGCCAGAACCCACAGAGGTCTTGTGGTGACGGCGGCGGGAGAATCCCTCTATCAGGATGCAAAATATATGGTAAATTACAGTAAAGAAGCTATTGAGAGAGCGAAAAAAGCTGGGAATGACGAAGATGATGTGATCCGGGTGGGAATTTCACCCATGACACCGCCGCAGGTCTTTGTGGAACTCTGGCCCAGGATCCAGGAGCAGTATCCCAAGGTCAAGTTTAAACTGGTTCCCTTTGAGAATACCCCGGAGAATGCCAGAGAGATCCTTGTAAATCTGGGACAGAATATAGACGTGATCGCTGGAATCTTTGATGAGACCATGCTGGAACTGCGTAAGTGCAACGGCGTGGAGCTGTCCAGAGAACCTTTTTGCGTGGCGGTAGCCCTGCATCACAGACTTGCGGGGAAAAAGGTGCTGACCCCGGAGGATCTGAAAGGGGAGCGGCTCCTTATGATGAGGAAAGGCTGGAGCTGCTATGTGGATGCACTCAGAGCAGAATTGACAGAGAAATATCCGGAGATCACCATCGCAGATTTTGATTTCTACAACGTCGATATTTTCAACCGCTGTGAGAACAGTAATGACATGCTGCTTGCCATCAAAAGCTGGGAGAGCGTACATCCGCTCATGAAGATCCTTCCGGTGGAATGGGACTATAAAATGCCTTACGGACTCCTGTATGCGAAGGATCCTTCCGAAAAGGTGGAGAAATTAGTAAGAACAGTAGAAGGAATTACAAAATGAATAAAAATCTGAAGATCAGACTGTTGGCCGATTCCGAAATGACACTTGCCCTGCTATTGCTGATGTCCTATCAGCTGGTGGGAGAAAAAGCCCATGAGTGGATCGGCATGGCAATGTTTTTGTTAGTCATAGGGCACCATGTTCTGAACAGAAGATGGATGGGAAACATTACAAGGGGAAAATATACGGTGCACAGAATCTTGCAGACTGTGATCGTAATATTGCTGGCTCTGACGATGATCGGCTCCATGGTGAGCGGTATTCTGTTGTCCAACTATATTTTCCGGTTCGTCCGGATCAAAGGGGTGGCCAATCTGGCAAGGAGCATCCATATTCTCTGTGCATACTGGGGATTTCTGTTTATGGCGGTGCATCTGGGACTTCATTGGAACATGATGTTCAGAATTCTGGGAAAGGTGTTTCCATTGAAAGGCGTCGCTAAGATCCCGGGACTGCTGATCGCAGTTTACGGAGGCTATGCCTTTTATAAAAGAGGAATCGTGAACTATCTGTTTTTAAAGAGCCATTTTGTATTCTTCGGACCACAGGAAAGCCTTGGACTGTTTTTGCCGGATTACATAGCGATGATGGGAATGATCGTGTTTGTTACCTATTATGGGGACAGGCTGTTATTCGGTGCCAAAGGTATTATATGGCATATATGGAGATGTTAAGATGACTCATATTATTTTAGCAATTATATATTTAGCATTTATAAGTTTGGGATTGTCGGATTCAATGTTAGGAGCAGCATGGCTGGATATGTATGCTGCGTTTGGAGTACCGCTCTCATATGCAGGTATTTAATCCTCCATTATTTCCGCGGGGACAAATTATATCGAGTCTGCTGAGTGACAGACTTACATTAAAGTTTCTTTTGGCTCTTATGGTTGTAATGCATGAAACTTTAAATAAAGTAACGGATTATAACCCCAGGGTTAATACTGAAAAACAAACAGAGACTTCTGCCGGTGAGGAGAAGTTCTTATAATAAAACTGTAAAGATAAAGGAATTCTATAGTTACAGACAGGAGGTTATCGTATGGAAATTTTGGAAAAGATGGAATACATTACTTTAAACAATGGCGTAAAAATGCCCATGGCAGGTCTGGGAACATTTCTCTTGAGCCCGGATGAGGCACAGGAATCGGTATATGCTGCTTTGAAAGAAGGATACCAGCTGATCGATACCGCCAATGCGTATGTGAATGAGGAAGAAGTAGGAGAGGCTATTCAGGAGTCAGGTATTCCCAGAGAGGAGATCTTCCTGACCACCAAAGTATGGGTGGAACATTACAGCTATCACTCCGGTAGAGCCCTATACCAGTGATGACCTGAACTGGACTAACAGCTCCAGCCGGGTATCCAGAGAGCATGATGATGAGAGCCTTCGGGATATTGCACTGACAGAGATTACTCCCGCAGACTGGGATTCTTATGATACCGTTTTGATCGGCTATCCGATCTGGTGGGGAATCGCAGCATGGCCGGTAGACAATTTTGTCAAAGGCAATGACTTTACGGGTAAGACCGTGATTTCGTTCTGCACCTCTTCATCTTCCGGACTGGGTGACAGCGGCAATCTTCTGGAAGAGATGGCAGGGACCGGTGACTGGCAGGAAGGTCACAGATTTAGCTCCGGTGCATCCGATGCAGATGCGGCAGACTGGGTGGCTTCTCTGAATCTGAATGAATAAGGAAATGAGGAAAGCGCAACAATGAAAGTATTGTTGATCAATGGCAGACCCCACAGAGAGGGATGCACCTACACCGCATTGTGTGAGGTGTCCAGAGCATTAAATGATAACGGAGTGGATACGGACATTTTCTGGATTGGTAATAAAGCATTGAGTGGCTGTATTGCCTGTAAAAAATGTCAGGGCACAGGGAAATGTGTGTTCCAGGATTCGGTTAATGAATTCCTGGAGATCGCCGGAGATTATGACGGATTCGTATTCGGAACTCCCGTTCACTGGGCGGGTGCCACAGGAGCCATGACTTCTTTTATGGACAGAGTCTTTTATGTGGATCTGAATGGCGGCGGCAGCCACTTCCGTCTGAAACCGGCAGCGGCCGTGATCTCGGCCAGAAGAGCGGGAACCACAGTAACCTGGGACCAGATGAATAAGTATTTCGGTCTCATGCAGATGCCCATTGTCACTTCACAGTATTGGAACATGGTACACGGGGCCTGCCCGGAAGACGTGCGGCAGGATCTGGAGGGATTGCAGACCATGCGAACCCTTGGGAACAATATGGCATTTCTCATTAACTGCAAGAACCTGGGACTGAAAATGAGATTGAAACTGCCGGAAGAAGAGAGCCGTATACGAACGAATTTTATAAGATAATCCTGAATAGGGGAACTTTGAAACCGAAAGGTGGAAAGGTTCCCCTTTCTGGTCAGTGAAAAGAGAAGGATGAGAAGATGAATCGACGGAAATGGGTACGGGGGAAGAACAGAAGGGCGGAAAGCAATATCGTAACCGCATATCTGCAAAATATTGAGGTATCGTATTCTCACTTATATCAGTAAATGCAACAGGCAGTTTATGATAGTGAAACGTTTGCACGGGTGGATTCTGACAGTGATATCTATACATATAACCGGTCTATAATGGCAGTTAAGGAGTATTTTCAGCAGCTGGGAATATCGTATGGTACGGATTTATCTTGAAAATATGGTACCTTCGGATGTGAGCAATGCAGTGCGAAAAACGTTGGCAGATTTACATGAAAGAGGGTACAAAATAGCACTGGGCTCATCCAGTAGAAATGCTAAGATTATTTTGAAAAAAGTGGCACTTGAAGAGGCATTTGATGCAATATCAGATGGTACCAATATCTCAAAATCAAAGCCGGATCCCGAAGTGTTTTTAAAGGCGGCAGAGTACCTTGATTTGCAACCGGAGGAATGTATTGTTGTAGAAGATGCCTATGCGGGTATTGATGCAGCAAAGGCTGGAAATATGCAGGCGGTAGGAACTGGTGAAGCATATTCGTACGCCAAAGCAGATTACCACATTAAAAAAATTGAAGAGTTGCTAACAATTTTACCGTAAAATGTTTTAAAAGATATTCTATATTGAAAGATTCCACATTATAGAAATGTAGTGTGGAATCTTTTAAAATGAAAGAAATATGGGAGATAGAGCGGTATAATAAAAACTCTTGTAAAACCTTCCCGATTGTGCCAAACTGATAGCTGTGAGATGATAAATTTTGAAAAAAGAATTTCCGGATAAGGAGAGATCATGTCAGAGATATTATTAGGTTCCCATGTGGGAATGTCGGGAAAAGAAATGTTCTTAGGTTCTGTGAAGGAGGCAGCAGAGTACGGTGCCAATGCGCTGATGGTCTACACCGGGGCACCCCAGAACACGAGACGCAAGGAGATAAAGGACTTGAATCTGGAGGCAGGACTTGCCTATGCCGAAAAGGCAGGCATCAGAGAGGTGGTCATTCATGCTCCCTATATTATTAATCTGGGGAACATGGAGAAGCCGGAAATGTTCGATTTCGGTGTGGATTTCCTCGCAAAAGAAGTAAAGCGCACCGCTGCCTTTCACAGTAAGGTACTGGTACTGCATCCGGGATCTTCCTTAAGTGCCGGTGTGGAAGAAGCTGTGGAGCAGATCGCAAAAGGGTTAAATCTGGTGCTTGACGCAGATGACAGCAAGGTCAATATTGCTCTGGAGACCATGGCAGGCAAGGGCAGTGAGGTTGGCAGAACTTTTGAAGAATTGCGGATGATTTATGATAAAGTGGATCGAAAGGACAGACTGCGGGTATGCTTTGACACCTGCCATGTGAACGATGCCGGATATGATCTGGTGAATGATTACGAAGGTGTGTTTGCGCAGTTTGACCGTGTGCTGGGACTGGACCAGATCGCGGTGATCCATGTGAACGACAGCCTCAATCCCTTAGGAGCCCACAAGGACCGCCATGCCAATATCGGGCAGGGCACCATCGGTTATGAGACTCTGCACCGGATCGTTCATGACGAGCGGTTCGCAGGGGTACCGAAGATTTTGGAAACCCCTTGGCTCTGCGCCGAGGGAGAAACGAAGAAGACGATTCCTCCTTACAAGCAGGAGATCGCATGGCTGTTGCAATAAAAAGAGAAAGGAAGGATAAAGAATGGCAAAATTAGTAGTATTTTATTCCAGAGCAGACGAAAATTATTTTGGCGGTCAGCACCGCTACATCAAAGTCGGCAATACCGAAAAAGCGGCAAAAACGATCGCACAGATCACCGGAGCGGATCTGTTTAAGATTGAGCAGAAGGTACCTTATGCGGCAGATTATAATACCTGCGTGGCAGAAGCCAGAAAGGATTTTCAGGAGAATGCCAGACCGGAGCTTGTGAATCTGCCCACAAATCTGAACGCTTATGATGAGATTTACTTAGGCTACCCCAATTACTGCGGCACCATGCCCATGGCAGTATACACATTCTTAGAGACCTATGATTTCTCAGGGAAGACCATTCATCCTTTCTGTACTCATGAAGGCAGTGGCCTGTCACATACCGAGGACGATATCCGTAAGACCGCAAAAGGCGCGATCGTGGAAGAGGGACTTGCCATCCACGGAAGTAGCGTGGATAATTCCAAGAGCCTGATCGAAGGCTGGCTGTAGAAACTGATAACTTGAGAGTTAGTGAAGAAGCCACGAACGCCCACGGCGAACGGAATGTCCTTCCTCGATGTGAGGTCTCCCGGTGGGAATTTTCTAACGAAAAGTGAGTAGCGGTTCTAATCCGTACGGGCACGGCTCCAGTTGCCATCCATGGCAACATCCGGATGCCTTGAACGTCCTGTTTGCTCGACCCTGTCTTTCAACACTTTTCGAGAAAATATCAACACCCTCCGACAGACATCGCGGCATGACATTCCGTCCACCGTGGGCGTTCTGTGTTTTGAAAATCCCATGAAAAAATACTAAGTCTATCTCATGTTGCTGGTTTCTGTATTCCTCCAAAGTCATTTACATACTTAATTCTTATTTTTAAATTTTATACATGTGTTTCCTAAAGCGATTTACATACCTATTTTCCATTTTAGCCTATTGCGCATGTGTTTTCCCGGTTATCATACATGCCGGATCATTATTTTTTGCTTTAAGGCATGTATTTTCCGACTTGTTACACATACTTAATTTTGACTTTTGAATTATTCGCATGTATTTCCTACTTTTTTGCACATACTAA
>OCHE01001923.1_pt1 | contig 12878 bp, 13 predicted proteins | sample 1538681 | NCBI WGS metagenome assembly OCHE01 (sample SAMN04571717, study PRJEB22368) | human gut metagenome | biome: human gut; material: stool | host: Homo sapiens | place: Luxembourg | collected 2012-08-17
CCCCAACATTAAAAGTGTTGTGCTCTACCAGCTGAGCTAGCGAATCTAACCTTGTTGCTTTTTGTAAAAGCGTTGCAAAGGTAGAACTATTTTTTCTTTTTGCAAAATTATATATCCATAAAAATATGTTAAATAACATCTTTCATTCTTATGCCTCTTCCGAGACAGAAGAGTCTGTAGGAGAATCTGGTGGCTCGACAGAATCGTCTCCTATCACATAACGCTGATAATAAGACAGACACAACGTCGTTAACGGAAGAGCGATAATCATACCGACAAAACCGAGCAATGTACCCCAAATAGAAAGCGAGAGCAAGATAATAGCGGGATTCAATCCTGTGACCTTACCCATAACCCGAGGAACGATAAACACATCTTCGATAATCTGAACTATGATAAAAACCAATATGCAAGCACCGAACAGCAACCAGAAATTAGTTCCGGTATCGGATGCCGAAACAAGACATAGCAGGATCGTCGGAATAATACCGATAAGTTGCAAATAGGGAACCATATTCAATACCCCGATGAACAGCCCCAATACAATAGCCAACGGCAACCCTACAATCAAGAAACCTATACTGAATAAGATACCTACCAAACCGGCGACCAACGCCTGTCCCCGGAAATAGCGGTTCATACTCTCCTCTATATCGTTTCCTATCGAGACGAGCATAGGCCGGTATTTTTGCGGTATCATACGCTGGAACCCACACAATATCCTGTCATAATCGAGCAGTATAAAAACTATATACAACAGCACGACCAACCAACTCACGATATTGATGATTTCGCCCACCGAACCGGTGATGAAGCCCCAAGCCCCGGAAAAACTCTCCTCGATAATCGAGAGCCATTGTTCCCGACTCAATAATCCCGACAGCTCGGAAAAATTAATATTATCACGAATAAAATCATGTACGGCTTGCGGGACGAAAGGTATACTCGAAGAATTGTAAACATACTCACTCAACAGCTCCCTCATATGAGCAATCTCATCGATAATCGACGGCAGAAACAACACACACAACAAAGATATGGTTATCAACACTTCCAGAAAAGCCAGAGTGATGGCTACTACCCTGCCTTTCAATTTAAACACCCGCTTGTTATACACGACCAACGGATTGAGCATGTAGGCGACTATCCATGCTACAAGAAAAGGAAGCAAGGCTCCCCGAAGTATGTAAACCAAATAGAACAATCCCACGACGGAGACTACACCGAATAGAATACGGATAACACGATCGAACGTGTATGGTTGTCGGTCTACCATGACTATAACGATTTTAATTATACCCTACATAACAAATATTCGCGGTTCGAGTTTAATCCGAGTGTTCTTTATCCTCTCGGGCTTGCATCTCCTGCAAATAGCATCGGCGGCACAAAGGCTGATATTCGTTTTTCTCTCCCAAAAGCACCCGTTTATCGTTATCGACTAAACGATAGGAATAATTTGCCAAATGCCCGCATTTCACACAAATGGCATGGACTTTATATACATCGTCGGCTATCGACAATAACGAAGGCATAGGTCCGAAAGGAACTCGACGGAAATCCATATCCAACCCGGCGACAATCACCCTCGTCCCGTTATTGGCCAATTCGGAACAAACCTCGACAATACCTTCATCGAAAAATTGCGCCTCATCGATTCCCACGACATCGACCCCCGATGCCATCAACAATATACTGTGAGAATTATCGACCGGAGTGGAAAGGATAGAAGTACTGTCATGCGAAACGATATTCTCCTCGGAATAACGCACGTCGATGGCCGGCTTGAATATCTCTACTCTCTGACGGGCTATCTTGGCTCTTTTCAAACGGCGTATCAACTCCTCCGTTTTACCTGAAAACATAGACCCGCAGATCACCTCTATACTCCCCCTACGGTTTGTCTCATAATTACTTTCGGTCAAAACCATAATTACATTATATCTATTTTAATATTTTCAACAAAAGTAAAAAGATAGTTCGATTTTGGCAACCTTTCCCAAACTATTTCTCCCAAGAGAAAAACAGAATCGCCATGTAAACAGAATCGCTTTTTCCTTCGGCTTATCTTTTCTTCGATAAATACAAGACAAAATACAATTCGGTAAAAAAGAGAAAAACACCCGTTTTTCACATCTCTGCGCTCACCTTTCACTATCTTTGTAACTACGAAGGTAGAATACGGTTCGGCATAGTCAAATCGGAAATACGATTTCTGTTTGTCTCTGTACTCACCTCTCGCTATCTTTGCAACAAATGCAACAGACAAAAACAATGGCAAAACGAATCTTATTATTTCTTCTCATATTCGGCTCATTACCGGTCATAGCCACCACGCAGCAGATTATCGATAAATTCGTATCCGACCCGGATTTTATTCCGTCGTCGATAGGGATTTGCATTACCGACGTCAAAACGGGAGAAACTATCGCCTCTTACAACGAACGACAAGCCATCATTCCGGCATCGACGATCAAAATTATTACGACCGCTACGGCTCTGCGACTGTATCGTCCCTCATTCTGTCTATACACGACAGTGGGACACACCGGAACAATAGACGAAACAGGAACTTTACACGGAGACCTTGTGATACACGGCGGCGGAGACCCGTCCTTAGGCTCGGCATACCGTTGTCGCCACACCGAAGATTTCATCGACCAAATCATACAAAGAGCTCTGTCCAATCACATCAAATCGATCGAGGGTCGCATAGTTGTCGATAATTCCTTATTCGACGAGCCTGCCATCTCTCCCAAATGGATGGTAGAAGATATAGCTTGGGATTACGGCACAGGCTGCCATGCTTTTTCATACAAAGACAACCGAATAGAGGTAAACCTGCGATACAATGGAAAATCGTATGACGTAACCGGAGTAAATCCGCCTAACCGTTTTGTCGTTGAGACCCGTTTGACAAAAGGTGAAAAAGGAAACATCACAGTCAAGTGTGAAAACAACCGATACACGATTTCGGGAACTATTCCCAAAAGAAAAGATCGATACCGTCTCTATTTGTCGATAGCCCGACCGGATAGCCTATTCATAACAGATTTACAAGAAAAATTTCAAACAGCGGGAATAGAGGTCAAAAACTCCAATCTCGGTCAACTCTCGGAAACGACATGGTTTCACTATCCGTCCGACTATCTCGGAGATATAGTACACAGCCTGAATGTACGCAGCGATAACCTGTATGCCGAAAGCATACTCCGACTCTTGTCTCTGTCGGCTCATGAGAAAGGGAGTGTAGAAAAAGGTATCGACATAATCCGTAAATACTGGCAAAATTACGAAGCCGACTCTCTCGAACTATTCATGTACGACGGTTCGGGATTGGCTCGCAACAATAAAGTTTCAGCCAAATATCTGAATTGCGTCCTCAAAGAAACAGCCCGAGACTCACTGATTGGAGAATATTTCGTGCAAACGCTTCCTTTGGCGGGAAAAGAAGGCTCTGTCTCCACATTTATGAAGCATGGAGAACTGCCCGGCGAACTACGACTGAAAAGCGGAAGCATGAGCGATGTACACGCCTACGCCGGATATTACACGACTCCCCAAAACCGATATGCGATAGTCGTCATGATCAACAACTATACATGCACGAGGGCTCAATTGAAACAAAAAATATCCGCTCTGCTGACTCAGGTTCTTTCTAAAAAAGAGTAATACCGACTAAAAAACTTTCACACGATACACGCATCTATCATTTTATTTATATTTTTGTGAAATAACTAAATGCATATGTTATGCTTCGAGATAGTCGTATCGTACACATCATAGACCTGTTAGGAGAGTTGAGGGAACTCTTGCTTGTCATCGATCAAGCGGGAGATACGGCTCCCCTGCCATACTGTTGAAATTGGCAAAAGAAAAAGCCGAAGAAATTACACGATCGACCCGTGAACTTCGACAGCCTGAATTTTGGGACGGGATACTTCGCTACGATCCCTTCACATCGGTAAAGACAACGACACACGAAGATGCGATTCCAAGCATGGAAAATCCCCTCGAAAAAGTCGGCGAACCCGTATCTTCTCGCATCACCGACGAAAACATAATCCCCACAGAAAAGCAATCCGAAGAATCCGATGAAGAGCTGGACACTGACAATAATATCGCCGATACGGAAGATTATTCGGAAAGTCCGATTATAGAAAATAACGAACCCACCCACGAAAACGATACCGAAGAAAATGAAGAAGAAAACGACACGCTCTATCCGTGGGAAAAACTGAATGGGGAAGAACTATCGGCTGTACAAGACGAAAACGATGACGAGTACGAAGACTCCAACGAATTTGACGAAGACATGGAAGAAGACTATGAGGAGCCCGATTTATATGAGGAGGAAAATACGGAAAAAAACATCGAAGAAGAGGAACCTGCAACTCCCGTAACTCTCGAAGAAGCCCTCCAACGTCAACAAGCCAAAGAGCTCCGTAAAGCATTAAGTTTGAACGACCGGTTCAGATTCCGTCGCGAACTCTTCGGTAACAGCGATATCCGTATGAACGAAACGCTATCTCTGATAGATGCCATGCAGTCATACGAAGAAGCAGAAGATTATATTTTAAATGACTTGAATTGGGACGTAGAGAACCCCGACGTCGCCGAATTCATGAAAATCGTACAAAAACATTTTTTATAGCAGTATGGCAAAACTGTATGTAGTACCCACCCCGGTGGGAAATCTCGAAGACATGACATTCAGGGCTATCTCCGTTCTGCGAGAAGTAGATTGTATCTTGGCGGAAGACACCCGCACAAGCGGCATATTATTGAAACACTTCGATATACACACTCGCATGCAGTCCCACCATAAATTCAACGAGCATCAAACCATCGAAGGAATCGTCACTAGGATAGAAGGAGGAGAAAACATAGCTCTTATTTCGGATGCCGGTACTCCGGCCATCTCCGACCCCGGGTTCCTTTTGGTAAGAGAGTGCCGACGAAGAGGTGTCACCGTTGAATGCCTGCCCGGAGCAACAGCCTTTGTGCCGGCATTGGTAGCATCGGGGTTGCCGAATGAAAAATTTTGTTTCGAAGGATTCCTACCCCAAAAGAAAGGCCGAGCTACACGACTGACCGAATTGGCGGAAGAACCACGCACAATCGTTTTTTACGAGTCTCCGTTTCGTCTGCTCAAAACGCTCATTCAATTCAAAGAAACTTTCGGGGGAGAAAGAGCGGCATCGGTAAGTCGTGAAATTTCCAAAATACACGAAGAAACCGTACGGGGAACAATCGACGAATTGATAACTCATTTCTCGGAACACGAACCGAAAGGAGAAATCGTCGTTATTATAGCAGGAGCTCCCGACAAACCCAAAGAGAAAAAAAAGGAAAAGTACCCTAAAAGCGATACCTATCTATAAATTTAATTTTAACGATTATGAAAAAGGCTATTACAGCTGCTATCGCAGCATCAGTTTTAATGATTGGCTGTACGAACCAATCGACCGAAGTAAGGAAACTTCAAGCAGAAAATGACTCTCTGCTCAGAGTCAACGCCCAAACGACTGCGGATTTCAACGAAATGATCCAGCTGATGAATGAAGTCGAAGATGGATTTCGGCAAATAAAAGAGGCCGAAAACTATTTGGTAACACAAAAAGATGCCAACGGAGAAGTATCCTTGACTACCCGGGAACAAATCAAAAACGATATGACACTGGTCGCCGAGACTTTGCAAAAAAACAAAGAACGTTTGGATAAACTCCAAAAGCAGCTCAATCAAAACAAAAACCAATCGGCTGCCCTGCAAAAAACAGTGACTCGTCTCCAAAACGAAATCGAGGAAAAAACACAACTCATAACCTCTTTACAAGAATCTTTGGCTAAACGCGACGTACGCATCGCCGAATTGGACGAGGCCGTAACGAATCTGACCGGTCAGGTAGAGCACCTCACTACTGAAAACGAGCAGCAAAAAGAAGTGCTCATGACCCAAGACGAGGCTCTTAATACGGTATATTACGCATTGGGCACGAACAAAGAGTTGAAAGAACAAAAAATTGTCGAAGGCGGAGGTCTGTTCTCCTCGAAAAAAGTAATGGAAGGAGAATTTAATAAAAACTACTTCACGGCAGTCGATATGCGCAAATTACACGACATACCTTTCGACAGTAAAAAAGCAAAACTATTGACCAACCACCCCGAAGGCACATACGAACTTCAAAAAGATAACGAAGGTTATTTGACCTTAGTAATCACCAACCCGGATAGCTTTTGGAGTCTGAGCCGCTATCTGGTTGTCGAGCTCAACTAATCGAATACGAATCCCATTCCCCCGACGAGGCCAGAGGTATCGCCTCCGGCCTCGTCGGTTGTCCTCACCTAAACACGCTATCCTATACCCATGACCCGCTACCTGCCCGCCCTGCTGGCTCTGCTACTGTTCACCTCGTGCGACAGTTTTTTTGAAAAAGAATCGGTTTTACCGCACAACCCCGAGCGTCCCGAGTTGCCCCCGGCTCGCGACCGCCGCTTTGTCGTTGACAGTATCCAATACCACTTCGACTATTGGAGCCGTAAGAGTACCCAACAGGCCGACGAGATATGTCTAACTATCTTTTCAAACTCCCTCGATTCAGAATGGCACTTCACTCCCACTCTGGAAGAGCCGCTTTACAACTACTCTTGCTTTTCCAGCGAAGACCCTGTATTTGAACAGATTTACACCGACACCCTGCTGGTGAGAACTCCTTGTTATGTCGATGACGACAACCGCATCATACTGGGAGACTCGCTGTACAGTTTTCAGCAGATTACTCAACAGACTCTGGCCGAAATCGACCGGACGGGCGAAGAGACCATCATTCCCCCACATACCGAAACCTACTTCTACGGCCGGTACAGCATCACCTACTACGATATAGCATACACCATTTGGCTCACCGAAATGACGAGTCAGACCCCCATCACCATCGAAGGTATGTGGCAAGGCGGTATCATTAACGACGATCTCACGATACGCATCGAGTCGCACCCGTTGTAAATCTCCGGCCGGCACAGCAACCACTTCGGTATCAGTCTTAAAACAGAAATCCCTGCTCCGGTTCTTTCGATAAACCTCGGCAGAGATTCTTTATACTTGGCTCACCTACGCTCTGCCCCTCCAATCGGGGAGTGTGGCAAACAGCAGCTCATTTTCTTACTCTTCCACATGTAACGTATGCCCCATGCGTTTCTCCTTGGTCAGCAGATAGCGACGGTTGTACTCGTTGGGTGTAACTTCGATAGGCACGTTTTCGACAATTTCCAGTCCGTATGCCTCTAAACCGATTCTCTTTACCGGGTTATTCGTCATCAATCGTAACTTACGGACGCCTATATCCCTTAAAATACTCGCCCCGACACCATAATCCCGTTCATCGGCTTTAAATCCAAGATGCAAATTGGCATCCACTGTATCGAGACCGCCCTCTTGCAAACGATAGGCTCGGATTTTATTCATCAACCCTATACCCCGGCCTTCTTGATTCATATAAACAATGACACCTTTTCCTTCGGATTCGACCGCCTGCATGGCTTTATGCAACTGCTCCCCGCAATCGCAACGCATCGACCCGAAAATATCACCCGTCATACACGAGGAATGAACCCGAACCAATATCGGTTCATCGGGTTCCCAAGATCCCTTTATCAAAGCGATATGTTCCAACCCATTGGAAAGCTGACGGAACGGAATCAACCGGAAATGTCCGTACTCCGTAGGCATATCCACCTCGTCTCCACGTTCTACCATCGACTCTTGTTTCAGGCGATAAGCGATCAAATCACGTATGGCGATAATCTTTATACCGAACTTTTCGGCTACCTTAGCCAACTGTGGCAATCGAGCCATTGTACCGTCTTCATTCAAAATTTCGATCAATGCGGCTGCGGGATATAAGCCGGCCAAACGTGCCAAATCGACCGCAGCCTCCGTATGTCCGGCTCTTTTCAAAACTCCTTTATCTTGGGCATAAAGAGGATTTATATGTCCGGGACGCCCGAATGTCTCGGGCGTCGAAGAAGGATCGGCCAAAGCCCGTATCGTAGCCGCCCTGTCGTGGCTCGAAACACCTGTCGTACAGCCCTCCAATTTATCGATGGTTACTGTAAAAGGTGTACCCAGCATAGAAGTATTGTGATTCACCTGACGGTATAAATTCAATTCTTCACAACGCTGCATGGTAATGGGAGCACACAAAACTCCTCGGCCGTTAGCCAACATAAAATTTACCTTCTCTGGGGTAATGGCTTCTGCGGCGATGATAAAATCGCCTTCATTCTCACGATCCTCATCATCGACCACAATCAAAAATTTACCCTGTCTGAAATCTTCGACAGCATCTTCTATCGAACTTAAAATCGTATCTTTACTCATATCTATACAGTTTTATTTTCTTCAATTCTATCGCTCTCCTCTTTCTCCAACTGTACGCACAACTCTTCATTCGTGTGAACGATAGCTTCCACTTCATTCCGCAACAGTCGTTGCTGCCGTGAACCTATCCAATACAACAACAAGCCTATCGGGAAAAGAGCCGCCAATACATAACCCCATTTCACCGATGGAGCCGGACGATAAACCCACAAGTTACGCAAAACAGGATAATCCATCAGCTTACTAATCACCATCTGACTATGGCTGTTCGAGACGTAATCGACCAGTTCGTTAATTTGGTTTCCCAATGCGATTATATCCGATTTGTTATATCCGTACAAACAATATTTCCAATAAGACTGACGCTTCCGTCCCACCTTATCAAGGAACCGCTGACAAGAATCAGACAAACGATGAGCCCTTTCAATGGCTTCCATCGGATTCATATCCTCGATAATCACCTCTTTCAAAACAACCTTACGCAATTCTTGGCGACCGATCAATTTTCTGAAAAAATTGATATACACGTCGGGGTTAAACACGGCCGAATCTTTCACCGCCTTATAGGTCAAGAATATACCCAATGGTAGAAGCACCGCAGAACTGAGCCACATACCTTCCCACACTTCCCAACGTCCGTCCCTTGCCAACTTATAACCGCTGTTATCGATAATATAATAAAAGATAAACATAAATACCGACACCACCACCGGCATTCCCAATCCCCCTTTGCGGATAATAGCCCCGAGCGGAGCCCCTATGAAAAAGAAAATGATACAGGCAAACGAAAGCGTAAACTTTTTGTACATCTCGATCTGGTGACGCCTGATGACTTTATTTTCATCGCCCATCGTATAGCTGCGAAATTCATAATCCGATTTATATCGTCCGGCTCTTGCCACGGCACGGTCCAAATACAACTGCTTGCGTTGGAGGCTGCCGCCGTCGAACAAACTATCGAGATTCAACTCCGCAGCCTCGGCGACAGCCTTCTGCTCGCGTATCGAATCCTCTTTCGAAACATGCATGCCCGGACGGTCGTATAAAGCAAAATACCCCGATACTTTCAAGCTATTGGCATAATTATTTCCGATACTATCTACCCGATAAGTCATCGAGTCGATAGAAGATTGCAATGCCGCCAAGTCTTTTCCTATGTATTGGTTCTGCATGATACCATCGTCCATTCGGTTGAAATTGGCATCGAATGCAATCATAATCTCCTTCAACGAGAAGGTCTCCCGTCGATAGGGAATATTGCTGGTGCTCGTCCTTTGGTCCCTGAGATTTTCAAAAGATTCCCCGCTATATAACGTTAAGAAAAGATGTTCCTTATCATCGGTCATTTTCAATTTCCCGGAATCGGCTAAAATAATCATGGCATTATCGAATCCGGCCGACATATCATAAATCATGACATCATAGAGCATACCCGTTTTATGATCTTTCTTTTTCACATAAAGGTTATACCCGCTAATCTGATCATAAAATACACCCTCGGGAATATCGAGTTCGGGAGATTTTTGCCGCATGGAATAAAGCAATGTCCACATCTTTACCTGAGATTTCGGCAAAACATTATTCTGGAAAAAGAAAGCCCCGATAGCGACAAATATAAGAAAAATAACCAACGGCCGCATGATTTGGAGCAAAGAAATACCCGCCGCCTTTATCGCTAATAATTCCAACCGTTCTCCCAAATTACCGAAAGTCATCAACGACGCTAACAAAATAGCCAACGGCAAAGCCATAGGAACCATTGTCACAGCGGCATAGAAAAACAACTCGGCCAATACGGACATTTCCAATCCCTTCCCCACCATCTCATCGACATACCTCCACAAGAATTGCATCAACACGATGAAAAGGCAGATGAAGAATGTCATCAGAAACAGGGGCAAGAAACTTTTCAGAATAAACCTGTATAGTCGTTTGATATAGAACATTCTTTCGCCGGTTATCAGAATGCAAAAGTAGCGCAAAAAAATGAATTTCCGAACAGCCGATAACGATTATTGCGGAAGAACACTAAATTAAAACTTCCCCTTCAACCTCTTCAAGAAAAGTCATACACCCAATTTACGACGGAGAGTCTCTATCTGGTGGTCCCATAAACCACGGCTGTCCGCCATCTCGTCGGGATATGCGAAATCGGTAATAACCAGCATAGTCGCCCCGGTTAATTCCGAAGAAGATATGCGAAGTTCAAAAAAACTTTTCTCATCTTCATCGTCCGACCAATGAAACCGAATATAACTCCCGCTACGCACGGCTATCTGATGAGCCTGCTGAGAAGACTTATTCCAAAAAAAGTAAATAATTTCTCTTCGTTTTGCACATCGTCGGCAAACCAATCGGCCAATCCGTTCTTCGTTCCTATATACGACCACAACAAAGTTGGAGAAACACTTTTTAAATCATACTCTACAATAAACTTTTCCTTATTCATAAATCTCTCAATATTATAGTATTTCCCGCTTCATTTCGATTAAAGTTCTTTCTTTTTCGGGGCTAATATATAGATATTATTTTTATCTTACATAGCAAAACAAGAAAAATAAATATAAAAAGAAAATTCGGGATATTTTTATATAATATTTACCCTAAATTGCAATCTTGATATTACATTTTATTACTACATTTGCAATGTCTAAATAACACATAAACCAATCCGACTATGAATTTAATGGAACGAATGGTAGAACAAGCCCGAGCAAACAAACAGCGTATTGTTTTACCCGAAGGAACGGAAGAACGTACTTTACAAGCAGCCGACCGAATATTGGCCGACAACATCGCCGATATTATACTCATCGGGGAACCGTCTGAAATTATGGAACTTGCCGATCGGTACAAGCTAAAACACATCGACAAGGCGACTCTGGTAAATCCTGCAAGCCACGAAAAAAAAGAAACATATACTCAACTTCTATATGAGCTAAGAAAAGCCAAAGGCGTAACCCTCGAAAAAGCCGAAAAGATGGTCGAAGATCCTCTTTTCCTCGGTTGCCTCATGATTAAAAACGGAGATGCCGACGGCGAAGTTGCCGGAGCTCGTAACACGACAGGTAATGTGTTACGGTCGGCTTTTCAAATTATCAAAACCGCTCCCGGCGTAAAGGTCGTTTCGGGAGCATTCCTCATGTTCGTCCCCGATCGTTCATACGGAGAAGACGGATTGATGGTTTTCGCCGATTGTGCCGTATTACCAAACCCGACAGCTTCGGAACTCGCCCAAATAGCTGTATCCACTGCGAAAACAGCCCGAGATATCGCTAACATCGATCCACGTATCGCCATGTTGAGTTTCTCGTCAAAAGGCAGTGCCAGCCATGAAATGGTCGATAAAGTAGTGGAGGCTACCCGACTGGCCAAAGAGATGGAACCTTCTCTAAAAATCGATGGAGAGTTGCAAACCGACGCAGCGATTGTTCCGGCCGTAGGAGCAAGCAAAGCTCCGGGTAGCGAGATTGCCGGACATGCGAATGTACTGGTATTCCCTTCGCTCGAAGTAGGCAACATCGCTTATAAACTGGTTCAAAGGTTGGCTCATGCCGAAGCCGTAGGTCCTATTCTTCAAGGAATCGCCGCACCGGTCAACGATCTTTCCAGAGGTTGTTCGGTCGATGATATCTATAAAATGATAGCCATTACTTGTAATCAAGCCATCAGTTTGAAAAAATAACCTTAATGCATGCCTTATGAAAATATTAGTATTAAATTGCGGTAGCTCGTCGGTAAAATACAAATTATTCGACATCGACTCCAAGTCCGTATTGGCACAAGGAGGAGCAGAAAAAATAGGATTGGAAGATTCTTTCTTGAAACTAACTTTGCCCAACGGAGAAAAAGTAATTTTGAAAACCAGTATGCCGGAACACCATTCGGCTATTCAAAACATACTGAATGTACTCACCGGTAAAGAATATGGGTGTATCGAGTCGTTCGATGAAATCGATGCTGTTGGCCATCGGGTCGTGCACGGTGGAGAAAAATTCAACAAAAGCGTGCTCATCACAGACGAAGTTATCGAAAAAATAAAAGAATGTTACGATATAGCGCCGTTGCACAATCCTGTCAACATGGCGGGTATCGAAGCAATATCTAAATTGATGCCTACGGTTCCGCAAGTAGGAGTATTCGATACGGCATTCCACCAAACCATGCCCGCGCATGCCTACATGTATGCCCTTCCCTACGATTTATATAAAAAATACGGGATACGCCGATATGGATTCCACGGAACAAGTCATCGTTACGTATCGAAACGAGCTTGCGAGTTTTTAGGAGTGCCCTACGAGAAACAACGCATAATTACCTGCCACATCGGAAACGGAGGTTCCATTACGGCGATTAAAGACGGGAAGTCTGTCGACACCTCTATGGGTATGACTCCCGTCGAAGGATTAATGATGGGAACTCGGTCGGGCGATGTCGATGCAGGAGTCCTCACCTATTTAATGGACAAAGAACACCTCGATTCTGCCGGAGTAGCAAA
>OCHE01001930.1_pt1 | contig 12782 bp, 10 predicted proteins | sample 1538681 | NCBI WGS metagenome assembly OCHE01 (sample SAMN04571717, study PRJEB22368) | human gut metagenome | biome: human gut; material: stool | host: Homo sapiens | place: Luxembourg | collected 2012-08-17
AGTTGGTCTTCTTCGGCCAGTTCGGTCATGGCATTAACGAGCTCGAGCGTTTCTTGCGCTTCCTGCTCGTCGACGATCTGGATGCCAAAGCCGGCGTGTACGAGAATATAGTCGCCTACCTGCGCCGTCGGCACGAGTCTCAGCGACACGGGGCGCTCGATGCCCATCATGTCGACGGTGGCCTTGAGGTCGTCGTCGCGTTTGACTACTTTGCCGGGAACGGCAAGGCACATATTGTTCCCCTTTTATACGCTTTGCGCTGGATGGGCGCTTAATAATCCATCAGTTGATGGTAGCGCTCGCGGGGTTCGCGGGCAAACGCGTTACGCCTGTGAGACGGCTGGGCGCGGCGGCGTGCGAGGGCGAGCTACTGTGATGCAATCTGCGCGAGGCGAGCGCGTGCGACTGCCGCCTGACCGTAGGCGATGCAGCCGTCGTTAACGGGCACGGTTTGGGGGACGAGGACAGTAAGGCCTGCGCTTTTGAGCTCGCGGGTGAGGAGTTGAAGCAGAAGTCGGTTCATGAACACGCCGCCCGAGAGCGCGACGGTGTCGATGCCCTCGTGCACGCAGATATCGCTGGCGATGCGCGCCGAGGAGCGCGCGACGGCGACATGGAAGTCGAGTGCGAGCCTGTCGGCGGGCGCTCCGGCTTCAGTTCCTCCCAAAAGTGTCTCAAAGAGTGCTTTCTGATCCAGAACATGGGGGCCGTTCAGCCACGATGGGCCAGATGCGAAATGGCCGGCGTTGTCGTCGGGAAAATGGGCGATTTCGTTGTCGAGCGCGCGCCAGGCGGCAGCCTCAAGCTCGATGGCGGGTTCGCCCTCGTAGGTTGCCTTGTCGCAGATGCCCAGAATTGCTGCCGCGGCATCAAAGAGACGCCCCATGCTGCTGGTACGCGGGCTGTTGATGCCGCGCTCGATCATGGTGGCTGTCACGCTGCGCGTTTGCTCGTCGAGGCTGTCCAAAAGCCGAGCGGCACCTGGGTGCTCGAGCAGGCCGAGCTCACTGAGCAGGGCAAAGGCGTTGCGGCAGGCGTCGGCCGCCCCGCCGGGGAGCGCCCAGGTGCGCAAATGCGCGGCGCGCTCAAAGCCGCCAAGGCTGGCAACAAGAAACTCGCCGCCCCAAATGGTCCCATCGGTGCCGGCGCCGGTGCCGTCAAAGGCGACGCCAAGGACACGCGCGTCGGTTGTAAGCTGGCCCGCGGCGATGGCCTCGGCCATTACGCTCGCGATATGCGCATGATGGTGCTGCACCTCGACGAGCGGCAGATTGCATTTTCGCGCCTGCTCGCGCGCCCACTGGCCCGATAGATAGCTGGGGTGTAAATCGCAGGCCAAGGCGGCGGGCGCCAAATCAAAGAGATCTTCCAAGCGCGTGCGCGCAGCGTTCCAGGCATCGAAGGTCCCGCCGTTTTCAACATCGCCGATATGCTGCGACACAAAACAGGTTGCCTCGCCGTTCGTCCCTTCACGCGTGATCGCAATCGTGGCCTTTTGTTGTGGCCCGCAGGCGAGCACGCAGGACGGAGCGCGGTCGAGCGCCGGCAACGGCAGCGGCTGGGGTGCATATCCGCGAGCGCGGCGCACGGGCATAACGGCGCCGTCAACCACGCGCACCACGGAATCGTCATAGCGCGAGAGAATCGCTCGATCGTTGCCGAGCAGCGCGTCGGCAATGCCGGCGGCAACGAGGCGCTCCCAGGCAAGATCGTCATCGGTCTCGATGGGCTCTTCGCTCAGGTTGCCGCTGGTCATGACGAGCGCGTGCATGCCGTGCGACGCGGCAGCTGCAAGCAGAAGATGCTGAAGCGGGGTGTAGGGGAGCATAACGCCAAGCTCGGGCAGGTCGTGCGCGACGGACGGTGCGAGTACGAGGGCGTCGGGAGAATCGCCGTTGCCCTCGCCAACAGTGCGTCGGCGCAGCAGCACAATGGGACGGATACTGCCGGCGAGAAGCTCGCGCTCAGCGTCGTCGATATGGCACAGGCGCCCGGCATCGGCAAGACTGCGCACCATGACGGCAAGTGGTTTGTTACTGCGGCGTTTGCGATGGCGCAACTCGGCCACCGCCTGCTCGTTGGCAGCATCACAGGCTAGATGGAATCCGCCCAGGCCCTTGATGGCGACGACGCCACCGCTGGCCAGCAGCTCAACGTAGCGCTCGATGATGGCGTCGCTGGCCTCGCGTGTGGTGCCGACGGCCGGTGTCGCGGACGAATTCCCGCACGCATCGCCGTTCACAGCCTCACGCCACGTAATATGCGGCCCGCAATCAAAGCAGGCATCGGGCTGCGCGTGAAAACGCCGGTCGAGCGGATTGGCATACTCCGCGGCACACTCGGGGCACATGGGAAAACGGTCCATCGAGGTAGCCGCTCGATCGTAAGGCAGCGAGCGGATGATGGTAAAGCGCGGTCCGCAGTTAGTGCAGTTGATAAAGGGGTAGTGATAGCGTCGGTCGGCGGGATCGAACAACTCGCGCAGGCAATCGTCACAGGTGGCGATATCGGGCGAGACAAGTGTGGTGTGCGCGGTCTGGTCCTGCGACGCCACAATGTGAAAGCCCTGCTCATCGGCAGTGCTCCAACCGCCAGGCTCCAAATCCGCAATATCGACTCGCTCAACGCGAGCCGCCGCGGGCGCATGCTCAGAAAGCGCAGCGACAAATCCGTCAACCGCCTCGGCACAAGCGTGCGCCTCGATATGCACGCCGTCGCCCGCATTGAGCACCCATCCGCAAATGCCATGCGCCATGGCCTCGCGATACACAAACGGTCGCATGCCAACGCCCTGCACAATGCCCGTCACATGAATATGCACATGCCGCATGCGACACCCCTCATCAAAACCGACCAAAAAGGGACAGGTTTATTTTGGTAGGTAAAACGCTAAACCTGCCAAAACAAACCTGTCCCTTTTTGGCAGGTGCGCTGCGGGAAATTCCGCTACAGCCCCAGGCTCTGCTTGGTGGCGGCGCACGTGAGCTCGCCGTGCTTAACGCCGCGCAGGCCCAGCAGGCGGTCGGCTAGTTCGTAGACGCGCTCGCCGCGACCCTTGAGCGCCAGAATCTCCAAGCAGTTGTGGTGATCCAGATGCACGTGCATGGTCGATACGATCTCGTTGGTGTAGTCGTGCTGCACCTCGTCCAGGCGGCGTGTCAGATCGCCGGTGTGATGGTCGTAGATCATGGTGAGCGACCCGATAACATGCTCATCGGGCGTGCGCATCTGCTCCTTGGCGATCGAGGCGCGAATCAGGTCGCGCACGGCCTCGGAGCGGTTGGCCACGTCGCCGCGGCGCGCGATCTGTTCGTCAAAACGGCGCAGCAGGTCGTCCGGTGCGGTAACCGAAAAACGGACCAGCTCGGAGCCGGAGCCACTACAGTGGCAGCCCGCGTCACCGTCCGCCCCATGCGGATGCTCGTGCTCGTACCCGCAGCCGTGCTCGTGTTCGGCCACGTTACACCAGCTTCACGGAGCCGACGGAGTTGTGGTCGGCCTCGATGGCCTCTTCGTAGCCCTCGAGTGCATCATGGGCCTCGTGCAGCGCGGCCATGGCGGCCTCGAGTTTGGCGCCGATGCGCTCCATGTCAAAATTCTCGGTCGCATGCAGCAACTGATGGCTCCATTCGTGAGCGAGCTCGATGGTGTCGTCGACCTGCTTGACGCTCATGGCAAGCTGGTTCATGTTCATTCCAACATCATGCATGGGAAATCTCCTTTTGTATGGGGCAGTTCAGTGGTTCAGATTTTACTACGCCCGCTCTGCGCGCAGCTGCATAAGAAAACGGGTACGAGTCTGTGCGACCCGCACCCGTTCACTGGGGGCTGTTTGTGACTACCATACTATCCGTGGTTGCACTCGGTGCATCCAGAAGTCCGGCGAGCGGTGCAAAAGCGCTCATAGACGGCGGGTAAGTAACAAGCGTATTACAGATGCTTCTCCAGCAGCGCCTGCAGCCTCGCCTTGGGCAGAGCGCCAACCGAGCGGTCAATCTCCTCGCCGTTCTTAAACACAATCAGCGTGGGGATGCTCATGACGCCATACTTCATGGCCAGGTCCTGGTTGTCGTCGACGTTGCATTTGGCAACGGCAAGCTTGCCCGCCAGCTCATCGGCAACCTCGTCAACGATGGGCGAGAGGGATCGACAGGGCCCGCACCACGGTGCCCAAAAATCGACCAGCACGGGCAGGCTGTCGTTAACGATGGAATCGAAGTTCTCGGGGGTAATCTGATTAATGTCAGCCATGGTGACCTCCATAATGCGACGCGGCTCGGCCGCGTAAAACTCAGTACGACCGTGCTTATACCCAGCCGCCCGCAAAGCAACCACTCGCGGGCGGCTCTTTTATATAATGGTGGGCACGCAAACGATTGGAGAGCGCATGCCCACGTCACAAAGCCAGAAAAAAGAAGCCATCGCCCAAGCGACCGAGCAGGAGCTCGCATCGCTCGCGGCCCGTGGCGTGCGTATCGCGGGCAACGCGTGCTCGCCGATCGTGCTGGTCAAAGGCGATCTGGACGAGGCCGAGCGTTCGGGTGGCGAGCTTGCTGCCGGCCCGGATGGCGCGGCGTTGCGCAAGGCGCTTGGGGCCATCGGCTACGCGCCCGAGGATTTTTGCGTGCTGGCAAGCGTCGCCGGCGTGGGTGACGGAGCGGTCGCGGTGGGCGAGACTCTGCCGTGCGAGCTGTTCCGTGAGGCGCTTGAGGCTTTGGACCCCGAGGCGGTGCTACTGCTCGACAACAACGCGGCTGACGCCATGCGCGAGACCTACGCCGATATGCTCGTGGCGATCGATGACTTCGACACCGCCATGCTCAAGCCCGGCTTGGTCGCCCATGTGCAGGGTCGCCGCGTGCTCGCGCTCGACGGTTTTGAGGCGGCGCTCACTGACAAAGCCGCCAAGCAGCGCATGTGGGCATACATCAAGCAGCTGACCCCGGCGGCCGCTCCGCTGTAGCGGATTGGCGTCGGCGAGCGATTGCCTGGCGGGCAAACCACGCCGCAAGATCGGCGCCGCACTTCTACATCACAGCGCGCAGCTCAAACCGATCGCCGTTAATGCGGAACTGGCAGTTGCCGTTCATGCGTTCGACGGCAAGCTTAATGCTCTTGGTTCCAAAGCCGTGTCCGGTGTGCCCGGCTACGGGCATGCCGTCGACCATGCGCGGCGCGCGGTCAAACGTGTTGGAAACTAACAGCAGCAGCTGGCCGTCCTCTAATCGCAGGTCAAAGTCGACGAATCGCTTTCCTTGGGGTGCGGTGCTTGCGGCGGTGATAGCGTTTTCCAAGGCATTTGAGAGCACGCTAAACAGGCCGGCGTCACCTACGTGGACGGTTTCGGGTACGGCGGCGCGCAGGTTGGCGGTAATGCCGTTTCTATTGATATCCGAGTTAAATGACGAAAGCGCGATGTTTACGGTCTCGTTGGCGCAGAAGCGGCGTACGGCGGTGCGATCGCCGGCTTCGCAGAGTTCATCGATGCGTTTGAGTGCCTCGTCGGTGTGGCCCTCCTCAATCAAAGCGGCCAGACCGCGTAGGAAGTGGCGCATATCGTGGCGAAGAATCGACAGCTCGCGCCCAGATTGACGCCAAGCCTCGAGCTCTTTGATGGCGGCGCTGTCGCGGGTTTCGAGCATCCAGCGCTCTCGCTCGGCGGTTTCCTTTTCTTCGTATTCGCGCAGGTAAACGGCAAGAAACATAAGATAGAAGGCACAGAGCGCAAATGCCAAAAACTCAACCGTTACCACCGAGCCCGAGTGGAACAGCGTGGTGTAGACGTTGGTGGCATAGTCAAAGACGTAATAGACGAGCGGCAGGATTAAAAGGATGCCCAGCTCGGTGGTGCTTTTAATCGCCAAGCGCGGACCGATGTCGCCGGCCCAATGCAACAGGACGGCAAAGACGGCGAGTGTGGTCGCGATACGCGCCAGATAGTACGCGATCTGCGAATCGGTTGCGGCAAAGGCGGCGATGCCCATCCAGTTGCTGAACTGACAGCTCAGATAGGCGCTGGTAATGCCGAGCACGGCAAGCAGCGGGCTCAGGCGGTAGCGCGCGCACAAATAGATGACGAGCGGCAGATGTACGACGAGCGGATATACCTGGCGGGCGAAAAGCTCGCCGCCGACGGCATTGGCGAGGCCAAATGCGCATCCAGTTACGGCACCGACCAGCACCAGTTCAAGCGCATGACGCCGGTTGATCTCGATACCGCACAGCGCCGCCGAGGCAAAGACGCCAAAGAGCAGCGTCGTGGCGTGGTGGATTGCCCAAAGGATCATTTCGACCGAGGAGACCATCAGTGTCTCCCACCCTCAAAGCGCGCCGCAAAGTAGGCGTCTTGGAATCCCTGCTTGCAGCTGCGCGAAAGCGGGATGCACGCGCCCGAGCGCATGACGATGTCCGTGCGGTCAAAGTGATCGATATTGCGCAGGTTGACCTGGTAGCTGCGGTGGCATTTAAAGAAGACCGCGTTTTGCTCCAAGCGGTCCTCGACGCTGCGGAACGACTCGAGTGCCTCGATATCGCGTCCGTCGCGCAGGTGGAAGACCACGTGCTTGTTGCGCGCCTCGGCATATTCGATGTCGGACAGGCGCAGGGCGTGGTAGCCAAAGGAAGTTTTGATCACGAGCTCGTCGGTTGCCGCCGGGCGCATGCTCGAAAGCTCGTCGAGTAATCGCGCCAGGCGTTCGTAAGTCACGGGCTTGAGCAGATAGTCGAAGGCGCGGACCTCGTAGGATTCCAGCGCGAACTCGGGCGACGAGGTGAGGAACACCAGGCGCACGGCGGTGTCGGCCTGGCGCAGTTCGCGTGCGGTGTCCATGCCGTTGACGAGCGGCATGATCATATCGAGCAAGATGATGTCGGCGCGCGATGCGGCATGGCGGGCCAGCAGGTCCTCGCCGCGCGTGACGAGCGCAACATCGACCGCCGTGCCCGTCTCGGTCGACCAACGGTCGATCATCCGGTGCAGTCTATCTAGAAAAGCGACATCATCGTCGCAGGCAATAATCTTGAGCATTCTGAGCCCCCTTAGTAGTTCGATTTTGCCACATTGGGTGCGGACCGCCTGCGGAGGCGTGTCCCATTTGCGTCCCGCGTCGTGCAACTCGCGCCAAGCGGTATTGCGGTGGCGAAAGATGCCCCTTGCGCTATCGAAAGCCCGGCTATCCTCAGCTTGCCAGTTCGAAAATGGACCTGCCACATGATTGAATCTTTATTTCAACTTTACACCTAGGTTTACAGCTGTCTTGTCAGCTGTAAACCTAGGTGTCATACTAAAGCCCCAAGATTCGCCAAAAGAGAGGGGCCTTGATGGCACAGAGCGCGAACATGGATGCGTCGGAGCTTGCACGCGATATCGCGGCCGGCCTGGCATCGGCAACGACGGCAACGGAGCGTGCGGCACTGGTGCCCGCAGAGCTCGTCGAGGCCATTCAGCAACTAAAAACCCAACGTGACGCGGTGATCCTGGCGCACTATTACGTGGCGCCCGAGGTCCAAGCCGTTGCCGATTACGTCGGCGACAGCTTCTACCTGGCTAAGCTTGCCAAGAGCCTGCCGCAGCAGACCATCGTGTTGTGCGGCGTGGAGTTTATGGGCGAGAGCGCCAAGCTGCTCAATCCCACTAAGACCGTGCTGCTGCCCGAGCCGGGCGCGGACTGTCCCATGGCGCACATGGTCAAGCGCGAGACGGTCGACGCGGCGCGCGCCGAGTACGGCGACGACCTGGCCGTGGTGTGCTACGTCAACTCCACGGTTGAGATCAAGAGCTGGAGCGACGTGTGCGTCACCAGCTCCAACGCCGTTAAGATCGTGTCCGAGCTGCCGCAGCAGCATATTCTGTTCATTCCCGACCAAAACCTGGGACGCTTCGTAGCCGAGCAGGTGCCGCAAAAGCACGTCATCCTCAACAACGGCTACTGCCCGCGCCATCACATCATCACCGTCGAGCAGATCGTCGACGCGACGGAGGCCCACCCCGACGCGCTCGTGCTGGCGCACCCCGAGTGCAAGGCCGACGTTCTGGCCGAGGCCGACTACATCGGCTCCACCGCCGGCATCATCAAGTATGCCGAGGAGTCGGACGCCAGCGAGTTCATTATCGTGACGGTCCGCGGCGTGCTCTACGAGCTCGAGCGCCGCTGCCAGGGCACCGGCAAGAAGTTCTACTTCCCCGTGGTGCAGCCCACCTGCGTCAACATGGATCTCATCACGCTCGAAAAGCTCGTGCGCTGCCTGGAGACGGGCGAGGGCGAGGTGCAGATCGGCGTCTCGGACGAGGCTGCCGACCAGGCCAAGCTCACGCTCGACCGTATGCTCGAGTACGCAGCACGCTAGAACAATGTTGCATGAGGGACGGTCCCTTATGTCACATTCAAGGGAGAGGATTCCTGTGGAAACCAAGCAATACCCCGATATGGAGTGCGACGTCGTCATTGCCGGCTGCGGCGTGGCGGGCCTGTACGCAGCTCTCAACCTGCCGACGAGCACGCGCGTGATCATGCTCTCCAAGGGCGCTGTCGACGAGTGCGATTCGATGCTCGCGCAGGGCGGCATCTGCGTGCTGCCCGAAGGCTCGGACTACGATGCCTTCTTTGAGGACACCATGCACGCCGGCCATTACGAGAACCGCCGCGAGAGCGTCGACATCATGATCCGCTCGAGCCGCTCGGTCATCAACGACCTGCTAGCGATGGGCGTGGATTTTGAGCGCAAGGCCGATGGCGGCCTCGACTTTACCCGCGAGGGCGCGCACAGCCGTCCGCGCATTGCCTTCCATGCCGACATTACGGGCAAGGAGATCACGACCAAGCTGCTCCAGGCTGTTCGCAAGCTGGATAACGTGCAGATTTTGGAGCACGTGGCCATGACCGACATCCTGACGGGCGAGCGTGACGGCGCCACGGTGTGCACCGGTGTCGTCGCCGTTTCCGTGGACGAGGACAACTCGGTTCGTCCCGCCGACGAGCTGGCAAATGCCGCCGAGGGTGTGCATGCCGGCGAGCCGTTTAAGATCCATGCCCGCCACACGCTGTGGGCGACGGGCGGTATCGGCGGCGTATACGACCATTCGACTAACTACCCGCAGCTCACGGGCGATGCCTGCTACATCGCTCAGGAGCATGGCATTAAGATGGAGCATCTGGACTACGTGCAGATCCACCCCACGGGACTGTTCTCGCCACAGCCGGGCCGCACCTTCCTGATCAGCGAGAGCTGCCGCGGCGAGGGCGCGATTTTGCTCAACGCCGCCGGTGAGCGCTTTACCGACGAGCTTCAGCCGCGCGACGTTGTCGCCGCCGCCATCCGCGAGCAGATGAAGCAGGATGACACCGAGCACGAGTGGCTGAGCTTTGCCCCCGTCGAGCGCGACGTGGTGACCGGGCACTTCGCCAACATCCGCGCGCGCTGCCTGGAGGACGGTCGCGACATCCTGGATGAGCCCATTCCCGTTACGCCGACGCAGCACTACTTTATGGGCGGCGTGTGGGTCGACAAGGACGGCCGCACCTCGATGCCCGAGCTCTACGCCGCGGGCGAGACGGCCTGCAACGGCGTTCACGGCAAGAACCGCCTTGCTTCAAACAGCCTGATCGAGGCGCTGGTCTGGGGTCGTCGCGCCGCGTGGTATATGCGTACCGGCGAGTCACTGGCCGTGGAGCAGGCGGGCGATCCCGCGCTCGATGGCCGTCATCGCGCCCTGGGCGCCGACCCTCTGGCAATCGATGATTTGGCCCGTGCCGCCGGCACGCAGGCCGTGGAGGAGTAGACCATGAATCCCATTACCATGAAGCTCGTCGTCGATGATCTGATTCTGCAAGCTCTGCGCGAGGACATTACGTTTGAGGACGTGAGCACGGCGAGCGTGTGTCCCACGGCGCGCCCCGCCACGGTGGAGCTTATCGCCAAAGCCGACGGCATCATCGCCGGCCTGGATGTGTTCGCCCGCACCTTTGAGCTGCTGGATTCGCAGAGCTCGGTGCTGTTTGATGTTGCCGACGGTGACGAGGTGCATGCCGGCGACCACGTGGGCCAGGTGCGCGGCGACGCGCGCGTGCTGCTTTCGGGTGAGCGCGTGGCACTCAACTACCTGCAGCGCATGAGCGGCATCGCTACCTACACGCACGGCATGGCCGCGGCGCTCGAGGGAACCAAGACCGTGCTTGTCGACACGCGCAAGACCACGCCCGGCATGCGCGGCGGCGGCAGCAACCACCGCTACAACCTGTCGACGGCCGTCATGCTCAAGGACAACCACATCGATGCCGCCGGTGGCGTGACGCGCGCGATCGAGATGGCGCGCGCCCACGCATCGTTTACCACGACGGTCGAGATCGAGTGCGAGAACCTGGACATGGTGCGCGAGGCCGTGGAAGCCGGTGCGGACATCATCATGTTCGACAACATGACCCATGACGACATGGCCGCCGCTATCGAGCTTATCGCCGGTCGCGCCAAGACCGAGTGTTCGGGCAATGTGGACGCCGACAACATTCGCGCCCTGGCCGATCTGGGTGTCGACTATATTAGCTCGGGCGCCCTGACGCACTCTGCGCCGATTCTCGACCTCTCGCTTAAGCACCTGCGTCTGCTGGACGGTAAATAATGGACGCCCGCGAGCGTCGCCGTGCCATCATGGCCGTGCTCGAGGGAGCCAAGGGACCCGTATCGGGCAGCGCGCTTGCCCACGAGGTGGGTGTGAGCCGCCAGGTCGTGGTGCAGGACATCGCCCTGCTGCGCGCCGATGGGCACGATATCGTGGCGACCAACCGCGGATACGTGCTGCAGGAGGCCCCCAGCAGCCCCGCCGTGCCTACGCGCTTGGTCAAGGTTCGCCACAGCGTGGAGCAGGCAGGCGATGAGCTCACGAGTATCGTCGATGCTGGCGGCGCCGTGCTCAACGTGATCGTCAATCATCGCGTGTACGGTAAGATTACGGCCGACCTGGACATCCGCAACCGCCGCGATGTCGAGCGCTATCTGCGCGATATCGAGAGCGGCAAGAGCTTTCCGCTGCTAACGGTGACGAGCGGCTATCACTTCCATCGCATTGCGGCGGAGGACGAACAGACCCTCGACGAGATCGAGGCCATGCTCAAGGAGAAAGGCTACCTTGCCGATTTAATGCCCTACGAGGATGATCTCTCGTAGCCGACGCTGCATCTATAAGTTGCGGTGAAATAGTTCCTAAAATCGGCATCTAAGCCATAAAACAGGAACTATTCCACCGCAACTGCCAAGGGTCCCGCTCCAAATTAGCTGCCCACACATGCAAAAGGAGGCCTCCGCGGCGATGCGGAGGCCTCCTTTTTTGTGCACGGTGTACTTTTGAGTGTGCAGGTGGGGGAGTTGTTACTCCTCGACGATCTCGGTGATCGCGCCAGCGGGGCAAGCGTCCTGGCAAGCGCCACAGGCGACGCAGGAGTCCTCGTCAGCGACGGTAGCGACGTCCTGGAGCTCCAGAACGCCAGCGGGGCAGGAGTCGACGCAAACGCCACAAGCGATGCACTCGTCGGCATCAATTACGGGATGAGCCATGGTAGTTTCCTCTCTGTTGACCGACGCTACAGGCGATGCGCGCCGGTTTGATTCGGGCAAAAACATACCACGGGAGCGACCGTTTGCAATACCCTCTGGCCGGCATCTTCATACCGTTCGCCGAGTATGCCAAGGTTTACTAAAAAACGTGCAGGTGGGGCCGTTGAGCTGCGTAAATGTTAGCTAAAGGTGACTTGAAATATTGAGCGATTGAGTGAGCTTGCGGAAAGGGCATCCCGTTATTTGGCCGAAAACCGGGTCGCAGTTTCCGGTTGGGCCCGCTAGCGGAAACTGCGACCCAGTATCAGCTCTCAAAACGGAACACGGTTTCCGGTTGAGCCTCCAGACGGAAACTGCGACCCGGAATCCACGCTCAAACCGGGATGAGCTTTCCGCAAGACGGCCCCCAGGCACCCCCGGACGCAAACCTCAGCCATCTCTACATAGATCTCGATAGATTTGCCGAGAACTCAAACAGTGCGTCTACCTGCGCATTTAAGAACCTAAACTCTCAGCAATAAGAAATCTTATATGAATTGACTTAGATTTTGTATATTCCGGCCCATAAGGGGATACACTACATCCTGAAAGACAAGCCGAAGCGCCGCGCGACAGATCGTCGAGGCGGCGCGAACGCAAAAGAGAGAGGGAATTTCTAATGAGTAAGATTCTTGGTATCGACCTTGGTACTACTAACTCCGCTATGGCCGTTCTCGAGGGCGGTTCTCCGACCATTATCGTGAACGCCGAGGGCGACCGCACCACCCCGTCCGTTGTGGGCTTCCGTGCCGACGGCGACCGCGTCGTTGGTAAGGCCGCTAAGAACCAGGCTGTCACCAACCCCAAGAACACCGTGTTCTCCATCAAGCGCTTCATGGGCCGCAAGTGCTCCGAGTGCACCTCCGAGATCAAGACCGTGCCGTATGAGGTCAAGGAGGGCCAGGGCGGCCGTGCCGTCGTCGACATCGAGGGCAAGGACTACACCGCCGAGCAGGTGAGCGCCATGACGCTCGCGAAGATGAAGGCCGACGCCGAGAAGTATCTGGGCGAGACCGTCACCGACGCCGTCATCACCGTCCCGGCCTACTTCAACGACGCCCAGCGTCAGGCCACCAAGGACGCCGGCAAGATCGCCGGCCTGAACGTCCTGCGTATCATCAACGAGCCGACCGCAGCCGCTCTGGCCTACGGCCTTGAGAAGGGCAAGGAAGACGAGCGCATCCTGGTTTTCGACC
>OCHE01001932.1_pt1 | contig 12779 bp, 9 predicted proteins | sample 1538681 | NCBI WGS metagenome assembly OCHE01 (sample SAMN04571717, study PRJEB22368) | human gut metagenome | biome: human gut; material: stool | host: Homo sapiens | place: Luxembourg | collected 2012-08-17
CACCTCATACGGCATGCCCGCCTCGTCAAGAACGTCGGTGACCTTCTTGACGGTGCCGGTCTCCAGCAGCACCGGATCAGTGACGATGAACGCCTTGGTGAAGCCATGGGACCTGGCGACGCCCGGAATCTCCTTGATGGCTCCGCGGCCGAAATACGCGGTCTGGTTGAAAATCATGCGATAGACCATAGTGCTCTCCTTTAAGCGACTGTGTGTTCAAGCGAAGACCACGGCATCCATTGCCGCGGCCAACGGTTTCATCATAAGCCCTTTTCCATGCGAGGAAGCACCCACGACACACAATTTTTTCGTCAATATCCCACAACACCGGCAAAACCGGACAGCATACCGTCCGATGCCCGAAATCCTATTCTTCGGACGACGTGTCTTCTTTGGCGAACACCCACATGACCTCGTCCACGGAATGGGTGTCGGGGAAAATCGTAATCAGGAACCGTTCGCCGTCGTTTCTGACGTAGGCGTACCGTATAGCGCCTTCCCTGCATATCCGGTCGCGGACGTAATCGTAGTCGAACAGCATGCGGAAGCCGTCCCGGTAGGCCGGCGCCACCAATTTGTCGCAATAGTCGAGCAGCATCTCGTGGAAGGAACCGCCATGTTTGTCAAGCATTTTTTGCACATAGCCGGGAACCACGACCGGCCGTTGCGTATCGGCACGCAGATTGACCACATAAGCGATCGAATACCGTGTATTCAAATGCTGCAGCAACGATTCCATGTCTTTGTTGCGTACCAGGATGTCCTCAAGCTGCTTGTTCAACGTGCGCAACTGCCTTTTGCCGCTGCCGCTGGCGTAGTAGCGCTTCTTGTCCTTGCGCATCTCGTTTTCCGCCTGGTTGACCAGATCCGGAATATCCTCGCCGTCATCGGATTCGGCCATGCCCACGGACAGCTCGCAACCGTGATCAAGCAGCTCCTGACGCATATATCCCATCTGTCGGGCGCTCTGCGCCATCGAATGGGCGAAACTGATGATCACGAACTCGTCGCCGCCGATGCGGTAGATATTATCGTCGCCGAAATAGGCGCGCGCCGCGTCCGCAAGCTCGCACAGCACCACGTCGCCTCTGGCATGACCCAAATGATTATTGATCTCATGCAGGCCAATCAGATCCATGTACATCACCGTCAACGGCTTGTCATGGGTGGCTTGGATGAATTCCACATCATCGTCGAAAGCGTTGCGGTTGAGCAGCCCCGTCAATGAATCCCGTCGGTACTCCTCGCCGTTCAACCGGACAAAGGACTCTATCGGCAGGTTCCGGCCAACCATCACCACGGCCCATGGATCGCTTTCGGAGCATTCACGTGAGGGAATCACCGCGAAGGAGATCATGCCGGTTCTGGCCAGCACCTCACTGCGGTACACTCCGAACGCGGATTTCTGCGAGAACAGCAGCGAACGGAGCGAAGCCAGATCCATATCAGCACGGAACCTGTCGGCATCGTCCGGATGCACCACGCGTTCGGCGATCAGCGTCTGCACGTAGGTTTCGAAATCATCGGTTTCCGGCGTCGGCAGTATGCCATCGCGTTTGACCGCGCGGTACTCGCCCGTCTTCACATTCAGTCGGGAGAGTTCCGACATGCCATTGGCCAGAATCTCGAAGGTGCTGGCGGCGAGCGCGGACGTCTCAAGCATGGTACGGCCGTTGACGGGCACATAGCTGCCATGCATGAAATCGTTTGACATATCCCAGAAATGCCGGTCGTCGGGACGTTCGGCCAACAGCTTCTCCATCCGTCCCACCGGAAGCGGTTCGTGGAAGTAATACCCTTGGATGTACCGGCATCCCACGGACAGCAGCTGGTCGACCTGCTGTTTGGTCTGTGCGCCTTCGGCGATGACCAGCAGTCGCAGCTTTCTGGCCATGTTGACCACCGATTCGACGATTTTCAGCCCTTTGCTGGCATTGTCCTCATCGAGGTCGATGAATTTCATGTCAAGTTTGATCACATCGACGTTGATGTCCTTGAGCATGTTCAGCGACGAATACGCCGATCCGAAATCATCCATCAGCACCGCGATGTTGTCCGCATGCAGCTTGCGGATGGTGCTTTCCACTTTGGACAGGTTCCTGGCCACGGCGCTTTCGGTGATTTCCGCTTGGAGCAGCCGAGCGTCGACATCGTATTCGTTCAGCAGTCCGGTGAGCGTGTCCGCCACATCCATCTGGTCGATGTCCACCATGGAGACGTTCACGGAAATCGGCACCAGATTGCGGCCCTCACGTTCCCAACGTGCCAGCATCCGGACCACGGAACGCCATACGAACACGTCCAGTCGGGAGATTTGTCCGGCCTGTTCCAGCATGGGAACGAACCTGCCCGGAGATACCACACCATATTTGGGGTGGTTCCAACGCACCAGCGCCTCGGCACCGACGATGGCACCCGTAGCCGCATTGCATTTGGGCTGCAGGTAGAAGCAGAACTCGTTGTTGTCGAACGCACGGTCGATCTCGTCGAACGTCAGCTCCGGCACAAGCTCATCGGTGGACGGCGTCCTGCCCATTTCCGGTGTGTCAGCCAAACAGATTCCTTCCTGTCACCACGTCCTATCCGTGATATTCACCGTTGTACTGTATCAGGGTGACGTCCTCAACACCCTCGATGGCACGAATCCGCTCGGCGAACGTCATGTCCTTGTCGTCGCAGAACACTTCCACGGCCATCTCCACATGGTCGCCACGCATGGTTTTGGATTTGACGAAGAACTTCGTGCGGCCGAACGCGCGCGTGATGTCGTCCCCGACCGCGTCGGAAGCGTAATGGATCACCGCGATGTACACGCGGCCCTTGTCCTGATGCGAATAGAACAGGGCGAGCATGCCAATCATCACCGCGCCGGCGACCACCACCAGCAGATACATGCCCGCGCCGGCCGCGATGCCGGACGTGATGGCCCAGAACAGGTACAGCAGGTCCATCGGATCCTTCACGGCGGTACGGTAACGCACGATGGACAACGCGCCCACCATACCAAGCGAGATCACGATGTTCGTGCTGATGGCCAATGTGACCATGCAGGTGAGCACGCACATGCCCACCAGCGTCACCGCGAAGCTGCGCGAATACACGACGCCCGTGTAGAACCGCCGGTATACGCAGTAGATGACGATGCCCACCAGCAGCGCCACCAGCAGGGCCAGCGCCATTTTGGGCACGTTGTATTGGCTGAAGGAGTTCAGCACCGATTTCTTGATCATGTCGTTTACGCTCATGGTTTCGCTTTCTCTTTTGCGATTGTTCGGTTATTACGTTTTCTACGATTGCCGATGTTTTCGGCTGCGCGTTTTCGTCCGTCTGTTTTCGGTCTTCCGCGATACGTCCGACCGGTGCGCTCAAGTCACACGCTCGGCACGTTCCAGCCTTCCTGCCAGTAGTCGAAACCCCGCAGATACGAGGCTTTGTCATAGCACAGCACGTATTTCGAGGCGGCCGTTATCTCCTGCGCCTTGCCTGGCAGAATGTCACGCACGATCTGCGGCAGGAATTCGGTGAATTTGACCTCCATCACCAGCTTGCCCGGCTCAAGTACCGGCAGAGTGGGCAGACTACGGTCGAAAACGTCGAATCCATCCACCGCCGCGCGCACGTTCATATCGAAGGTGATGCGCACCGTGCCCGCGTCGAGGATCCACGGCTCACGCTCGTAATCGACGATCACCCGCGGCCGCAGCACATTGCTCATGTATTCCACATAGAATTCCCGGCACAACGGCTCTTCGCTGTGTTCCAAAAATCCGACGTCGCCGGCCAATATCCGATCGAACTGCCCATGCGTGAGCGACGCGTCCTCTTTGTATATCCAGCTGTCGCGCTTGCGCTTGCGCTCCAACTTGATCACGCGGTCGCTGTAATCGTAAATACGGATACGGTATTTCTTGCGCATCAGCACGCCGTCCACCTTCTCCTGGTAGGCGGTGTTCCAATAATCGTCGAAATACAGGCTGCGAATCATATAGCAGCCGCCACGCGCGTGGCTGTCCTGTTCAAGCAACGGAGCCAAACGCAAGTTCAGATCGGCTTTCTGCCCGTACGAAATCAGATACTTGAGCTCATGCCGGTAATGTTCCTCACAGCGGCGCGGAGGCATGGAAAGCTCCTCGCCGACACGACGGCGGACCCGTTCCAGCAGTTTCGACGCCCCGCCATCACCGCGCATTGACATCCTCCACTATCTTCCCGGATTTGATGTAGAAGCATCTCGTGCCGTACGTCTTGCCGGTGTCGGTCATGTAGTAGTCGAAGGCGTCCTGCGTCTTGCCGGAGGCGTTGCGCGCCCGCACTCGTATGAAATACTGTCCGTCGCCTGGCAGGTCCGTCACCGTCTCCGGCAATGCCAGATCGGTTTTGGAGAAGATGACGTCCTCACACAGATAGTCCTTGGCGACGGTGACGTCGTAGCTCAGATCCTCGCCACGGAAATCGTACGAGGTGTCCCAGCTGAATTTGAGTTTGCCGTCTGCGGCCTGTGGAGCGTCGATGAAAAACGGCATGGGCTTGTCGAAGCTTTCTTTGTAGATCCTGTAGTTCTGCGCGACCTCGTCGTGCAGCTGCCCCGCCACTTCGTCATACTGGGCGCGCGTCAGCGGCTCGTACATGGAATCGGGCGTCCTCCACAAATACTGCCTGGTGATGGACTCGTAGTGGTCCACCATCGTATTGATGCGTTTTGCGCTCATATAGCGGTATTCCCGCTTCACGGCCTTGTCGAGTTCGTCGCGGAACGATTTGGTCTGCAGGCAGCGTTTGAACAGCACGTTGCCCCAATAGTTGCTGACTCCCTGCTCCCAGCTGGAACCGGTGGAGATATTGCGGATCTGGTTCTCCTTGCGCATGAGCATGCCGTCATTGTCCCAGTCCAGCACATAGAAGGTGTCGGAATTCGTAGGGCTGTACAGGTACATGTTGCGGCTCTGCGTGTCGGTGTTGCCGGTCAGCAGCTGGAACGCCATCCAGTATGCGAGATTTTCCGTATCGAAATATTTGCCGAGGATGCTGCTCATCGGCACCGAATAATCGTTGAGCTGGTTGAGCATGGCGATGAGTTTGGTATGGTCGCTGTTGCCTTTGACCTCCAGCTTCTCCTCGAATTTCGACAGATTGTATTTGGGATCGTCGGCGAGTCTGATCACGTCCGCGTCGCGTTGGAATTCGAAGTAGTTGACCTTGTACAGCTGGCCGTTCTTGTCGAGGCCGTGCGCTTGGAGCGCGCTTTTGTTGAGCTGCTCCACCTGCGTGTACAGGCCATAGTCGTCGAAGGAGTTGGAACCGGAGGTTTCGTCCTTGACGTACAGGTGCACGAATTGCGTGCGCAGTCCCATCATCTGGTCGATGCCGCGGATCAGGTCGTATGCCATCTTGTTGCGGAATCGCAGCCCTTCGCCCATATGCTTGTTCAATGCGATGGTGCGCTGCCCGCGCCATTTGCCTTTGCCGCTTTTCAGCTCGATTTTGTAGTTCTTCTGCTTGTTGGCGCTGGACGACTGGCCACGCACCTGCACGGTGGCGTTCGGCGCGCTTTCGCCGTAGCCGAGTTCGCCGGATACCGGCCCCTGCTCGTCGCCGACCTGCAGCAGGCCGTTGACTTGGTAGCGTTTGGTATGCATGGCATCGTAATCGCTCACGGAATACTGGTTGATCTCGCTCCAGCTGTGGTCGGTGCCTTCCGATTTGTTGCCGCGCGAGACCGTCAGATACATGGTTTCCACGCCACTGTCGTCATACACTTTGTACAGCGAGTCGTTGTCGCGCAAGTGCGCGCCGTCCAGCGTCTGCGTATCGCTTTTCTTGACTTTCTCATGCTTTCCCTGCGATTGCGCCGCCGGTTTGCCTGCCGTGGAACCGCTGTCCGTAACGTTTCCGCAGGCGACGCAGGAAAGCGTCGTCACAATCGCGGCGACGATCGCCACGCATCTGGATACGGCATTGCGATTGCGCCGCTGATTTCCCATCGTCATTCGTCCGTTCCTTTCCATGCTTTCCACGCTTTCCCTCATGATTCCTTCCGTCCGAAAGTTCCATGCAGCCGTTCGCCGAATTCGTCCAACGCTTCGCCCAGTTTCGTAAACCATCCGCGCTTTTCGGTCGCCACAATCGGCTGCGCGCCGAGCACACGATACGGCAGATTGTCGGTGAACACCGCCAATCGCACGACCGCGGCCAGCAGGAACGTCGACGCGCCCAGCAGGAAGCCGAATCCCATCAGCGTGACCGGAACGAACTGCGAAATGACAGTCGAGACCGTGGCCGACCCGGCGAATATCGCGGCGCAGCACACCGCGCCGAAGTAATCAGTGAAATACAGCAGAATCATCAGCACGGTGTTGCCGACCGCGTACAGGGCGTATCCGACGCACAGCACACGGAAATAACCATGCATGCCATCGTTGAAACCGAGCGGCAACACGCCCAACACCATCTTTTCCAACGAGATGACCGCCGCGGTGACGAACAGCTGCTTCAACGCGGTGTAGTACAGCTCACGGTTGAGCACGGCGAGCATCTCGCGTTCGGCCACCATGATGTCCTTCACGGTGCCGCCGTCGTTGAGCAGCGCGTAGTAGGCACGGTATTTCGGATAGAAATTGACTTCCACCGACACCACGAAATTCACGGTGGTGATCAGAATCGTCAGGAACGCCAGTAATGCGGGCACATCATAGTAGGGGGCACCGTAGAACAGTCCCTTCACATGCACGCCAAGCGGACCACACCAGGTGATCACCAAGTGGGAGAACAAGCCGAGGGTGGTCAGCAGTCCCGTCAGGGCGAGCGGCAGGAACCGGTCCAGCCATGCGAGGAACGTCCACGGGCTTTCCGAGCCTTGCGGGAAATACCGGTGCAGCAACAGCACGTCCCAGACCATCATCACGCCGTAGCCGAACGCCACTGCGGCCAGCAGGCTTTCCACCTGCGGCAAGCCCAGCGCCATCATCGCGCATGCGGACAGGAACGCCACGACCACCGCCGCCATGAACGACCATAGGATGCCCTGGTAATCCTTGATGGCCGTCAGATAGCTCATCGCATTCCAGTTGACGATCATTTCGAGGAACAGCCATAGGCAGAGTAACCCCTGCATGAGGGTCGCGCCGGAAAACAGCAGGAACACCGTATACAGCACCGCACCCACCGCCAGCATGATGGTCGTGGAACCCCAGAATGACGGGAGAACGGTCTCCTCATGGTGCTCGAACAGCATGTCTGCGAGGAAACGCGTCACCGGCATGGACAGGAAACTGGTCAGCACCAATGAGGCGAGCAGCGTGTATGTGATCATGCAGACCAGCAGATCACGATCCGCGCGGGGCATGTGCCACCAACCGCTGACCGCCAGCACGCCGAACTGCAGCAGAATGCCAAGCAGCATCGGTCCGGTGCAGATCACCCCGGCGTAGCCGTAGGCGCGCACCATGGCGACCAGGCCTTTGCGGCGGAACAGTTTTTTGAGTTCGAATCCGATTCCCGCCATATCAGTGCTCCAACCCGTAGCGTTCGGCGGTATCGAGATACAGCGCACGGTATTCGTCAAGCATGCGCTCATGCCGATAGTAGGTTTTCACGCGTTCGCGTCCCACTTGGCCCATGGCTTCGCGCAGATGCGTTCCATGGCGCGGGCAAGGCCCTCGCGGTACATCGGAGGCACATAGAAGCCGGCCACGCCGAGGTCGTCGCCTTCCTCGCCTTCCAGCAGTTCACGGCAGCAGCCCACGTCGGTGGTCACGCAAGGGCGGGCCGCCGCGAACGATTCCAACACCGACAGAGGCTGGCCTTCGGAGATGCTGGTCAGCACCGTGAAATCCAGTTTGCGCATGTATTCGACCACATTCACGCGTCCGGTGAATTCAAGGTTCTTCACTTCAAGCTGTTTCACCAGCTCATAGCATTCGTCGGCATAGTCCTGGTCGTCCACACCACCGAGGATGTGCAGCCTGACATTGTCCACGCGGTTCGACAGTTCGCTGAACGCGTGGATGAGGGTTTTCACGTCCTTGATGGGAGCCAGACGCACCACGGCGCCGATATCCACCCAACCGTCCTCAGGCTTGAGTGGAATGTCGCAGAACCGTTCGTATTGGATGCCGTTGGGAATGACCAGGCATTTGCTTGCCGGAGCGCCCATGTCGATCTGGGTCTGGCGAGCTCGGCCGAACAGGCTGGTCACACGCCATGCCCTACGGTAGATCTCCTGTGACAGCATGGCGAAGAAACGGATCCACCGTTGCCGGAACGCGGGCGCAACCCATTCGGCGGAAAGAATCTCCTCCTCGCGTTCGCGCGTATAGATGCCATGTTCGGTTAGTAATACGGGTGCGTGGTTGATACTGCCGCCCAAGCATGCCAGCAGGCCGCCGTAACCGGTGGAGATGGCATGGTAGATCTGCGCTTTCGGCACTTCTCCCGTCATCAGGTACAGCACCGGCAGCAGCATGGATCGCACGGTGTGGAACGCATCCGCGTAGGCGACGTACGGGTATTCCTCCATGCAGATCTTCGTAAACAGGTCGATGAATTCGTTGCTTTGCAGGAACGACAGCGGATGCACGCCTTTGTTGTGGAACAGGTTGAACAGTACGTCCCAGTCGGGATCGCTCAGATTCACCAGCTCACGCAGTGCCTTGACTTCCTCGTCGGTGAAGATCACTTTCGCATGTTCACCGCTCAGACGCAACGCGTCGTCGAGGAACACCTCATGCACCTCCACCACGTTTGAGGGCAGATCGTATACGAATTTGCCGCGGTCCTTGCCCTTAGCACCGATCACCCACAGCACGAACTCGTGTTCCTTCATGGCGGTGATGTAGCTGTGCATCCATGTGGACACGCCTCCATGCACGTACGGGTAGCAACCTTCCAATACCAGGCAGACTCTCATGCCGCGCCTCCAGCCTTGCGTTCGACGTGCACTGTGGAGTCCGTGGCCTTGATGAGGTACAGATTCCCCGTCATCCGGATCATGCTTCCGCCTTGGATTCTGCCGGGCGTGCCATGGTTCGCGCGGAGCAGCAGCCAAGCCTGGTCCTTGAAATTGCCCAAGTCGAATTCCCACTCATTGGCGGATTCCCTCATCTTGACAGTCAGTCCAGAAAAGCGTTGCACCGCGGACGCGCATTCCGTGCCTGTCTGCATGCGGATGGACGGTGCGGACGCTTCAAGCCAGTCGAGATAGTTCTCAAGGCCTTTTCTGTAGACCGCCCAGCCTTCTTTCGCGCCACGGTCAGGGTCGAGCATGTCGTCCGGATGCATGAAGTGGGTGCTGACGAAATGCATGTTCAGTTCGGATTCTGCGGCGAGCCGCATGTAATCTCCCACCATGCCGCCGGAGACGATGCGCGGCGCCTCGACGATGCCGTCATCGGCCACACCGAATTCCTGCACGTAAGGCAGTTTGCTGTCGCTTGGCAGGTAGGTGCTGGCGATGGCGCGGATTTCGGGCACGTCTCGTCCGATTGTCTGCCGTCCTTCCTTGGACAGGATGTTGGACGGCGGCACATATACCGACGCTGTGGCCGCCGGCAGCACGGACTTTTGGAATGCGATCAGCTCGCGCAGCGAGGCGACGACAGCTTTGCGATTCGGCCACTGATGGTACGCGTATTCGTCGCCATAATCGGTGTTCGGCAGTACGAGCGGCTGATGGTTGTAGCCATGGTAGCCGATTTCGCCGTTCTGTTTGAGCAGCAGTCCGCCGAAATAGCTGAAATGCGATTCGTCCTTCTGCCGTACGGGAGCGTCTTTCGTATCGTCCCCGTAATTCTCGATCATCACGCCGGTGAACCGAATACCGTAGCGTTCCGCAAGTTTGGTCAGGTCCGGCCACCAGACCTTCGAATAGAAGTCGGCGATGCTCATGCCGTAGTCGCGTTTGATGTAGGTGGCGTCTCCGCTGGGGACCGGGGATGGAAAATCGTCCAGATAGAACGCGGCGCTGTTGATGACCGGGTATGCCGTGGCGGAACCCAGCAGGCTGAACGCGGAGGCATAGAAGCCGCGCACCACCTTGCCATAGATGCCGATATTGCAGGTCACGGTTCGTCCGGAACGCACATCGGCACTCCAGATCAGTGGCGTATGGCCATTGGCACTGACCGCTTCGACGGTGGCCTTCTCATTGAGGTTCAGACTCAACGACGATTTGAACGGGCCACTGAACATGTAGGTGTGCCCGCCACCCAGCATAAAGTCCCTGGCAGGCTTGATGCCTTTGGTCATCACGTAGTCGTATGCGGAGGATTCGATGCCGATTTGAGGCCCGATCGCGTCCAGATAGCCTGTTTTTTCAGGCGTCATGGCAAGCATCATGTTGCCGCCGCCGTCAACCCATCTCATGATGGACACCAGCTCATCCCCCAGCGAATCAAGTTCCGGCATGACGATCAGCACGGTGCGGTACCGATTCAATGAGGGGATGTCGTCGGGATCGGTTTTGGCCAGATCCACGGTGGCGGTCGGCACTTTCATGTCGAGCAGCACCTGTTTCATCATGGCTTCGGCCTCGTCCACACCATCCTGGGAACTATCCACGAGCATCAGGTTCGTGGCGCGCTGCCCCATGATGGCGTTCTGGGCCGGAATGGCCTCGTTACGAGCCATGTATTTCAAAGTGAATTTCGTCGCGCCGTAGTGGATGCCCAAGGTTTGCGCCAACAGCACCAAGGCGATGGCCATGAATACGGCCCACACGCGGACCAGGTTTTTCCAACGGAAGCGCTTCCACATGCGCCATGCGGAACGTATCATGCGCGCCCAGCCTCCTTGTAGCCGAGCCAGAATCGCAGGATGTCGTGGCCTCGGCCGCCAAGGTAGATGTGGTCGTCCTTGATGTGCCGGACGGTGCGTTGCACCGCCTCGCCATCGTGACGTGCGGCTTCCAATCGCAGTTTCATCAGCCAGACGTCACCTTGACGCGGCCATGCGGACAGCGCCGCTTCGATGGTGCGAGACGCGGCATCGAACGAACCGAGATCCATCTGCGTCTTCGCCAACGAGCATACGGTGCGGTAGTCGTTATGCCGTTTGAGCCGTTCGGCGAGCAGGTCGGCGTATCGGCGCATCTGCAACGTTCTGGCATACCCCTGTTCCATGGAGGATTTCAAGTAGTGTTCGAGCGCCTCACGGTACCGGTCGAGCGCCTCGTCCGAATCGCGGTTCCGCTCGTATTCCTCCATGCGTTGCTGCAACGCGATGTCTTCCTTCGCGCTGATCTGCGCCATGGCCGTGGCCGCGTAATGCACGACTTCCACGTCCTCGTTCAGACGGGCTTGGGAGAGCAGATTGGCGTATTGGCCGGGATTCTCGTTAAGAATGGACAGCATCAGATTACGACGCTGCCGTGGATTGTCCACGATCAGCGCCTCTTCCAACGGCACGGTGTTGGCGTAATCCGTACGGTCGTCCACAAGAATGTTGCGTTGTTCCTGATCCTCGACCTTCAGTTCCTGCAGACCGGCGGGAATCCGTCGTCCCCCACGAAGCACGGCACGCGAATGCATGAGCGCCACGCTCAACGGCCCCCATAGGGGAATCAACGCCATGAACGGGAGCAGCAGTCCATCGACTTTCAGCACTCCGACGTGGTGCAGCAGACACAGCGTCATGCAGACCAGCAGATGCACGGCGATGATGATCAACGCGGCGATAGTCGTCGACCCCATCAGCTTTCACCCCCATCGTCGGCTTGCGCGATATGCGATCGGGCTTCGGAAAGCAGGGCATCCTCTTGGGTCTGCGGAACGTAGAAGCAGTGCAAGTCGGAACGGGTCAGACGTTTGAGGATGATCGGCAGTTCCTTCTCCCCCGCCTGGTTCATCAGCAGATACACGCCGTCATCCGTCAGCATGCCGGCCTCATCGGTCTGGCGGATGCTTTGCATCAGCAGGGAGTCCACGTCCTCAAGGTTTCCCTCGCATTCGACTTTGAGCAGCAGATGGTCGCCCATATGGTCGTGTTTGAGGTCGTTGGCAGCCAGCACCTTCGGCAGGAACGCTTCTGGCTTCAGCAGGTTCGTTCCCGGCACCAGCATGGACCGGCGCGCCACGTCCTCGTATTCGAAGGCCCTGATCATGGCCGATTCGACCAGACCGCACATGATGCTGAACAGATTCTGGAAGTACAGGTTCATCTGGTCCGGTTTGGCCTCTCCCATGGTGATGATCACGGCCAGTTCGCCACGGTCACGCACGCCGACGGCGTACATCGGGAATTTGTCCTTTAACGTTCGGTTCACCCATATGCCGTTGTGTTCCAGCGCGGTGATGATTTCACCGTAATCCGAGACGCGTATGGAGCGGAAGCTGCCGACGTCGAACCGTGGGCTCGCCGCCACAAGACGGGCGAACTGTCCGCCGTTGTCCACTCGGAAGATGGCGAGGCTGTCGCTATCGAGGCTTTCCTGCATGATGCGGATCGCCGTATGGTACAGCTTCTGCGGTTGCACTTCGTCCAATTCTCGGGTCACGGCGTACAGTTTGCCGAAACTGTCGCGTCTGCCGATGATCTGGTCGCGCAACTGTCTGCGGTCGTCGAGCACATCCTGATACCGCCCGCGCAGGAAGTCCAGACGATTGCGCAACAACCCGTTCTCGTCGCGCACGAACCTCACGCTCTCCTGGTTGCGCGACTGCACATAGCCGCATACCGATCCAGCCACGAAATAAATGACGAAGGCAAGCCAGTTCGATGTGTCGTAGAACAACGGGGCGAAGGACGCGCCCTGCGACGCGTAGGACATGGCCACGCCGGCGCAGGCC
>OCHE01001957.1_pt1 | contig 12584 bp, 8 predicted proteins | sample 1538681 | NCBI WGS metagenome assembly OCHE01 (sample SAMN04571717, study PRJEB22368) | human gut metagenome | biome: human gut; material: stool | host: Homo sapiens | place: Luxembourg | collected 2012-08-17
TTGACAACAACTGAGCTATCGAACAAAACTTCGAACAACTGGCTTAATGGCATTGGGGGGGCAGATGTGACGCCTCTGACATTGGAATGTGACCGGTCTTTCTGGGAAAAATATAGTGACAATGTTACAAAAAGGAATGCGTTTAAGAAGTTTTATCCGGAACATGAAGAACTGTTTCCGCAGGCTATAAATGATTTTTGGAATAAGCAGCGTGCATATGCAGCGTTTCGATTTTGGATGACACCGGAAGATCTGGCAAATGATTCTGTGTACGAACTGTTGCTGTTCCAAAAAAAATTGTGTCCTATGACCATTGATCTGCCGATTATAGCGGAAAGTGCATGTGCTGACAATCAAAAGACGCATCGTTATGTGACACTGCAGACATCAATGTGGGAAAAATTAAAAGCAAAACAGCGTGATTGGTTTTTTGTGGAAAATATATCGCAGATAAAAGGCAGTTATCACGTAAATGCTTCTTTTTTTGAAGGAATTACATGTTTGCAGGAACTGTCTTTGTGGGGAGAGATTGAGGATTGCACGGTAAAATGCAAATATAATGAACCGGCAAATGATGAAATAAAAATTGTGTTTGTGCCACAGGTAATTGTAAAATCTATGAGTTATTTTCAAGTGGTTGAACTGTTTTGCCGCCTGTATGAACAGACGGATTATGGAAATGAAATAAAAAAGACCATCAACAGACTGCTTGGAGAACCCGTTGATGAGGATAATAACGAATTTCCGAAAGAAAAGATGCTGTTACTGATGGAAAAAAACTGTAATTTCTATCGGGCATTATATCGCGCCAATATTTTATATTTCAGTTTATATGTCGGAAAGCAATTTGAAGAATTTTTAATAGAAAATGAAATTTATAAAAAAAATGATTTGGTATTGGATTTTGACTGGGAATTTATGAAGCATCATTCGCCCCAGAAATTGATTGATACACTAAAAAAACTTGCAGAACATCCGGAAATCATGAAACAGCGGCTTCTGATCCGGAATATGAAAAAAGAAACGCATATTCATAAAGAAGTGATTGATAAAAATTGGAAAGCAGCCTTGTATTGTGTGCGGGAATGGCTGGCGGAGGAGCGTTTTGAGGACAACAATGATTTTGAACATATTCTGACAATTGAGTGGATGGAAAACTCTCTTTCGAATGTAATACCTGATATGAATCTGGAAGAACGGAGACTGGTAGTGACAAGGATCATTTTGTTGTGTCAGGAAGAAAGCTGCTTTCGTAATTATATTGTAAATGATACGAAAAATGGATTGGTAAAACGAGGGTTTCGACCGGGGGAAAATGCCGTTAAAATTCTGGGAGAAACGGCAAAACAAGTGGTTCCATATATTTATGCGTTATATATACGCACAGGAGCAAAGGATTTTTATGAATACTATGATTCGTTTATTGAAAAATTAAATACATATTTTTATCATGAACGGTTTTTGGAGTATGGATTAGATCCATATTCATTGTATTTTTTTGAAGATTTTTTTCAGACAGAACCGGAAGGGTCTATATGGAGTATTGAAAAAAAACTGGCTCAGGTGAGATATTTACTTGCGGATTACCTGGATGGAAATACGAGAGAATATGATCATATATTTCAGTTGGTAAATGAATGGGAGTTAGGATATGGAAATAGCAGTAGCAACGTGGAGTTGCTTTCGTGAACTGGAACCGGGAGTGAAATGGATATTAAGTGATCTGTTAGATATTGCCGCAGAGCGTGGCAACTGTAAGGAATCACCGGAAGGAGAACGGTATCTGGATGGAATCCCTATGGAAGAACTGTGTCACACGATGATTGCCGCTTTAAATGTAACGAAGATGAAGCATTATGCTGCACAGGTGCAGACATTGACCGCATGTTCACGTACGGCAGCGGAGATTGTAAAAAATGGAATTCGGATTATGCTGTCTTTGTATTTGGAACCATATGAAACAGAACCGGGGAAAACGGAAAGACGTGTAAAGATTGTTGGTGGTGAAAAACGATCAGCGGAGGAACGCGTATCCTCTTTTTATGCAGTTGCATTGTATAAGTATTTATATGAGAAAACAGAAGATCAGGCTGCATGGAAGCAATTTAAGGAAGAATATCTGGAAATTCCGTATTATGTAAATTTATATAGAATACAGGGAAGAACAACTGGAGGAGGAAAACAAAAGTACACAGAACAATATATTCAGCAATGGGAAGCACAGATGCGGGGATTCCTGCAGGAAGAACAAAAAAAAGGTGTAAGATACGGTTATTTTGAAAATATGGATTTGGATCGCATTGCAAGGAGTATGCCATACATAATGGAGGAATAAGGAATGAGGGACAGATTTAACGAAAGATATATTGCAGCAATCAAAGCAGACTGTATGCATGAATGTTGTCTGGAGAGTGGTTTTGTGAAACTTTCCAAAGCAGATACCTTTATAGAATATTGTTTTGAGATGGCATGCGCCCATATGAACCGGGGATTGGATGTACTTACCGAGTGGAGATACCGCAAAGACCAGTATTGTAAAATTACAGATACCATCATATATGATTTTGCACACTACAGTAAACATGACTCCAGCCATTCGGTCAGTATTCTTGAAACGATCGAATTGGTCATCGGAGATGAACGCATTGTAAAATTGAGCAGAGGGGATTTATGGCTTTTACTGGAATCTGCGTATTCCCACGACATCGGAATGGCATTGACCGGAAAAGAATTACATGATTTGTGGAGTGATCCGGATTTTAAGGAATATCTTTTAGCTTGTCTGACATCCAAAGATCCGGATTTGAAAGAGGCAGCTTCTTATTATCAGAAAATGGATGAGCTGCTTCGCAGCAAAACAAATATGCGTCATACAGAAGACAAGAACCGGAAAGATATTTTTGAAGAATGCTGGCCAAACAGAATTGTTGAATATGTAAAGTGGCTCGTTTCGGATTATGTCCGAAGACAGCACAGCAAACGCAATGTAAAGGTAAGAGAACGTGTAGTTGCAGAAGATAATTCGGAAGTGCCGAGAAGATTGTACGAGATTGTAGCACTGGTATCGGAATTGCATACATATGATGGATATGATGCTATCATGGAACGATTGCGGTATCGGGAAAAAGGAATTGGAGCAGAACTGATTTATCCAAGATTTACAGCCGCTTTGCTTCGGCTTGGGGATGTGCTGGATGTAGAGAACAATCGGTTCTCACTGTACTCCGTGGAGCATATGGAACAGATGCCGGGACTGAGTTCTACGCATATGCTAAAACATGAGGCAATCAGTCACATAATCATTACCTCGGAGGAGATTCAGGTAGAGGCTGAGTCGGATCAGATCGAGGTATGTAAGTGTGCGCAGGACTGGTTTCACCTGATCGAACAGGAAGTGCAGGATCTGATTTACAGCTGGAATGAAATCGCACCTCCATTACTGCGTGGCTGTACGTTAAAGCGAAGTCACTGCCACGTGTATTTGTTAGACAGCAACAATAAAAAACATGCCTATCATCTGGGCCGTCAGAAGCGTTTTGAGGTAGACAAGGAAAAACTGACCGATTTGCTGGCAGGAGCCAATTTTTATACGAACCGCATGGATTTTATACGGGAATATCTGCAGAACGCGATGGATGCCACACGGATGCAGTTGTGGAAAGATATTATGCAGGGATTGTGCGGAGAAAGAATAATGGAGCTGGCAAAAGAGGGAAATTTGCAGCCATTTGACATTTCAAAGGAAATCTATGATCGCTATGAAGTACAACTGAAAGTGGAAAGTATTCCGGGAGATTATGACAATCTGTTAATTACGGTGGAAGACCGCGGCATTGGTATGGAAGAAGACTGCATGGCAGTCATATCTATCATTGGGACAGGCTGGAGAGGACGCAGGCAGTACGACCGGATGATACAGGAAATGCCAAGATGGATGCGGCCAACGGGTGGATTTGGAATTGGAATTCAATCTGCATTTATGGTGACCTCATCGGTAACGATCATGACGCAGACGGAGAATGAAACCGTCGGACGCAAAATTACGTTGAATGCACCAAAATCAGGTGGAGAAGTAATCACTGAGGAATATCAATTGGGACATCATGGAACAAAGATAGAGATCAAAGTTCCTGTTGACATTTTTTTGCGGTGGAATAGTGAGATTGCGCAAAATGACAAAACAAAAGTTCGATATGATCGGGTAGAAGTGGAACGGCAAAACATTGAGAGCAATGTGTATGCAGATAAAGTTGGATTTGATGAAGAAAATATCAAGGGTTATACGAGAAAGGTGTTACTGAGTTATTTGAATCAGATTATTCCAGAGCCATTGATCGCCATTGCAGTATATGTGCAAGGGTATGAGAAAAAAAGATACTACATAAACGAGGTGCCGTACCATGTTAAGGAATTGACATGGAATGATAAAAGATATCAGATATTATCTAGGTGGAATGAAAGTAATGTTTCCAAAAACCAGTTGTATTTGAAAGCATGGGATTGTGAAGAAGAAGTTTTGGTAACAATTCGAAAGAGAACTTCTGGTAGCAATGGAAAGATGACTATCTGCTATAAAAATGTTCGTATGACAGGAGTGGAAAATCCATTATCGGCTTTGGATGAGGTTTTGGATATTTCACTCGATTTTATGGGATTACAGGCAAAACGGGATTTAAAGATTCACCGCAATGAATTTCGGGAAGATTTTTCCTTGGAGGAGTATATCGTTCGTTATTTGCAGTTATATTTCCATTCATCATTGGAGCATTCAGGTGAGTATGATATGAAGATGCGCTTATTGCAAATGTTATATTTGCCGGATAGTGATATGGATATATTTTGGGAATATATAGAAAAAAATTTGGAAGATTACAAGACAGATTTGATTGATGGGTATCAAATTAGTATTAAGAAGAAAAAAATTCCAGACGATGTGTTGTCAGAAGCAGTGCGCGAAGTAGAACAAATAGAACCAACAAATGGGGAGTTAGAGGGAAAGTTAGAGGAGGCACCGGTTCTGAGAGAAAACGAAGGATTTTCTCAGGGATTAAATTTGGCAGATATATCCATAAAGGAAATTAAGCGGAATATACTGGAGGTGTATAAGGAATATTTTCAGCGAAAAGAAAAAGGTGGAGGATTATTGGTCGCATCGAATGATCGCAGTTCCTATACAGCAGAGGAATTAAAAACATATCAGCATACGGATGTTCAGACATGGATTATGCAGCATATGCATCTGGAACAGGATGAATGGAAATTTAATGAAAATATAAATGAGAAAGAAGATGACCATGTACTCTATTATCTGATACAGAATGGAATTATTATAGAAAACTTTCTGTGGAAACTGTTACAGGATAGAGAAGAATTGGAAAAACAAAAGATTGCTGTTAATGTTCGTGGGGAAAAAGAAAATAAGAGGGTAGTTTTTTGGAAATTTGAAAAGAAATTACCAACTGGGAAAAAATATAACTCACTCAGAGAATTTTATCTGCGTTCATGGAGCGATTTACAAGGCAGCTTTTTCACAGAATATCCAGAAGAATTTTCCCTTTTGGAGGTGACAGAAATTCCTTATATATCCCGGCAAATAGACAAACAGACGTGTTATATAATTCGTCCGATGACAGCAGAATGGATTTATCAGTTTAGCCAGAGAAATGCTTATAATATTCATATGGGAAGAAAGTACATAACAAAAGATGCTTTCATTAAAGAAGTGATGGGAAATGACTGGCTGCATCCAACAGAAGAATTTGGATATCTTATGCGATGGGTTTCAAAATATGCAAAACATGAAGCAACCCGAAGAAATATGCAGCTTATATGGGATATGTATACAAAATATGTCGGAGGAATTTTCGATGAGAACAAAGATATGATGTTATCCAATAAGGATGTTTGGAATGAGATGGTGGATAAAATGAAGAGGAATAAATGAAGTGTGGAAAAGTTCAAAGAAAATGAAATAACACAATATTATTATCCGGGATATATGGATGATTACGATAAAATTGTGCAATCGTATATCAAGTATTATCACATAAGAGCGCAGAAGTGTAAGCAGTTTTATTATGCGTTTACGATTATTAAAATTGCGCTTGCAGCCAGTATTCCTGTTTTGCAGATGATCAGCGTGGTGAAAAAATATCCGGTAATTTTGGCAATTGTTTCTGCTGCCATTGTGGTTATAGAATCCTTTCTTGTTATGACGCGTAGTGTGGAAAAATGGTCATTATTCCGAAATAACTGTAATCGCTTGTTACAGATTCAAAGGGTAAATGCAATAAAATGCGCAGATTCTCAGTCGTTAACCGATGAAAAGAGAGTTTATATTCAGGAAGTGGAGAGTGTGCTTGATGATGAAGCAAGGCGGTGGTATCAACTTACGCATCAGCAAAGGAAAACATAGGAGAAGCTATTGTATTCCACGATGGAAAGAACGAAAGAGATGAGACTGTTTTAAGTTTTGTGTAAACGTTAAAAACTGATATAAGATTTGTGAATAGTTACGAATGGGCAGAACCCGATTTTCCGGGTTCTGCCCATATCTGCATTACACAGGAGGTTTTAGGTATGTGCCAGGAGTGGATCTGACTATACTTTTTCAGGCATAGACCGCAATGCCTCGTCATATTCCTCTGGAGAATATTTTCTTAAAATCTGTTCTCTGGTTAAACCAAGATCAATCATATTTTGAATTGCATCAATTTTGGCTTCATGTAGTCCGGTAAGCCTGCCTCTGGCTTCCCCCCTGGCTTCCCCTCGAGCTTCTCCAAGCTCCAACAGTTCCTCCGACCGTAACTTTAAAATTTTACCACCCATAATCTCACCCAATCCTTTCCTGATCTCATTATCCTCCGGAATAATATAATCCGCAATCTCCTCAATCAGAACAATCATATCCATATAAAGATGTGACTTTTGTTCCTTCTCAGATGTTTCCTCCAGCTTTCGGTTGATCTCCCGGAAATCGTCGAGCAGATGCTGCACTTTCTTTAAATCCGTTCCGTTATGCTTCAAAAAGTGTTCATACCGTAAGATATGATATGGAAGCAGAATCAGCAGCCGTTTTTCAAAAATCCGATCGACCGTGTATTTCTTTGCCTGTATGATCGGAACGCGGTAACGAATTTTCTGACCGTCCGCAAACTTCACAATCGCTTCGTGAAAATCCGGAAGTGAACGGTGATTGCGGATGTAAAGTACGCACGACTGCGGAAATTCAATTTCCCAGACCGCATGCTTCGCAAAAGAAGCATGCTCAAGCGCAATGGAAATATCGTACTCAAACATACGGATGACCATCGTTTCATCTTTGGTGGACTGGCACTCCAGATGATAAATGTGGCTGCCGATCCGGATAATGGAGTCCGTGACCACGGTTCCGAATTTTTCATAATGTTCATTCCGCAGCTGTTCAAAGGGTTCCTCCTCACTGTAGGAAGTGTGGAAAACTTCATTGATCAGCGGAATAAGAAGCTGTGGCATCTTTTGTGCAATTGTCCGGAACACATCATCAAAAATGGTGCTGTGTTCTGTAGTGTTTTTCTCGTTGGCATCTGACAGCGGAGCTGCCACAATGTCAGTGTTCCCCATGTAGTATCCTGCCTTTCCTTTAGTATATATCATAAGCATCTGTTTTTACAATATGGAAAGTGTAAGAAACAAAAGCAGTTATGATCAAACGTATGAAATTGTAATTATAATGATAATTTGAACGAATGTTCTTTCATGAATGCTATGAGATATAATTAGAATACATCTCATAGCATAGATATTAGAAGATATAGTTATAGATGGATTACGTCATACTTTTACCGACATAGAATTCAATGCTTTTTCATATTCTTCCAAAGAATATTTCTTTAAAATTTGTTCTTTGGTCAGGCCCAGATCGATCATATTTTGAATTGCATCAATTCTTCCCTGTTCCAACAACTCCTCAGAGCGTAATTTCAAAATCTTACCACCCATAATCTCACCCAATCCTTTCCTGATCTCATTATTCTCTGGAATAATATAATCCGCAATCTCCTCGATTAAAACAATCATATCCATATAAAGATGTGACTTTTGTTCCTTCTCAGATGTTTCCTCTAATTTTCGGTTGATCTCCCGGAAATCGTCGAGCAGATGCTGCACTTTCTTCGAATCTGTTCCGTTGTGCTTCAAAAAGTGTTCATACCGTAAGATATGATATGGAAGTAAAATCAGCAGCCGTTTTTCAAAAATCCGGTCAACGGTGTATTTCTTTGCCTGTATGATCGGAACGCGGTAACGTACCTTCTGACCGTCCGCAAACTTCACAATCGCTTCGTGAAAATCCGGAAGTGAACGGTGATTGCGGATATAAAGTACACATGACTGCGGAAATTCAATTTCCCAGATATCATTTGATTCAAAAGAAGCGTGCTCAATAGCAATTGAAATATCATATTCAAACATGCGTATGACCATCGTTTTGTCTTTTGAGGACTGGCACTCCAGATGATAAATATGGTTGCCGATCCGGATAATCGAGTCCGTGACCACCGTTCCGAATTTTTCATAGTGTTCATTCCGCAATTGTTCAAATGGTTCCTCCTCGCTGTAAGAAGTGTGGAAAACTTCGTTAATCAGCGGAATCAGAAGCTGTGGCATTTTCTGTGCAATTGTCCGGAATACATCATCAAAAATCGTGCTGTGTTCTGTAGTGTTTTTTTCGTTGGCATCTGACAGCGGAGCTGCCACAATGTCAGTGTTCCCCATGTAGTATCCTGCCTTTCCTTTAGTATATATCAAAACAACATAGTTTTACAACCGAAAAAAACGGGAAAACAGAGTCGTTTTTGATCCTGTATTCAATTAAAATTCCAGTGGATAAACGGGCGAACAACCCATCAGATTTGGAATTATATGTGTTAAAGACAGAATATCTTATTTGCATGCAGAAATCAACTGTAAATACCAAAAAGTTGAGAATCTGTACCAGTGGTCAATAATCCGCTGGCAGGGTGACAAAAAAAGAGGCCACAACCATGACAGGATATGACCTCTCTTTAAAAATTGTTTCCTGAATGTTAGATCTTCATTGTAAGCTGAATCCGTTGCTTTTTCACATCCACACTCAGAACTTTCACTTCCACGATATCCCCGACGCTGACGACCTCCAGTGGATGCTTGATAAAGCGGTCACACATCTGCGAGATATGTACCAGACCATCCTGATGGACTCCGATATCCACAAAGGCACCGAAATCAATGACATTTCGCACGGTTCCCTTCAATACCATGCCCGGAGTCAGATCTTTGATCTCGAGCACGTCACTGCGCAGGATTGGTTTTGGCATATCCTCACGCGGATCACGGGCAGGCGTTTCCAGTTCCTTTACGATATCCCGGAGAGTCAGTTCGCCGATTTCCAGATCCTGTGCAAGCTTTTTGTAATCCCGGACTTTTTTCGAGATCCCGGCAACATTGCGGTCTGTCACATCAGAAAGCGTATAGCCGAGTGTTTCCAGCAGCTGTTTCGTGGCTGCGTAGGATTCTGGGTGTACACCGGTGGCATCCAGAGGGTTTTTTCCGTCACTGATGCGCATGAAGCCGGCACACTGTTCATAGGCTTTCGGTCCAAGCTTGGCCACTTTCAGAAGCTGGGAACGGGAGGCAAATTTTCCGTTTTCTTCGCGGTAGACCACAATATTTTTGGCAATGGCTTTGCTCACACCGGAGACATATTCCAGCAGGGAAGCAGAAGCGGTATTTAAGTCCACACCGACACGGTTTACGCAGTCTTCCACGACATGATCCAGCGCTTCGGTCAGTTTCTTCTGGTTCATGTCATGCTGGTACTGTCCGACACCAATGGATTTCGGGTCGATTTTTACCAGCTCTGCGAGTGGGTCCTGCAGGCGGCGCGCCATGGATGCGGCACTTCGCTGTCCGACATCAAACTGCGGGAATTCTTCGGTTGCCAGCTTGCTGGCAGAGTATACGGAGGCACCGGCTTCGTTTACGATGATGTATTGTACCGGTTCCGGAATCTCTTTGAGAAGCTGTACGATGATCTGTTCGGATTCGCGGGAAGCAGTACCGTTTCCCAGAGAGATTAATGTAATATGGTATTTGGAAATCAGTTTTTTCAGTACCGCTTTGGCTTCGTCCACGCGGTTTTGCGGGGCAGTCGGATAGATTACGGTAGTATCAAGTACTTTTCCGGTCGGATCCACCACAGCGAGCTTGCATCCGGTACGGAATGCCGGATCCCAGCCAAGTACAACCTGACCGGCGATTGGAGGCTGCATCAGAAGCTGTTCTAAGTTTTTGCCGAATACACGGATGGCACCGTCTTCAGCTTTTTCGAACAGATCGTTTCGGATTTCGCGCTCAATGGCAGGTGCAATCAGCCGGTTGTAAGCATCCTCTGTAACTTCATGCAGTACAGCTGCTGTGGGAGCAGAAGGCGCGGTGATGAGTTTACGGTCGAGATAGGAAAGAATCCGGTCCACGGGTGCATCAATTTTTACTGTGAGAAATTTCTCTTTTTCTCCGCGGTTGATGGCAAGAATCCGGTGTCCGGCAAGCTTTGAAAGACTTTCGCTGAATTCATAATACATCTCATAGACGGATTCGGCTTCGGGATCTTTTGCAGCGGATAAAAGCTGTCCGTGCTTCATAGTCAGTTCCCGGATATGGGTACGGAAATCGGCATTGTCGGAGACCGACTCTGCAAGGATATCTTTTGCACCGTTTAAGGCATCTTCTGCGGTGGAAACTTCTTTTTCCGGGTTTATATAGTTTTCGGCTTCCTCCAGAGGAGAAACTGTCATTTTCTGAAGAAGGATCAGGTTGGCGAGTGGTTCTAAGCCTTTTTCTTTTGCAATGGTTGCACGGGTACGGCGCTTCGGACGGTACGGGCGGTACAGATCATCCACTGCAACTTGTGTTTCGGCCGCGAGAATCTGTGCACGCAGTTCCTCCGTCAGTTTTCCCTGTTCTTCAATGGAGGCCAGTACGGTCTGTTTTTTGTCCTCCAGATTTCGCAGATACACCAGACGGTCATAGAGATTTCGTAAAATTTCATCACTCAATGCTCCGGTAGCTTCTTTCCGGTACCGGGCAATAAAAGGAATGGTGCATCCTTCGTCGATCAGTTTTACGGCAGCGGAGGCCTGTTCTTTTCGAATGCCGAGTTCTTCCGCAATTTTTGTATTAATATCCATAAATTTTCCCCTTAATAGTCCTTTCCTGTCAAATAATACTTTCCCTATTATATATGAAATGTTACAATAAAAGCAATCCTAAAAAGAAAGGAAAACGTATTATGGATATGTATGGATCATCTTATCAACCAAATCCGAATCAGCCGTATCGCAGCCGGAGATCTGCACGCATGGAGGCAGCTTCCCTGATACTTGGATCAATTGCATTACTAAGCTGCACCTGTCTGTATCTTGCTGTGCCGTGTGGGGCTCTGGCGGTTATTTTTGCAACACTTTCCCGCGGAGGCATGATGTCTTATACTTCGAAAGCACAGATCGGAATGATTCTGGGGATTATGGCATTGGTTGCGGCTATCGGACTGTACGCATCGGTTCTGGGGTATGCCATCCATCAGTATGGAAGTATCGATGGATTTTTAAAGGCCTATTCTGATATGCAGGGCATGGATTATAATGAACTGATGAAGCAGTTTATGGCAAAATAAAAAGATTGTTGCATCTGCATAGCCATGCTATAATGAGAAAAGCAATCAGTTACAGAAACGGAGTATAAACAAATGAACCTACCTTGCAAAGAATTAAAACGAATCGCAAGAGACAATTTAAATGGAAATTATAAAATACCAATGGGAGCATTTCTTGCCGCCACACTGATTCCTTTGGCGGTAGAACTCCCATTTTCCATGTTGCAGAAAGATGCACAGCCGCTTCCGGTGACGATCATGTTTTATGTGGCGGAATTTCTGATCACACTTTTAAGCATGGTATTGTCTGTCGGAATCCTTCAGCTTCATCTGTCACTTGCACGGAAAAAAGAAATGACACTTGGCATGGTATTATACGGGTTTAAAAATCACCCGGACCGTTATATCATTGCAGGACTGCTTTTGATTATTGCAACGCTGATCAGCTGTATTCCTGTGATCACAGGTGCTGTGTTATTTTTTGTCCTGGATAAGTCGCCTGCGGCGATTGCAGTACTGGTGATACTTGGTATTGTGAGCACGATTCTGGCAGTTTTCGTGCAGATGTGGTATGCACTGGCATTGTATCTGCTTTTGGATCATCCGCAGATGAAGGCACGCGAATCATTAAAGATCAGTCGTCAGATCATGAAAGGAAATAAAGGAAGATTATTTTATATTTATCTGAGCTTTATCGGATTGCAGATACTGTGTCTGCTGTCTTTAGGCATCGGGTCACTCTGGGTATATCCATACCAGTCACAGACACTGGTTATTTTTTATCTGGATGTGGTCGGGGAGATCCCATCAAACATAAGCTAATGCTCCGGCTGATTGCCGGATATTAGAATATACTATTAGGTAATTGCGAAACTCGCGATGCTCGTTCGCAAACTTGAATCAAAATAGAAAC
>OCHE01001961.1_pt1 | contig 12578 bp, 12 predicted proteins | sample 1538681 | NCBI WGS metagenome assembly OCHE01 (sample SAMN04571717, study PRJEB22368) | human gut metagenome | biome: human gut; material: stool | host: Homo sapiens | place: Luxembourg | collected 2012-08-17
CAATTCTTAAAAAATCTGCCCCCGCAAAAAGAGTTGGAAATCGAAGGCGTCAAGATACTGTTGGTACATGGCAGCCCTAGAAAAAACAACGAAAACATCTACTGCGATTTAAAAATCGAAGAAGTTGAAGAAATGATAAAAGGCACAAATGCAAACATTATTTTTTGCGGTCACACTCACGTACCTTGCGGATATCAGACAAACACAAGACAAACAGTTGTCAATGTCGGCAGTGTAGGCCGTCCGTTTGCGCAAAAGCCAAAATCCTGTTATGCCATTCTTGAAATCAACAACGGAGAATTTTCTATCAAGCACAACCTTGTTGATTACGATGTGAAAACAGCATCAGAGATATTAAAAGGCAGAGGTTTTGAAGGAGCAGACAAGCTGGCTGCTATGCTAATAAGCGCCACAAGCAGATACCCGCAGTAACAGATTGTCATAAAAGAGGCAAAACTTATGATTGAAAGATACAGTTTAAAAGAAATGAAACAGTTGTGGGAGCTCGAATCAAAATTCGGATTTTATCTCGAAGTTGAGCTTGCAGTTTGCGAAGCATACAACACGCTCGGCCAAATCAGCAACGAAGACTTAAAAACCATAAAAGAACGCGCCAATTTCAGCGTTGAAAGAATTGACGAAATTGAAAAAGAAGTCGGACACGACGTGATAGCATTTTTAACAAACGTTAATGAAAACGTAGGCGAGGCATCCAGATTCATCCACATGGGTATGACAAGTTCCGATGTTATAGACACAGCTTTTGCGCTTCAAATCAAAAAGGCATCTGAAATTATTGAAAAAGACCTTGATAAAGTTATTGAAACCATCAAAAACAAAGCAAAAGAGCATAAAAACACAATCTGTATCGGCCGTTCTCACGGTATACACGCAGAGCCTATGACCTTCGGGGTAAAGCTTTTAAGCTGGCTTGACCATTTTGAAAGAGCGAAAAGAAGATTTATTGCTGCAAAAGAAGAGATTGCCCAGGGTCAAATTTCCGGCCCTGTCGGGACTTACAGCAATATCTCGCCGGAGATAGAAAAACTTGTATGTAAAAAACTGGGTCTAACACCCGCAAAAATCTCCACACAGGTGATAGCCAGAGACAACCACGCATACTACATGCAATCTCTTGCATTGATTGCATCTGCCATAGAACAGTGCTCTATTGAAATACGCCATCTGCAAAGAACAGAAGTGCTTGAAGCAGAGGAAGCATTCAAAAAAGGTCAAAAAGGCAGCTCCGCAATGCCGCACAAAAAGAACCCGATTTCTTCGGAGAATCTTTCAGGCCTTGCCCGTGTAGTCAAAAGCAATGCAGCAGCATCCTTGGAAAATATTGCACTCTGGCACGAAAGAGACATTTCTCACAGCTCTGTAGAGCGTATTATTTTCCCGGATTCAACAATTCTTATTGACTATATGCTCAACCGCTTTGCTAACGTTGTTGAGGGGCTTGTGATTAACAAAGAAAATATGCTCAAAAACACATCATTGTTTGGCGGAATAGTTTTCTCCCAAAGAGTATTGCTTGAGCTTACCAACAAAGGGCTTTCAAGAGAAAAAGCCTACACGCTTGTTCAAAAAAATGCACTTGAAGCTTTTAACAAACCTGACGGAAATTTTAAACAAAACCTTTTGTCTGACCCGATGATGTGTGAGCATCTAAATGCTGACGAAATTGAAAACTGTTTTGATTCAAGTTACTATTTAAGAAATATAGACGAAATTTATTCAAGGTTTGGAATTTAGTTTGGAGAGCGTATGGGCTGTTTAAAATTTATAATCAAAGTTGCAATCGTTGTACTCGCTATAGTGGGATTTAAATCACTGGGCGGCTGGGACTGGTGTGTAAAAACATTTCATATAGGTCAAAAGCCCACGCAGCAGTCAATGCTTGAAAAGACTAAAGATGTGGCAGATTTTTCAAAAATCCCTGACGAGTATGAGCTATCAAAATCTGCAAACATTCTGGGGTTTAGAGCTGTTGTTGCCGAACATGGAGCAACAGGGCAAAAGCTGGCTGTAGTCAACGAAAATAAGAATATAAAAATCACACAGGAAGATTTTAAAAACGGACAGCTAAAAAAAAAGATAGACGATGTTAACAAAAAGCTGGAATATCAATACATTCACGTTGAAAACTTTAAAATCTTAAAACAGGGCACAATGAAAACAATGGGCCAAAATGCTCCTTATGCACTTTTTGAAGCAGAAGTTACAAACCTGCCTGTAAAAAAACTCAAAGGTATGATTTGCGTTGCCAAAGACAAAGAAGGCAAGAACAAAATCATTGTTTCTGCTAATGACGGCGGAAAATATTCACAAATAATATCAGAACAGTTTTTTAAGAATGTAAAATTAAATGACGCAAAAAAATAATGAAAAATATATAAAAAAATGTATAAAACTTGCCAGAAAAGGGGAGGGGAAAGTTTCGCCTAACCCGCTTGTTGGAGCGGTTATTCTGGATAAAATCGGAAAAATTGCAGGGTACGGCTGGCATCAAAAGTACGGCGAAGCACACGCAGAAGTAAATGCAGTAAAAATGGCAAAAGAAAAAGGGATAGACATAAAAGGCGGCACTATCTTTGTAAGCCTTGAGCCGTGCTCGCATTTTGGGAAAACCCCTCCGTGCTGTGATTTAATAATAAAAGAAGGCCTAAAAAAAGCTGTAATTGGCTGTGTTGACCCAAATCCAATTGTATCGGGACGCGGTATACAAAAGCTAAAAGATGCCGGCATTGAAGTTGTTACAGGTATACTGGAAAACGAATGCAAAAAGCTTAATGAAATTTTTATAAAAAATCAGCTCGACAACAAACCTTTTATTGCTATAAAAACCGCATCCACACTGGATGGCAAAATCGCAACTAAAAACGGATCTTCAAAATGGATTACAACTGAAAAAGCACGTAAACATGTACAAAAATTGAGAAATAAATACGACGCAATCCTCACAGGCTCAGGCACTGTTATTGACAGCCAGAATAAAAAACGGAACAAATCCAATCCGCGTAATAATAGATTCAAACGGGCGCACCAGCGCAGAGTCCAAGGTTTTTAACAATGACGGAACAAAAGTTTTTCTTGCTGTTTTTGCTCAAACCGACACCTCAAAGTATCCTGAAAATGTTGAAATAATAAAATGTCCCAAACTCGAAAGCACCGGTAAAATTGACCTTCAATTTTTAACCCGAAAGCTTTATGAAAAGGGAGTAAGAAGCATACTCGTAGAAGCCGGAGGCACATTAAACGGAGCTTTTATCAAAGAGAAACTAGCAGACAAGCTTTATCAATTCATTGCAGCTAAAATTCTAGGCGACAAAGACGGGAAAAATTTTGCAGAAGGTTTTGATATAAGTGACATAAATAACTGTGTAAAGCTAAACATAACAAACGTAAAAATGTTTAACCAAGATATTCTTATTGAGGCAGATTTTCTTGTTGAACAACCTTCTTAGCTCTTTTCCACAGGTTGTCGTACTCTTCAAAAGAATATTCTTCAAGCGGTTTTTGCGGATTTTCTTTTTGCGCAAGCTCTTCCATTTTTCTAAAACGTGCCATAAACTTTCTGTTTGCCTTTAAAAGAGCCTGTTCCGCGTCGATTTTATTCCATCTTGCGACATTAACAGCCGCAAATAATATATCGCCGAATTCTTCTTCTGCATGCTGTGTATCGCCTTCTTGGACAGCTTCTTTGAATTCATCTATCTCTGAATAAAAACACTCCCACAATGTTTTTTCATCAGGCCATTCAAAACCTTTTTTAACAGCATTTTTGCTGATTTTTTGCGCACTCATTAGTGCAGACTGGGCTTTTGAAATTCCGTCCATTGCAGATTTTCTATGTTTTTTTTCTTCTGCTTTCAGCTTATCCCAGTTATCGAGAATATCTTTTGTGTTGCTGACTTTCAAATCGCCAAACACATGCGGATGACGGTGTACAAGTTTATCAGATATTCCTTTTGCAACATCTTCTATAGTGAATTCGTTTTCTTCTTTTGCAATTTGAGAATGCAAAACAACCTGTAAAAGAACATCTCCAAGCTCTTCTTGCAAATGTTTGCAGTCGCCGTCTTCGATAGCATCAACAGCCTCGTAGGCTTCTTCTATCATATTTTTTTTTAAAGAATAATGAGTCTGTTCTCTATCCCATGCACAGCCGTTTTCACTCCTCAGAATTTCAAGAATTTCTATTAGCCGTTCTAAATTAGGATAATTACACGTTTTTGCCATATTAAGAACCCGATACTATAATTGTAAAATCACTGTGAACGCAATACATTCTGATTGGGTCATAAACAAACTGGGATGATTTTACTTCTGGAACCTGCTTTTTTAACCAACCTACAAAGTCGCTTGTAACAGCTGCATTGTGGCCGATGATTTGAGAATGCGGAAGGTGTGCTCTTCCGATACAGTTTACTTCATAACCGGAAGCCGTTAATTCATCTTTAATTTTCATTGCTTCTTCTTCTTTGTCAAAGGAATACATGATTCCTGCCACAAGTTTTTTGTCTGTAGGAGATGGTTTGTCTCTGTAAACCATTCTGTCAATTACTTCCTGTGTTTTTTCAGGGTCAAGTATCCAGTAGCTTATATAGCCTTTTTTGGAAGGAGCGCCGGGCAAAGTTGCAAATTCAACATCGCTCATATTTATATTTCTCAAAGCTGCTGCTATGTGAGACATTTCATACAAAGAAAGGTTTGTTTTAACGTATGTGGAAGCAATATTCAAAACTTCAGGAATTTTGGGGATAACAGAAGGTGATTGCAGTTTTTCAAGCACAGCTTTTACAAACCACTGCTGTCTTGATGTTCTGCCGATATCGCCAAGACCGTCTTTTCTGAATCTTAAGTAGCCTTCCACCTGTTCGCCGTTGAGTACATGCAAACCTTTTGAAAGATTGATGTGAAGACCGCCTGAGTAGTCGTTGTAGTACATATCCTTTTCAATGTAAACAGGAACACCGCCCAGGGCATCCACCAGTTTTTTTACACCGTCATTATTTACAACTACGTATTTATTAACTTTTATTCCAAGAGTGTCTTCAACGGTTTTTATTGTCAAATCAATACCGCCTAAAGCGTGTGCTGCGTTGATTTTTTGAACCCCGAAATCATTAGCAAGATAAACCTTACTGTCACGAGGGATAGAAATAGCATTGATAGAATGTCCTGCAGGGTCAAGGTTTACAAGAATCATCGTATCCGAACGTGTACCTTTAAATGGGTCGGCATTTTTTCCGTTAGAGTCAACACCTACAATCAGAATATTTTGTTTTTGTTGCAAGATAGGAAGATTAAACCCTTTTTGTTGTTTTGGACTAAGGTCTTTTACAAAACTCATCAACATTTTTGAGTATTTATTGTCTGTACCGGCATAGCCGATAAAAGCAAAAGCTGCTGCTATTATGACTATCACGGTAAGCAAAAGCCCTGTTATTATTCTGCCAAAACCGCCTTTTGATTGATTAGGCTTGTGTTTATACAAATATTGATTATACTGCTCGTTTTTATCCTTGAGTTCGTTCATTTCTAGTCTATCCTTGTAAAAAAAATTATTAAAATTACTAGCCAATTAATAAATATATTACTTCAAAAAAATTTTTTTTAATACACGGTTTATTTTAATTTAATCATTTTTTACGTATAATTTGCGTATGGATAATAACAACTTTAGAGAAAAAATAAAAAACGCTCAAAGAATCGTCTTTAAATTCGGCACAAATGTTTTGAGAAACGATTACAAAGAAATTTCTCTTTCCCGTATTTACACATTTATTGAAGACATTGCACAGCTCAAAAAACTGGGTAAAGAGCCTATTATTGTTACATCAGGAGCTGTAGGCCTTGGTGCAAAAAGACTCAGCGTAGATTCCTCAGAGAGTATGTCTGTAAAACAGGCCTGTGCTGCTGTAGGACAATCACGTCTTATGTCTATTTATGAAGACGGATTTGACAAATACGGCATTATTACTGCACAAATTCTTTTAACAGAAGAAGACTTTACTCACAGAAGAAAATATCTTAGCCTGCATGATACATTGAACACGCTCATATCCCTTGGCACAATTCCGGTAATCAATCAGAATGACACCGTGTCTACGCAAGAGCTCGATTTTTATCAGGATACTTTTCAGGTAAGTTTTTCAGACAACGACAAATTGTCTGCCCTTGTTGCCAGCGAGCTGGATGCGGATTTGCTGGTTGTATTGTCTGATATTGACGGACTTTTTGATGACAACCCTAAAGAAAACCCTGATGCCAAAAAGATTTCAGTAGTCGAAGAGCTTACGGAAGAAATAGAAAAATATGCACGTGAGGCCTCTCAAGGGGGACGCGGAGGTATGAAAACAAAACTCGAGGCAATGAATGTTGTAACACGCTCGGGCGGAACAGGTATTATTGCCAACGGCAAGGAACCTCATATAATAAAAAGACTTTTTGATATAGATAACAATGAAGAATTGGGTACGGTATTTTTACCTACAGAAAATCTTACAAACAAAAAACGCTGGATAGCATATGCCACAAATATTCAGGCAAGAATGACTGTCAACGACGGAGCAAAAAAAGCACTTACGCAAAAATACACAAGCCTTTTGCCTATAGGAGTGCTCAATATTGAAGGCGACTGTCAAAAAGGCGATATAGTAAGTATTTTGGATACAGACGGAAACGAATTTGCCAGAGGTATGGTAAACTACAACTGCTCTGACTGCAAAAGAATAATAGGCCACCATTCCGATGACATTTTAACAATTTTGGGATACAAAAACTACGATGCAATAATTACACGCGACAACATTGCATTGCTATAACATAAGGACAATTAAATATGGTCACAAATTTAGAAACAATGGCACAAAATGCCAAACTTGCATCTTACACTTTAGCTTCACTTGATACCCTTACAAAAAACAAAGCGCTTGACGCTGTTGCAAATAAGATTGAAGAAAATAAACTTGCAATTCTACAAGAAAATGCAAAAGACCTTGAAGAAGCAAAAAAACTTTTAGAATCAGGAGAAATAAACAACAGCACATACAATCGTCTAAAACTTGACCATAACAAAATGCGAGATATGGTGCAGGGAATTAGAGACGTAAAAAGGCTGGAAGACCCTGTAAACAAAAAACTCTGGGCAATGGGGCTTGATACGGGACTGGACTTGTATCGTGTGAGCTGTCCGATAGGGGTTATCGGGGTGATTTTTGAAGCCCGTCCCGATGTAATCCCGCAAATTTGCGCGTTAGCAATAAAAAGTGCTAATGCTGTTCTTTTAAAAGGCGGAAAAGAAGCTTATAACACAAATGTAATCTTAACAAGGCTGATAAAAGAAGCGCTTGATGAGCTTGGAGCTTTCTCGCAAGATACAATAAATATTCTTTTCAGCCGACGAAGTGGCTCAAATGCTTACAATGGACAAATATATTGACCTTATTATCCCGCGCGGAGGCAATGCTCTTGTCCAGTACGTAAAAGATAATACCAAAATCCCCGTGATGGGACATGCTGATGGAATCTGCCATATTTATATAGACGAAGCAGCCGATGTAAAAAAAGCCACTGATATTTGTATTGACGCAAAAACACAGTACCCGAGCGCGTGCAATGCTGTTGAAACAATACTTATACACGAAAGTCTCCTCGAAAATTACCTTCCGCAGCTTGTCATAGAGTTTGAAAAAGCAGGTGTAACAGTAAAAGGCTGTGAAAAATGCAAAGAATTTGTCCCTCATCTGGAACTTGCTACAAAAGAAGACTGGGCAACGGAATACGGTGACAAAATAATTTCAATAAAAGCAGTAAAAGACCTGTTTGACGCAATTGCGCACATAAATGTTTACGGCTCTGGCCACACGGACTGTATAATAACAGAGGACAAACAGGCAATAGATGTATTTATGAATCTTGTGGATTCTGCTGGTGTATTTGCAAACGTTTCCACACGTTTTGCTGACGGATTCCGCTACGGGCTCGGCGCTGAAGTTGGTATTTCTACATCAAAAACCCACGCGAGAGGACCGGTCGGACTTGAAGGTCTTGTTATTTACAAATACAAAATGTACGGTTCAGGCCAAACCGTAGCGCCTTACGCTGACGGCAAAAAGACCTTTATTCACCAGAGAATAATTTAATGACTCAAAGCGCATACATACATATTCCCTTTTGCAAAAACAAATGCAACTACTGTTCGTTCACATCTTTTAGCGCGCACAGTGATGCACAACGCAAAAAATATGTTGATACGCTGCTTTTAGAAATTGACAATTTTTACAAAGGAGAACCTTTAAAAACTCTTTACATCGGGGGAGGCACTCCGTCTTTGCTCGAAATTAAAGATTTGCAGAGGATTTTATACTGTTTTAATTACGACCCCTCTTGTGAAATAACAATAGAAATAAACCCCGAGACAGTAGATTTTGAATATTTAAAAAAGCTAAAAGACGCAGGATTTAACAGAATATCCATAGGCATACAGAGTTTTAACGATGAAATTTTAAAAGCAATAGGCCGTATACACAACGCGTCCAGAGCATTACAAATCGTTATTGCTGCAAAAAAAGCAGGCTTTGACAACATAAACGCAGACTTTATCTATGGACTGCCAAACCAAACAATAGACGATTTTGTAAACGACCTCAGGACAATCGAACAAACCGGAGTTACGCATATATCGCTTTACGGGCTAAAAATCGAAGAAGGATGTAAGTTTTTTGAAAACATGCCTGAAAACCTGGCTGATGATGACCTACAGGCAGACATGTACCTTGCTGCGATTGATACACTAGAAAACGCAGGATACGAACACTATGAAATAAGCAATTTTGCAAAAAAAGGGTTTGAGTCCCGCCATAATTTAAACTACTGGAATGATGGAGAATATTACGGATTCGGCGCTGCTGCACACGGATATATCGGGGGAGTAAGATACTCAAACTTTTGTGATTTAAAAGATTATGAAAAAAAATACGACTCAAAAGAGTTTCTTGAAGCACTCAACAAACAGGAAAGGCTTGAAGAAACCATATTCCTCGGTTTAAGAAAAGCAGAAGGCATAAACATAAACGAAATAAATCAAAAGTTTTCAATAGATTTTGAAACATTTTATAAAGGTATTCTTGACAAATACACACAAAGCAATCACCTTGTAAAAACCCAAAACGGATACAGATTGAGCAATGAAGGATTTTTGATTTCTAACGTCATTATGGCTGAGTTTATTGATTGTTAAATATTGTTTACAATTGCTGAAAAAATAGCCAAAATCATTAAAGTTAAAGCATAAAAAATCCGATAATACATATGTGAAGTGTATTAGTGTATCAGTTTTCTGTGAAGGGAAAATGCTATGACAGCCAATTTTTTCTCAAACAAAGATCCCGAACTGCCTAATTTGAATCTCAAAAAGCTACCAAAAATTAACAAAGGGCTGCCCAAAATTCAAATGCAGGGTGATTCTGACTTTTTGTTCGAAATAGACGGAAAAAACATTAATATGGACGAAGTTGCTCAAAAGTTCAGCACAATTTATTTTACTTCATAAAATTTGTGCAAAGCTATGCAATCATTCCGTTTTCTTTTCTTGAGTTAAAAAACTCTTTTTCGTAATCGTCTAATTCTGTTTTTTTATCTGATTTTGTTTCGACAGGTTCTTTTTGCGGCATTGTTGTTTTTAAAACTTTATTATCTTTTACTTCAATTTTGTTTTTTTGAGGTGTTCTTTTTGTCTTATTTGCAAACATCTTGTCCCCGATTTTGTAGCCCACATTGCTTGAAGCAATAGAACCGAGAACAAACAAGACGCCCTCAAGAGCTGTTACACAGGTTCTTAACTTTGGATTTTTTATACCAGCTTTAAAGTTGTTCATTGTATTTGATTTAAAAAATTCTTTCATTGCAGCTTCGCCCGCAAACATAGACGACATGCCAAGAACCTCTCTTTTTAGAGCATGTTCTTTGTCATCTGCAACAACAACTCTGTAACCGGCTGCACCAATCAAAAGAGGGTTAACGTGATTTGCAGCCCAGTTTGCGCCTTTTGCAAAAGTTTCAAGTGCTTTGTTGTTTTGTGCAACGCTGCCCATGGCATTAATTGCAGCCTGAGCACCCTTTCCAAGAGCATTATCCAGTTGTGCCGCTGCTTTTGCTGCATTTGTAAATTGGCCGACATCCGCAAAAACTCTGCCTTTGTCATTCGTTGTTGCGACTTTATCGGCATTTCTTACACCAAATATTGCTGATTTTAAAAATACGTCGTACAAAGTATCACCTTACACTATACACTTCCATTTATATAAACAATTTCTGATTTTAAAAATTGCTATTAATTTAAAATTTTTTACAATTGTAATATAATATTTTTTACAGTGATAATGCGGTGTTTACAATCAAAATGTTAAAAAATTTTTTAATAAAATTAATAAGTATTTATCAAAAAATATCATCACTAAAACCTCCTGTTTGCAGGTTTTATCCGACATGCTCGGAATACACTAAACAGGCAATAACAAAATACGGAATAATAAAAGGAGGCTGGCTTGGCATAAAACGTATCTGCCGCTGCCACCCGTTAAACCCCGGCGGGTATGACCCTGTACCTTAAGTATATTTACATATTTTCATCTTTATGTAGGATTTTAGGCTTCAGGCTGGATTTTTGAGTATTTTTTTTATAAAATTTAACACATAATTAAGAGCCCCACTTCGTATTTAAATCACCCCATATTATAACAGCTGTAAAAAGGGCTCGTGACGAGGAATAAAATGGTTGACTTTTTAATTTTCATACTGGTTTTAGTACTGGCATCACTTTTAGTTTATGTAATGGCTTACACGGTTTACTTTACGGCCTGTGTCTTCAACAGTACAAAGGCAAAAAGATTTTTGCTCAAACAAAAATACAATGCCGCAGCACAGCCTAACAATATGATTATCATTATTTACGCAAGAAATAATGAATCTACAATTGTGCCGCTATTAGAAGCGTTAAACAAACAAAACTACAACCGTGAAAATTATCAGACACATATCATACTGGACCACTGCACAGACAACTCATCAAATATACTGGAGTTTATAGGCGGTGCAAAAATCTGGAGAGTGGGTGAAAACGCACCTGTCGGTAAAGACGAAGCTGTTTCTTGGATACTTGAAGGATTATTGTCATATCAAAATGTGGATGCATTTGTATTTTTAAGTGCTGACAGATATATTGATGAAAATTTTCTTCCGTCAATCAATGCAAATCTTTACGGAGAAAATATTCTCGTTGGTTCAACAGACTATATTGCGCGCAAAAAGACTCTTTTAAATGCAATAAAAACAACCTACCACTCATATACAGACAGAATACTCAACTGCGGGCGTTCTTTGATGGGTTTTGCAAACATTGTTGACTCTGACATGTTTGTTATAAGAAAAGAAGTTTTGGACAAAATCAAATGTGTAGATTTTAAAGACATTAACAGTGAGCTTAAGTATACAACACTGCTTGTCAGAAACGGTTTTGTACCAAAGTTTTGTCCTCTTATCAAAACATATACATCTATAGACAACTTTAAAGACAGAAAACAATCCATTTCTTATAAAATTTCTCTTGTATGGAATTGTTTGCCGCTTTTGATTAAATCATCACCAAAATTTGGAGAATTTTTAATCAACACATTAACTCCTAATTTTTGGTTGTTAATTTTAATATATGCAGGGCTTTTGAGCTTTACCAACTCTTATGAATTACCAAAATTTGGTTTTATAAACTTTAACCTAATATTTTTCTTCTTTGGAGTTTTGACTTTAGCCTTCATTGCTTCTTTGTTCACTTCAAAAATCGGCAAAGGGAATATAATCTATCTGCTTTTATATCCTGTATATTCCTTGCTCAAAATATTTCTGCATATTCCTGTTATAGGAACTGTAGTAAATAAATTAACAAACAACAAAGACGATGAAGACAGAGAAATGTCTACCGTTGATGTTTATGTAACAGACGGACAAAACAATCTTAAGTGCAAACTCGATTTAATATCCGAAAGCGGACTTGTTAGAGCTGTTTTTAGATTCAAAAAGAAAAAATACTCATCATCCTCTCAAATACGTATGGTTGATGCAATAAAAGAAGTATCAGACAAGCTGAACGAACACGGATTCAGAATAAAAATATGCCAGTCTTGCGGATTCTTTAACCTAAAAATGGATGGCTCAACAAACATGATAAAAGGTTATTGCAACAAACCGGTTGTACAAAATGAATCTGATATTCCTCTTGATACAATCCTTTGGAACAGCTGCCCGTATTATGTTCCACAGGAAGTTAATAAAATAATTGATATAAATTCTTTCAGAGAAAACTAAATGACCACAAACGATGAAAATGCAAAATATTGGCTGGCTTTTGCCTCTATTGAAAAAATAGGAAGCGTGTTTATAAAAACGCTTTTCAATCACTTCGGCTCAATAAAATCAGCGTGGTGCGCAGGCTCTGACGAATTGTATGCAATAGAGGGACTTACTTCAAGGCAGATATCAGATTTTTTAAAACTGAGAAATCAAACAAACCCTGATGA
>OCHE01001965.1_pt1 | contig 12520 bp, 9 predicted proteins | sample 1538681 | NCBI WGS metagenome assembly OCHE01 (sample SAMN04571717, study PRJEB22368) | human gut metagenome | biome: human gut; material: stool | host: Homo sapiens | place: Luxembourg | collected 2012-08-17
CGGCGGGCACCATTGGATCGCCCGCCGCGTGCCGGACGACTGCTATGCGACCATCCCCAACCAGCTCGGCATCGACGATTTCGACTTCGACGACGCCTTCAACACCCAACGCGAGTTCATGTGCAGTGCCGATCTGCGCGAATTCATGGACACGCACCACCTTGACCGCACTATGAGCGCGGCTGCAAGTAGCGGCTTCGGATTCCAGTCGACGAGCGCTTTCGGAAACGGCGGCATGAACGGTGGCGGCAATAGCAGTAGCGGCGCGGCGCTGGGCCACAACCATTTCAATCCGCGCACAGCTTTCGGCACCGCCACCACCAAAGACCATATCTACAACACACCGCGTGCCTGGTACATGCAGCGCTACCTCAATCCAAGCGAGGACTGGGATTCGCCGGCCGCCCGCTACACGCCCGCATCCGACGATATTCCGTGGTGCCGCGTGCCGGAGAACGCTGTGACGCTCGAAGACGTCGATTTCCTGATGAGCGCACACTTCGAGGGAACCCCTTACGATCCGTACGGCACGCTCGGAACGTCAGAAAGCCGCCATCGCTACCGTCCGATCGGTATCAACCGCACCGGGCATATGGTGGCCATGCAGATCCGCCCGTACGCGCCGGAAACCAGCCGTTCGATCATGTGGATTTCGTACGGTTCCGGCCCCTTCACCGCGGCCACGCCGTTCTATGCGAACGTCAACGATACGCCCGCCTACCTGCGCGACACCACGCCGGAAGTCTCGACCGGCAACCTGTACTGGGCGAACCGTTTGATCGCCGCGCTCGCCGACGCGCATTTCTACGAAACCAGCAATGCGATCGAAGAATTTGCGGAATTGGCCCGCGCTTACGGCCATCGTCTGGTGGAACGTACTGATGCCGAATTGCGTGAGATGTCCGCGCAAACGAGCGTGTCCGAATCGCAAGAGAGTGCAGGGGCCGCGGAGATTGCGGAAAACGCAAGTATTGCAATCGTCTCCAGACTGCGGCAGTCCAACGAAGAAATGGCGGAATATTTGCGCATTCACGTCACGAAACTGCTCAACGACGTGCTCTACACGTCCAGCAATCTCATGCACAACAGTTTCGCCATGTCCGACCGCTGGAACTGAGCGTAAAGCCCCGAAATCCGGCAAAACCCGTCCCAATGGGCCAGGTTTCCGCGCTCGGGGAGGTTCCGCATGAACGTAGGCTGTTGGAAGCGTCGGTGTTGCTTCCAACAGCCTCACGACTGCATCCTTGCCCCGTACGTCAGTTTTCTCCCATATTTCGCTATGCTTATATATAGCACTCGTGTTTGGCAACAAGGCGACTTCGGGGGTGAAAATATACCCTCTAAGTCACCTTGTTACCAAGGATATCTGCCATATATAAGCGAGATATCATCCGACGGATCCGCGAATCTGCCATATATAAGGCAGATGGCGCCGATCAGTTGAACCCGACGACGTGTTCCGCCACGAAATATCCCTTGCGAATCACGAAACGACCGATCGACCCGCGCAAATTCAGCGCACGAGACATGGCCTTCTTGCGCACATCCTTGTAAATAGTGGGGGAGTACGCCTTAATGTCGTCCCACATATCCTTTTTCTTCTCATAATTTTCCGGATCGCGAGACAAAATCATGAACACACTTGCCACGGAACTTTCAATCGCCAGGAAGTGGATCATATAACGGTATAGGCCGTCTGGCACCGTGTCGCGTTCCGGAGTGGCACGCACCATGCACTGGTTGACGAGGCGCAGCTGGTCGACGCGGCGGATCATCACGTCGGTCTGCACGCTTTGCCCGTCGCGCCCGATGAAATAGTGGTAGAACGGCGTATCCAAATACTTCATGGTCTTCACCCACGGGAACGGCTGGTACGCGTAAATGAAGTCCACGTAGAACGTGTGTTCCGGCAGTTGCATGCCGGACTCTCGCACCACGGCGGTGCGGTACGTCAGCGCGTGCATGAGAATGTATTCAGCCAAACCGAAATGCCCAAGATCGTTCCAGGTCAGGCGCTTGCCGGCCTTCATGGCATGGCGGAAGTTCACCACATGCTTGTTGCGTTTGCCAACCTTGTCATACACATAATTGGTGACGAGCATGTCGATCGGCTCGGCGGCGTCGGCTTCCTCGCGCAGCACGGCCATGACCTGTTCGAGCGATTCGGGGCCAACCCAATCGTCGGCGTCCACAACTTTCACATACATGCCGCTTGCCGCCGCGATGCCGGTATTGACGGCCCCGCCGTGCCCCTTGTTTTCCTGATGAATGGCGCGCACGATGCCTGGATAGCGGGCTTCGAATTTCTGTGCCATTTCCAGCGTGCCGTCGGACGAGCCGTCATCCACGATCAGCACTTCGATGTCGTCGTTGCGCTTCGACGCGATCAACGATTCGACGCACCGTTCCAGGTATTCCGTCATGTTGTACGCGGGCACCACGAAGGTGAGCGTCTTCTTCTCCTGCATATTCTTCCTCGGATCGGGCTCGTGTCGGGCCGTGCGGCTGGCCGACCGCTCCGGCCAAAAGCATAACGAAACTAACGTAGCACCATGTGCGGTTCCGGGGCGCGGTTTTGCACACAAACGGCACCCTGAAATACGCAATCTGCACCTGAAATTTCCCCTAGGGTCATTTCGGGTGACGGTATGTCAGTTTTCGTCAATTGTTGATTGTTTTTGCGATTCGTGCGGGCTTTGCGGTTTTTGCGATTCGTTCGTCTCGTCTGATTCGTTTGATTCGTCTGCCGCTTGCGATTTGCCTACTGCTTGCGATCCGTCCGTCACGGTCGTCCCGTCCGTCGCGTCATCTCCCGCAGCAACCGCCTTCTCCTGCGATTTCGCGGCCTTCTTGCCCTGCTTCTCCTGCTTGGCGATCGCCTTCGCTTCCCGCGCGGCCTGCTTTTCCGCCTCGCGGGCGGCCTTTTCGCTTTCGTAGCGCAGTTCCGGCTTGGCTTCCATGCGGCTCAGCCCATACCATGCCAGGTTCACGATATGCGCGGCGAGCTGCTCCTTGCTGAGCTTGCGTTGGTCGGCCCAGTATTGGCAGGTGTACACGGTCATGCCGATGAGCATCTGCGCGTAATACGGCACGCTTTTGGCCGGCAGATGCTGGCGTTTGAACGCGTCGGTGAGAATGTCCTCGACGCGTACGGCAATGTCTCCAAGCAGCGAATTGAACGAGTTGGACGGGTCGGTTTTCGGCGAATCGCGCGTGAGCACGCGGAAGCCTTCGGCGTTTTCCTCCACGTAGGTGAGCAGCGCAAGCGCGGTGCGTTCCACGATTTGGCGCGGATGCGCCTGCGGGTCGGACAGCGCGTTGATGAGAACGTCGGTGAGCGCGCGCATTTCGCGGTCCACCACCACGGCGTACAGGCCTTCCTTTCCTCCGAAATGTTCGTAGACGATGGGTTTCGACACTTTTGCGGTCGAGGCGATCTCTTCCACGCTCACTGCTTCGAATCCCTTGGCCGCGAACAGCGATCGACCGATTTCGATGAGCTGCTCGCGCCTCTGATACGACGTCATTCTGGATGTATTGGCCATACTGCCTAGTTTTTCACGCCCCGTGGATAGCCCCTTGACCGTCCGATCCTCACGTATCGTCAGTTTCTGCGGAATCGAACACGTGTGTCATATTGACAATGCTCCATTATGGCTTTAATATATTTAATAAATAATAAATTTTATTAAAAGGGGTGATGTGGACCATCTACCAGAATGGTTGGCCAACCTTGCGGAGGAGGATTTGGCCTTCATTAAGAACTTCGTGCTATCGTCAGGATCTCTGAAGCAAATGTCTCAGCTGTATCAAGTCTCCTACCCGACCATGAGGCTCCGGCTTGACAGGCTTATCGAAAAAATACGGTTGAACGACAACGAGACGGAGGATCCATTCATCCTCTTGGTGAAGAGTCTCGCCATCGACGATAGATACGACGTCGACACGGCTCGAATACTCATAGACGAGTACAGAAAGAGAAGGGATGAATCATGAGCTGGACATGGATCGCATTATTAATCGAGATCCTAGGCATAATCGCCGTATTCGTTCTGGTCTTCCTCATCGCGAGGAGCCTGATTCGCTACGCAAATTCCCTAAAGAAAGGAGACGGTTCTTCAAAGCAGGCAGCAGAAGACAAAAAAATCACTCTTCACGATTTGTAAAGATCGTTACCAGGCATATCACCTGCACGCATAGCTACAACGAGGTAAAAATGCGTAATAATTAGGTACTCACTTCAATGCCTTGCATGGTAGAGCACCTTATTCCTTTGGTGAATCGGACATTCGTGGTGCGTCCGCGGGGCGGAGGCAGCGTGTCCGTTGCGCTTTTTAGGCTGGAGCCATGGATACGAATGTGATTATTGCGATTGTTGTGGCCGTGGTCGTCATCGCGGCCATCATCATTGGCGCATGGTGGTTCGGCAAGGCTTCGAAACGGTCCGTGGAACGGGCCACCGACGAGGCCGTGGCAAAGGGAGTGCAGCTCGCCACCGAAGACACCGAGCACGCCGGCAATGCCGATGCCGACCATACGCAGCATGCCGAAGTGAGCGCGGCCTCGGCTGAGGTTGCCGGAACGGCGGCGGTCAAGGCACAGAAGCCGTCTGTATCTGCAGTAGCGTCCGCGGCCGAGGAACCTCCCGTCGCGAAAACCGTGGTGGAAACCCCGGAAGCCGCCGGCACCCGCATGCAGCGCCTCAAGGCGCGCCTGTCCAAGTCGGGCAATCCGTTCGGCAAGGCCCTGTTCAACATCCTCGCCAAGGATCAGCTCTCCGAAGCCGATTGGGAGGACGTCGAAGACACCCTCCTGCTTGCCGACGTGGGCGCGGAAGCCAGCGAACAGCTCGTTGAGGAACTGCGCAACGACGCCCGCATCGCAGGCCAGTCCGACCCTGCCGAAGTGCGTGCCGCGCTGAAGGATAAGCTGCTGAAGCTCGTCGGCACCGACGTCGACCGCCGTCTCAACGCCGACAAGGAAGGTGCGAACAAGCCGAGCGTCATCATCATGGTCGGTGTGAACGGCACCGGCAAGACCACTACCGCGGGCAAGCTGTCCCGCCTGCTCGTCTCCGAAGGCAAGCAGGTCATGCTGGGCGCGGCCGACACGTTCCGCGCCGCCGCCGCCGACCAGCTGGAGACCTGGGGCGCCAAGGTGGGCGTACCGGTCGTGCGTTCCGACAAGGACGGCGCCGACCCGGCGTCCGTCGCGTTCGAAGCCAGCGCCAAAGCCAAGGAAGAGAACGCCGACGTGCTCATCATCGACACCGCCGGTCGCCTGCAGAACAAGTCCAACCTCATGGACGAGCTCGGCAAGATCCGCCGCGTCACCGAAAAGAACCTGCCTGTGGACGAAGTGCTGCTCGTGCTCGACGCTACCACCGGCCAGAACGGCATGACGCAGGCCAAGGTGTTCGCCGAAGCGATCGGCATCACCGGCGTGGTCCTGTCCAAGCTCGACGGCTCCGCCAAGGGCGGCATCGTCATCTCCGTGCAGAAGGAGCTTGGCGTGCCCGTCAAACTCGTCGGCCTCGGCGAAGGCCCGGACGATCTCGCTCCGTTCGATCCGGAAGGCTTCGTCGACGGCATCCTCGCCTGACGTTCCCATATTTTCCGGATTTGCGATTTCCGTAGCGAAAACCTCCCGTCACGTTCCGTACGTGGCGGGAGGTTTTCGTATTGCGATTACTGCTCAGCGCCAGCCGTACCGGCAGCGCCAGCCCCCACCCCCGGCACCTTCCGGATCGTCAGCTTCAGCAGCAGCGGCGCGACCAGCGTCACCAGCGAAATGATGAAGATGATCGTCGAATAGTATTCGCTGCCGAGCACATGCTCGTTGAAGCCGATCTGCGCGGTAATCAACGCCATCTCGCCACGCGGTACCATGCCCGCGCCGATCATCAGCGCCGAAGCGCCGCCGAAACCGGCCATGCGGCCACCCAAACCGCAGCCGACGACCTTCGTGATCACGCCGAGAACCGTCATGATCGCAATGAACACGATCATCTTCGTATCATCCACGCCTGTGGTCTGCAGGCCGATGCCCACGAAGAACACCGGCACGAACAACGTGTCTCCAACCGGCTCGATATACCGGTCCGCGTCCTCCGCGTAATCGCTGTTGCTTACCGCGATGCCGGCGAAAAACGCGCCCACCGCGTAGCTCAACCCGGCCAGATTCGACGCCCACGCCATCGCCAGGCAGATGATCACGGCCATCACCGCGATGCCGGACGGCGCCTTCAGCACGCCAGCCAGCGTCATCAGCGCCGGCGCCACCCAAACCACCACCACGGCGGCCGCCACAAAGAACAGCACCTGCTTGAGCAGAATCAAACCCAGCCCTGCCACGTCCACGCTGCCGGTGTTGACGAGCGTGCACATCACGGACAGCAGGATCACGCCGATCACATCGTCAGCCACGGCCGCGCCGAGAATCGACACGCCTTCCTTCGAATCAAGCAGTCCGGCTTCCTTCAGCACCGCCACGGAAATCGACACGGACGTGGCGGAGAACACCACGCCGATGAACGCAGCCGGAATCGGCTTGAAGCCAAACAGCAGGCTCACTCCACCCATCACCGCCACGGGGAACACCACGCCCATGCACGCGATGATGACCGCCGCCTTCGAATACTTCTTCAGCAACTGCAGGTCGCAGCCGACACCGCCCAAAAACATGAGGATGATGATGCCGAGGTCGCTGAACAATGACAGCGAATCGCTCATGTGCATCACGTTCAGCAGCGAAGGGCCCACGAGAATGCCGACGAGAATCTGCCCGATCACTTCCGGCAGCTGCGCTTTGCGGCAGATCAGCCCGGAAACCGTGGTCAGCATCAAAATGGCGCACAGTGAAATGATGAACGTTGCCATGGTCCTCGCCGCTCTCTCGTTACGCGCGTCATACGTTCGCCGCACCGCGCGTTCGGTGTACATGCCACGCGCTCGCCGTACGCGGCGTTCTCCCGTCGCGTGCCACGCGTGTTCCGTAAGTTTCAGCTACCCAACTTACTCCGTCCGCAGCATTGCCCGCCGCTTCCGTCCACCGTCGCAATTTCATATTGCGATTGCCGGGCGATTATGCCTTCCGTATTTCCGTACCGCCAGTTTCGTTGGAATTCCGCCATTTTTCGGCGTAGGTTGACGTTTCGCGCGGATGGCGTTACGTTGGCGTAACACGTCGTAACGTTTTCAAAACGCGGCCGGCGTTCCATATCGTTCTGTCAGCCCCACACGATGGGGACGGAAATGTTGAACCAAATATAGAGAAAGAAAGAGGAGGGTGACATGGGCCAGCTTGATTCTGGAAATGCCGCGTGGATATTGACTTCCGCGTCCCTTGTGTTCCTCATGACGCCTGGTGTGGCGTTCTTCTATGGTGGCATGGTCCGCGCCAAGGCCGTGCTGAATATGATGATCATGGAGGCGGCCGCACTGTCCGTCACGATGATCATGTGGGTGCTGTGGGGTTGGTCGATCGCCTACGCCGGCACCTCGGTCGGCGGCATCTTCGGCGACCCGGCAACCGGCTTCCTGCTGAAGGACACCATGGTTTCCGATAAGGGCGTCTTCACATCGGCGGCGCTGAACGGCAACAACTACCCGGTCAGCGTGGACGTGGCCTTCCAGTCCGCGTTCGCCATGATCACCGTCGCGTTGATCTGCGGCGCCATCGCCGAACGTGTGAAGTACTCCACGTGGATGATTTTCGTGGCGCTGTGGATCACGTTCGATTACGCTCCGCTCGCCCACATGGTGTGGAACGGTGGTCTGCTGTCCGCTGACGGCGCCATTTCCCAGGCGATCGGCGCAGCCGCCCACGATTTCGCAGGTGGTACGGTCGTCCACATCAACGCCGCAGTCGCCGCTCTGGTCATCGTGCTGATCATCGGCAAGCGTAAGGGCTTCGGCACGCAGCCGTTCCGCCCGCACAATGTTCCGTTCGTCATGCTCGGCGCCTTCCTGCTGTGGTTCGGCTGGAACGCCGGTTCCGCCTTCGCAGCCAACGGCACCGCCGGCTACGCGTGGGTTTCCACGTCCGCTGCAACCGCTGCGGCAATGCTCTCCTGGGGCTTCACCGAGAAGATCCGCACCGGCCACTACACCGCAATGGGTGCCGCTTCCGGCATCGTCGCGGGCCTCGTCGCCATCACCCCGGCCGCCGATGTGGTCTCCCCGCTGTGGGCCATCGTGCTCGGCGCCATCGCCGGTGTGCTCACCTGCCTGGCCTGCGGTCTGAAGTTCAAGCTCGGCTATGACGATTCCCTCGACGTCGTTGGCGTCCACGGCGTTGGCGGCTTCACCGGCACCGTGCTCATCGGCTTCTTCGGCGAAGGCACCGGCCTGTTCGCAGGCGGCGACTGGAGGCAGCTGGTCGTCCAGCTCATCGTCGCTCTCGTGGCCATCGTCTGGTCCGCCGTCATCACCGGCATCATCGCCTTCGCTCTGGAGAAGACGATCGGCTGGCGCGTCACCGAAGCCCAGGAAGTCGGCGGCATCGATCTTGCCGACCAGGGCGAACGTGCTTACGATTTTGCTGGTACCGCCAGCTCCGTCCTCAAGGAGGTGAAGTGAAATGAAGCTCATTACCGCTATCATCCAGCCCCATAAACTCGACGATGTCAAGGAAGCCCTCGCAGCCGCGGGCGTGCACGGCCTGACCGTGTCCGAGGCAAACGGTTATGGCCGTCAGCGCGGCCACACCGAGGTCTACCGTGGCGCCGAATACACCGTGGATCTCATTCCGAAGATCCGCATCGAGGTGCTGTCCGACGACGCCGATGCCGAAACCCTGGTTGGCGTGATCGTCAAGTCCGCCGGCTCCGGCACCATCGGCGACGGTAAGGTCTGGGTGGCTCCGCTTGACTCGGTGACCCGCGTGCGCACCGGCGAAACCGGTTCCGCCGCCATCTGATCCGTCCGGCCTTGTGATCGGGCCGATTCGGACAAGATGAAATAAAGACCCCCGGGCTTGAAGTTCGGGTTATCAATTACGACACATCCCCGTACGTGCCTCGCGCCGTGCGGGGATTGTCATAAGTCGTCATAGGTTTCATAAGGAACGTGCGTTATGACTTCAGCAGTCGATGGTCTCAAACAACGGTTCATGGCCATGAGCCAGCCCGACGCCGACGGCGTCTACCGCAATGGCGCGGCGAAACGCAAAGCCCGCACGGACTTGGCCATGGGCAATCTCACACAGTTGTGGAACGAAGCCTGCGAGGCGGTTTCCTTCGATGTTCCGGCAACCGGCATCGGTCTCGGCGCGGTCGGTTCGCTGGCACGTGGACAGGTGGGCCCCAGCTCCGACCTTGATCTGGTGGTCATCTACGAACCGCACGCGCTGACCGACCAGCAGCTCAACGAGCTCGCCAACAAACTGTGGTATCCGATTTGGGATTCCGGCCTCGACCTCGACCAGTCGGTACGTACCGTCGCGCAATGCGAGGCCGTCACCGACCGCGACCTGCCCGCAGCCATGGGATGGTTGGACGTGGTGCCGATCGCGGGGGACACTGGACTTATCGAAAGCACAGCCGTATCCATATTGGAACGATGGCGCAAGGCCGCACGCAAACGTCTGTCGGAACTGCTCGGCTCCGCCAAATCGCGCCTCGACGAATTCGGCCGCATGGCCTACATCAACCAGCCGGACATCAAGGAGGCGCGCGGTGGCCTGCGCGACTCCGTATTGGTGTCCGCGCTCGCCGCATCCTGGCTTGCCGACCGTCCGCACGGCACGTATGACGACGCCGTCGAACGGTTGCTGGACGTGCGCGACTGCATTCATCTGGTCGCCGGCAAAGATACGAACATGCTGCTATCGCCCTACCAAGCCAAAGTCGCGGCGATGCTCGGTCTGGCCGATCCGACGCTGCCAGACGGCGAACGTGAGGCGAAGTCGATCGACGATCTGCAAACGTTGCTGGCACGCGTCGGCCGTCAGATCGCGTTCTCCCTTGATTCCACCGCGTCGCGCGCCGAGCATTCGCTGACGCACGACAAGCCGCGATTCGCCTTCTTCCAAGTGTTCCAGCCGCGCGGCGGCGGCAAACGTCAGGCACCGACCTTCGATGTGATCGCCCCCGGCGTGGCCAAGCATGAAGAGGAAATAGTGCTCGCTCCGGGCGCGGAACCGGCCGCCGACCCGAACCTCGTGCTGCGCGTGGCCGCGGAATTCGGCCTGCCGATCGCCCCGGGAACGTTGCGGAATCTCAAAAAGTGCCCTATCGGCGACCGCAACTGGACGGACGAATCGCGTGAACTGTTCATACGATTGCTGGCTTCCGGCCCCGCGCTGCTCAACGTGTGGGAAGACATCGATTTCATCGACGTGCCCGGCAAGCTCATCCCCGAATGGTTGGGCGTGCGCAACCGGCCAAGCGCGTCCGCCGCGCACCGCTATACGATCGACCGGCACATGGTGGAGGTCGTCACGCGGCTCGGCCGTGAAACACCCAGCGGTGGGCGGTACGACGACCGGCATTACGAGGCGCTGCTGCTCGCCGGCATCCTGCATGACATCGGCAAACGACCGGGGGTGGCCAACCATGCGGCGGAAGGCGCTCGGCATGCGACCGTGGTCGTGGAACGCATGGGATTCGACCGCGACATCGTCCGCTGGGTCACGCTGCTGGTACGCGAGCATCTGACATTGTCGGAGTTCGCCACAGGCCGCAATCCCAATGATCCCAACGTCGGCGATGATCTGGCCGGCCGGCTCGACCATAATCCCGTGCTGCTCGACATGCTGTTCGACCTGACCCGCGCCGACGGCTCCTCGTTGGGGGCCACGTCCGGCGAGACCATCTCCAAACAGTACGGGTGGAGCAAATGGCGTGAAACGTTGGTGCGCACCATGTACAACGCCACCCGATACCACATGTGAGCGCCGGTTTCTCGCATGCGCCAAGCCGATATGCCCCCGTATTTCTCGTCGTTTACGGAAAAGCGGGGTGCATATCACCTTCCGTTCACTTCGGCAAATCGAAATAAGGGAATCGGGGTGCATGCTTTAGGATGTCCCCAAGTTGTCCACTCAGTTATCCCCACTCTGTGGATAAGTCGAAACGTTTTCCACATGGTTATCCCCAATATGTGGATAACTCGGCTTTTTTCGACTTTCTTATCCACACCAAAGCCATTCGCGCGTGTCGTTCGGTGGATGCGGAGATTCATCCATAATCTCAATGCAACACCGGTCGTGACGGCACGCACGTATTATGGTTTTCCTCGGTATTGAACACATTCGATTGACTGCTGCGGTTGGAGGGACATGGCGGAGAACGACTCTTGGAACAACGGTTCGGCGCAGAACCGCGGATTTTCGAACGCTGGAAACGGTGCGAACGGCATGAACGGCCGATCCGGCCAAGCCGTGCGCGACGCCCTGTTCGACCGCGTGCCGCCGCATGACGACGCCGCCGAAATGGCGGTGTTGGGCGGCATGCTGATGAGCAAGGACGCCATCGGCGAAGTATCGCAGATGATCGACGTGTCCGACTTCTACCAGCCACGCAACCAAACCGTGTACGAAGCGGTCATCAAACTGTTCTCGGCCTCCCAGCCGGTCGACGCTGTGCTGGTGGCCAACGAGCTGCTCGCCGAAGGCAATCTGGAAAAAGTGGGTGGCTCCGACTATCTGCACAGCCTGGTCGCATCGGTTCCGACCGCCGCAAACGCCACGTATTACGCCGACATCGTGCATCAGCGCGCCATCCTGCGTAATGTGATCGCGGCCGGCACCAAAATCGCACAGCTCGGCTACACCGCAGAAGGCTCGCAGGCCGAAGACGTCGTCAACCTGGCGCAGGCCGAAGTATATGAGATGTCCACCGGCAAAGTGCGGCAGGACTACGCGCCGATCGGCACCGTCATCGCCGATACGCTTGACCAGCTCGACCGTCTGCAAAGCGGCGAAGTGTCCCGAGGCGTGCCGACGGGCTTCCGCGACATCGACGACGTGACGCAGGGCCTGCAGCCCGGCCAGATGATCGTCGTGGCAGGCCGACCGGCCATGGGCAAGTCCACACTCGGTGTGGATTTCGCCCGTTCCGCGGCACTGTATCACGGATTGACGACCATCATCTTCAGCTTGGAAATGAGCAAAAACGAGTTGGCGCAACGTATCATCTCCGCTGAATCCAACATTCCGCTCGCCGCCATGCGCCGCGCGGACGACATCACGCCGGAACGTTGGGCCATCCTGAACGAGTTGCAAGGCAAGTTGCAGAACGCGCCCCTGTTCATCGACGACAGCCCGAACATGAGCCTGATGGAAATCCGCGCGAAATGCCGCCGACTGAAGCAGACGAACGATTTGAAACTCGTCGTCATCGACTACCTGCAGCTCATGACCTCCGGCAAGGCCGTGGAAAGCCGCCAGCAGGAAGTGTCCGACTTCTCCCGTGCGCTGAAGCTGCTCGCCAAGGAGCTGGAAGTGCCGGTGGTGGCACTGAGCCAGCTGAACCGTGGCCCCGAAATGCGTCAGGACAAGAAGCCGCAGCTGTCCGACC
>OCHE01001982.1_pt1 | contig 12375 bp, 11 predicted proteins | sample 1538681 | NCBI WGS metagenome assembly OCHE01 (sample SAMN04571717, study PRJEB22368) | human gut metagenome | biome: human gut; material: stool | host: Homo sapiens | place: Luxembourg | collected 2012-08-17
TGTCAATATCTGCCGTAAAAGAATCAGCGGTTGTCTTGCCTGTGAATACTGCCATACTAAAGGAAACGGCAGTTGTATTCAGAAGGACGATATGCAGGAAGTCTATGTGCTTCTAAAAGAAGCAGAAATGCTTGTTATTGCATCACCGATATATTATCACAATATTTCCGGACAACTGAAATGTGCAATTGACAGATTCTATGCAATCGGTTCTGTAGAAACACTTCCAAATCTGAAAAAGGTTTCTATGATACTTTGTTCAGGCGACCCCGATATGTATGACGGAGCTTTATTCTCATTAAAAGGAGATTTTGAGGATTTCCTTAAACTACAAAATATAGGCATCGTTACACTTGCAGGAGATGTCACAGAAGAAAAAATCGCAGAAGCCAGAAATCTTGGAAAATCAATTCAGGAGGTATCATTATGAAAATAAAAAGTTTGATTTCTTCTTTTATGGTATTTACACTGCTTATTTTTTCATTTGGATTTTTTGTTCACGAATCTCAGATGAAAGTATCTGCTGCTGTAAAAACATCAGAGGACTATACTATTGCCGACGCAGTACTTCTGCAAAAATTTTTGCTAAATGTCCCGACAGAAACGGATTTGTCGGATAAAGATTATGACCTTGACAATGACGGAAAATGGAATGTTTTTGATTTATGTCTGTTGAAAAGATATCTGGTTGATAGTCAGAATCGCACAGATTCAGATATTCTGACAATTTATTTCTCCTGTACCAACACAACGGAGAAAATTGCAAATTACATTCAACTTGAAACTAACTCGGATATTTATGAAATTATCCCTGAAGTTCCATACACAGCGGAGGACATCAGCTATACTATACCTGATACAAGGGCAAATATAGAACAGAATGACCCGACCGCAAGACCTGCAATCTCAGGTAGTATTCCGAATTTTGAACAGTATGATACTGTTTTCATTGGTTATCCTATCTGGTGGGGTCAAGAACCGAGAATTATTGATACATTTATGGAAAGTTATGATTTTTCAGGTAAAACCGTGATTCCGTTCAGCACATCTTCAAGCAGTGGAATCGGCACAAGCGAAACAAATCTTCACAATCTTGGCTCAGATAAGATAGATTGGCTTGCAGGCAGAAGATTTTCTGCAAGTGCAAAGCAGAGTGATGTTGCAGACTGGATCAAATCACTTAATATCTTGAATAGTGACGAAAACGCTGAAACTTTTCTGAATGTAACTGTCGGAAGCCGTACATTTACAGCTACCTTAGAGAAAAATGTTGCGGTTGACGCATTTGTTGAAATGCTGAAAGAAAGTGATATCAAGATAAAAATGAGCGATTATTCAGGCTTTGAAAAAGTCGGTTCGCTTGGAAAAACACTTCCGACAGACAACAGCCGTATCACTACGAAAGCTGGTGATATTGTCCTTTACAATGCCAATCAGATTGTTGCCTTCTATGGCTCAAATACATGGAGTTACACTAAGCTTGCAGAGATTGACGATTTGACAGGCTGGGAGGACGCACTCGGCAAAGATGATGTGGAAATTACATTTTCACTTGCTGATAAAAAGACAGGAAAGTTTAATTTCAATACAAAAACCGTAATGCTTAACAGTGGTTACGAGATGCCGATTATGGGGCTTGGAACATACAGCCTTTCCGATGAGGACTGCTATAATTCCGTCATAACATTGCTTGAAAATGGTGGAAGGCTCATTGACACAGCATATATGTATCACAATGAAGCGGCTGTCGGCAGAGCTGTCAGAGAGTCAGGCATTTCCCGTGAAGAAATATTTGTGACAACAAAACTTTATCCGAATCAGTTTGATAATCCGGAACAGGCAATTGATGATGCTTTGGAGCGTATGGGACTTGATTATATTGACCTTATGCTCCTGCATCATCCGGGAACAAACGATGTGAACGCATACAAGGCTATGGAGCAGGCTGTTAGAGATGGAAAAATCCGTTCGATCGGTCTCTCCAACTGGTATATTGAGGAACTGGAAGATTTTTTGCCACAGGTCACAATTACGCCGGCAGTCGTTCAGAACGAGATACACCCTTACTATCAGGAACGCAATGTTGTGCCGTATATTCAGGAAAAAGGAATCGTCGTTGAGGGCTGGTATCCTTTCGGCGGACGTGGTTATACCAGGGAGCTCCTTGGTAATGAAACAATTAACACTATTGCTGAGAATCATGGTGTAACAGCAGCTCAGGTGATTCTTCGCTGGAATCTTCAAAGAGGTGTTATTGTGATTCCGGGTTCAAGCAATCCTGACCACATCAAAGAAAACCTTGATATTTATGGCTTTTCTCTGAACGATAAAGAAATGTCACTGATTGCATTGCTTAATAAAAATGAAAAGCACGATTGGTATTAATACATGAAAAGGTCAGCAGAATTTCATTTCTGCCGACCTTTTTATTATTGAATTACTTTTTTTATTTCCTCAAGTAACAACTCGGCGACAGGTGTAAACATCTGATATTTTTTCCATATCACACACATTTTGTTGTAAAGCGGAGGTTCAAGCGGTCGGAATACCAAATCAGTATTGTCGTTAACTTCAATAATTTTCTCAAAACTAAGTCCTAATCCCAATCCTTCATGCACAAAAACAAAACTGTTGTTTGCAAGGTTGAAATTTGCAATGACATTTAGCTTTTCTGCTTTTTCACCTGCCCATCTTGGTAAATCTGCCTTTACTGACTGCTCTGAGCAAAAAACAGGATATGGGAGCAAATCATCAACAGTGATATATTCCTTTTGAGTAAGCGGACAGTCTCTCAGCATATATATCCCCCATTTATCAGCTTCGGGAATATCAAGATAATTGTATTTTGACAGCTCAGGCGGTTCGACGATAAAAGCCATATCAAGAATACCACGCTCCAGCTTTTCTATGACCTGTTCTGTTCCTCCGCTTGTTATGTGGTAGTGAATATTCTCGTATTTTTCATTGAGGTTTTTAACAGCCTTTGCAAGATACTTGATAAGATAAGATTCAGCACAGCCGATATAAACATCACCGCCTGTGATAGAGTCCATATTCTTGAACTCCGTTTCAATCTTTTCTGCAATGCTAAGCAAATCTTCGGCACGTTTGCGGAGAATCATTCCTTCTTCGGTAAGCGTGACATTAAAATTTCCACGAATAAAAAGTTTTTTTCCGAGTTCCGTTTCAAGTTCCTTTATTTGTTTGGATAAAGTTGGCTGAGTAACGTGCAGACGTTCCGCCGCTCTTGTCATATTACCTTCTCTCGCAGTTTCGAGAAAGTATCTCAGTACACGAATTTCCATAGCAACCTCCCTGTTGTTTCTAATCAGTGTTTCCTTATCTATTATATCATGAATTGTCATTCCTGTCAAGAATGTCAGGCAATAGAAAATAACAATTTGCTATTGATGAAAAAGTGATGTATAATATAATCAAAGAGGTGAGATGAATGGCAGACGTTAGAATTAATGAAAAAAATTTAATGCAAAACTTGACCGATGCGGGCTGTGACAAAGAGCTTGCGGAACAGTGTATGAAGCTTTCAGATGAAACTTCAAACGAAAAAATGCTGATTCTTCTTAAACATCACAGAAATACATTATTGTCGGATATTCATGATAAGCAGGACAAACTTTACTGTTTGGATTATCTTATGTATCAGTTAAAAAAGCAGAATGGAGGATCAAAATGAAAAAAAGAGGACTATTAGGTATTGTTCTGACACTTGCCATTCTTACAGGCTGCGGAAATAATAATACTTCCGCAAATACGGAATCTGTATCGGAAAATAGCAATATCTCTTTCTCAGATGCAAACATCACTGCAAATCAAATTACTGAACTTGAAAAAGGTTTCTCATCGGCACAGTTCAGCGGTGATGATGGTTTTGATGAATTTCTCTCACAGGGCGGTGCAAGTTCGGATAAAGATGTTGTGAAGTTCTTATCTACTAAAATTTCCACTAATATGTCAGTTTCGGACGGATTTTTCGGATGCAGTACTATTCTGGGTGAAAGCAAGTCAGGTGAATGGATTTTCGGCAGAAATTTTGATTGGTATAACTGCAGCGCACTTGTCATTGTTTCAAAACCGGAAAATGCTTATTCTTCTATCTCTACGGTTAATACAGACTTTATTAAGATGACTGGAAGTTTTCCCGATGAGTGCTTAACAATTGCAGGACTTTACTCTCCCCTTGACGGCATGAACGAAAAAGGATTTGCAGTTTCGGTAAACATGATAGAGGACAGCGTTTCAATTGATCAGGACACAAAAAAACCTGATATTACAACAACTACGGCTGTCAGACTGCTTTTAAACAAAGCTGCAAACGTTGACGAAGCAATAGCGCTTCTCGAACAGTATGATTTTCACAGTTCAATGGGCATGATGATTCATTTTGCACTTGCTGACAATACGGGCAGGAGCGTTGCCGTTGAGTACATTGACAACGAACTTGTGGTTACAGATACACCTATTCTTACTAATTTCTATGTTGCAGAGGGTGAGAAATACGGTATCGGAAGTTCAAATTCTCATGAACGTTTTGAAATATTGGAAAAGCTGATTACCGAAAACAATACAATGGAAGAATCAGATATTCGTGACGCACTTGATTCTGTCAGCAAACATAATTTCAAAGTTCCGGAAACCACCGAATGGAGCATTGTTTACAATCTCAGCAATGGAACAGCTGAATACTATCATAGAGAAAATTTTGAGAAAAAGTACGATTTTACGCTGAATTGAGGTGAATTTGATGAGTAGATACAATATTATTTATAATTTTCTGAAACTTCATCTGAATGAGAAAAAGTCACAAAAATCCATAAGTAAGCTTCAAAGTAAGAAACTCCGAAAGCTGCTCAGATATGCTTTCGATCATTCGGCTTACTACAGAGAACTTTTCGAGAAAAATGGAATAACTGCTGAAAATTTAGAAATAATTCAACTTTCACAGATTCCAACAACGAATAAAAATGAATTTATGGCAAACTTTGATTCTCTCGTTACGGTTCGTGAAATCACGCAAGAGAAACTACACCATTTCGATGAAAATTCGGCCGTCAGCCGTGAATCTATGAACGGATTTCATGTAATACATTCGTCAGGAAGCACGGGAACGCCACGCTATTTTCTCTATGACCGTAAAGCTTGGGAAATGATGCTTGCAGGAATTATCCGTGGAGCATTGTGGAGAATGTCGCTCAGAGAGATTTTCAATCTGCTTATTCGCAAACCGAGAATCGCCTATATTGCGGCAACCGACGGCAGATACGGCGGAGCAATGGCAGTCGGTGACGGAATTGACGGACTGAATGCCAAGCAGATATATCTTGATATCAAACAGCCTATCGACGAATGGATAGAGCAGATAAGTATTTTTTGTCCTAATATTATAATCGGCTATCCGTCGGCGGTCAAAGTTCTTGCGGAACTTGTGGAACATAAGCAGACCCGGGTAAATGCAGTTCGGGTGATAACTTGCGGAGAACCGCTGAGTATTCCACTGAGAAAGTATCTTGAAAAAACTTTTTCAGCAGAGGTTGTGAATTTTTACGGTGCAAGCGAATCTCTTGCACTTGGTGCAGAAGGTGGCAGTGATAACGGTATGGTGCTTTTTGATGATATGAATATTATTGAAACTATTAATGGAAAAATGTATCTTACCTGTCTATATAATTTTGCCCAACCGCTTATCCGCTATGAAATTTCGGACAGGCTGATTCTAAAAAGCGGAGAGCCGTTCACTATGGCTGTCGGACTTATCGGCAGAAATGAAGATATTATGTGGTTTGAAAGAGAAAATGGTCAGCTTGATTTTATTCATCCGCTGTCGGTTGAAGGTTTCTGTATTGATGGGCTTCTCGATTATCGCTTTGTTCAGAATAACAGACGTTCATTCACTCTTGAATTTGAAAAGACTGATAATTCAGACGAGAAGGCCATTCGTTCAGAACTTGACAGGTATCTCACAGGTATATTCAGTGAGAAAAAGCTTGAAAATATATCGTATGAGCTGTTGAAAGTTACAAAAATTTCGGCTGATTTTCACAGTGGGAAGAAAAAGCTGATAGTTGGATTCAGGGAAGGGACGTCAGTATGAAAGAAACGATTTTGAAAGGTACGGGAATTACGAAATCTTTCGAAAAAAGCGGCAGAAAAAGTAAAGTCCTGAACGGTATTGACATAGAAATTTACAAGGGTGATTTCACGGTTATCATGGGGTCATCGGGCGCGGGAAAATCCACTCTGCTCTATACTTTAAGCGGAATGGATAAGCTGACAAGTGGCGAAGTTTCATACAAGAATAAGATTATCAGTAAGTTGAATGAAAAAGCAACAGCTCAGCTAAGAGCCGATGAGTTTGGATTTATTTTTCAACAGTCAAACCTTGTCAGCAATCTTACAATTGCTGAAAATGTTCGGGTTGCAGGATATGCAGGCAGAAAATTTACCCGTGCTGAAATTGATGACAGAACGAATAAGCTGTTCGCTCAGATGAAAATGACGAAAATCATGGACAGTCTGCCGTCAGAAGTTTCGGGCGGTGAAGCACAGCGGACAGCAATTGCAAGAGCTGTGATTAGTTCTCCTGACATACTTTTTGCAGATGAGCCCACAGGTGCGCTGAACAAGTCAAACAGCGAGAGTGTAATCGATCTTTTATATGAACTGAATCAGTCAGGGCAAAGTATTTTAATGGTCACGCATGACGTTCGTATTGCGATGTACGGCAATCGAATATTGTATCTTGAGGACGGCAGAGTCATTGATGAATTAAATCTTACGCAACTTGATAAAACGAATCTTAAAGAGCGTGAAAGCACCTTAAATTCTTGGCTGTCAGAACTTCATTGGTAGGTGGCACTATGTACGGAATACTTATAAAATCAGGCATAAAAAAGCATTTTGGAATACTTGTCGGAATTTTTATTCTTATGCTGACAGCGATTATTGCTTTCGGTACAGCTTTAACAGTTCGGCAAAGCAGCGAAAAGTATATTGATTCAAGGCTTACGGAAATGAGTTACGGAGATTTGACAGTATGGGTATCGTCTGTTGATATTGACAAAGCTGATGATGAAATAAGTTCACTTGATGAAGTGCAGTCAGTAAATTCTCAGGAGCTTATTTTCACTGATTATACCGCAAACGGCGAAAAATCTGATAGTCAGGGACAGTTAATCGCCTACGCTCCAAATGAGAACAGATATAAATTCTTTGCTGATAATCTTAATGACTGGATAAATGCACCAAATATAATTACTGATGCCGAGGTCTATGTTTCAGCTTCAATGAAATCAATTTATGGTACAGAAATAGGTGATATAATTGACTTTTCCATTGCACGAAACGGCGGAACGTTTTCTCTGAAAGTCGCCGGCTATTACGAAGATGCAGTAATGGGCAGTTCTATGATAGGCATGAAAGGCTTTCTAATTAACGACAGCAATTATTCTGCCATGTCGGAGATGATTGAAACCAGCGGAATTGACGCTCTTGCAAAAACGGGAGCAATGATTCATATTGATTCGGCAGACGGAATAACTTCCGCAGAACTTAACAGAATTATCAATGAACAAACTTCAATTGAAAAAAACGTAGAATTTATGCACTCATTTTCTACTATTAAAGGCTTTATGACTGTCTTGCAAAACACGTTCAGCGGCTTTGTAATTTCTTTTTCGGGAGTGCTGATTCTGGCTATTTTCACCATAATCGGTCACAGCATTTCGTCTGTTATCATAAGCGACTACAGTGACATGGGAAATCTCAAAACTGTCGGTCTTACATCTGCAAATCTGCGTATGATACAGCTTGTTCAATATAGCATTGCGGTTGTTCCTGCAATAATAATCGGGATAGCATTGACTCCCCCCGCTGCACAGCTTATCAGCCGCATAATGCTGACAAGTTCGGGAGTTCTTTTTGAAATTCATCTTCCAATGCTGATATTAGCAATTACATATCTGTCAGTATTGATAATGTTCGTTCTATTTATAATGATCAGGACAAGGAAAATCAAACACATTTCGCCTATTCAGGCAATGCAGAACATAGAGGTTGATTTCAGAAAAAACAAAATAAGCAATACTTTTTCACTCGTTATCAGGCAGCTTCTTTCGGGCAGAAATCACTACATCAGCATTTGTATTGTTGCAATTCTGCTTGTGTTTTTCTCGTCAATGGCAGGGAGAATGAACAGTTGGCTCGGTAATGACGGCAAGGGTATGATGGATGCTTTTAACCCAGCTGACCACGACATCGGAGTACAGATTTTCGGCGATTTTTCCGTTAAAGATGCTGAGAAAGTCATTAACGGCTATACTCGTATTACTGATATCTACGACCTTGCAATGCCTGATGTTTCGGTTGAGGGAATAAACTACACAGCAAATGTAATCAACGACCCCAGCCGTTTTCATATCATAAGCGGTCAGACCTGCAATGCAGACAACGAAGTTGTTATTACAGAGTTTATTTCAGAAAATTTCAGTGTAACAGTTGGTGATACGCTCACGATTCGAGCCGACAAAGGCAGTGAAAAATACGTTGTTTCGGGAATATATTCATGTGCCAACGATATGGGAAACAACATCGGTATGAATCGTGAGGGTTATCTAAAAATCGGCAGTGACAATCCTAAGCTTTGGTGTCACCATTACTTTCTTGAAAAGAAAGCAGACATCAAAGCAGCTCTTGAAAAGCAGTTTGGCGGAGATGTTCATGTTCATGAAAATACATGGAGCGGACTTTTCGGTATCATTTCGGCAATGCATGGTTTTATTATCCTCATGTATGTTCTTTCAATAGTGTTCATAGTTATTGTTACGGCAATGACTTCAAGCAGAATCATGCACTTTGAACAGCGTGATATTGGTATTTTTAAGGCAATAGGTTATTCGTCAGCCTATTTGCGTAAACTCTTCGCTCTGCGGATTATGGCAGTTTCGACAATTGGTTCGACAGTTGGAGCGATTCTTGCAGTACTTGTTTCAGACCAGATTGTTTCGGCTGTTCTGAAACTTGAGGGAATCAGCAATTACACTGCATCGCCGAACTTGGCGGAAATTCTTATACCGCCATTGTTTGTAATAGTAGTGTTTACGGCTTTCGGATATATTTTTTCGAGGAAAATTAAATATTCTGATATTTCAATATTAACAAAAGAATGAGAAAGGATTTTTATTATGTTTAGCAAGAAAATTTTAATTGCACTTTCATTTGTTTTATTTGCAGTAGCAATGACCGGCTGTGCCAACTCAAGCAGTTCGAATCACTCAACAAATGAGTTCGTTCCCTATCAGACACAGACATCTGCTCAAAATGAAGAAAACGATTCGGCAGAATCGACTGCTGAAACTGTTGCAGATAACAATACATCAAGTCTTTATGTAGTATTCGGAGACAGTCAGAAGTTTGAACTTCATCTAAACGGAAGTGAAACAGCCAATGCCATCGCCTACTATGTCGGTACAGAAGATTGGCGATTGCCGATTTATCACTTCGATGACTATGAAAACTGGGAAATCATGCAGTATTATGATATTCCTTCTCGTTATGAAATTCCGTCAAATCCTGAACAGATCACAGAGGAAAAGGCAGGGACTGTTTACTATTCAGAGCCAAACCGTGTAATTCTCTATTTCGGTGACGGTCAAGTCAGTGCGGAATATACTCCTATCGGTTATATTGACTATTCTGATGAACTTGTAAAAGCTGTTGAAGAAAATCCAGAAGTCGAGGGATGGGGCAACAAGATTGTATACATATCTGCTAAGCCGTAAAAAGGAGAAAAAATGAACTACGATTTTAATGAAGTAATAAATCGAAGAAATACCAATTCTTTGAAATGGAATGTGGGAGATAATGAACTTCCTATGTGGGTAGCTGATATGGACTTTAAGACTGCTCCTGAAATAATTAACGCATTACAGAAAAGAGTTGCTCACGGAGTGTTTGGCTATTCGGAAGTCCCCGATGAGTGGTACGAAGCCTATATAAATTGGTGGAAAAACCGTCACGGACTTGAAATGGAAAGAGAAAAATTGATTTTCTGTACGGGTGTTATCCCTGCAATTTCAAGCCTTGTGCGAAAACTTACAACACCTGCGGAAAAGGTTCTGATACAGACTCCCGTTTACAATATATTTTACAATTCGATACTGAATAACGGCAGACAGGTTCTTGAAGCGCCGCTTATTTATTCCGATAACTGTTATACTGTCGATTGGGATGACCTCGAAGCAAAGCTTTCCGACCCACAAACAACCTTGATGATTTTATGCAATCCGCACAATCCCATAGGAAGGATATGGGATAAGTATACATTGGCGAAAATAGGTGTTTTATGCCATAAAAATCATGTAACGGTCATATCCGATGAGATCCATTGTGATTTAACTTTTCCTTCAAAAAGCTACATTCCTTTTGCGTCCGTGAATGATGTGTGCAGAAATATAAGCATTACCTGTATTGCTCCCACAAAAGCTTTCAATATTGCGGGAATACAAACTGCCGCCGTATATGCTCCAAATCAAATGCTCTGCAATAAAGCATTTCGAAGTCTTAATACAGATGAAGTTGCTGAACCAAACGCTTTTGCTGTTGATGCGGCAGTTGCAGCTTTCAGTAAAAGCGAGGACTGGCTTGACAGTTTAAGATGCTACATCTATGATAATAAGCTTTTCGTCGAAAAATATATCAAAGAGATTATTCCTCAGATATCACTTATTTCATCTGAAGCGACCTATCTTTTATGGATTGATTGCAGTAATATTTCTGATGATACTTCGGAACTCACTGATTTCATTCGCAAGGAAACAGGTTTATATATTTCTTCGGGTAAACAATACGGTGAATGCAGTAAAAAGTTTGTCCGTGTTAATATTGCCTGTCCAAAATCAGTATTATCAGAGGGCTTAAGAAAACTTGCTGTAGGAATAAGAAACTATTTGGAGAGATAACAAATGTTTGCACTCTTGTTGAAAGGAATCACAATAGGACTGATTTTCGGCTTGCCTGTGGGAGCAGTCGGAGCGATGACAGTTCGCAATACGCTGAAAAATGGTTTTTCAGCAGGACTTTTAACAGGTCTTGCAGATTGTCTATATGCGCTTGTAGGCGTTTTCGGACTTACTGTAATTTCCGATTTTCTGTTAAAATACACTGTTCCAATCAGTATAATCGGTGGTATACTAATACTTGCTATGGGTGTAAGTATGATTGTAAAAAAGCAGGATATACAGTCTAAAGATAAAGACAGCCGCATAAAAATGTATCTGTCTGCTTTATCGGTGGGTATCACTAACCCTACGGCAATTCTTACATTTTTATTCGCTTTTTCGTACTTTGAAATTGCCAATATAAGTGGAATTAGAGACAGTTTGACGCTTGTAATCGGCATTGTAATCGGAACGTTTATATGGTGGGTAAGTCTTTCGGCTGTTGCGTTTTACGTTAACTCTAAGTCAAAAGAGTTGAATTTGCAGAGAGCAAATCGAATTTTCGGAGTTATACTAATTTTGTTTGCAGTCACGGTTTTCGTAAAAACTTTGATTTAAGGAGTGATTAAATGAGAAATAAAATTGTACTTTCGGCTTTTGCTATGGTAATTTTGCTATGTGGATGTGGGAATACTTCTTATACAGAAAGTTCTAATGAAACAGAAACCTCCACAATAGAAAATACAATCGAAGTTCAATATGAAAATACACTTACAGAAACAAACACAAGTCCAACAATGATGCAGACCACTGACACTGTTACAGAGGATACAGAAATAGGTACTGACATTTCAGCTAAACAAGAGGTAAGCGATATAGAAGTTCAGACTGAATATATTGCTGAACAGGAATCAGTATCAGAAAAAAATCTCATAGTTACTGTAAACGGGCAGACTTTTCTCGCAGAGTTTTGCGACAATGAAAGTACCGAATCGTTCGCGCAAATGCTGCCTGTTACCATAGATATGAGCGATTATTCGGGTTTTGAAAAGGTCGGTTCGCTTGGACAGACACTGCCGTCCAACGATATGCAGCTGACGACACAGGCAGGAGATATTGTGCTGTATAACAGCAGTCAGATTGTTGTGTTCTACGGTTCAAATTCGTGGAGTTATACTAAGCTTGCCACTATTACTGATTTGACGGGCTGGGAGGAAGCTCTTGGCAACGATAATGTTCAAATTACATTTTCGATTGGAGAATAAAATGACAGAAAAAGAATTTTTAGAATTAATGAACAGTGGTGAAGAATGTGTTGCACGTTCTGAAGCACATATCGTTATGGGACAGCTCTCACAACGAGCAATGAAGATAACTGCAAAGCTAAACGGTGATTACCACACACCCGAAGAAATTGAAGAAA
>OCHE01001989.1_pt1 | contig 12300 bp, 10 predicted proteins | sample 1538681 | NCBI WGS metagenome assembly OCHE01 (sample SAMN04571717, study PRJEB22368) | human gut metagenome | biome: human gut; material: stool | host: Homo sapiens | place: Luxembourg | collected 2012-08-17
CATTCGAGCCAACGTCTCGTCGTGCGTGACGATGACGAACGTCTGTTTGAACTCGTCACGCAGGTCGAAAAACAGTTTGTGCAATTCGATTTTATTTTTCGAATCGAGACTTCCCGACGGCTCATCGGCAAGTATAACAGAGGGGCGGTTTATCAATGCTCGGGCGACGGCTACTCGCTGTTTTTCACCGCCCGACAGTTGAGCCGGTTTGTGTCCCAGTCGGTCGCTCAGGCTCAGGAAATCGAGTATCCGCTTGGCTTCCTGTTCTGCATCCGATTGTTTTTTCCCCCCGATGAGAGCCGGAATCATCACATTTTCGAGAGCCGTAAATTCGGGCAGCAACTGGTGGAACTGGAATACGAATCCGATGTTACCGTTTCTGAAACGCGCCATTTCCCTATCGGGGAGGTTATCCACCCGCCTGCCGTCGTATAAGATTTCCCCGCAATCGGGCTTGTCGAGCGTTCCCACGATCTGCAACAAGGTTGTTTTGCCGGCTCCGCTCGCCCCCACGATGGAGACGATTTCGCCCTGTTCGATCACGGCGTCGATACCTTTCAGTACCTCCAAAGAACCATAGCTCTTGTGTATGTTTTTTATCTCTATCATACTTCTGTTAGTTTTCTAATGACATGCCCCGCCAGATAACACCCGAAGATTGCCGGCAGATAAGAAATCGTCCCGACGGTCGATTTTTTATTACGTTCTCCCTCCACGACCACGACGGCGTTACGATCGGCCTGCTCGGTGGAGAATACCGTTTTCAGACCTTTGGAGATACCCTCTTTCCGCAGTCGCAATCTTACCGCTTTTGCCAAAGCGCAATGGTAGGTATCGGCTATGTCGGCTATCCGTATGGCCGACGGGTCTTTGCGTCCGCCTGCACCCATCGATGAAACGATTTTGATTTTATGCCGCAGGCAATAGGCGATCAAAGCTACCTTCGGCGCCAGCGTGTCGATGGCATCGATGACAAAATCTATTTCGCCGCCCTCCAACAAAGCAGGAATATCTTCCTCTTCGATGAAACGATGCTGTGCCGTTAGCTCCAAATCGGGGTTTATATCGAGAAACCGTTCTTTCCTCGACTTTGGGTTTTCCCAATGTACTGTGCAAAGCGACCAATTGTCGGTTCAGGTTGCTCTCGGACACGGTGTCTCCGTCGATAATCGTCAAAGCTCCTATACCGGCTCGCACGACCATTTCGGCGGCATAAGCCCCTACACCACCCACCCCCACGACAAGGACGTGGGCATTTTGCAATCGCTTTATCGGTTCATCGCCAAACAGCAGCCGGGTACGTGACAACCATTCGTCCATCTTTTCTTATGCGGTTTGTCTGTATATAATTGAATGACGAAGATACTCTTTTTTACCGAAAATCGGAAATGGCCGAGGCAAATTAAAGTCGAACGCATTGGCGATAGTAATATGGACAACGGTTTTTCGTCGATTCAGAAATGCGATTTGTCTTTTACTCACGACTTCCGTGGCACACGGATAGGCGGGACGATAGTAATCGATATGATTTTTATTCTATTTATAGATTTTATTCACAGGATTTTTGGTAAAAATAAGATTCATTGGGTTTTTCGGTAATCTCCTCATTGTATATTTGCGTTATAAAATAATACGAAATAGACTATGCCGAGATACTAAGACAACCTTGCTGGCTTTCTATTTTGTAAAGTAGTCACCTATTAAAAATAAAGTAATTATGAAGAAGTTTCTTGTTATGGCGTGTATCGCCGCTGCTTCGATGATAGCCTTGCCGGCTGTGGCTCAAACGACTACCGGTAGTAAGACCCAAACGGAATGCTGTAAAAAAGGCAAAGCCGATTGTAAGAAAGAGTGTAATTGCACCGATTGCAAATGCAAAGATTGTAAAGCGACGGCTCCTTGTTGCGACTCTAAGGCAAAATGCAACGACAAGGCCGATTGCTGCAAACAAACCAAATGTGATAAGGCTAAGGCTCCTTGCTGCGAAAAGAAGAATGTAAAAAAGTAAATTTTGTTGTTGAAAGATGAATTCGGGGCGACCGCAAAATTGCGGTCGCCTTTTGTTTGATGACCCGTAGTTTTCTTTGGAATATTATGCCGGAGTCGTGGTTATGTCCGAGTGGCCATGCCCCATGCGGTTCCTGTATTTCGTAGGCGAGACTTCTTTGTATTTCAGAAATGTCCGGCAAAAATGAGATAGATTATTAAATCCTACGCCGTACGCTATCTCGGAGACCGATTTGTCCGTCGTCGACAACAGGCGGCAGGCTATATCCATACGGTAGGTATTGAGATAATTCGTAAACGATACTCCTTTCATTCGTTTGAAAAAGACACAGAACGAAGAACGGTTCATATGTACGAGGGAAGCGATTTCGTCGATAGGGATATCGTGATTATAATGCAAGGAAACATAAATCTCTATCTGTTGTATCTTTTTGTCTCGTTTCTTTAACGGGCGATTGATTCCTGTCGGATTCATCTCGTCGGAAAGAGCCAAATGTCCGAGTATCCGTATCACTCCCGATAATTGTCCGAGCGAGTCGGCTTTTATTATTTCCTGCATTTCATGCCTCACATTTTTCAATAAATCGCCTCGTAACTGAAAGGCCGTGTGTTGCCGGCCGTCGAGATGTCCGAGCGACCCTATTTCGGGTAATGTAATCGAGAGTTCTTTAAACAGGTTTTTCCTGAAAAGCAGACAAATGTCCTCTACCACATTGCCGGGATTGTTGTCGAATATCCAACCGTGCAACATGTCGGGCGGTATTAAAAAGATTTCATCTTTCGTGAAAGGTTGCGATTGGTCGCCGATAACGAATGTGCCACAACCTCTGATAATGTAGATAAGTTCCCAGTCTGATTGTGTATGAATAGGAAACTCCTCGGACGGGTTTAGCAAATCGTGTAATACGAGAAAAGAATGCGTACCTCCTGTCAAGTGATAATATTTGGATTCCATCTGGGACTGTTTTATACAAAATGTAAATATAAATCAAAAGTTTCGAACTATATGCAAATATCAATCAAAATAAGAGTCCTACTTTTGTACCCGTAAAAAACAGCATAATATCATGGAGAAAATCACCGATGCGGTTATGTCCGAAAAACCACGTTATGCTATTCTCGACGGATTGCGAGGAGTGGCTGCCGTGATTGTCGTCGCCTTTCATTTGTTTGAAACTTATTCCAAAGGTCCTGCTTATCAAATATTGAACCACGGCTATCTTGCCGTCGATTTCTTCTTTGTACTTTCTGGTTTCGTGATCGGATATGCTTATGACAATCGATGGGGAAAGATGTCCACTCTGGCTTTTTTCAAACGCCGTTTAATCCGGTTGCACCCTATGGTAATCATGGGGTCGGCAATAGGCGCATTGCTGTTCTATTTCGGTAATTGCGAACGTTTCCCTCTTATAGACCAAACTGCATGGTGGCAGGTACTGCTCATGTTTCTGCTTGCCTGTACGATGATACCGGCGCTTACCAGTTGGGATATACGAGGCTGGCAAGAGACCAATCCGCTCAATGGGCCTACTTGGTCGCTCATGTGGGAATATCTGGCGAATATTCTTTATGCTTTGGTCGTCCGTAGGTTCTCCAAAATCGCATTGGTTTGTTTTGTTTCCTTTGCGGCGTTTTTGACGCTCGATTTGACACTTAACCTCGATGTGTTCGGGTTACTTGCCCATCGAGACATTACGGCTTATACCGTTATCGGAGGTTGGAGTATTACCCCCGAACAGGTCTATATCGGTATCGTTCGGGTGCTTTATCCGTTCTTCGGAGGATTGTTGCTGTTTCGTATAGGGAAACTTATTCGGGTAAAGGCCGGCTTCTGGTGGTGTTCGTTACTCGTCGTCGCAGCTTTGGTAATGCCTCGTATCGGAGGCGAAACCGATGCTTGGCAAAACGGTATCTATGATGCTGCATGTATACTCCTTTTGTTCCCCGTTATCGTGGCAATGGGAGCCGGCAGCGAGGTAAAGGGGAAACACAGTGTAGCCGTATGCAATTATCTGGGCGAAATCTCCTATCCGCTCTATATTATCCATTATCCCTTTGCCTATATGCAGATGGCGTGGGTGACACACAATCCTGATGCATCTATGGAAGCACACGTATTTGTCTCCGTATCGACGTTTATCTTGTCTGTCGGCGTGGCACACGCTTGTTTGAAACTCTATGATTTACCGGTTCGTAATTGGCTGAAAAACAGGTTTCTTGTAAATAAGTAAGACCAGTCTATTTGGAACGGCAACATGTAAATCGAAATATTCTGCATTTTCATTTCTCATTCGGTTAAATTCATAACGTGAGTTCTGAATGCAGTGAAACTTTTCCGTCTGTAAATCAGCGTATAGTCCGAATTATATTCCGGGAAGTTCTCGACAGACAATCTTAAATACAGCTTGTCGGTTTCCATTGCCGGTAACTGTTGGCGGAGGGTTATACCACGAATGTTTGTCTGGCTTTTCACTTTTCCGGTTTCCCACAGCAACGAAGATAGTTTTTGATCTACGGCCCATAATTCGGCTGTTACTTTCAGGCTTTCTTTATCTGTCACGCAGTCGTTCAATATCCATAATTCAGCTTCGAAATACTCTCCTTCGAACCATGTGAATTTGGACAGACGAGCACTGGCACATAGAGGGCGGCAGGAGTCGGCTACTGCCTCGAATGCTTTTTTCGGAATGGCCGGATAAGCAACAATCGAGTTGTTTGCGGCCGTCGGCCACGGTTCATTGAAGCACCAGTTCAAAGCCATCGAACAATAAGGTTTTTGTCGTCGGGCTTCTTCATAAATGGTCTTATAACCTTCGCTTTGCAGTAACTCGCTGCGGGCAATAAGCTCGTCGAGAGAACGGGCTTCGCCCCAATAATCGTTCAACAGGTTCGGACAAAGCCATGTCCCGAAATCGGCCTCCCATGCTCCGAATGCATGATGCCATTCCCAACTCGTTCCCGGCTTCGGGGGAAACAACTCTTCACGAGGTATGAAGGTTTCGAGAACGCTTCGAGGCGACACTCCGGGTATACCGAATTCTGTGTATGCCGTGCAATGAGCTTTTTCTATCAAGGTATAAATTTCCTCACCTTCCCATCGAAACATATAGGGTCCGTGTCCCATTCCCGGCATCGGCGAGGTGGGGATAAACGGAGTTTCGGGATCAAGCCGGAGACATAGGCTGTCCAGCAGTCTCAACGGCAAGGATTGCGATGTCATACCCGACCAGTTGTTGAACAACTCGTTTCCCCCGCACCAGATAGCCAAGCATGCATGTTTCCGCAATCGTCGGATAATCGAAGTGGCTTCTTGTTCCAGAACTTTCAGATAGCGAGATGTGTCGGGATAGCAATTACATGCCAAAGGAAATTCTTGCCATACCAGTATTCCCATACGATCGCATAATTCAAAAAACGCGTCCTTGTTGATGATACCACCACCCCATGAACGCAGCATATTGAAATGGGCTTGAAGGGCTAACGATAGTAACTCTTCATATCGTTTTTCGGTTATCGTTCCCGGGAAAATTTCGGGATTGACCCAATTAGAACCTTTTGCAAAAATTTTTCTACCATTCAATTCGATTTGTGCCGGGGCAACGCTCGGACCTTTGGGAAATCCCGACGGTTCTCGCCAAGCCCCTTCGTTCATGATTAATCTCACCCGGCGAAAACCTACCGTCTGGATTTTCCTGTCGAGCAATTCTCCCGAATCTTTACAAAATAACGTAATTTCCGAACGATATAGATAGGGTACTCCTTGATCGTGACACCACCATAAGTGGGGATTTTCCAATCGCTCTGAAAAAATTATGTGGTCATACGACTCACCACAGGTATGTAAAACCTCGTCCCCGTTATAGTCGTATAACCTCCATTCGTATATCGTAGCGGCCGGAGAGGAGATCGTCGCCGATACTTGTATATCGACTATTTCATAGTTATCGGAGAGTCGATATTCTATAAGAGTATCGTCCAAGATGGTTTTGGGACTTATTTCCAAATAGGTTTCGTCCCAAATCCCCGATGGAATAAGCCTCGGATGCCAATCCCACCCATAGCTTACGGCCGGTTTTACCGAGTCGGAGGCTTGTATTCGATTGTCTTGCTCGGCTACTTCCTTTTTAGGAACGGGCCATATTTTTATTTCCAACGTGTTTTCGTCTTGGATTTCCCCGGTGATATCTATATCGACAGGCGTGAACATTCCCTCTTGCGACCAGATGACTTTGTCGTTCAGCTTTATTTCAAAACGGTAGTCGATGCCTTTCGATACGAATCGCACCTGTTCTTCCCGACTTATCTCCGGGGAGTGAAACCGAGTTCGATAGATGAAATAGCAATCTTCCATCCATTTGTATAACGTGTAATTGTCAGATTGTCGATAGTCTCCGTATTTCATCGCACGGGCAATATCGAGTTGCGTGGCTCCGGGAACGGTCGCCGGGAAAAATTTCAGAGGAGTAGCTTTTTCGTCGGAAGTGTATCCGACACTCCATTCGGGATATATTTTCTTTTTAGGCTCCATTGTACAGTAAATCAGCTGTTAGGATCGAACAAATATAGCACAAGTTGAGTGCAGAGACAAGAGGAAATCATATTTCAGGCTTGGCTATGCCGAAACGACCCCTATATTATACAAAGAATAGAGGCAAATGAACATATTTTTTTAGATTTAGACCATGTCGAACTACATCCTGTACCCTACAAATATAACTGAATTTTTATATAGTTTTTGGGAAGATGATATTTTTTGCAGGACTAATCGTTCAATATAACCTGACTGATGAAATGGCGTTTTTAATCTCACCCTATATTTCGCTATTGCAAAACACCGAGGGAGAATTGAAAATCATTCTTTCGGATAATGAGGACTGTATAGCATTTTCTTTTTGCGAACGACCAATCGCCCGTCTTTCACGAATTCTTCTCCTCGTTCACTGAGGTGACGTATCATTCGGGCACGCAGTTCTTCCAACCGTTCCTTGTACTCTTTATCGTTAACGGCATTGTGGAGTTCCTGCGGATCTGCGGCAAGGTCAAACAACTCTTCCTGTCCCGTGTAGAAACGCCATACATACTTTATTTTTCCATCGGTCAACGCACACCAGTAGTTGTCACGACTATAACAAGTGGCATGTTCCAAATCGATGTATTCTCGCCACCCGGTATCGGTTCCTTTGGCCAGCGGTAAAAGAGGGCGTCCGTCCATATCGGCAGGGACGGTTGCCCCGGCTATATCCAAGAAGGTAGGTAAAACATCGCGCAATTCCACCGGATTATCTATTTTCTCCGCAACTGCACCGACATTTGCCGGCCATTTCGCGATACAGGGAACATGAACCGAGCCCTCATAGGGATAAGTCTTTCTCCAATGATAGTGGTCGCCCATCATATCGCCGTGATCCGATACGAAAAAGATGAGAGCATTGTCATACATACCTTTGTCTTTCAACGCTTGAACGATACGCCCTATTTGTTCGTCGATAAAAGTAATATTGGCATAATAGTGTCGCTTGGAATTACGGACATATTCATTACCGAAATTTCCATAAGGGGCATCCGAGGCAGCCTCTTCGGGTTTCAACCGCTTCGCATATCTACCACACCAATCCCCTATCGCCGGGTCGGGAACATCGACGTTATCATACATATCCAGAAAACGTTGCGGCGGATCATACGGACTGTGAGGACGGGCAAAAGACACTTTGAGGAACAAAGGACGGCTTTCGGGGTCATAATGGCTGATGAGATTGCAAGCCATTTCGCCGGTCCAGTAAGTGGGATGTAGTTTTTCATCTAATTTGTAAACCCCAGCACCGTGATCGTTCCACCAAATGCCTGTTGCATCGGGATTCTTCCCGGGAGCTTGCACCTGAAACCACTGTCGATAATCACTGGTAAAATGGGGGTCTTGCCTGCGGCCGCTCTCATCTAACAACGTCCCGTCAAATCCGTGTTTCACCCGCTGAGGATACCAATGCATTTTCCCGATACCAAAGGTGTAATAACCGGCGTCCTTCAACATTTGAGGCATCTCGTACTCATACTTCGGCGCTACCCGTCCATATCCTAACATTCCGTGATGCCACGGCGACATTCCGGTCAACAATCCGGCACGGGCAGGTGTGCTGCTGGGACAAGACGAATAGGCATTCATGAACAAAGTTCCTTCGTTGGCAAGTTTGTCCAAATGAGGGGTAATGACAAACTCATTTCCCATACACCCCACAGCATCGCCCCGCTGTTGGTCGGTCATAATCAATATAATATGGGGCTGTTTTTGTGCATTCGCAAATGAGGAGCAAAATCCGGCAGAGAGAGCCAATGTGCATTTCAGGTTAGTCAAGGCATTCATAATTATCGTTTATTATCACACAAACGATACAAAAATATGATTTCCACAAGTCAAAAACAATAAAACCTCGGAAAACTCTACCGGTATTTCGACAAATGCAATATCCGTTGATTACTGCTGCCCCGAAAAGAGAGAGCCGGATCAAAGAGCGATTGGACGAACGGACCATCGACAAGAGTGTCGATATAGTCGAGACAGGGACGGCGGGTCTCGTCTTTTAACAGGGACTCGTAGGTATAGCCGGTGTAACACCAGACGTTTTTGTGAGTTTCCTCTTTGAGGCGACGGAGCAGAGCCAACAACGCAAAAGGGTTGTAGAAAGGGTCGCCGCCCGAAATGGTGATTCCATCGAGAATGGGATTGTCGTTTATCTCGGCGACGATACGGGAGAGAATAAGCTCCGTGAGCGGCTCGCCGGCCACCGGGCTCCAACTGCCGGGATTGTGGCAGCCCCGGCAATGATGGGTACAACCGGCCAGATAGATGGCATAGCGTACCCCGAAACCGTCGGAGATAGTCTCGGGGTAAACATTGATGATGTGAAGCGGTTCCATTATTTGTGTTTCACACGGTCACGCTCTTCGGCCTGCTTAGCGGAATTCCACGATTCGAGGCTTCCAGTGAGGTAACCTGTAATTCGTCGCATGCGCGATATATTCTCACTCTTGCAAACCGGACATTGCGTATAGATGACACCTCGGTAACCGCACGAACGACAGGTATCTACCGGGTGGTTGATCGACCCGTAACCGATTCCTTCGTCGTGCATCACTTTCACGATTTTGAGAATGACAGAGACATTCTTTTTCGCTTCGCCGTCGAGCTCGACATAGGTAATGTGCCCACCTTTCGTGATAGCATGGAAAGGGGCTTCTTTCTTGATTTTCTCGACAATACCCACCGGTTCTTTCACATCGATATGAAACGAATTTACGTAGTAGTCCCGATCGGTCACACCCGGAATAACACCGTAACGTTTGCGGTCCATACGAGTGAAACGTCCCGAAAGCCCTTCGGCCGGAGTAGCCAGAACCGAGTAATTGAGATTGTAGCGGGTCTTGTACTCCTCGACAACATTGTTCATCACTCGTATGGCATCATAGAGCGTGTTCCATGCCTCTTGGTTATGAGCATGGCCTTCGCCGTAAATAGCACACATCGCATTGTGCCCGCCGATAAACCCGATACCCAATGTCCCGCTATCGATGACATCGCCCACCTCGTCGTTGGGTTGTAGCTTGCCACCACCTTTCCAAACGTCGTTGCCCATCATAAACGGGAACTGACGGGCAAGCGCTTTGCGCTGGTATTCATAACGCTCGTAGAGCTGCTCGGCAATCATCGATGCCACACTGCGCACTTTCTCCAAAAATAGAATACGGGCTTCCCGACGAATAGCATGCTTGTCGCCATCGGGGTGCAGCTCTTCGGCCTCCCGGCGGGCCTCGATTGCCAACCGGGGCATATTCATCGAAGTAAAGGAGAGATTACCCCGTCCCCACGAACTTTTAATGCCGTGTAAATTCTCGAAGACCCTCGTACGGCATCCCATCGTCGCCACTTCGTAACGGAAACGGTCGGGATCATCGGCTTTCCAAAGGTCGTTTTTGTTGTATTCGGTATCTAAAAAGAGGAAATTGGGGAAGAGCGAAGTAGAAGTCGTGCGACAGGCTTCGAGCAACAGGTCGAAATTAGGCGCCTTGAATTTGATTTTTCCCGCCATCGCTCCCTCGAAATCGGCCATTGCGGCATCGTAATCCTCATCGGTGTAAGAGACACCATCTTTTACCTTAAATATCTGTATGGGGAATACCGGGACTTCACCGCTACCAAGCCCCTCGACAGTCGCCGAAAGCAACTCCCGCATGACCATACGGCCTTCGGCCGAAGTGTCCGTCCCATAATTTATCGAACTGAACACCACTTGATTACCTCCACGAGAGTGCATGGTATTGAGATTGTGAACCAACCCCTCCATAGCTTGATGCGTATCTTTACGAGTCATTTCGTAACTTTGTCGCCAAGCGGTATCGAGTTCGGCAACAGAAACGTTCACCCCTATCTCTTTCAAACGCTCGCCCAAAGCGGCTTTCTGTTCTTCGGTCATATCGATCGAAACGATTTCTTCCCGAAACAAATCTTTCAACGCCGGCATATCTTCCATTCCGTGCAAACGACAAATAAAGCCCACCCCGTTTTCGAGGTGCTTGCGGAAACTCTTCAAGACGCCCGGCGCCATAAAATGGTCGAAAGCCGGAATGGATTGCCCGCCGTGTTGCTCATTTTGGTTGGTCTGGAAAACGATGGTGGCCAACGTGGCATAACTCTGTATGGACTGCGGCGTACGCACCGTACCGTTTTTGGTATGGAATCCCCGGTTGAAGATGTCCTCCAAATCATATTGTACGCAAGTGGTCGTCTTGGTGGGATAGTAATCGAGGTCGTGAATGTGTATGTCGCCTTCCCGGTGTGCCCGTCCATAACGAACCCCGACCAAATATTTATAGGCATAATCTTTCGTGACCTCCGAGGCGAATGTCATCATTTGCCCTGCCGGTGTATGAGACGACATATTGGCATTGCTCAGGTTTACGTCGTTCTTCTCGACCGCCACGATACCGTCCATCACCTGCTTCATCGATGTGCGCTTTTCACGTTCTTTGGTACGCCACTCCCGATAAATGATAAATTTCTTCGCTACCGAGGGATTGCGCATCATCAATTTGCGCTCTACCAAATCCTGAATCTCTTCTACCGAGATATTCTCCCTATCGATGGCAGCGGCAACCTCGGCCGTAACTTGTTTAATAGAGGTCTCGTCGTCGTTCATACCGTCGGCACGATAAGCCTTAGTGATAGCCCGCTCGATTTTCTCAATCGAGAAGTTCTCTTTGGATCCATCACGTTTCGTAATGGTAATACATGCATAGTCCATGCTGATTGTTATTAAAGATTCGATACTGCGAACGCCTCCTCGAACGTTCATTTGCTTCTCTCCCACTTCGGCAGGTCTTCTGACTTTTCCCAATCCGAAAACGCCTTCCCGATATTCAGAAACAGATTCTTTATCAGTGGCCTGTGTCAACGGACTTTTGCAGGAATTACAGCAGCGGGACTGTCCGGGATTCTCACCCGATTCCCTTTTTATCGATTGTGCCTCACAGCGACAACCGAACCGAAATGCGAGTGTAAAGGTACATAAATTCTTTCCAAGAAAACAACAAATCTACACACAAAAGTTTCCTGTTTTGGAAAACTTTTAGAATTATTTTATCAAGAAAGTTTCCCAAAACAGGGAATTATTGCCCATCAATATAGCACTTTTATTTTTTCTGAAACTGCCCGAAAAGATAGTGTTTTCATAGAGTCTCTCAACTTTACTTGTCGGTTTTCTTACTATTACAAGCGAGGTCGATAATCAGTGAGAATATCGGCTCAGTAGGAAATCTAAGGGAATTGCCCTTTTGCACAACCATAAAGTGAAAAGCCCGCCCTTCTCCCCCTGCGTTTTGCCATGTAAAATATAGGCAAAGTGGCACGTAGTGACAGAGGGAGTAATACTACAAAAATACTATATGCCATCTTTCCAACCCCCTCGCCCTACGGGCACTTCCCCTATATTCCCTAACGGAAACACAGGGGGAGAGGATTGAAAAGTAGCCTTTTCTCCCTATGCTGTTTTGCAACTCCCCGTAATGCCACAGGACACGGCAGAAGGAAAGGGATATATCCGATATAAACTGATTGATGTCGTTTTCAACCCCTCCGTCACTGCGTGCCTCCTCCCCTATATTTTGCTGTGCAAAACACAGGGGAGGAGGTGAATCCCCATAAATCTCCGAAGGGGTAAAAACTGTTAATGTGATACTTTCAATCCTCTCCCTCTGCTCATCGTAGATGAGATAGGGGGAGTGCCCGCAGGGCGAGGGGGTTAA
>OCHE01001990.1_pt1 | contig 12293 bp, 8 predicted proteins | sample 1538681 | NCBI WGS metagenome assembly OCHE01 (sample SAMN04571717, study PRJEB22368) | human gut metagenome | biome: human gut; material: stool | host: Homo sapiens | place: Luxembourg | collected 2012-08-17
TTTGTGCGGCTGAAGGGACTCGAACCCCCACGCCGTGAAGCATCAGATCCTAAGTCTGACGTGGCTACCAATTACACCACAGCCGCATTGGAATCGTGTGCAAAGGTAATGCTTTTTTATAAACTTGCAAATATTTGCGTTGTTTTTTTAGCGAAACCTTATTTCTTCTCGGTCTCGGACAAGAGGTGGGTGATCGCCGCCTCGATAATCGTATCTTTACCTTTCTCGATATCTTCTTGGGTCATAGAAACCTTATATGTAGGATCGATACCGAATTCCGTATGCTGTTTGTTTACATCTAGCATGGGAGACGCGGAGAAACGGACACCCCAGCCGTTGGGCAACTCGGAGTTAAAGGGGAAGCCACTACCGCCTCCGGTGCGATCTCCCATCGTCGTTACATAAGGCATCATGCGTACTTTCTGCACGAAATCGTTGGCGGCGCTGTAGCAATGACGATTCGTTAAGACCACGACAGGGCGTAACCAGCGGATACGCTCGGAAGGTGAGAGATAAAGGGGATAAGGTTCGGAAAAGTCATCGTGCCCTTTACCCGTCTTATGTTGGATATAGCCGGTCAGTATCTTTTCCTCCAAGAAACGGGAAGCGATGCGATCGGCGTTTGATAACATGCCACCGCCATTATCCCGAATATCGAAGATCAAACCTTTGCAATCCTTGAATTGATAGAATATGTGATCCAAACCGCTTTCGCCGGCCGAACTGGAAAAGCTACCGTAGTAAATATACCCGATCTGCCCGTCACTCAATGTCGTGTATTTAAGTCCTCCGGCGATCGAGTAGTTCCTTCCGAGATAATTCTCTTGTATGTCCGAGTCGAAATTATCCGGATAATCGAGATACCAATCCCAATAGCGGGACATATTGAAGGTGGATATCAAATTGGTATGCCCGTCTTTCAGCTCGTTTAGCATATCGCCTAATACGTCAAATAGGACGTATTGGTTCATCGTATCGCTTATCTGTGTCTTATAACGGTCGTGAACCTCGTTCCAATTAATGTCCTTGTATTCGAAGAAGCAGTAATTCTCATCCAATATTTTCCAAAGCGCCTCAAAGTTCTCCTGTGGGGAGGCCACGTATTCGTCCGATTTCTCACATCCGGTAAACAGGAATCCGAGAGATATACATATATATATAAGGTATCGTTTCATTTGATTTCCTTTTAATAATAAGCGCTTCTGAACCGCTGAGTATTCTTTAGGCGTTTTCCTCCGAAAGAGATGAATTCTTTCACGAGGCCGATCATAAAAGAGTGAGAGATTATATGAGACTGTATCCCATTGACATCTGTACGGTAAGAGCTGTTTAGGTAACCTGCCCGTATCGTAAAATTACAAACCGGGAAATCGACCGTGAAAAAGTTCTTCATGGCGAATTTATTATGAAAGGAATTGAATTGCACCACTCCCGAGGCATTCCCTAGGTTGAAGATCTCGTAATACGATTGCCCGTAATGGGGGGAGAATAAAACACCGGCGAAGGGGATCGTGAACTGGTAGCGTAGCGTCATGGGATATTCCTTGACGCGTAACTTATAGATCGCCATGGCGGAGATGTTCAAATCGATATCCGCTTTCGCCGAGGCCGGGTTATTTCCGTTACGGGTATTGTATATAAAACCACCCATGCCATGCACGGCACCACCCGCCAGAAGCTTTAGATCCGGCAATAGCGTGGGCAAATGATAATGGTAACCCAACGTATAATCGATAAAGCCCGCGAAATCCGTAGCGGTAGAGGCGGCATTATCCGTGCTAGCCAGATCGACGCTTATGATTTGCTGCCTGGACACCCGATAGTTTGCCAGCCGGACCCTCTTCATCCGTTCATTCATTACCCGTAATCCGGGGCCTGTATATTTCTTATCTTCCATGCTGGGAGATAAATAGGTGTCCATTAGGTTGTAGCTTCCTATACCGACCATGGTCCCGCTGTTGATAGACCAAGGGATCTCGTCTCCATCGGACTGGGCCTTGGCCGGTGACGCGAGAAACAGCAGGAACAAACCAATCAAACAGGTGATAGCTTTCATAGGTTATTCGTCAAACAATTTCATCTGTCCCGTAATTTCATCGATAATATCCGTGGTACTCTGCCCGTCGTCAGTGTCGTTTCCCTCCTCATTGCCTTCGGTATCGTCTGATTCCGATGCGTTTTCGGAAGGGACGAAGCGATTCGGTTCCAGCTCATTGATTGTCTCGACCTCAAATGTAGAGATTCGTTTACCTTTGGCTTTGAAGCCTTTCACCGCGATAAATTCGTCGGCATCGAGGACGAGAGCCTCCCGGAAGGCGTCATGGCCTCCGAAGATCACCTCGATACGAGGATAGACCTCATCCGTAAGCAACATCAAGCGGTTCTTCGGATTCTCTCCTAGGAAATTCTGCTTCCGGGTGTTTACCTCCAGCAGGAATCGTTTGATATAATAATATTTCTGATCTGCGTCGTATAATACGGCAGTCCATATCTTGCTCGGCTGGTATTTCTCGATGACCATGATATTGGACTCGTAGTGATTGCTAAGGTCAAAATTCGTGACGTAGAAATCGCCGTTCGGCAGGATCACCAATATCTGATCGTTGCTATGGAACTCGCCTAGCTCTTCTCCCCGTCCATCGTAATTTAACCGGAGTACGTCCCAGTCGAACCATACTTCCCGGCCTCCCAAGGTGGAAGAGCCTTTCTGCTTGAGGCTGATCTTGTGCACTTCCGCTTTCGTCAGGATATTACCTTGAGAACCCCGTCCCTTAATGGCTATCTCGCTGAAGTTCTTTTCGAAGACGAGTAGTTTCTGCCGGGGTTTGGGTTTCAGGATTACCTTGACGGTCTCCGCCTCTCCGTTCGGGTTTGCACTGAAGTAAAGGACACGGGAGTTTTCCGTACCTTTGGTCAGGTCGTATTCCCGATCGCGTGTAGCGCCTGTGACGGCGAAGCGTTTGATGTAATTATATCCGAACTTACCGTCCCGGTATATGACGTTGTAAATCGTCCGGTTGTCGTTACGCTTAAATACGTTGACATATAGAATATCCTTACCGATAAAGATCTTATCCGCTACCTTGACGATCTTATAAGTACCGTTGCGATAGAAGATAATGACATCGTCTATATCCGAGCAGTTACATATGAACTCGTCCTTTTTCAGTCCCATGCCGATGAAACCTTCTTGACGGTTGATATACAATTTCTCGTTCGCCTCTACGACCTTGGTCGCCTCGATCGTGTCGAAATTGCGTATCACGGTATGGCGAGGGTAAGCCTTGCCGTATTTCTCTTTCAGCATGGTAAACCAATCGATGGTATAGTCGACGATATGTTCCAGCTTATCGTTGATCTTGGCGATTTGTTCCAAGGTCTGGGCAATGAACTCGTTACTCTTGTCGGAGTTGAACTTTAAGATACGTCCCATCTTGATCTCCATGAGTTTCAGGATATCGTCCCGGGTAACCTCACGGATAAATCGGGGCTTGAACGGCTCTAAACGAAGGTCGATATGGGATATCGCCTCGTCCATGTTCTTGGCGTTCTCGAACTCCGGGTCTTTATAAATACGTTCCTCGATAAATATCTTTTCAAGGGAGGCGAAGAACAGGGCCTCCTCCTGCTCTTGTTTCTGGATCTTGAGCTCTTCCCGTAACAGCTCCAGCGTACGATCCGTAGAGTGGCGAAGCACATCGCTGACCGTAAGGAAATGCGGCTTGTCCTCCTTGATCACGCAACAGTTTGGGGAGATACTGATCTCACAATCCGTAAAGGCGTATAAAGCATCGATGGTCTTGTCTGAAGAGACCCCCGGAGCGAGATGCACCAAGATCTCTACATCCTTGGCGGTATTATCGTCTACCTTCTTGATCTTGATCTTTCCTTTATCGTTCGCTTTTAGGATGGACTCGATCACGGTAGAGGTTGTTTTTCCATACGGGATCTCCGAGATCACCAATGTCTTATTATCGAGCTTGCCGATTTTCGCACGGACTTTCACCGATCCACCCCGTTCTCCATCATTATATTTGGCTATGTCGATAGAGCCTCCTGTCTGGAAATCCGGATATAACGCGAATTCCTCTCCCCGTAGATAGGCGATGGAAGCATCTAATAACTCATTGAAATTATGAGGGAGTATCTTGGAAGACAGGCCTACGGCGATACCTTCCACGCCCTGTGCCAGCAATAAAGGGAATTTTACCGGTAAGGTAACCGGTTCCTTATTACGCCCGTCGTAAGAAAGCTGCCAAAGGGTTGTCTTGGGATTGAATACGGTCTCCAAGGCAAACTTGGAAAGGCGAGCCTCTATATAACGAGGAGCGGCGGCTCCGTCTCCCGTCAGGATATTACCCCAGTTTCCTTGGCAATCGATCAACAGATCCTTTTGTCCCAATTGCACCAAGGCATCTCCGATAGAGGCGTCTCCGTGAGGGTGGAACTGCATCGTATGACCTACGATATTTGCAACCTTGTTATACCGCCCGTCATCCAACCTCCTCATGGAGTGCAGGATACGTCGTTGTACGGGTTTCAGTCCATCGTTGATATGCGGAACGGCCCGTTCCAAGATCACATAAGAAGCGTAGTCTAGGAACCAGTTTTGGTACATCCCAGACAAATGATAGGTCGTGACACGTGTATCCCCTTTCCCCGGGACTTTATAGTCGGAATGGGTATTCGCCTCTTCCTCCGTAGTCTCGTTATCTTGGGTATCACTATTTATATCCTCAATTTCCTCGTTTTCCTTATCCTCGATATAATCGTCTTCTTTATCTTCCGGTCTCATAAAATCCAGTTCTTTCTACACAACGCTATTACGCCAAATTGCTAACAGGGTGTAAATATAGCAAATATTCGGCAGTTTTTATAAGAATGAGGCTTTTACGAGAGTGAGTTTGCGTTAAATAAAGAGATTTTATAAAATAAATATTTAGGTGGTAGGGGTTTTTCAGAATCTTTTGTCTTATCAATAACAATTGATATTTACATATAAAAGAATATGATATGAAGAAGCTGATTTTATTTGTGTTATGCGCTTTGAGCGGCTTGATGGTGAGCGCTCAATCACGCTGGGGGATTACTCCGGAGGGTGGATTTGCCGCGGTTAATCGTGTTGGAATGGGATCTAGCTGGCGTGCGGGGGTTAAGGTAGGCGTTGGTGTATCTTACCAGTTTGAACCGGGATGGATTGGACTGAAATCCGGTTTATATTATGCGAATAGAGGGTATTCGTTGGGAGATTATCCGAGAACGACGGAGTCTGCCACGTATGTCTTGAAAGAGATGATGACCGGTGGTATCACGCAACATTTTTTGCAATTGCCCGTGATGGCTGATTTCTCATGGAAAGTGTCGAAAGAGGTACGTATGCATTTAGCGGTCGGTATGTATGCCGGTGTATCTGTCAAGAATGATACGAATTGGGGATCTTCGTTTACGATGGGGTATTCGAAGGAGCCGCAGGCGCTTGGTAAATATGTCAAATCTACTGGCCTAGGGTATAGTTATGGTTATGGCCATTCGGGATATGATGAGGCTGAAAACGCCGATCATCCATTTCGAGACGTGAATTCTTTTGATTGGGGATTGACAACTTCTTTTGGTATAGAGGTGAATAACTGGGTGATGAATCTGGGGTATGATCTCTCTCTAGGTGATGAGGGCGGTAACTATAAGATCGATGGCGATAATTTCTCTCTGTATGAAGTAAGAAGTGTCGGTGCCAATTACAATACGATGAGTCTGACGGTTGGGTATAAGTTCAAGCTTTAACGGCAAATCACTCATAGGATACGAATCTGACGAATATTCGGTGTCTTTTTTTAATAGATATGCAGCTTTTGAGATTGTTTGATCATCTATAACTTATAGAAACTTAAATAAATAAGATATTATGAGAATCATCAATCCGATAGGTGGGATCATCCTGCTTTTTGTCTTGCTGGGCACTCTGGGGTGTAGCGAGGACTCATTTCAAGATGAGGCTAAGCCGGTGATTTGTCCTAGTGTTGTTTATCCGGAGGGAGCTAAATTGGCACGAGTTTGGTACGGTGCGGGTATTTCCTCTCCTCTGAGTCTAGCGAAGGAATATGTGTACGATGAGTCGGGACGTATCTCCAAGGTATTACATCCATTGAATACGGAGGATGGAGAAGGATACTTGATTGGCTACGTTGAATATGTTTATGACGAGTGGGGTTTTTTGTCTAAAGAAGTTTACTTCAACAGAAACCTAGATCAGACGTATCATAATTTGTCTACGCTTCATTATAAGTATGATGAACAAGGCCGGAAAATAAAGGAGATTACTGAATATCCGGTTATTGGCAAGAGCAAGGTGACAGTCTTTTCTTATAAGAATAATCTTCTGGAACGGAAAGTTGAGTACGACGAACTCGGCCGGAAGCTTACTTATACGGACTATGAGTACGATGAGGCAGGGTTGTTGACAAAAGAAACGATTCGTGATCCCGAAACGTCCGAGGTTCTCCGATATAGCGAGTACCGTAATGAGAACGGATTGAACATGGAGATCATGGTTTATGCCGACCTTCCAACAGAAAAAGAATCCATAGAGCTTCGTCGGATCACGAAGTCCTATGATCAGAATGGCAATCTGCTTCAATTAGTCTCTGAAGAATTGGCTTCTTCTAGCTCCCAGTCGAGTTTCTCGGAGTCCTATGAGTATATTTGAAGGCGTTCGTGATGACTTTATTCGATATGGAATGTCATCACGAATGTTTTTTCCTTCGTATAGGGTGCCTATTCGTCCAATCCTTGTTCGTTCGGATTTCCGGTCTTCATGAAATACCCTTATACAATAAGACCCCTTCCGTAGTTGTTCTCACTCCTTGTACTTTTCCTTCGGTAATTTGAAAATTCTTTTAGTTCTTATGGTTTTCTATATTTGCCATAAATATAACAAAAAATGCAGAGCGTAGCGTCGGGATTAAAAGCAAAAGTGGGTTTCTCTTAGAGGTAACAAAAGTTTCATACTGAGGAAACTTTAGTTTCCCTATAGAGAAACAAAAGTTTTCTGCTTATTAAACTTTTGTTTTCATATTGAAAAACTTTTGTTTTTTAGGCTAAAAAACTACAAATGACTAGATGTTAATATCTTATCTGTGTTGAAAGGAGATCGGATAATGCTATATAGTGAGTGTAGAGGATCGTTGTGTTAGGTGAAGGAAAAGTGGTAAATAGCAGTAAATAGTGGTAGATAGAGCCAGATAATTGTAGATGTTTTTTATCTACCACCATGAACTAAATATCCTAAGGCCAGATGATTGCAGGGATAGTTGTAGATATTGTAGCAAATGGGCTTGTAAATTATATGGGAGAATTGAAAGTCAAAGCGATAAACAAATAACTTTCAATTCTCCATTTTACAATTAAATGGTATAATATTGTTCCCATCCTTTGCGAGGCGGCAAACCACACAGCATCTTATTCGCTTCCGGATCGTTCGTGATCTGTTTCGTGTCACGATCGAAGACGAGCTTGCGGTTCAAGCGCTGGCTTAATACGCCGAGACAGAATACCTGACTTAATGGGCCGGCGATAGAGAACGGTGAGCGGGTTTTCTCCTTACCCATACAACTTAGCAGGAAGTTCGCGAAATGGTTAGACGGGCTTTTCGGCACTTCCGGTAAGCGGGATTCCATCTCTTTCGCTTTCTCATCCGGGATGATAGATAAGGTACTTCCATGAGAACCACCCTTGAAGGTTAATTCTTTCGAGTAGATTTCCTTGCCCGGGTTCAACTTAGCCGGTTGTATCTTCCCTCCGGCTACGGTCGGGATGTTCGGGTCGAGCTCCGAGACACCATAACCTTCCGGTACGGCGGGGATATTGTCCAGTCCATCGTACCAAGTGATATCCACGGCCGGCATATTCCCTCTTTCCGGGAATTTAAACAGAAGGGTGGATGACATCGGGAAGAAGAACGGGTTATGGTCTTTCAAATAAAGCGGATTTATTTCTGTAGGCAATCCTAAATCTAGGAATTCATGTGCCGTATCCAAAATATGCGCTCCCCAGTCTCCTAAGACACCCATTCCGAAGTCGTACCAACAACGCCATTGTCCCAAATGGTAGTCATGGTTGTAATCATGATATTGAGCTACGCCGATCCATGTGTCCCAATCCATCGTCTCGGGAACCGGTTCTCCCATAGGCATATGCCTAATATTCGGGTTCCATCCGTGCCAGCGACGCGGATTATTCATATGGGCGGTAATGGCGGTAACATCCTTGATAATACCGGCCTCTTTCCATGCCTTGAATTGGAAATAGTTCGCCTCGGAATGTCCTTGGTTACCCATTTGGGTGACAACGCCGTATTTCTTCGCTCCACGCATCATGATCTCTATTTCTTGGAACGTGCGGGCCATCGGTTTCTCTACATATACATGTTTGCCGTGCGCCATCGCCTCGATCGTGATCGGGAAGTGGGAATGATCCGGCACGCCTACGCTGACGGCATCGATCTTGTCCGCCATCCGGTCGAACATCGTGCGGAAGTCCTGAAAACGGGCCGCTTTCGGGAACATGTTGATAATCTCTTGCGTGTGAGGGGCTCCCATGTCCACGTCGCAGAGAGCTACCACGTTACACAGACCTGTGTTATACAATTCCTTGGCGATCTCGCCCCCTCGTTGTCCGATGCCGATGAACGCTATATTTACCCGGTCATTAGCGCTGATTAGCGGGGAAGTAGGTAGAACACGTCCGTGGGCGGGTGTCCAGAACGACGGGATGGCCGATACTGCCGATAAGGCTAGCGCTCGCTTAAGGAACGAGCGGCGTGAGATTTCTTCTGATTTCATGGTATTATCTTGTTTAAATTATACTGTTTGCGCAAACACTAACGATTTACGTCGTAAATATACAAAACTTTCTAAAAGAACTTATCGCCCTGCGAGCTTAAATTTAGCGATAAGCTAAGATTCTTCTATGATTTTTAACAAAGAGTGTGCGGTTTCGTTGAGTTTGGAAAAAGCAAATAGCTTTTTACCTAGATCTTTTAAGGAGGCTCCTATATGATATATCTCCGCTCCATCTATAATCAGAAAACGATCATGACTATTTTTATATGTCTTAATGTGAATGGGAGGATACTGAGCATTATGCTTGGCTATATCGAGCTGTAGTTTCGAGTTTATATTTTGTGTATAAATAGTGGCTGATATTCCATCGCTCCGTTTGCTAAGCATGAGTAGCACCGATTCATCCACGTAATTATCGATGAGGATGAGAGATCGCTTGGCTGATTTAATTAAATTCACGGCAAATTCATATGCGTCAAAAATCTGTCCGCTATAGAAGATGCCTTCAACCGGAGGTAGTGAAGAGTGTATAAAGAAGTCAATTTGGTTATTTATTCTTTGTAACTCATTATCATATTTGCTAAATCGGCTGTCGATCTTTTGTTCTAGGTTTTCCATGCGTTGGTTGATCGAGTATCCTTTTAATAGATATTCTTTCAGTATTTTGTTAGCCCATTGGCGGAAGCGTACACCTCTTTTACTGGAAACTCTGTAGCCAACGGAAATAATCATATCAAGATTGTAGAAATCGATATTCCGGTTTACATCTCTGTTCCCTTCTTTGCGAACTACTCTAATTTTTCGAGTAGTTGATTCTATCTCTAATTCTTCTGTATTATAAATCTCTTTAATGTGATAGGTGATAGTGTTTTCTTTTACATCGAATAATTCTGCCATTTGTGCTTGCGTGAGCCAAACTGTTTCATTCTCTAAACGAACTTCCAGTTTAATCGATTCTTCCGGTTGATACAATATAAGTTCTCCTTGTTGTTTCATAATTAAGTTTTGTTTTATATAATTAATTGCGTAAAGATACGAAATAGAAATGTAATAGTAGCAAATTACTTCATTGAATGGAAGGTATCTACGGAAAAAATCATTTACTTTGTAGCCGCATAAAGGAGACCATGTGCTAATGTGCCACTCAGGCGGGTCTCCGATGGACTTATCATTGGCACATTGGCATATTAACAAAATTGGCAAATTATTAGATTATGGCACAAGAAGATGTATTTAAGAAACTAGTTTCACACTGTAAGGAGTATGGTTTCGTATTTCCTTCCTCAGAGATTTATGACGGTTTGGGAGCGGTATACGATTATGGCCAGTATGGTGTTGAGTTAAAGAACAATATAAAGAAATATTGGTGGGATAGCATGACTTTGCTGCATGAGAATGTGGTGGGTATTGACTCCGCTATTTTTATGCACCCTACTATCTGGAAAGCTTCCGGCCATGTTGACGCTTTTAATGATCCGTTGATCGATAACAAGGACTCGAAGAAACGTTACCGTGCGGACGTTTTGATCGAGGACCATTTGGGCAAGATCGAGGAGAAAATGAATAAGGAAGTGGCGAAAGCCGCAAAGAAATTCGGGGAGTCTTTCGATGAGGCTAAGTTCCGTGAGACGAATCCTCGTGTATTGGAGCATCAAGCGAAATGGAATGAAATCCATGAGCGTTATAGTAAGGCGATGAACGAGTCTAACTTCGAGGATCTTCGCCAATTGATCTTGGATTGCGAGATCGTTTGCCCGATTTCCGGAACTCGTAACTGGACGGAGGTTCGCCAGTTTAACTTGATGTTCTCTACGGATATGGGTTCTACCGCTGATGGAGCGACTAAGATTTATCTTCGTCCGGAGACGGCTCAAGGTATTTTCGTGAACTTCTTGAATGTGCAGAAGACTGGCCGTATGAAGATCCCGTTCGGTATCGCCCAGATCGGTAAGGCGTTCCGTAATGAGATCGTGGCTCGTCAGTTTATCTTCCGTATGCGTGAGTTCGAGCAAATGGAGATGCAATTCTTCGTTCGTCCGGGTGAGGAGATCGAGTGGTTCAAGAAATGGAAGTCTACTCGCTTAAAATGGCATCAAGCTCTTGGCTTGGGAGATCAGAAGTATCGTTATCACGATCATGAGAAGTTGGCTCACTACGCTAACGCCGCTACGGATATCGAGTTCGAGATGCCGTTCGGATTCAAGGAAGTGGAGGGTATACATAGCCGTACGAATTTCGACTTGAGTCAGCATGAGAAGTTTTCCGGTAAAAAGATCCAATATTTCGATCCGGAGTTGAACCAGAGTTACACTCCGTATGTAATCGAGACCTCGATCGGTGTAGACCGTGTGTTCTTGAGCATCATGGCGGGTTCTTACTGCGAGGAGACGTTGGCGAATGGCGAGAGCCGTGTGGTATTGAAGTTGCCCGCAGCCTTGGCTCCGATCAAGTTGGCCGTATTGCCATTGGTGAAGAAAGATGGCCTGCCCGAGAAAGCTGAGGAGATTATAAATATGTTGCGTTTCGACTTCCGTTGCCAATACGACGAGAAGGATTCTATTGGTAAGCGTTATCGCCGTCAGGATGCGATCGGTACCCCGTATTGTATTACGGTAGACCATGACACCTTGAAGGATAATTGCGTAACGATCCGTTTCCGTGACACGATGGAGCAAGAGCGCGTAAGCATCGATAAGCTTCACGATATTATCACGGAGAAGGTGAGCATGAAGAATTTATTGAAAAAGGTAATAGAGTAAACGAATGAAGAAGTACTGGCATATCGCGTTGATGTTGTTTTGCGTGTTCATGATCACCTCTTGTGGGGATGATGATGAGGCACTAGAGGTGGATGAGGTTTGGAAGGTCCAGAATGAGGAGGCTTTTCAAGCCCAGATGCTGGTTCCGGGTTTCGAGCAATTGAGTTCTCAAAGTAATGCCGGTTTTATTCTTTATAAGGTCTTGAAGACTGGGGAGAGTAAGGAGCCGATTTATTATACGAGTACGGTGGAATGTTATTATAAAGGGACGTTTATTGATGGAACGGTTTTTGATGATAAATCGTTTGAGGCAGGTGCCCCTGCCGAGCTTACTGTCTCTGATATGGTAGATGGTTTTGCTACAGCGTTACAGAATATGCACCCAGGAGATCGTTGGGAGATTTGGATTCCTCAACAGATGGGATACGGTTCGGCTGGAAGGAGTGCTTCGGGAAGTGTCATAATAAAGCCTTATACGACTTTGATCTTTGATTTAGAAGTTACAAGGATTGTCAAAGAGTAGGTTCTTTCATTAAGAATAATTACGGCCGCCTCTTTTTAGGGGTGGCCGTTTTTTTATAGTTATATGTAAATCTAGGGAAGCAAACCCCTATAAACAATTAAAGCCTGTCTCACGACAAGCCCTAACCAAACTTTGTTAACCTTAAATCTAATACTATTATGAAAAAACCACGAT
>OCHE01001999.1_pt1 | contig 12232 bp, 6 predicted proteins | sample 1538681 | NCBI WGS metagenome assembly OCHE01 (sample SAMN04571717, study PRJEB22368) | human gut metagenome | biome: human gut; material: stool | host: Homo sapiens | place: Luxembourg | collected 2012-08-17
CATCGCTGTTCGAGCCCCCCCCCTGTACACGACCGTTACAATTCCCGCTACGGCCGTCCGGCATATATCCCTCGTGCTCATAAATATCTATCATAGACCGTACGATATCGGCCTGACGAGAAGGTTTCAAAAGAGCGAACAACGGGTGTGTAGCTCTGAATGTATCCCAGATGGCATAATAATCGTCGAAATAAGGTTCGGACGATTCCCACAGCGGACTCTCACCCGTGCGGTCGGTAGGTTGTAAAAAGGCATGATACAAAGCCGAATAGAAAATAGTCTTGTCGTTATCGTTCCCCTCGACTTCCACAGTGTTCAACACCTCTTTCCATTGTGCGATTCCTGCATTGCGAATTTCGTCAAAGTCCCAAGACGAAAGTTCCGAAATGTTCGCTTTGGCTTTCTCTGTGCTAATAAACGATATTCCTACTTTTACTCTCACTTTTTGCCCCTCTGTCGTATGAAACCCGAAATAAGCCCCGGTTTTCTCTGTTCCCGTTGCATCTACCTGCTCGCCCGATTGGACAGACGTCCCTTTCCAAACAGTATACTCATCGGCGGGGGTATCCAACAAAGCGTAGAAATACACCGTATAAGGACCACCTAAATTCCAGCCTCCTTTGACGGTCGAATAACCCTCGATTTCTTTATTCGAAAGAATTTTTACCCCCGAGGCTACCAATTCCTGTGATTCGACATGTAGTGTCAGACAACTTCCTGCATCGATCAATATCTTTGAAGACTCCGATTGGGGGAAAGTATATTCATGAAATCCGGCCTTAGCAGATGCCGTCAGTCTCACTCCCACATTATACTTACTCAAAGAGACTTCATACAAGCCCAAACCGAATCTCTCGTTGGAACGTGCCGACGAATAATCCGAAAGGTTCAAATCTCCGGTCATCGGTTGAAATAAAATATTTCCATACTTGGGACCACCGCCGGTTCCGCTCACATGCAAATGGCTGAAACCTTGTATATTGCCACCCTTTCCCCAACCTGAGTTATTGGTTCGATCTCCACAATCGGCTCCTAATTTCACCATACCGAAAGGCACACATACTCCCGGGAACACATGCCCCTCACCGTCAGCCCCGATTTCGGGTCTCACATACTCCCAATTCTCTCGGGCAATCACATCTCCTCCGGTACAAACCATCTTCATTGTATTCAAATCGACACGGATTGTATAGACTCCCGTAACAGGCACTTGAAATGCATTATCGAAGCCATCATTGGCAGTAGCCCTCTCATACAAATCGTATTCCTTTCCCGACTCGACGAGCAAATGTCCGGCTATATCTATACGACAAGTAATGGAAGGTTCCCATTTATTCGACACCAAAAATTTGAACCGGCCTTCATCTATACTATAATCCGATAAAGTTCCTGTCCACGTAAAGATACCAGGCTCCTGCTTTTCCATCGGGATAGCTGCATCCGGATCCCAACCTGCTTCCGTAGCATTACCTACCAAATAAAGATTGTCATAAGCGGCAAAAGCCGGACTAAGAAACGATAAGAAAAATACTAAAATGAAAAAAGATAAGTTTTTCATGTTTAAAAATTTTAGGATTAAATATTCATGTCACTTATATGACACGCAAAAAGCCAATAACCCTTAAAAGGTCAAGAATAAAATCTATAATTGTGGAATATTAATTTATAATATTAAGACAAGTACTTCATAAACAAGGAAACAAATCTTTCGATTTTAAATATTTTTACGACACACCAAATAGATTCTTTGAAAAACCGATTTTATTATATTATATTTGCGGTATATATATTTATATCACAATGCTTCTCTGTTAATAAATCCATGAAAATAACCGAAAATAATATCATAGAAAGTTTGCAATCAGGAGAAGAACAAGCATTTCGATACATTTACGATAAATACTACGGTTATTTATGTGCCATAGCCAAAGGTTATCTTTCCGATAACGATGCGGCAGAAACGGTTGTAGGAGATGTAATTTACAACATTTGGGAAATACGGAAAAATCTGAATATTCATACTTCGTTACGATCATACCTCATACGTAGTGTAAAAAATAGATCTATCAATTATTTACAGCAAGAGTACATTGCCAAAGAAATTTCTATCAATTCGCTACAAGATTACCCCGAGATAGAATCCTTCTACTTTATAGAAGAAGAGCACCCTTTGGAAAAAATGCTCGAAACGGAACTTGAAAAAACGATAAAATCTGCTATCCATACACTTCCAGAAGAGTGTCGAACGGCTTTTATATTGAGCCGTTATCACGATATGAAATACGAAGAGATAGCATCCCAAATGAATATATCCGTTAATACTGTAAAATATCATATCAAGAATGCCCTATCCAAACTGAGAACAGAATTAAAAGACTACCTTGTCGTACTTTTACTATTTCTGTTATCGAATGGACTTTATTATAACACTATAAAAAAACTATTAGATTTCCTAAATACTTAAAATTATTTAAAACCGCTCACACAGACTACCCCAAAGAAAAAAAACATCTGTCTTTCCTTTGAATATGAAGAGAGCCGACATACATACCGAACATATAAATAATCTGATTCTTTCATTTTTGAATCGGACAATATCTTCTACCGATTTAAAGGTATTGAAAGAATGGATTGACGAAAATGAAGACAACAAAGCCTATTTTTCGGAAATACAAAAAATTTGGCTGATTTCCAGCATTTACGAAAAGAAAAACTTCGATAAATTAAAAGACCGAGCTTTTCAACAATTCAAAGACCGGATCGCTCAAAGAAACCAAGAACAAGACATTGATATCTCACGTCCAAATTGGAATCGGATTTTTTATATAGCGGCATGTATCATTGTTGCATTCTTTGCAGGAATAGGAGTAATGTACTTCACTGGGAATCAAAGGCTCTCCGATCAAGCACTATCCTATTCGGTAGAATCTCCACGAGGATCGAAATTAAAACTGTCTCTCCCGGACGGAACATCGGTATGGCTCAATGCCGATTCAAAACTATTATATGACAACAACTTCGGTATCAACAACCGCGATGTCACGCTATGCGGAGAGGGATACTTCGAGGTTAGCAAAAACAAAAATCTCCCGTTTCAGGTCATATCGGACGATATAAAAGTAGAGGTCTTAGGGACAAAATTCAATGTCAAAAATTATCCAGAAGACCCGAATATCAAAGTCGCATTGTTAGAAGGTTCGGTGATGCTATACGATTCTCTTGAAAGCACGATATTAAAACCGAATCAGATAGCACAATACGACAAACAAAACAAAAAGACCACCTTAAAGACCATAGAGGCAGAAAATACAAGCGCATGGATAAACGGTCACCTGTATTTCGACGAGGAAAACATGGAAACCATCGCTTTGGCTTTGGAACGAGCATTCGATGTGAATATTACCATCAAAGACGATACCCTGAAAAAAATGATATTCTACGGCGACTTCATTATCGAATCGAACAATATCGATGAAATTATGAATATCATGGCCGCCACGAACAAATTTAACTACCACTATAAAATCCGCAAAAACGAAATAGAAATATTTCAATAAACACATTCGATATTTATTGGTGTAATAGACAAATCCAATTTGTCTAACTACCCGTTTCATACCTAAAACCATGCTCAAAACAGTTACTATTTGTCGTTCGGTTTATCCGTTAAGATTCATTTTATTACTCGGTATTCTATTCTCTTTCAATGTTTTTGCTAAGCAAAGCGGAGAAGAATATATCATCGAAAGAGAAAACTGGAAAGCCTTTATTCGTCTTTCGGACGGTACAGTAGACCGATATGAATTTCGGGAACATGGCGTATGGAAAACCATACCCTTTCGCCACGACCGAATGGCCGGACCGGCTTGGGACGGTATCATGCTGGCTCACGATAAAAAAAATCCGGGATCGTTTATCGGCGAAAAAGACCACATTTTATACAATATCTCGTACGTCCCGGCGCAAGACCATCTCATCGTCAAATGCTCCATGACCAACACGGGGAGTACACCATACGCTCCGAAACAAAGCAGGCTGATTCTCGGTATCGATAGTGAAATGCACGCCTACCCTCAATGGGACACTAAATTTTTCCCCACTCTGCTACGTTGTGAAAAAGACTTCGCATGGGGCTATTTCATGTCTCCGAAACAAACCATATTCGGTTTTACAACGGCCGAACCGGTTGCCTCATACGCCATAAACTACATTTACGAGGGTTGGCTCAAATGGAAATGGGGGCATCAAATAAGAACTGCCAGTTTAGATATGCTACATTGTTTACCTCTGCCGGAAAGGCATCCCCAGAACTTAACGGAGCTGGCTCCCGGAGAGACGAAATGCTGGCATATACACATGGGACAAATACAGTCCCTTCCCGACGTAAAATCGAAACTTTCGGAATGGGCTGCTGTTCCCATGATCGAGTGTGACCGCTACACCATAACATCGAAAGAAAGCATATCCGTACGGGGGTATTCGACCGACTCGATAAGCATCGCAATAAAAGGCCCCGGCATAAAAAATCAAAAAAGCCTCACGACCGGCAAAAAAGGCAATCTGTACACGACCTGTTTCCGCCCGACTCAAAAAGGAGAGTATAAAATCACAGCGACAACCCGATCGGGGAAAACGGCAGAAGCCCGTATATTCGTTCGGCAACCGTGGTCGTGGTACATGAAAAATGCCCGAGACTTCGTAGCCGAGAACAAACCCTTATTCTCCAACGCCTGTGAAACATTTTACGGATACTACACCGCCTTTCTTGCGGCAAAACACTTCCCCGACATGGCAAAAGACAACGCCTTGCAAGAACGGTTCGACAACACTCTGCCTCTAATTATCGACACAACCACATGGCTGCCTAACCCGAAATCACTGCCTCACCGCATACAAAACTTCTCGGCCTTGATGGGAATGCTGGTCGACCTATGGGAATATACGGGAGAAAAACATTACTTGGAAAAAGCTGCCCACATCGCAGATTATCTCTGTTCCGATAAAATACAAGGGCCTGACGGAGCTTACCGCTCGCAAGGTACTCATTACACGGCTGTTATCTATACAGCCAAATCGATGCTCGAATTGGTAGCTGCCGAAGAAAAGCTCATCGCGAATTCCGTTTGGAACGAACGCTACGAACGACATTTAAACTCGGTCCGAAAAGCCGTAGACGATTTGTGCGGACGACTCGACGACATAGAGACCGAAGGCGACATGACTTTCGAAGACGGCATGATTACTTGCAGCGCCCTGCAATTAGGCATGTATGGATTGCAAACTACTGAACCTTCACAACAGAAGAAATACAGTGAAGCCGCCCGATATCTGATGGACAAACATAAATGTCTTGAACAATTATTAATCCCCGATTGCCGCATGAGGGGAGCCACACTACGATACTGGGAAGCTCTCGACATTTACTTTATTCCCAATCAAGCCATGAACTCTCCGCATGGCTGGACGGCATGGAAAATCTACGCCTCTTACTACTTGTATCTGCTGACTGGTGAAGAATTTTATCTAACCGATTTCATGGACACGCTCGGAGCCTGTGCCCAAATCATGAGAGAAGACGGTCATTTACGCTGGGGATTCATTCCCGACCCCTATATAGAAGCCAAGCTATATGTAGAAAATCCCGAGCAAAAACACCACGGATTAGTCGTCGACTCTATCGTGGGAGAACAATACTTAGATATGATAAGTCCGTGGTTGCGTCCCGACGATGAAAATACAATCTGTCAATTTAAAGAAAGAGGAGGAGCCGGAGACAATACGGTTCAAGAAATTTTCAAAGTTATGGAAGAGTGTGCTCTCACATCAGCCTATGTCCTCATACGAAAAGACGGCTCTATTCTGGCTTACAATTGTCAGGCTCACAAGAAAAACGGCACTTTACATATTATACCCGATGAAGCCATCATCTCTAAGATACACTTGAATACCGCCCGAAAAACAAATATTTCCATACAGGCGACCGGCAAAAAGATTCGCGCGAAATCGGTTCTCGGGTGTAAATGGATCGAACTAAATTAAGTCTTACCTTATGAACAAAAAACTTATTTTTTTAGTAGTCAGCTTCTTGTATATGGTGACGGCTACGGCACAACCGTTATTAATCCCATATCCCCGATCGATAGAGATGCGGGAAGGATATTTCGTCCTCACCGCAAAAACAGGCATTATTAACCTCAGCGACAAGAATAACGCCCGGCTGTTAAAACATTATATAGAAGAAGATATCAATATTAACCTCCACGAACAGCGAGGCGACAACAATATATTCCTAATCACGAACCGAAAACTCAAAGAATCGCTGGGAGCCGAAGGATACCGCATGAACATTTCGACTGATTCGATCGTCATCGAAGGAGCTGAAAATGCCGGCGTTTTTACGGAATCCAAACGCTACGGCAGCTAGCGGCACAAAACAGACTGGCTATACCCTGCATGGAAATATTCGACAAACCCGAATACGAATGGAGAGACTTTATGCTCGACGAAGCACGCCATTTCAAAGGGAAAGTCGTCGTAAAGCAACTTCTGGAAGAGATGGCCTATTTGAAAATGAATAAATTCCACTGGCATCTCACCGACGATCAAGGGTGGCGTATCGAAATCGAAAAATATCCGCGGCTCACTCAGGTAGGAGCATATCGGGACAGCACCCAAATAGGAGGTTGGAACAGTCCTCTCTACGATGTTAACATTCATGGCGGCTACTATACCCAAGAAGACATACGGGAAATTGTAGACTTTGCGGCCGAACGGCACATTGAAATCGTCCCCGAAATCGAAATGCCGGGACACACCTCGGCTGCCATAGCCGCCTATCCCGAGCTCGGTTCCTTGAAAACGCCCCCTACCGTGGCCACATATTTCAACCCCACGTGGGGAGTATTCAACGTCGCCGACGAACGTGTAATACAATTTATACAAGATGTTTTCGACGAAATTTTCGATTCGTTTCCAAGTCGCTACATACACATAGGCGGAGACGAAGTCCACCCCGAATCGTGGGAAGCCAACAGCGACATCAGTCGCTTCATGAAAGAAAAGAATCTCGACAATTATAGCGAAGTACAAATGCTGTTCACCAACCGGGTCGCCTCGCTCATACACAGCAAAGGACGCACGATGATCGGGTGGAACGACATTATGGGCAAGAACATTCACGAGTGGGCCGACTCCGATAACGAAAGTGCCCATGCCCTCGCTCCTTACGCCGTCGTTCAATTTTGGAAAGGAGACACCGCCCTCATAGCCGAAGCGCTGAAACAAGGTCACCGAGTCATCAACTCATCGCACAGGGATACTTACCTTGATTATAATTATACCAAAATTCCTTTGAAAAAAGCCTACGATTTCTCTCCTTTTCCAAAAGGCATAGACCGAAAATACAAGCCGCTGCTGTTGGGATCGGGCTGTCAAATGTGGAGCGAATGGATACCTCGCATCGAAGATATGCAACGCCAAGTGTTTCCCCGCATAGCAGCCTATGCCGAATCTGGTTGGACCATCGAAAATAGAAAAAATTTCACCCGGTTCTCGACCTCCCTATCCCAAGTATTGATTCCTCGATGGAAACAAAAGAACATCGCATGGCATAAAGAATCGACGCCGCAAGCCAAATAAATCAATACAGGTGTGTATCCACTCATATAGTTTTAGACAGTTTTTCATTCGGTAACAAAAAAAATCACGAAAAATATTTCGTTATCGACTACCCGATAAACAGGCAAACCTGTCTAATACTATGTAACATCGTTTTATGACTATTAACTAAAAAACTTTAATACTAACCTTTAATCAAACTGACCAATGATTAAGCATTACAGAACCCTGCTACTCGTTTTTGCGCTATTCTGTAATACGGTTATCATTCAAGCTCAGAACGTTTCTCTGAAATTGAATAACGTGACCGTAAAGGAGGCCATCGAAGCAGTGAAAAAGCAAACAGGCAAATCATTCTTCTTTAATGTGAATGATGTAGATCTAAACCATCGGGTAAATATCGACTTAAAAGATGCGCCCCTCGGAAAAGCACTCTCTCAAATTCTTCAAGGTCAAGACATCGATTACGAAGTAAAAGACAATCACATTGTCTTATCCAAAAGAAACAGTACAAAAAACAACCAGACTTTTGCAGTCGTAGGGCAAGTTACCGATGAGAAAGGAGTGCCGCTCATCGGCGTAAACATCACTGCGAAAGGATATGGAAACACGGTGACCGACATCGACGGAAACTATTCTATCAAAGCCGCACCGGGGATCACCCTTGTGTTTTCCTACATCGGATACCTGCAAGAATCGGTCAAAGTAAACAAACAAAAGACGGTCAATGTCCAAATGACCGAAGACACGAAAGCACTGAACGAAGTCGTAGTCATCGGTTATGGAACTCAGAAAAAAGCCAATCTGACCGGAGCTGTCGATGCCATATCTTCGAAAGAAATCGAAGACCGTCCCGTTTCCAACCTCGGCCGTGCCCTGCAAGGAGCTGTGCCCAACCTCAATATCACCTATGGATCGGGAAAGCCCAATGAAGGAACGAACATCAATATCCGCGGTTTCGGCTCGATCAACCAAGATGCCAAACCATTGGTTCTTATCGACGGTGTCGAAGGCAACCTCGACAATATCAATCCCCGAGACGTCGAGTCCATCTCGGTGTTGAAAGATGCATCCTCGGCAGCCATATACGGTGCAAGAGCCTCGTTCGGTGTAATCTTGGTAACCACGAAAAAAGGAAAAGACGGCACGGCCAAAGTCAGCTACAACGGACGATTCAGCTTCTCGAGCTCGACAGTCAAGACCAATTTCCTTACCACAGGTTACGATGCAGCAAGATTGGTCGATGAATACTTGATGTCCTACAACGGGACACGCTACACCAAATACACCGAAGAAGACTTCGCCGAATTGGAAGCTCGCCGGTATGACAAGACCGAAAATCCCGAACGCCCGTGGACAGTTATCAAAAACGTAGGTGGAGTAGACCAATACATGCATTACGCCAACTTTGACTGGTACGACTACCTCATTAGCAATTCAAGACCCACTTGGGACAACAATTTGAGCATTACCGGTGGCACACAAAAGTTAAACTACTTCGTTAGCGCCAACTACCATACCGAAGACGGTATATACAAACAAAACACCGACCGATTCGAAACGGCCAATATCCGTGCCCGTATTAGCGGCGACATAAAAGACTGGTTCAACTTGACGGTCACCAGCCATTTGTACCACTCTCGCTACGAAGCGCCCGGTTTGGAAAACGGAAACAACATTGCGAACTATACGTTCCATGCCATGCCTTTCTTAATGCCTTACAACCCCGACGGAACCCACGTGTTCAGTACCCCGATCATTGCGCAACAACCCACCGACGGCGTACACATCATGACCGCCGATGGCAACACTTTTACCGACGATAAATTCAAACGTTTGACAACATCGGTAAACGCTATGTTCAAACTATATAAAGGATTGACACTGCACGCCAATTACAGCTTCCGATACGATACGCGAGACAAAGTCGTCCGTACGGCCCCCGCAGAATACTCGACGGAGCCCGGAGTCATTATCCCGGTAACAGGAGACCTGTTCAAAAACAAATTGCGTCAACGTAATAATAGCGAGTACTACCACATGGTCGATGCCTATTTAAGCTACGACAACACATTCAACCACCACCACATAAGAGCCGTAGCAGGTTTCAACTACGAGCAAGATTATCAAAAGAATCTTTACTCCACAATGATGGATATACAATCCAACAACCTGAACGACTTCAACTTGGGTAACCACACCGAAGGTGTCTCTTTGGAAGGAGGACAATACGAATGGGCACTCGAAAGTTTCTTCGGACGTGTAGGATACGACTGGAAAGGAAGATACTTGGCAGAAGTAAACCTCCGCTGGGATGCATCTTCGCGTTTCCGCAGGGACAAGAGAGCAGCGGTATTCCCCTCGGTTTCGGCCGGTTGGCGTGTAAGTGAAGAACCTTTCTTCGCACCCATACGCAACACATTCTCCAATTTCAAAATCCGCGGATCGTTCGGGTCGCTCGGCAATCAGGCCATATCCAGCCCCTACCCCTATATACAGACATTGGATTTGTTGCAACAAAACTATCTGGTAAACGGCGAATTCCTCACCTACGCATCCGTCTCCGCTCCCACAGCAGGTAACTTCACTTGGGAAACCGTTGTTCATGGGAACCTGGGTCTAGACCTCGGATTTTTCAACAACCGGTTGACATTCGCCGGAGACTTGTATATTCGCGACACGAAGGACATGCTCGTCCCCGGTAAGACACTACCCGGAGTATACGGAGCCGCTTCACCGAAAGAAAATGCCGCCGACTTGCGCACCAAAGGTTATGAACTGACTTTGAGCTGGAACGACAAATTCAACCTCGCCGGCAAACCTTTCACTTATGGCGTATCTCTCGCTTTGGGCGACAACATCTCCAAAATCACGAAATATGACAACCCCACCAAAGATTTCAACGTTTCTCAATACTACGAAGGCATGACCATCGGCGAAATCTGGGGATACAAAATCGACGGCTTGTTCAAAACCGATGAAGAGGCTGCCGCATACCAAGCCGAAATAGACCACTCGCTCATCGCCAAAAACATCTTACAAACGGCAACGGGCAAATACAAAGGTCTGAAAGCCGGTGACCCCAAATTCGTAGACCTCGATGGAAACGGTCGCATCGACGACGGTGAAAAAACGGCAAACAATCGTGGAGATATGCGCATCATCGGCAACTCCCGCCCCCGTTACAATTACAGCGGAAGCATCAACCTCGGCTGGAACGGGTTCGATATTTCGGCCTTCTTTCAAGGTGTAGGTCGTCAGCACCGTTACCCCGACGGCAACGCCATGCTTTTCTGGGGTGGATATGCCCGTCCCTACTCTTCGTTCGTGCCCGAGCACTTCTTGGACGATGTTTGGAGCGAGGACAATCCCGACGCTTACTTCCCTAAATTAAGAGGTTATGCCGCTCAGGGAGACCGCCATTTGGCAAAAGTAAACAACCGCTATTTGCAAAATACCGCATACTGCCGTTTGAAAAACCTCACTGTCGGATATACCCTTCCGGTCGACCTCACCCGGAAAGCCCGGATCGACCGCGTGCGCGTCTATTTCAGCGGTGACAATCTGGTCACTTGGACGGCTCTCAAAAGCAAATACATCGACCCCGAACAATTCTCTACCGATGGTAGCGCCCGGGTCTATCCGTTTGCCAAAACATTCTCTTTCGGTCTTGATATTACATTCTAATAACTTTCATTACTTATTCTCATGAAAAAGAACATTAAATATATAGTTGCGGCTGTTGCAGGTTTATGGTTGACCGGCTGTACCGACGACCTTGACCGCTTCCCGCTTTCTTCTCTTTCTCCCGAAACCTATTTCAACACAGAGGAAGAGTTGGAGACTTTCACGAACCATTTTTACAGCCAGTTCCCGAGCGCAGCGTCTGGTTACGGAGAATCCGAAGACATAGTTAACATCTTTACTCTACCCGCAACGACGATCGGGCTCACCCGCACAGTCCCCACCAAAGGAGGGGGCTGGAACTGGGAATACCTGCGTGAAATCAATCTCTATTTGAAATACTCCCATCGCTGTAACAACAAAATAGCCCGGGAGCACTACGATGGTATCGCACGTTTTTTCAGAGCCTATTTCTACTTCGAGAAAGTAAAAAGATTCGGCGATGTACCCTGGTATAACAAACCGTTGGAATCGAACGACCCCGACTTGAAAAAGCCTCGCGACTCCCGCCAACTCGTCATGGACTCGATCATGTCCGACATCGACTATGCGATCAACTACTGTGACGACAACTCCGAACTGTACCGCGTGACCAAATGGACGGCTATGGCCCTCAAATCGAGAATATGCCTGTTCGAAGGAACATTCCGTAAATACCATGGAATCGCAGGATACGAGACATTCCTCGAAGAATGCGCCACCATTTCCAAGCGGTTTATCGATGAGAGCCCTTACAGCATCTACACGTCGGGAGACAAACCCTATCGAGACCTTTTTGCCTCGATGAACGCCATACAACAAGAAGTTATATTGGCTCGTGACTACGACTACACAAAAGGTGTGAAGCACGAGGCTAATTACAACACCATGGCACAAACCTACGGACGTCCCGGCATGAACAAGAAAATCGTAAACAGCTACCTCATGACCA
>OCHE01002000.1_pt1 | contig 12218 bp, 9 predicted proteins | sample 1538681 | NCBI WGS metagenome assembly OCHE01 (sample SAMN04571717, study PRJEB22368) | human gut metagenome | biome: human gut; material: stool | host: Homo sapiens | place: Luxembourg | collected 2012-08-17
TGCGCTTACCGAGGACTGGCCGCTCAAGGACTGCGTGCCCCAGGCAAGGTACGGCACGCTCGGGCTGTTCCGTGCGCCCGAGATTCCGGATATCCACGCCATCTACGTGGAGAAGGACGAGCTACTGCCCGTGGCATACGGCGGCAAGGGCATCGGCGAGATCGCAACGATTCCCACGGCGCCCGCCGTACAGAACGCCTATCGCGCATTTGACGGCAAGCTGCGTCCGGATCTGCCCATGGTGGATACGCCGTACAGCCGCGTCCGTCGCCGCGGGTAGGGTAGAGCGTGGACAGCCATTGTTGACGGGCAGTTCGCGCTCAGCATCAACTACATACGCTGCGCCTTTGGCCCCAGCTCCATCGCGAGCCGGGGCCTTTTGTTTGAAGCGGAAACTGTGACCCGGAATTGCCACTCAGAATGGGATGCGCTTTCCTTTTGAGCCTCTAGCGGAAAGCATGTCCCGGAATTTGGCTCCAGAGTGGGATGCACTTTCCGGTTGGAGCTTCAAACGGAAAGTGCATCCCGGAATCCGCGCCTGGAATGGGACGCACTTTCCGGAACAGCCCTCAACCGGAAACTGCGTCCCAGAATTTCGCTTCAGAGTGGGATGCCGTTTCCGGCTGAACCCTCTGGCGGAAAGTTCATCCCAGAATTGACGCTCGGAGTGGGACACAGTTTCCGGATGGAACCTCAGCGGAAATTGCGTCCCAGTTTGAGCGTCTATTCCGGGATGCAGTTTCCGCTGGGCGCTTCAGCCGGAAAGCGTGTCCCGTTCTGGGCCTTGATTCCGGGACACGGTTTCCGCTAGGTATGCCATATGGAAGGCGCATCCCATTCTGAGCACTCAATCTGAGATATGGTTTCCGCGGTGCCGCCAACTGGAAAGTGTGCCCCAGTTTGATGGGCAGGCGGGCATAAGCTCAACAGCTCCTACAGGTCCACCTCGTTGAGCCATGTCGGCAGCGCGGTCTGCCGGATGCCTGCCGTCTGCAGCTTTTTGGCGAGCATTCCTGCCGAGCGGACCTCGTTCATGGTAAAGCGCAGCAGAGGGTGGCCGTAGAGCGATAGGTGCGCCTCGCGCTGTCGTTCGGCAACGAGCGCCTCGGCGGTGGTGCGTCCGGCCAGCATGGTCTGGTCGGTATATTTGATGAGCCCGTCGAGCTCGCCCAGCGTGAGTTCCCGCGCCTGGCGCTCCCAGGCAAAGTCCGTTCGTATGGGCTTGGCCGAATCGAAGGGGTCCGTCAGCTCGTATTGAAGCCAGTCGGGCGCAAAGCCCGTCTCGATCATGACGGCTCGGGCGTCGGCATATCGAAGCGTTGTGAGGGCGGTGCGAATCGCGCGACCATTGCGGGCAGTCGCTCGTTGCTCAACGGCCTCCATCAGCTGTTCCGGCGCAAGGCCGAGCTTTGAGATCGCCGAATCGGCAATGGGCATGCCGTCGACAAAACCAGTTTGCAGCAGGCAATCTGTGGCCGTTTGGATGGGCGGCGTTACCGATATGCCGGCTCTGCGTATTGCTCCGGCCGGCTCAATCTGGTGCCGCTGAATATGTGCGCCCGGACGAGCCGACGGCTTTGTCGAGCTGCAAACATGCACGACGTTCAGGTGTCGCCACGAGACCTCGAGCCCCAGCAGGCAAGCTGCCGAAAACGAGCAGAACGTCCAATCGGGATGGATGATCGCAAGGGCGCGGAGGATTTCGCAATGGCGTTGCGCTCGGTTGAGTTCATCCCAGCGCGTTTTTCGCGCAAACAACCCCGGCATGGGCGAGACAACCGTGCCGCCGGTGCGCCGAAGGAGCGCTTTTCGGATCGCCGTGCTCGGGGGAATCAGACAGCGCCCCTCTTGTTCGTCTTGAGTGAGCAGTTGGTCGATGAGCTGGTCATTGCAATGGGTCATGAGCTACCGCCTCCTTTTGGGTAGCAAAAACGTATCAGCTGGAACTTGCCGCTCAGCTGACCAAAAGCTGACCAAAATCTAACCATGCAGGTAGATGACCTGCTTTTGGCGACATATTTCTTGTTTGAATCGGTGGGCGGTAATCGGCGACCGTGAACGGTAGCTGGATATGAAGTCTTGGTAAGTTTCGAGACGTGTACTTTTTGGAAAAGAGCATTCTATCTGCTGTTTTGTGTTTCTGGATCGCATGTTTGAAGGCATGTGATAAGGGCGGAGGATCGTCGTCTTGTATCTGCGGAAACTGTGACCCGGAATTGCCACTCGGAATGGGACGCGCTTTCCGGAACAGCCCTCAAGCGGAAACTGTGTCCCAGATTTCGGCCCCAGAGTGGGATACCGTTTCCGGATCGGGCCTCAAACGGAAATCGCATCCCGGAATGAGCGCTCAGAGCGGGACGAACTTTCCCAGCGGGGCCGCAGGCGGAAGCTGCGTCCCGGAATGAGCGCTCGGAATGGGATGCATTTTCCGGTAGAAGCTTCAGCGGAAAGTGCATCCCAGAATTCAGGCTCAGAACGGGACACGCTTTCCGGATGGCATGTTTGGCGGAAACTACGGCCCAGTTTTTGGCTCCAGAACGGGATACATTTTCCGGAACGGTCCACGTGCGGTGGTGTACCGACCCTTTTGCGTGCGCCGCTTGTCGAATTACGTTATAGCTAGCTATATTATAGGAAGGTATAATATAGCTAGCTATAACGTAAAGGAAGGATGGCCCTATGTTTATCGGAAGAACGGCGGAAATGTCCGAGCTCAATCGACTGTATGGCACGGGCTCCTTTGAGATGCCTGTGATTTACGGCCGCCGTCGCGTGGGCAAAACGCGTCTTATCACAGAGTTCATCCAAGACAAGAAGGCTATTTACTTTCAAGCTCGTCGCACCAATGCAGAGGCAAACCTGCATGGCTTTAGCCAGGCGATACTTGCGGGCTCCGTTGGTGCTGCAGGCGTGTCGTTTCGTAGTTTTGACGAGGCGTTCGATGCATTGGCTACCATGGCTCGTACGGAACGTTTGATTGTCGTGATCGACGAGTATCCTTATCTCGCCCAATCGAATCCCGAGATCAGCTCGTTGCTGCAAGACAAGATCGATCACTTGTACAAAGAGACCAAGCTTATGCTTATCCTGTGCGGGTCGTCGCTTTCGTTTATGGAAGAGCAGGTGTTGGGCTACGAGAGTCCGCTATACGGTAGGCGTACGGCCCAGTTTAAGATCATGCCGCTCGATTTTATGACGACCCTCGGCCTGTGGCAGAGCATGGGTCGCGAAGACGCTGCAGTTTGCTATGGCATGACGGGTGGCATTCCTGCATATATCGAGAAAGTCGATCCTGCCGCACCGCTCAAGGACAACATCAAACGTCTTTTTCTTACTCCTACGGGCTATCTCTTTGAGGAGCCGAGTAACCTGCTGTTGCAAGAGTGCCGCAATCCCGAGCAATATGATGCGATCGTGCAAGCAATTGCTCAGGGGCGCTCGAGGATCTCGGAGATTGCGAGCTCTACGGGAATCCCTGCGAGCAACGTAAAGAGCTATGTGGATAAGCTGGCGTCGCTTGGGATTGTCGAGCGCGAGCTGCCCCTAAACGAGACGAGCAATAAGCGAGCCGTGTATCTGCTGAGCGACCAGATGTTTAGGTTCTGGTACAAGTTTGTGCCGCAGAACATTGGGCTGATTCAAAACGATATGGCCGAGATGGCGTATAAGCGCATTGAGCCGCACGTATCGGATTACATGGGTACGGTCTTTGAGCTTATATGCAGGCAATACGTGTACGAACTCGCGCGCGCGGGCCAGCTCGATGTGGTTCCGGCGAGCGTCGGGCGCTGGTGGGGGACGGACAATCGCACACATGCGCAGGAAGAAATCGACTTGATTGTTGACGATGGCGAGGGCGCTGCGCTGTTTGCGGAGTGCAAATGGCGCAATGAACCGGCGGGCGAAGACGTGCTGCAAAAGCTCGTATACCGAAGCGAGCTCTTTAGGCGGCAGCACAAAAGCTATGCGATCTTCTCGAAGCGAGGCTTTACGCAAGGATGTCAGGAAGCTGCGGCGAGCAGGGGAGATGCCAAGCTGATTTCGTTTGCCGAGATGTGCGAGCGGAGATAACCAAGCACGCTCTGATGTGATGCTCGGAATGGGTCGCGCTAAGGATGCCAAGCGTAAAACCTTCAATGAAAATGGCGTAAAAACTACATCTGTCATGGCGTAAAAACTACATTGAAAGTAGCGTAAAATCAGCATTGAGAATGGCGTAATTTCGCATATCGCGTGATAGAGAGGGACGGCCGTCTATGGATGCACCAAAGAGATTGACCCAAAAGGGATATAGGCCCCGGCTCATAGAGGAGCGCCTCGACACCCTTATGCGGGCGTTTGGCTGTGTGGAGATCAACGGCCCCAAATGGTGCGGCAAGACCTGGACGGCGCTCTCTCGCTCGGCGAGCGTCTCCAGGCTCGATGAGCCTGCGCAGCGTGCGGCGGCAGAGGTCGACCCAAGCCTGGCGCTCATCGGCGATGCGCCACACCTGGTCGATGAATGGCAGGAGGTGCCCGAGGTTTGGGATGCCGCCCGGCGTTTCGTGGACGCGAGCGGCAACGAACGGGGGACACTTTTGCTCACGGGCTCGACCGCGCTCAAAAGCGAGGAGCGCAGCCATGTTCGTCATTCCGGCACGGGTAGGATCGCCCGTCTGTCAATGCGCCCCATGGCCCTGTGTGAGTCGGGCGACGGCGAGCCGCTCGTGTCACTGGCAAGCCTCTTTAAGGGCGAGGATTTTGCCCCTCAGCGTCGCGAGAGCACGGTGGATGACGTCGCCCGCTGGTGCTGCAGGGGCGGTTGGCCTGCAAATCTTGGGCTTTCGGAAGATCTTGCGCGAGAGACGGCAAGCCAGTACGTGCACTCGGTGCTCGACGTCAACGTGCTGGACGAGGGCATGTCGCCCGAGCTTGCACACGGCCTTTTGCGAGCTCTTGCCATGAACGAGAGCCAGGCTGTCACGTACAAGACGCTCGTAAAGGACGCCTCGTACGGTGAGGCGGGCCCCGACGAGAGGACCATCGCTGCGTACTTGGACCTCTTCAACAGGCTCAAGCTGACCGAGGACCTGTGCGGATGGGAGCCGCCCATGCGCTCGAAGGCCCGCGTTCGCGTGCGCCCCAAGCGCTACTTCTGTGACCCGTCACTTGCGGCGGCGTTGCTGGGGGCTACCCCTGAGCGGCTGCTTGGCGATATGCAAACGCTGGGGATGCTCTTTGAGAATCTCGTCCTGCGCGACGTGCGCGTGTTCCTTTCCACCTACGGCGGTGTCGACAACAGTGTCCATTATTTCCGAGATGAGAAGGGCCTTGAGGTCGATCTGATCGTTGAGCACGACGGGCGCTGGGGAGCCATCGAGGTCAAGCTGAGTGATGCGAAAGCAGACGATGGAGCGAGAAATCTCAAGGTGCTGGAGAGGAAAGTGCTCTCCAATCCTGCCGCCCAGAATGCCGCGCCGGCGTTTTTGGCGGTCGTGGTTGGAAAGGGGAGCATTGCCTACACACGCGACGACGGCGTGGCGGTGATTCCCATGGCGGCACTTGGGGCGTAGTGGTTTTGCGGGCGTGCCGTGCTTCCTTTACCGAAAATCCATTTGGTAAACCAGATGCTCGCGGATAGAATAAAGTTGACGGCAGCCCAAGGGTGATAGCTGGGCAGCGCTGTTGCTTGGTCAAGGGGTCAAAGCCTTAATTGTAGTGACTTGTTATGCTTCGAACGCTGCTTGAGTGCCTCGGAAAGCCCGACAAACGCCGTGAAAAGCGAGACCAAAGCAACCAAGAGCTCTGTGAGCTCTGATGGGCCCGGGATGACCTCTGATTCAAGTCACCGGGCCTCAATCTTTTTCACACATTCGAATAGGCGGGCGACTCTCTTGGGGCCGTCTGCATGGCGCGTGCCTGGCGCGCGTGGCACAGCATCCCATTTTTGTGTCCGCACGGGCGGCTACGCTTACCGCAACGTAGCCATTCGTGGAAAGGACGGATGTCATGTCGATGGATAAAGCTGGGTTCGTGAGCGTTGGCGCCGAGATCGAGGACGAGGTGATGCCCGATCGCGTCGTGTTTAGCATCTGCTTTGGAGGAAGCTTCGATACCAAGGAGGCGTGCCTGGACGACTACAACGCCGATCGCGTTAAGGTCGCTACGGCATTGGCGCCCTTTGGTTTGGATGGCGAGCTAACGTGTCGCGGTTACGCCTGCTACGCGCGAACGACACGCAGAAAGGCGACGATCACTGGCTATAGCTACCATGCCTACGGCACAGTCGCCGCGTTGATTGACGCCGTCGATGTCGCCGCTATATGGACGGCTCTTAACACCTGCGGTTCGCGCGCCGACATGAGCGTAGGTTTTGATCTAGTCGACCGGCGTGCTGCCGAGGATGCCCTCATCGCCCGCGTCGTCGAGCGAGCCCGCAACAATGCGCAGGCGCTTGCGGCGGCATCGGGTTCTAAGCTGGATGGCGTCAAGCATATCTCCTACAACAGTCAGCTTGGCAGCATGGATCGGCTTTGCTATGCAAGTGCGGCCGATTTTGCGCTCGGAGCTCCTGCGGGATCGGCTGATTCCAAGGTGACGGTGCTGGAGCCAGAGCCTATCGAGGTCGAGTGCTCCGTGGATGTGGAATGGTGGCTGGAGTAGAGGGGCGAGCCCCGGACTTCGTAACCGAAATTCCATTTGTTAAACCTGGCGCTCGTGGGTAGAATAAGGTCGACGGCAGCTCAAGTGGTGGAATGCTGGGCAGCGCCGTTACTTCGATTAAGGGGTCATCGCCTTAGTGGCGTCGACCCCTCTTTTTCTGCTTCGTACGCTGCTCGAGTGCCTCGGTAAGTCCGATAAGCGCCGTGAGGAGCGAGACCAAAGCGGTCAGGAGCTTCACGAAATCAGTCAGATCGGTCATGGGCATCACCTCCCGTCGCATGGAGGGCGCTGCCCGGCACATGGAACTGCCGTCAACAACTGCAACTCTATCAAAGTACTGCTATAAATACGAATATATGTTCGATAATAACAGTGACATGATTCTCTCAAAGTGTGGCTTTACGCAAGGATGCCGGAAAGCCATGCTGTGCGATTTCATGTCCGCACGGGCGCCTGTCCTTACGGCAATGTAGCCGCCTATGTAGTAAGCGGCATTTGACGGAGAAAGGCCATAACCGTGTCAGCTGAAAAGACGCCGCGTATCTCGGCTATCGATACGACGAACTTTGCGCGCCAGATTGTGCTGGACTTTGAGTTTGCGCCGGTGCCAAAGCAGCGCCAGCGCCGTGGACTGCGCAATGAGATTATCGAGGTCGGCGCCGTCAAGCTCGATAACCGCGGCAACGTTATAGGCGAGTTCTCGCAGTTTGTGCAGACAGAATTTACCGAAGGCGTTGCGTTTCCCGTCCGCGAGCTCACGGGGATATCGGCCGTGGACACCGCGATGGCCGACCCGCTCTATGCGGTGATCAAAAGGCTCAGCGATTGGATCGGTCGCTACTCCGCCCAGGTGGTCGTTGGAGCGGGGCGGATCGTCGACAGCTTTTGACCGAGTGCCAGGCAAAACACATCGACCTTGCCGCATTTCCTACGGACTGGGCCGACCTGCAGGCGTTTTACACCTCGATCATGGACGTGGGCAGCCACGGGTGCGTCTCTTTGAGTGACGCGACAACATGGTTTGGCATCGAGTTTGACGAGTCGACGGGCCACGCCCACAGCGCCCTAGCCGATGCGCGCGTGACCGCCAAGCTGCTCAAGCAGATGATGGATGGGGACTACCGCGTGAGTCCGCACGCCCAGGAAGTCCGCCAGCGTTGGGGGATGGGCGAGCGACCCCAGACGCGCCTTTCCAGCAAGTGCCCCGAGCTGAGAGACCTGCTGCTGAGGCTGAAGGCGGAGGGGAGGTAGGCGGGGCAGACAATATTGTCGTTTCGCCTGTGAAGAAGGAACCAATTAACTACAAAGTGTGGATGGCTTCTAGTGAAGACTTAAACACCAAACTAAGAAAAGGTTATCGAGCCATTGGGACTGCAGCATTCGCCCATCGCAAGACGTTACTCGTTCAAATTGGGACGCTCCACATCCTATGAAATGGTTAATGCGGAGCGTCCCTAGAACTCTGTCTTCTGTTACCTAATAGTAGAGTTCGATATACGAATACGCCTTATCAAAAAGAGCCTGGTCTTTGAGCTTATAGCGCATCCACAGAATGGCACGGAGCTGTTTTTTAACCTCTTTCACGCCAGCCGTGGTAGCTTGCCAGCCGTCGAAGCGAGTTATCTTAACGATCTCGTCAATGTCATTGACGATGTTCTCGACGATGATAGGCGTGTCGCCGTTCTTGATGCCGTTAAAGAGCTCAGTGAGAGCAGCCTTTCCCTTGTCCTCCTCTTCCTCGGGCACGACTTCCTTTTCGGCGGCTCGTGCTTCTTTGGCGAGGTCGATGAGCATCTTGAGGAACTCGACGCTGTTGATGAGACCTTGCTCGTGACGTTCCCTCAGGTCCTCCAGGCGCTCGCCGAGCTTCTGGAACTTGCCATTCTTATCGTGCCTGCGGATTCGGGCGACGAGATCTATCTCCAGCTTACGCGTGATCTTCTCGGTATTGCTCTTGTCGTTGATGAAGTGCTCGATCATGTCCTCGTCGAGCTCAAGGATGTCGTCATCGTCTCGGACTCTCTCGACGGTGATGTTCTCGTGCACGAGCTCGATTGTCTTGGGCCCGAGCGCTGCCCAGATGAGCTTCCCGCGATTGTCTACCGGTCTCACGGAATCGTAGACCTGCGAGAGCCAGATGAAATCGGGCTTGTAGGGATTGAGACATGCGTCGGGCGAAAGGGCTTCCCACGCTCTGTTCAAGACCGAGAAGTCGGCCCCAAACTGGTCTTTCACCTTTGTCGTTGGCAGGCATTGTTGAGCTTCGAGAAGGGACTCCCAATCCGCGCTGCGGCGGTCTCTGACCGTTGAGAAGTACTCAAGACAGCAATGCATAAGCCCGGGTAGCTCGGCCTTTACCTCGTCGATGTTGGTTATAACCTTCTGCACCTCGGCCTCGTCGAAGTGCAGAGACTTGGCGACGTTGTCGAAGAGGCCGATATAGTCGACAATGAGACCGAATGTCTTCTTGTCGTTGTAGACGCGGTTGGTTCGACAGATTGCCTGCAACAGCGTGTGGTCGCGCAAGGGCTTGTCAAGGTACTGAGTTTGCAGGATGGGCGCATCGAACCCCGTGAGCAGCTTTGCAGTGACGATGAGAATCTTGAGTGGATCGTCCGGGTCGCGGAAACGGTCAAGGAGCTTTTCTTCGGCATCGCGATCGCGACGATATGCCTTGTACCGGTCCTCCTTGTCGTTGTTCGTGTCCATGACGATGGTGACTGCATCAGCGCCCAAGAGCTTGTCGAGCTCCTCCTTATACAGCAGGCAGCACTCTCGGTCGTAGCAGACTACCTGCGCCTTGAAGCCGTCGGGCTCAACCTTCGATTTGAAGTGTTTGGCAATGTGTTCACACACCTTGTGAATGCGGTCGGGGGCCTTCATGACGGCTTCGATCTTGACGCGCCTGGTGAGTTCCGCCTTGTCCTCTTTGCTGAGGTCTCGGGTCATTTCGTCAAAGGCGGCGTTCACGACCTCTTGGTTGACGTGGAGCTCGACGGGAACGGTTTCAAAATGGAGCGGCAATGTGGCGTGGTCGCGGATGGAGTCGGCGAAGGAATAGCGGCTCATGTAGCCGGACTTGTCCTCTTTGGCACCGAAGGTGTGGAACGTGTTCTTGTCGGTTCGGTTGATGGGCGTGCCGGTCAAGCCGAAGAAGAAGGCGTTTGGCAAGGCGAGTCGCATCTTCTCGCCGAGGTCGCCCTCTTGGGTGCGGTGCGCCTCGTCGACCATGAGGATGATGTTCTCGCGCTCGTTGAGCGTCCCCGCAACCTCGCCGAATTTGAAGATGGTGGTGATGAGGACCTTTCTCATGTCCTGCTTGAAGAAGGACTCAAGCTCCTCCTTGCTGCCGGCGCTTGCGAGGTTGGGGATATCGGATGCGTTGAAGGTCCCTGTGATCTGGGTCTCGAGGTCGATTCGGTCATCCACGATGACGACGGTCGGGTTCTTGAGTTCGGGGACCATGCGCAGCTTCTGGGCGGCGAATACCATGAGCAGTGACTTTCCTGAGCCCTGGAAATGCCAAATGAGGCCACACTTCGGGTATCCTGCGCGGACGCGGTCCACGATGAGGTTCGCGCCCTCGAACTGTTGGTAGCGACAGATCAGCTTGATGCGTCGATGCTTCTTGTCGGTGGCGAAGAGCGTGAAGAACTGGAAGATGTCCATGACGTTCGAGGGGGTGAGCATGGATGCCATGCTTCTCTTGACGTCGGCAAGTGTGCCCTCGCTCTTCTTGTCGCCCTCATGCCAGGGTCCCCACATCTCGGGAGGCATGTTCACCGACCCGTAGCGATAGCATTTTCCTTCGCTGGCGAAGTTGATGGCGCTACAGACGAACATCTGCGGGATGCTCTTCTCATATTTAGCGATGTCGCCAGCGCCGTCGAGCCAGGTTATCGAATCGCGCACCGGCGTCTTGAGCTCGCCGATGACGAGCGGAAATCCATTGACAAGAAGGACGAGGTCGAGGCGCTTGCCGCCCTGTTCCTGGGGGTAGACCCACTGGTTGGTGACGATGTACTCGTTTTTGTCAAGATCGCCGTCCGCCGCCGTGCCAAAGAAGCGGATGGGGACCATGCGGCCGTCTTTGCCGTAGGGGAATGAGTTCTCCTCGATGACGAGCTTTTTGAACCGCTCGTTGGTGGAGACCAGGTTCTGCGGACTTGTGGACTGAATGAGGGCCCTGAGTCGGTAGATGATCTCGTCGGCGCGATCGGGGTCTTCTGCAATCTCCGGGTTAAGCCTGATGAGGGCGTCCTTGACCATGGGCTCGACCATGACGTCGGCATGGCGGCGCGGGAGGTCTTCGGCAGCCACGTATCTCCAGCCAAGGCTGGCAAGCGCCTCGACGCTCATTTGCTCGATGGTGTTGTCCTCGTTAAACATTTCCGAGCCCTAACTCCTGGTTCAAGATTTTCTTCGTCGTGGCGTTTAGCTCATCGAGGGCCTTTTGTACGGCAAATTTCGATTTGTCGATCGAAGTGGCGAAGTCAGCGAATTCTCTCTGGAGGGAAAACGGAGGCACAGGAATCTCAATTGATCGAATTTTCCTGGTACTTAAGGTGTGTAAACCTGAGGTATTGACCGCTTTAGCCATGATTTGTCTCCTTCCTTCGGAGGACGACAAGAAAGTTTGAACATAAAGCGGGAGGGCCTCGTCTCTTAGGCGAACTCGGATTAGGTGATTCTGATGGACGCAAGGATCAATTTGACCATTCCAAATTGCCGATCTTCCTATTTGTGTATCGCTGCCATTACCCTCAACAATTAACAAGTCGCCGGATATTAGCCTAACGGCTTCATACTCCTGTTCCGTCAGTCCAATGGTCTTCACTTCCGTTAGGTCAAGTTCATTGGGGAGAATATTGGCGACACGAAGGTATGGAAGCTGCAACTTCATGGCTTCTCGTTTTTTGTTCTTTGTAATCCCGCCCTGAATATCAACTATGTCTTCAAGATGTTTTATCGGAATGCCAGGCTTATCGAACATCTCGACAAATTGTGATTTGACGATGTCGTCGCAGGTGGCAAGCAAGCCGCGGTAACACCCCTTGAGCTGCTCGGCCTCAGAGAGGATGCCGGCAAGCTCGCGTTGCTTATCCAACGTCGGCAGGCTGAACTCCAGGACCCTGAGGTCCTTCCAGTTCGCCGTCGGCGAGAGCGAGCCCACGGAGACGCGGATGGCCTCATCGAGAAACACGTCCGAGCTAATGAAGAACGGGAAGAAGTCCGGATCGACAACGTCGGTTCTCGGGCGCAGCACCATGCCATGCGCCGAGAAGATGCCGTCGAACGGGGCGATGCCGACCTTCTTCTGGTAGGCCCTGCGACGACCGAACAACACGTCGCCCCTCTCCATGAGGAGCTTGTCGCCCTTCGGCGTCACCTCGGCACCCCAGCGGGTCACTTCGAGCGTGCCGGGGTCTAGGTGCTCGAGGCCGACATATCGCTCGCGGTCGCTGTCCTCGGGTTTCTTCTTCGCGGTGCTGTTCTCTGCTATTTGGTCGAACCTATACCTTGTCACGCTGCGCACCTCCGGCCGCTAAATTGTGATTTACAGACGCAGGATGTCT
>OCHE01002007.1_pt1 | contig 12173 bp, 9 predicted proteins | sample 1538681 | NCBI WGS metagenome assembly OCHE01 (sample SAMN04571717, study PRJEB22368) | human gut metagenome | biome: human gut; material: stool | host: Homo sapiens | place: Luxembourg | collected 2012-08-17
GCCGCAAAGGCCCTCGGCATGAAGCGCACGCTCATCATGCGTCGCATCGTGCTGCCGCAGGCCATGCGCATCATCATCCCGCCGACCGGCAACGAGTTCATCGGCATGCTGAAGACCACGTCGCTTGTCAACGCCGTGCCGTTCACGCTGGAACTGCAGTTCGCCACCACGGCGATCGCGACCCGTCTGTACAAGCCGATTCCGCTGCTGATCGTGGCGTGCATCTGGTATCTGGTCATCACCTCCATCCTGATGGTCATCCAGTCGCGACTCGAAAAGCACTTCGGCAAGGGCTTCGACGCCCGTCCCGCCGGAGCCCGCGGCAAGCGCACGCCGCTGCCGGGCAAGACCTTCGGCGAACCCAAGGATGACGTCGACAAGCAGAACGAAGCCACGTTCGCGGGAATGACCGCGTGAGGGGAATGACCATGAGCGAAATCACAACCAACGAAATCGTTCCTGCAGTCAAGGCGACGCAGGTTCATAAGGCCTTCGGCAATCTGCATGTGCTCAAAGGCATCGACATGACCGTCATGCCCGGAACCGTCACCGTGATCCTCGGTCCGTCCGGCTCCGGCAAATCCACGTTCCTGCGTCTGATCAACCAGCTGGAAACGCTGACCGGCGGCGAAATCGACGTCGACGGCGAGATGATCGGCTACAAGTACGTCGACAAGGACGGCAAGCAGGTGCTGCAGACCCTGAACGACAAGGAAGTGGCCGAACAGCGTTCCAAACTGGGCATGGTGTTCCAGCGCTTCAACCTGTTCCCGCACATGACGGCTCTTGAAAACGTCATGGAGGCTCCGGTCCACGTCAAGCACATGGACAAGAAGGAAGCCCGCGAACTCGCCATCGAGGAGCTGAACCGCGTCGGCATGGGGGAGCGCCTCGATTATTATCCGGCGCAGCTTTCCGGCGGTCAGCAGCAGCGCGTGGCCATCGCACGCGCGCTTGCCATGAAGCCGGAGATCATGCTGTTTGACGAGCCGACATCCGCGCTTGATCCGGAACTGGTCGGCGAAGTGCTCAACGTCATGCTCGACCTCGCCAAGGAAGGCATGACCATGGTGGTCGTCACCCATGAGATCGGTTTCGCGCGCGAGGTCGCCGACCAGATCGTCTTCATGGACGGTGGTGTGGTCGTCGAACAAGGCGGTCCGGAAATCATCGACCATCCGAGCGAGCCGCGCTTCAAGGACTTCCTGCAGCACGTGCTGTGACACGTGTCAAGATGAACGAACAGGTGGTGTTGATGATGCGAATCGTTCGTGGGGTTGCAATCCGCAACCATGACAGTCGTGCGGCATTGGCGATGTGCCTTGCCATCGCCGTCGGTGTCTGCGGGCTGTCCACGGGAATCACCGGTGCCCGGTATGATGATGCGCTTGCGACGCCGGCTCCCGCAAGTATCAGCGTCTTGTTGGGGACATGCCCCAAGTGGCTTCCATGGTGCGTCGCCTGACAGGAGCATTTTGAACGACGCTCGGGCGCAGCGGCCTTGCTGTGCCCGAGCAGCCTACTGTGCCTAGGCTTTGGGGTTAGACGTTGGGGTGCAGGGGGATACGCGCGTAGAGCGTCCACGTCTCGTCCTCGCTGTTGAAGCGCAGTTCGCCGCCCAGCGACTCGATGACGCCACGGTGGAGGAGCAGTCCGCTCTGTGATCGCGGCAGGGCGTCACCGCTCGCGGCCGGGCCTTGCGAGGCTTCAGGCGATTGCCGGCCTGTGCCGTGTCTGTGCGTGTTCTTGTGCGTCAGCGCGTTCGTCTGCATGAGCGACATGTTGTCGTCATCGTAGCTGATGGTGAGCATGGGCGCGCTGTCAGGGGACGCGTGCCGCAGCAGATTCGTGAAGATCTCCCCGATGAGGGTCACCGCCTCGTCGCCTGACCGTGTGCAGGCGGGAGATGATATCTGCCCTGACGTATGCACATCGACATGCATATGGTGCGGGGCCAGCAGATGCTGCCCCTGCTCGATCGCGATGCCGATGCGCTGCGGTAGCGGAAGGTTGTGTAAAGCGCCATCCAGATGATCCTCAGGGCGTTCGTCCGAGGCGTTCATGGTCCTGATGACCGAGTGGATACTGGCAAGGGCGCTCTCGCTGAGCTGCCGGACGGTCCGCCAATCCTCGTCTGACGCATCCGCCGTCTTGCCGGCCGTGTCCAACGTGTCAATATGCTGTTGCGCGAGCAGGAATATACTCGACAGGCTTGCCGTGACCGCGTCATGGGTCATTTGCGCGAATCTGGTGACTTCCCGCTGATGTGCCTGCTGTGTTTGCAACAGCTCCAGCTCGGCGTCGCGGTGCCGTTGCCGATCGTCGATGGCGATGGTGCGGATGGACGCGCACATCGCATACGTGACGATGTACAAGGCGAGCAGCACGAAGAAGGAGAGCGCGTCCCCCTGCGAGAGCGCTTCGCGGGGGTCGAAAGCCAGCAGCAAGGTGACGATCGAAGTGACAAGACCCCAGATCGACCATTGGGTGGGTGTCGAATACGCGAGCGTGCCTATGGCCAGCGGTGTGAGCATGTGAATGATGGAGCCGGCATCCGATAGCGATATCCCGGGGGTGAACATCAGTAGCAGTACCACGGCGAATGAGATGACGGACATCGGTACCGGTGCGAAGGCGATGCCCAGCGGGCAGCAGCAGGCGATGATGCAGATGATCCACTGTGTGGGTGTCGTTGCGGGGAGGAACGTCAGTACTGCGGCCATGAGTATCGTGGCCACCAGGCATAGGGCGATATGCATCTTATGGTGATGCAGCCGCTGCGTGGCCCGGGGCGCGATCATGGTCTTGATGTTCGCCATTGGCGAGCCGCCTACAGTCCGATGGTTTTCGTCCATAACGCCACTGCCTCCCGTTTGCTGGCCACGCCCATCTTGCGCGACGCGCGTGTGATGTAGGTGTTGATGGTCGACGGGCTAACGTCGAGCACCTGCGCGATATCGGCGTTGCTATATCCGTGCGAACACATGGTGAGCACCTGCTTTTCCTGCTGACTCAGCGAGAGGATGTACGGCAGGCCTTCCTGCCGGATGCGCAGATGCGCCCGCCCCGGTACCTCGAAGGGCGGTCGGACGGCGAGAGCGCCGGTGTCCGCGACCTCCATGATGATGCTTTTGAGGGCCGACAGCTCGTTCTTGCCGATAACCGCCTGCATGCCGGCGTCGGCGGCATCATGGTAGAACTGGGTCGGCTCGTATGAAGTGATGCCGAGTATCGGCATCGTGCCGTTGGTGTAGCGGATGGCTCGGCTCATATCGACGCCCGACAGGCCGCGCATCGAGATGTCGGTGATGAACAGGTCCGGCAGATCGCGGATGCCGGATTCGCATTGTCGGTAGTGGTCGAAGGCGTCCGAGCCGTTATGTTCGGTCCAGGTGATGGCGACGCGCGGCCACGCGGACATGATCTCGCGCAGCATCTTCAGCGCCAGGATGTCGTTGTCGACGAGCACGACCTGCACGGTGCCCGTCGTCTGGTCGCTGCCGGTCGCGGATGGTGTCTGCTGTTGGCTCATGATGGTGCCTGGCTCTGTGCTTGTTCGAATACGGTATTCATACACCAGCATAGCTCTGTGTCGGCGCCGCCGGATTGGCGTCAAACGATGGGTTTCACGGAAACCGTTCCGCAGGATATTCCAAAAAAGCGCCAAAATGTGAGATGCGCAATCATGATTTGCTTGGGAGATGAGGTGCCGTATCGGCGGAACGTCAACGAAAAACGGGTAATCGTACCGCAAAGCCATGTTTGTCGTGAGTGCCAGTATCGCGACCGTGTAGGTATTTGCACGACAAGGATTTGCCTGCGGATTCCTCCCCACCGATAATGGCAACGTTTCGATTCTGCACGAAGGAGCACAGAATGCAGCTGCATCACTATAAAACCGGTACAAACCGGAACGTTGGCCGCAACACTGTGTCCGTCTCCGTGACTGTCCTGCTCGCGCTCGTCATGCTGGCGGCCGGCGTGTGCGGCGGGTTTCTGCTCACCCGTGAGCCCGAACCTGCCGCGTTCGAGTCGGCTACGCGCGCGGGCACGCTCGCCGTGCGATCGGAACCATATGATGACGAGCGTTCCGTCACCGTCACGGTGGAACGCAGCGAATCCGGTTCCGTAGCCGCTCCGGTTGGGGGAGTGGTTACGGAGTTGAGACAGTGCGCGTCCGGGAGCAGCATCGAATCAGGCTCCGCGTTCATTGCCGTTGACGGACAACTCCAACTCGCCCTGTATCTGAGAACACCACCGTATCGGACGATGACCAGTGGCATGAAGGGCGGTGATATCGCGGCGCTCAATGCGGAGCTCAGACGGCTCGGATATGCGGCTCCGGATTCGGACGTGATGACGTGGGATACGGTGAAAGCTTTCAATGCGCTTGCCACAACCGCCGGGACGCAGGGAACCACGCAAGAGCGCCAGTGGAGCATCGATACGTCGTTGTTCGCATGGTTGCCCCAACAGCAGGTGACTGTCAAGGAGTGCCAAGCCCGATATGGCGGGCAGGTCGAGCAGGGAGCCGATGTGCTGACGACTACCAGCCAACCGGTCCGTGCGACGTTCCGACGCAATGATTCCTCGATGGTGCAAGGTGATCGGGTCATGGAAGTCAACGGTGCGACGTTCACCATCACCGATCAGACAGCAGACAGCACTGACGCCTCCCTGCTCTCAGCCATCGGTGCGAGCAACGAATACCGTGCCGCCCAACAGCCGACAGCCTCCGGGCAGGCTTCCGATACCGGAGGGGCCCAAAGCGACACGGGACAAGACACCGCTCCGAACACCATCAACGTTACATACCGCTGGAAGCTCGCCAAAGCGCTGAACGTGGTCTCGGTGCCGCCGGCGGCGATGTACGATGTCTCTGCGGATTCGGCATGCGTGGTTTCGCGCGGCAAGCCGGTCGCCGTCCATGTGGTCGCCTCCCAGCTTGGCAAATCGATGGTCAGCGTGCAATCCGGCGCATCCCTGACTTCCGTCGATGTTCCCGCCAGCACAGGCAAGGCGTGCCGATGAGCGGGCAAGACCGGCTCGAGTCCATGCGACCCGCGGTTGCAGGATTGGCGGGAACCAGTACAGTTCAGGACAATTCCGGTGATGAGCAGTCTGCCCATGTCAAGCTCGACGATGTCGGGCACAGCTTCGACGGGGACGACTGGCTGTTCAGGCATATCACCATGACGCTGTATCCCCGGCGCGTTTATGCGCTGGTCGGTCCTTCCGGCTCGGGCAAATCCACGCTATTGTCCATTGTCGCAGGCTGGCAGCAGCCAGCGCAGGGCAAGGTCATACGCGTCTCATGCGGTCGGGTGTGCTGGGTATTGCAGAATCCTCATGGAGTAGCGCGTAGGAAAGTCATCGACCATGTGGCACTGCCCTATATTTCTCGCGGGGACCGCAGGAACGAAGCCGAAGAGCACGCTTTGTCACTGTTACGCGTGTTCGGGCTTGACCATCTTGCCGCCAAACAGTTCCGTGACCTGTCCGGTGGCGAAGCTCAGCGGCTGATGCTTGCGCGCGCGGTCGCTTCCCACGCGGGACTGCTTCTTGTGGATGAGCCGACAGCACAACTTGATTTGGCGACCGCGGCGAGCGTGAACCGAACCTTGCACGGGTTGTCGATATCAGGGGCGATTGTCGTGGTCGCCACGCATGATCCGCGCACCCGCGACGCGTGCACGGACATCATCGATTTGAGGGACTACCAGTGAGCCGGGAACAAGATACCGTTGCGCCTGCCATTGACCGGGATACGGCTGCAACAGGGCGTATGCGTCTGTGTGGTGTCGTGGACGAAGCATGGCGGGATATCGTGTCCGGAACCTCGCATGCGTTGATGCTCATGTTGATTCTCGCCGCGTTGGTCGGCGGGTTGTCTGCTGCCGACCTGTTCAGCATTCGGTCAATAGCGCAGCAGGTTGACCGGTATATCGCATCGGGCGCGTCGACGTACGTCATCGAGTTCAAAGGCAGGATTAGCGGTGAAGCATGCGAACGGTTGTCCAGTGTGGACGGGGTGCTCGCATCCGGCGCGTTACGGTCGAAGAACGACAAGGTCACATCCGCCGTCCTGCCATCTGCGGGCATCCCCTCGCTCGATGCCACCACGGGGGCGCTTGGCGTCTTCGTCTCCTCGACACGATCCAGTGGGGCGACGTTGACTGCACGGGACTACGACGGCATCTGGCTGTCTTCGCAAGCCGCGCGGTCTGTGCACGCTCGGGCGGGGAACCGGCTCGCATTGCGTGCTGGCGGCAAGGTGCGCGTCGCCGGGGTGTTCCAATACCCGGATGACGGCAGATCAACCAGCTTCGACTATGTGGCGCTTAGCCAAGTTCCCGCAGCTGCGGACGATTTCGACCAATGCCTGGTCAAGGCCTGGCCGGTGCCTGAGGCCATGCAGTCATTGCTCCAATCCACGGTATCCTCGTGGCCATCGGACGCCTCGCAGCAGCCAACAATCAGCCAGCTCAACAGCACACAAGGCACGCAGCTCGATGCCGTCAAGACATTCCGGGAGAGGCAAAGCGCGCTCGCTCCTGTTGTGATGTTCGTCGCCGCGTTGTTCGCAGGATATGCCGCGGTGCGTGCCCGGCGGCTCGAACTGGCGTCAGCCATGCATTGTGGGGAGCCGAAAATCGCGCTCTGGCTGCAAATGCTGCTTGAAACATTGATGTGGTGCTGTTCAGCGATAATCGTGACGGCACCGTTGATCGTGTGGGCGCTGACACATATGGAAACAGGCGTCATCATCTCGCCGACGACGCTTGTCGACATTCTCGCCAGGATTCCGGCGGCGGCACTCGTCGGTGTACTGGCCGGAGCCTCGATGGCGATACTGATCACCCGTGAACGTGACTTGTTCCGGTATTTCAAGAACCGATAACCAACAAGCTGGGCCTTGTAGCAATTTTAACGACAAGGATTTGCATTGTCTGCTGAAGCACGAAACAATGCAAGCATGGCGTCAACGGGGCGTCACCTAGATACAAGAAGGAGTATCCACAATGAAGAAAAAGGCTAAAACGGCATTGGCGGCGGTTACCGCGTCGTTGTTGCTCGCTACCGGGCTTGCAGGTACTGCGAACGCAAAAGATGTATGGAATCGCGGGGTAGTGTACTGGACATATTCCATGGCTACAGCACAGGGGGTGTATTCGCAGCATGTGCTGACGTACTCATTAAACGATGGAACGCTGAAGAAAGCTTACGGCAAGTGGGCTCCAACATATCAAAAGTCATACGCAAACGCGCACGGACAACCGCTGAAGTTCTACACGGCGAATTGGCGTGTGTACAAGTGATTGGCAACAGATGCTGACTGATATTGTCGTCCGTGTTCGCTGCATAGTGTCGATTTTCGGCATCATTGTTGCATGTCTGGCATGCGTCGCGTGCAGTGCGGAACGTCAGGACGCGATTCCTAGCCCGTCGCAAACCACCGCGAAAGCCGAAGACGGGACCGTGTTCACAGGCGCCTACGCCCGCAGGTTCGCGGACACGTACGACAATCTTCAGACTGGTTTCGCCCGGAACCTCATCAAAGACGGCGAAATCAGCGAGAAGGACATCGCAGCGTTGGAAAGTAAAGTCATGGATTGTATCTGCGCACAGGCTCAAAGCGAAGATGATTTCCCTACCTTCGATCTGACCGACGGTGCGCTGACACCGGTCCCGTACACGGGGGCGAACGCGCAGAAGGACAACAGGGTCGCAAAGGAATGCATGGAACGCTACGACGGGTACAAGCTCAGTGACCTGTCGCAGTATGTGTACCGGCATGAGCACCCAGATGACACCCATCTGTCGAACTGACACCCCGGCGTCGGTAGTGGGTGTGTGTCGTAACTAGCGTGGCACGCACCTGCTGCCGCGGGCCGGCTGAATGGAAGAGACAAGGATTCGCAAGGAGAAGAGCACATGGGAACTTCGAATATCGCGCGGCATCGTCACACCGGTGTGACGACCTTCGTGTGCGTGGCGGCATGCTGCCTGATGTTGCTGTCCGGTTGTGGGGGAGCGACGCATATCGATTCATCTGCCGGTACCGCTACCGGCGCATCAAGCAGCGCCACGGCCCAGGATGGCACGGTGTTTACCGGGCCATACGCGCAGCAAATCAAACGCACCTACGATAACGCACACCAATCCTTGACTAAGAAGATACTCAAGGACAGCAAGATCACCGACCAGGAGTTCCTTGAACTCAGCCAGCATTTCAGCGATTGTGCGCAACAGCAAAATGTCGAAGTCACCGTCGATTCACAAGGCGGCATGTCAACCTCGTATCCGTCGGGAATGAGCGAGGCCGACGGTGATGCCATTGTCAAGCAATGCGATGCGGACAATGATTTCACGGATATGAATATGCTGCGCGGCGACATGAGTAGCAACCCCAACAACGAGGATCCCGTGGTGCCGTTGCTCAAGTGCCTGAAGCAATACGGACTCGCCGAGCAATCCATGACCGTGGAGGATTACAAGGCGATTGTCAGCGACGAGAGCAAGGACAGGGACGTGTTTGGCAAGTATTTCGATGAATCAGTACCCGGGTACGATGCTGCAAAGGCGAAACAGTACATTGCGTGCCAAACAGAAGCCTGAAGTCTTGCACCACCGTTCTCCCGCTGGCGGGTTGTGTGAAAGTGGTTTTTGCCATGAGCAGGTGACATATACGTCCGATACACTGGTGAGCTATGTGTGGAATCGTAGGATATGCAGGAAATGTTCGGACCGCGTGCGGCAAGCCTTTGGAGGTGTGTCTCCAAGGACTTCAGCGATTGGAATACCGCGGATATGATTCGGCCGGCGTGGCGCTGACGGCGCCTGGCATGGAGCGTGTGGCCGTCCGTAAGAAGGCCGGACGTCTGGCCAACCTGGTGCAGGACATCGAACGTGATCCGATGCCGGACGCCACCGTGGGCATCGGCCATACGCGTTGGGCTACGAACGGCGTGCCGAACGACACTAACGCGCATCCGCACACGTCGCGTGACGGCAAGGTCGCCATCATCCACAACGGCATCATCGAAAACGCTTCCCAGCTTCGTCTCGACCTGCAGACGGAGGGCTATCGTTTCGTCTCCGAAACCGATACCGAGGTCGCGGCGAAGCTGCTGGGCAAAATCAGCGACAAGATCATCGAGGAAACCGGTAAGCCTGACCTGTTCAAGGCCATCCGCCGTCTGGCCCGCATGCTGGAAGGCGCGTTCACCATTCTCGCCACGGACGTGCGCCAGCCGGACATCGTGGTCGGCGCCCGTCACGATTCGCCGCTGGTGGTCGGTCTTGGCGAAGGCGAGAACTTCCTCGGCTCCGATGTGGCCGCGTTCGTGGCCTACACCAAGCGCGCCATGGAAATCGACCAGGACCAGGCCGTGATGGTGTCCGCAGACAAGGTCGTCGTCTCCGACTTCATGGGCAACATCGTGGAACATCCGAAGACCTACACCGTGGATTGGGATGCGTCCGCCGCCGAAAAGGGCGGTTGGGACTCCTTCATGGACAAGGAGATCCATGAGGATCCGGCCGCCGTGCAGCGCACTCTGCTGGGGCGTCTCGACGAGAACGGCAATATCAACCTCGATGAGGTGCGCATCGACGAGCATGATTTCAAAGCCATCGACAAGATCATCGTCATCGCCTGCGGCACGGCCGCGTACGCGGGCATGGTGGCCAAATACGCCATCGAGCATTGGGTGCGCATCCCCGTGGAGGTGGAGCTCGCGCACGAATTCCGCTACCGTGACCCGATCCTCACCCCCCGAACGTTGGTGGTGGCCATCTCCCAGTCCGGCGAGACCATGGACACGCTGATGGCGTTGCGCCACGCGCGTGAACAGGGCTCCAAGGTATTGGCCATCTGCAACACGCAGGGCGCGTCCATCCCACGCGAATCTGACGCGGTGCTCTACACCCACGCCGGTCCGGAAGTGGCGGTCGCCTCCACCAAGGCGTTCGTGGCGCAGATCACCGCCGCATACGTGCTCGGCCTGTATTTGGCCCAAGTCAAGGGTGCCATGTATCGAGACGAAATCGCCCAGACTTTGGACTCTCTGAAGGACATGCCCCGCAAGATCCAGTGGGTCCTCGACACCCAGACCAAGACCGTGCAGGAGGCCGCCAAGCAGATGGTGGACGCGAAGTCCTTCCTGTTCCTCGGACGTCATGTGGGGTATCCGGTCGCCATGGAAGGCGCGCTGAAGCTCAAGGAGATCGCCTACACCTTCACCGAGGGCTTCGCCGCGGGAGAGCTCAAGCATGGTCCGATCGCGCTGGTCGACGAGGGCGAGCCGGTCGTGTTCATCGTGCCGCCCGCGCGCGGACGCAACGTGCTGCACGCCAAAGTCATCTCCGGTATCGAGGAGGTCAAGGCCCGCGGCGCCTACATCATCGCCGTGGCCGAGGAGAACGATCCGGATGTGGAGCGTTACGCCGACGTGGTGTTCTGGCGTCCCGCATGCCCGACGCTGATGAGCCCGCTGGTGGACGTGGTGCCGCTGCAGCTGTTCGCCATGGACATGGCCAAGCTCAAGAACTACGACGTCGACAAGCCGCGCAATCTCGCCAAGTCCGTCACCGTTGAGTGACGAACGCAGGCACCGTTACGTGCTCGAGGAACCTCATATTCCCTTCGAATATGAGGTTCTGTACGAGGACGAGAACATCATCGTCATCGACAAGCCGCATTTCCTCGCCACCACGCCACGCGGCATGTGGTATCGCGAAACCGCGCTGGTCCGGTTGCGCGAGCGGTACGACGAGCCGAACATCACGCCGGCGCACCGTTTGGACCGACTGACCGCAGGCGTCGTCGTGTTCGTACGTAATCCGTCTGCGCGAGGCGCGTACCAGATGCTGTTCCAAAATCGCAAAACCGTCAAAACCTACGAATGCCTGGCACCGCTCGCCCCGACGCAGCGGCCGCGATATGGAACGGCGGTGCGCATCGACCGGCACCTGCCGTTTCCGCTGGTACGCAGGTCGCATATCAACAAGGATCGCGGACGATTGCAGGCGTACGAAAGCGCCGACGTGCCCAACGCGGAAACGCTGATCGAACGGGGAAGCGGCATCCGCTTCGTTGCCGGCAGACCGTACGTGAATTACACATTGCATCCGAGAACCGGCAAGACGCATCAGCTCCGCGTCCATATGAATTCGCTCGGACTGGCGATATTGGGCGACGATTTCTACCCGGACATCGTGCAGCGCGCGTACGACGACTTCTCGCAACCCTTGGAATTGGTGGCGCGCGAACTGCGATTCGATGACCCGCTCAACGGCGAGCCACGTCGATTCGTATCGCACGTGCCGTTGGGCGCGGGCTTATAGAAACCCACGATTTTGGACATTCCCCTATCTCGCCCGACACGCCCGATTATCATGGCGTTCTGTTGACTTGCCGGAGTGTTTCCGGCATCACGAGAGTAAGAGAGAACCATGGGTAAAATCTCGAAAGCCGTCCGCGGCGTCGCCGACATCTACAACGGCGCATCGCTGATCGTCCGTATCATCGTCGGCCTGATCATCGGCACCGTGCTGGCATTGACCATGCCCCACGTGACCTGGATCGGCGAATTCGGCACCCTGTTCGTGGCCGCGTTGAAGGCCGTGGCACCGATTCTGGTGTTCGTACTGGTGGCCAGCGCCCTTGCGCAGGGCACGTCGAAACTCGACCGCCGTTTCGGCACCGTGCTGTTCCTGTACCTGTTCACCACGTTCCTGGCAGCGGTCGTGGCCGTGCTGACATCCCGTCTATTCCCGCAGACCCTGTCCTTGGGCAAGGCCGCCAAAGCCGACGTGGTGCCGCAAGGCCTTTCCGAAGTCATCCAGACGCTGCTGACCAACATCGTGGCCAATCCGATCCAGGCCATCATCGACGGCAACTACATCTGCATCCTGATGTGGGCCTGCCTGTTTGGTTTGGCCATGAAGAGCATCGCCACGGACGGCACCAAAAAGTTCTTGTCAGATACTTCGGACGCCGTTTCGCAAATCGTGCGCTGGGTCATCAACCTGGCACCGTTCGGCATCATGGGCCTGGTTTTCACCAATGTGGCCAGCAACGGCCTGTCCATCTTTACGCAGTATGGCCGCCTATTACTGTTGCTGGTGGGTACCATGCTGCTGATGGCTCTGGTCATCAACCCGCTGAT
>OCHE01002017.1_pt1 | contig 12091 bp, 8 predicted proteins | sample 1538681 | NCBI WGS metagenome assembly OCHE01 (sample SAMN04571717, study PRJEB22368) | human gut metagenome | biome: human gut; material: stool | host: Homo sapiens | place: Luxembourg | collected 2012-08-17
CGAGCGAGCTGGCGGTGCGCGATTCTCGCGAGGAACAGGTCAAGGCGGCACACGAGCTCGAGCTTGCGCAGGCCAAGCGCGCGAGCGATGACCTGATTCGCTACAAGGACGAAGAGATTGAGCGCCTTAAGGACATGAAGGTCCGCCTGTCCACCAAGATGGTGGGCGAGTCGCTCGAGCAGCACTGCGAGACCGAGTTTAACCGTCTGCGCATGACGGCGTTTCCTAACGCGTACTTCGAGAAGGATAACGATGCGTCCGAGGGCACCAAGGGCGACTTTATCTTCCGCGAGTGCGACGCAAGCGGTAACGAGGTCATTTCGATTATGTTCGAGATGAAAAACGAGAACGACGAGACCGCGACCAAACATAAAAACGAGGACTTCTTTAAGAAACTCGATCACGATCGTCGCCAGAAAGGCTGTGAGTACGCGGTGCTCTGCACGTTGCTCGAACCCGAGAGCGAGCTTTACAACGCCGGCATCGTGGACGTGAGCTATCGCTACGAGAAGATGTACGTGATTCGCCCACAGTTCTTTATTCCCATGATCACGCTTCTTCGCAACGCCGCCATGGGTTCGCTGCGCTATAAGCAGGAGCTGGCGGAGTACAAGCAGCAGAACATCGACGTCACGAACTTCGAGGCCAAGATGGAGAAGTTCAAGGACGGCTTCTCGCGCAACTACAACTTGGCGAGCAAGCAGTTCGAGTCGGCGATCAAGGAGATTGATGCTGCCATTAAGCAGCTCGAGAAGACCAAGGATGATCTGCGTCGCAGTACCGAGAATCTGCGTCTGGCCCACAACAAGGCCGACGATCTTACCATTCGCAAGCTCACGTGGGGCAACAAGACCATGAAAGCAGCGTTTGACGAGGCGCGCGGGGCTGCGACAGGGGCAAACGATGAGCCCGCCGAGGCGGATTCGTATGAGGTCGAGGATGCCGAGTAGGGGATAGCGTATAGTGCAAAAACGGGGCCGCTGGCGATATTGCCAACGGCCCCGCTTCGTTCCAGTATGTACGGCTAGTCCTCGAGCAGGTCCTCGATAAAGCCGACGCGGTAGTTTTTGAAGATGACCTCGCCGCCGTCTTGCGTGGCGTCCAGATCGACATCGCCCATGATGCCAAAATCGTGGTCGCCATCTTCGTCGGCAAAGATCTGGTGCACGTGCCACACGTGATCGGTCTTCTCGTCGGACTCGTCGATGGAAAACATCGCGGCGCTGCGGGCGTCTCCGTCGGTGAGGATTTCCTCGTGCTGCTCATGGTAGGCATCGAGCGCCTTTTGCCAGCGGACCTCGCTCATGCCCCAGTCCTCGTCGAGCTCGCCCAGATCGCGAACGTGCTCGCGGGCGGCAAGGGTCACGCGGCGGAAGAGCGCGTTGCGCACCAACAGCGTGCAGCCGCGGCGGTCCGCCACGACCTCGTCGATGCCCTGCGGCGGCGCGGCGTCGAGGGCTGCCGGGTTGCCGGCGTTCTCCCACTCGTCCACCAGGCTCGAGTCCACCGAGCGCACCACAAAGCCCAGCCACGAAATGATGTCACGCAGACGCTCGTCGCGCTTCTCGATGGGCACGGTGCGGTCGAGCGAACGGTAGGCCTCTGCCAGGTAACGTAGCAAAATGCCCTCGGAGCGGGCGATGCCGAGCTTTTGGATATAGCCCTTAAAGTCGCTCGCGCTCTCCAGCATGTCGCGCAGGACGCTCTTGGGCGAGAGCTGGTAGTCGTTGGCCCAAGGTACTTCTTGGCAGTACTTGTCGAAGGCGGCATCGAGCAAGTCCTCGAGCGGCTTTTCGTAGGTGACATCCTGGATGCGCTCCAGGCGTTCCTCATATTCGACGCCGTCAGCCTTCATTTCGGCCATCGCGCGGTCGCGCGCGGCGCGCTCCTGCGCGCGCAATACCTGCTTGGGGTCCTCGAGCGTTGCCTCGACCATCGAGATCAGATCCATGGTATAGGTCTCACTCTCGGGGTCGAGCAGCTCCAGCGCGGCAAGCAAAAACGGCGAGAGCGGCTGGTCGAGCGCAAAGTCCTCGGGCAGATCGACCGTCAGTGCATAGTCGATGTCTGGCGCGGCGTCAGTCGGGGCGTCGGGCGCGGGCGGCACTTCGGTGCGAACGACGACGCCGGAATCGATGAGCGTGGCGAAGATTTCGTCGGCGCGAACCTCGAGCTTGGCCTTTTCCTCGGGGGTCTGCAAGCTCGTCTCGATGAGGTCGTGTACGCGGGCTCGGGCATCGCCGCCCTGCTCGACCACGCTAATCACCATGGAGTGCGTGATGCGAAGGCGCGGCTTGAGCGTCTCGGGCTGCGTTTCGATCAGGCGCTCAAAGGTCTGCTTGTTCCAGGTGACAAAGCCCTCGGGGGCCTTTTTCTTTTTAATCTTACGGAGCTTTTTGGGGTCGTCGCCCGCTTTGGCCATAAGCTTGGCATTCTCGATTTCGTGCTCCGGGGCCTCGGCGATGACCATACCCTCGGTGTCAAAGCCCGAGCGACCGGCGCGACCGGCAATCTGATGGAACTCGCGGGCGCGCAGGCGACGCATCTTGTAGCCATCGAACTTGGTGAGCGCGGTGAGCACCACGGTGTGGATGGGTACGTTGATGCCGACGCCGAGCGTATCGGTGCCGCAGATGACGGGCAGCAGGCCCTGCTGCGCCAGGCGCTCGACCAGCAGGCGATAGCGCGGCAACATGCCAGCATGGTGCACGCCGACGCCGCATCCAAGCAGGCGTTTGAGAATCTTGCCAAAGGCCGTCGAGAAGCTCGTGCCTTTGGCAGCTTCCTTAATGGCCTCGCGCTGCTCCTTGCTAGCGATGCCAAAATTGGCGAGCGACTGTGCCGTCGTAAGGGCGGCATCCTGGCTAAAGTGCACGATATAGAGCGGGGCCTCGCCGCGGCGCATGGCGAGCTCGACCGTGCCTTCGAGGGAGGTCGTCACATAGTCGTAGCTCAGCGGAACAGGACGTGGGGCGTCGACAACCAAGTCGCAAACAGCGCCGGTGTGCTCCTCGAGTGAGGCGGCGATGGCAGTGACATCGCCGAGCGTGGCGCTCATGAGCATAAACTGCGTGTGGGGCAGGGTGAGCAGCGGCACCTGCCAGGCCCAGCCGCGGTCGGGGTCGGCAAAGTAATGGAACTCGTCCATGGCCACGCAGCCCACATCGGCGTCCTCGCCCTCGCGCAGTGCATCGTTGGCAAGGATTTCGGCCGTGCAGCAGATGACGGGCGCCTTGGTATTGATATGCGTATCGCCGGTGATCATGCCGACGTTATCGCGGCCGAGCACCTGTACCAGATCGAAGAACTTTTCGCTGACCAAAGCCTTGATAGGGGCCGTGTAATAACAGCGCTTGCCCTGCGCCATGCCCATAAAGAGCATGCCCAGCGCGACGAGCGATTTACCAGATCCGGTCGGTGTGCCCAAAATGACGTGATCACCGGCAGCCAGGTCCATGAGGGCCTCTTCTTGGTGATCCCACAGTTCAATGCCGCGATCGCTCGTCCATTCAAAGAAGCGCTCGAAGGCTTGATCGGGCGTGAGCCATGGTTCGGGCTCGCTGCCGTCCTCGGGCTCCCACCAGGTGGGGGAGAGCGCGCCGAGCGAGCCAAACTCGGCTTCGGTTCCCGTGCCGCCCGAGAATGAGCTGGCGGCCCCGGCGCCGGAGACGGTGCTGGCGGTGGTGTCTGTCGTGGTCTGTGCCATGTGGTTGCTTTCTCTCGCGTTTGTCCGCCAACTATTATGGCGTAGCGGCGGCGCGGGGTGCCAGCGCGCGAGAAAATGCAGGAAATGGGCGTTCTGCCCAGCCGTTTAGTGTAGTCGCTAGCTAAGTGAGTAGACTTTTTGCGATATTGCGAGCACATGGCTTTTGCACAAGGGATCTACCTGCGGTTTTATGTTTCGCTATGCGGGCTGTGCTTGGCTATTGCAAAAAAGTCTACTCACTTAGGCTTGAGGGCCGTTCGCTAGCGCCTATTTGCGCTTGTTTGCCGACGCCGCGACCATCAGAAGCCCCTAGGACTCTTGCGGCAGGCGCTTCTTGCCTTTGCGGGCGCGGTTTCTAAAGTTCTCGACGGCATCTTCCATGCCGAGAGGCACGTAGGTGAGCTCATCGAGGTTTTCGGGCAGGTAGCAGGCAAGGCTTTGCTCCTGCGCGCGGCCCGCCGCGAGCTGTTCATCGCTGGGCTGCGCGCCGGGTGTGGCGCAAATACCATATACAGCGGCACCCATCTCGCGCGTGCGGCATTCATATTCGGTCTCGGGGTGCTCGGGATGGTCGCGGCGGACGTCACTTACCCAAAGCGTATCGTAGCCGGCTGCGGCAAACTGTCCCAGGGCGTAATCGCGCAATGGCTTGCTGTCGGTGCGCAGCGTGACGGTAGCGCTGGCTGCAAAGAGCGGGCGATAGAGCATCAGATGGTCGACATGGACGAGGCGCTTTTTGGCGTACTTGGCCTTGGGCTGCGGCGTGGGAAAGTTGATGGTGATGGCATCGAGCTCGCCTGTGTCAAACAGCTGCGGCAGCGATGCGGCGCCTCGGGGCAGGACGAGTGCGTTGGTCAGTTCCTGTTCGCAGATTTTCTGTGCGGCATAGGCGATGCAGATGGGCTCCTGGTCCATACCGATAAAGAGGGTGTTTGGCTCGTGGGCCGCGCGTTCTACAAGGTACGTTCCCTTGCCACAGCCAAGATCCAGGTGAAGGTGTTCGAAGGGCTTGCTGCCTGCGGGAGCACAGGCCTTGCGCCAATCTCCGGCATAGGCCTCGGGGTGCGTCTCGATCGCGGCGGCGTAGCGCTCCAATCGCTCCTCGAGCACAAAGTTCTTAGGCGTGCGAACGTGGACGGCTCCCATGAGGCTCCTTGGTCATAAATATGGAACGCATAGCTGCGCGTTCCGTCAATGGGTTGAAAAGGGTGGGCATAGTTTGCTCGAAAGACGCGGCACGGCTCCGAGTCGTCGATGCCTACAGGCGCTTGAGGATCACATAACGGTTGAGCTCGCCGCTGCGACCGTCGGCATGGAAACGCTCAAGCTCACGCACGGGGACCTCGCCGCTCTTGTAGAACGTACGGACGCCGCGCACCAGGTCGGTGATCTGCTGATCGTCAAAGTGATGGCAATAGCGGTAGGCGTGGCGGTCGTTTTGCCAGCCAATGAGGTGGTCGCCGGCTTCAAACTGCGCGGAATCGTAACCCTCAAACGGCTCGAACGGCCTTGCGCGCCATGCGCTCGTCGTTCATAAACTCCCAAAAGCTGATGGCGATGATGCCGCCCGGGCGCGTTTGCCGCACCAGGGCGTCGAGCACGCGTACGCGGTACTCGCACGACGGCACGTGGTGCATAAAGCCAAAGCAGACCGAGATATCGGCGAGCGGGGCGTCGAAAAGCACGTCGGGTGTTTCGGCGGGGTTGAGCTTCATGAGAGCGTCGAGCACGTCGAGTTCCTGGAAGTGCAGGTTGGGAATGCGCAGCGCGTGGCCATGTGCATCGATGGCCAGGTCTTGACACGAGTCGACGCCATAGAACTCAAACGGGCAGCTGGCATCTGCCGAGGGGTTTGCGCCGTCGACGCCCTTGGCGGCAAGTGCGCCGCCGGCGGCAAAGTTCTCGAATCGCATATTGCCGCAGGCGAGATCGAAGACGCGGACGGGATGCTCGATCGTGGCGACGTCGAGCTGTTCGAGCGCGATGTCCATGGTGCGCACCCAGCCGGGCCACGGGGCCTGGCGCGTATCGGAAAAGGAGGCGGAGTGCTCGCGATAGAACGTGTTGTTGAGCTGGATGAGCGATGAGGCGAAATCGCGGTTCACGGCGCGGAACTCCCTCCGTTGGCGGTGCGGAATAAACAGTATGACCATACTACCGTTAACGCCGCAACGGGGACAACCGAGCTGCGGCTCATTGCTTTGTTTGGACACATTTCCGCAGCTCATATGTGCCCGCAACCGCCAGTTGTCAAAAATCTCACTAGAATAGGTGGCATGCTTTTGGCGGTGGCGGATAGATTTTTAACTGTGCAAGGCGCCTTAAGAACAAAAACGGTCCGGCGGCACGGCTGGCATCACATAGGAGGAACCATGAATGTAGAAACTGCGCAGCGGCTCGCCGACCTTCGCCGCAGCAAGGGCTTTAGCCAAGAAGGGCTGGCGCGAAAGCTGGGGCTGTCGCGCCAGGCGGTTAGTAAATGGGAGCGTGCGGAGAGCTCGCCCGATACCGAGAACCTGATCTCGCTCGCCAAGCTCTATGGTGTGAGTCTGGACGAGCTGCTCAATCCGAGCGATGAGATTGAGGACGATATCGAGTTTGAGAACGAGGACCGCGCTCGTCAGCGCGAGGCCGAGGCGGCAGAGCGCGCCCGCACCCATGAGGCGGCGGCGCGCGCCACCGAGGCGGCAACGCAGGCAAGTGACGCGGCAGCCAAGGCGGCGCAGGCGGCAAGCTGGAGTGCGCAGGCTGCCAATGCGGCGACGGCTCAGGTGACGGGTACCGGTGCGGCTGGTCCGACTCCGGTGAAGGGTCCGTTCCAGTCATTCCCGTATTGGGCCGTGTGCTGGCTGCTGTTCTTTTTACTGATGTTCCTGTTTGGTGCCGGCCCCTTTGCTGCGCTGATCTTCTTCACGATTCCCATCTATCACTGGGTGGCGCGTGCACTCGATGGCGATTGGGCGCGCGGGGATATTCAGGTTGGTCCGGCACCGGTGGCGGTCAGGGCCCAGGGGAAGGATACTTCTGCGGAACCTGATGCTGACGTGGCTACCGCGGCCACCGCTGAGCCATGTGCCAAAGAAGGTGACGAATGATGAAGCTTTCGCATGAATCCAAGCTGCGCCTGGGCGTCGGCATCGGAGCGTTTGTACTGATTATCGGGCTTGTTTTTGGCGTTTCGCGGACTTTGATTCATTTTGATGGCCCGTGGGATCTCGACGATGTTATACCCGGCTTGTCCGGTATGGACGATGTGGTTGATGACGACGATTTTATGAACGATGGCGGTAACTATTCCGCTCGGCCTCAGCAGCTTTCGTGTACGACCTTTGATGCCGATGAGTTTCGCTACCTCGATTTCGATATCGATGCGGCTACGGTGGACGTCAAGGTTATTGATGGTAACAAGGCTCGCGTTATCGAGCGGGGACGCGTTGCCAATGGTATGGATGCCTCCAAGGCCGCGACGCAGAACATCGCATCCGTCGAGGACTCGACGCTCAAGGTTTCCCAGTTTGGAAGTGATGACGGTAAGGCAATCGATCGCTCAGTTACGGTCGAGCTGCCGCGCCGTGTTGCCGAACATCTGAAGGGAGTCAACGCGCACGTGGGCTCGGGTGATCTGCAGATTGCCGGTGTCACCTGTGATGGTTTCGACCTTTTCCTGGGTGCGGGAGATGTAGAGTTTGCGGGCAGCGTGACTGATGCGCTCAGTGCTGAGGTCGGTTCGGGCGATGTCACGTTCGAGCTCTACCAGGCCCCCGCGAAGTCGATGGACGTGAGTGTGGGCTCGGGCGATGTGGAGATGATGGTTCCGAACTCGACGGGCTTTAAGGCGAGCCTTACCTTGGGCAGCGGCGACTTCGAGAGCGATTTCCTTCCGCTTGGCTACGACGGCGAGACCATTTTGAATCTTGAATTCGATAACGGCGATAAGTCTGCTACGTATCGTTTTGAGGTCGGTTCGGGCGACATGTCATTTGATTCAGAGTGACGGGCGGTTATCGAAGACTTATATACCATAGCTGCGCTGTTTGATGGAGGCGTCGGAGCCGTGACGGGCCCCGACGCCTTTGCCTTTACAATGGGGTCATGGAACAGATTATCTTGAACATACTCGAGGCTCTGCGTCGCGGCGAGACCGTGGACGACAAAGCGCTCGTCAAACTGATACATGCCGAGGCGCGCCGTGAGGGTGCCGACAAACGCGATTTGGCCAAGCGCCGTCTGCTGCCGTTCTACCAGCGGGTAAAACGTGAGGAGCCGGCTCGTTGGGCTGGGTGGAATGTCGATGCCGAGCTGGAACGTCGACTGCTGCAGGTGCTGCGTATGAAGCCTCGTCGCACGGCTTCGGGCGTGGCGACCATTACCGTTATCACCAAGCCCTGGCCATGCTCGGGCGATTGCCTGTTTTGTCCCAACGATCTGCGCATGCCCAAAAGCTACCTGCACGCCGAGCCGGCGTGCGCCCGTGCGGAGCAAAATTGCTTTGACCCGTATCTGCAGGTGAGCGCTCGTCTGACCGCGCTTTCGCAGATGGGGCACGCAACCGATAAGATTGAGCTCATCGTGCTCGGTGGCACCTGGAGCGACTATCCGCAAGGGTATCAGACGTGGTTTATGTCGGAGCTTTTCCGTGCGCTCAATGACGATGCCGTCGCCGGCGTGGCGGCCAACCCCATGCTGGCGCGTCCGGGCATCAGCCGTGCCGAGGCGGGGCGCCTGCTCGATGACGCTCCCGCCGATGCGCTGCCGCCGGTGGTAACAGAGCGCCGCGAGCGCTATCGGGTTGCCGGCATTGCGACAGACGAGGCTGAGCTTGCTGCTGGCGTTGCCGACGAGCAGGAGCGTGTGGATGCTGCCGTGGGCGGCTACAACCGCGCGGTGCGTCGTCTGTACGGCCCTGGTACGCCGTGGGGCGAGGTTGCCAAGTGGCAGGCGGCAACGATGGAGGAACTTGAGCGTCAGCAGCGCATCAACGAGACGGCGAAGCATCGCGTGGTGGGGCTCGTTATCGAGACGCGCCCCGATGCCGTAACGCCGCAGGCGCTTACGCTCATCCGCCGCCTGGGCTGCACCAAGATCCAGATGGGTATTCAGAGTCTCGACCAACATTTGCTCGATATCAACGAGCGTCGTATTTCGGTGGCGCAGATCGAGCGGGCGTTTTCGCTTGCGCGCCTGTTTGGCTTTAAGATCCACGCGCATTTTATGCTTAACTTGCTGGGCGCCACGCCCGAGGGGGACAAGCGCGACTACGAACGCTTTATGACCGAAGGGGCCTTTATGCCCGACGAGGTCAAGGTTTACCCGTGTGCGCTCATCGAGGGCTCGCGTCTGGTGGGCTGCTACGAGCGCGGCGAGTGGCGTCCCTATACCGAGGAAGAGCTGCTCGATGTGCTGGCCGACGACATCGTGGTGACGCCGGCGTTCTGCCGCATCAGTCGCATGATCCGCGACTTTAGTTCCGACGACATCATGGTGGGCAACAAGAAACCCAACCTGCGTCAGCTCGTCGAAAACCGCTTGGCCGCTCGGGGTGACGGTGCGACGGTGCGCGAGATTCGCTATCGCGAGATCAGCACGGCGGGTGCCGACTTGGATGAGCTATCTCTTGATGAGGAGGTGGCGTACGAGACGCCGGTGACGCACGAGTGCTTTTTGCAGTGGGTGACGCCGCAGGGCAAGATCGCGGGCTTTTTGCGGTTGTCGCTGCCCGACCATTCGTTTGTTGCCGCGCATGCGGACGAGTTGCTGACGATGCCGGACGAGGCGATGATTCGCGAGGTACACGTGTATGGCATGGCGGCGCGCGTGGGGTATCAAGGCCAGGCGGCCCAGCACCATGGGTTGGGGCGTCTGCTCGTAGAGCGTGCGTGCGAGATTGCCCGGGATGCGGGTTATACGCGTGTCAACGTGATTAGCGCGATTGGTACGCGCGAGTACTATCGCCATTTGGGTTTTTACGATCATGGACTCTATCTGCAAAAGGAGCTCTAGATGAACAAGCCGAGTGTTTCTGCTGGCGTCGTTGCCGGCGTTGCCCTGGGAGCCGCGGCGCTTGGTGCGGCCGCCGTCGCTGTTCGTGCTGCCTGTCTGCAGGTTGCGCGAACCCGCAATGGGTTGGCGCGTGTGAAACGCGTGCACGATGGGGACGGCGATGAGATTCGCGTGTTGGTGCAAGGCGGCGTCTACCAAAGCGCAGGCTACGTTGGTGAGCGTTGGGCGGAGCCCGTCTTTGCGTACTATCGTGCGTTTGACGACGTGTTTGAGTCCGAGGATGCGATGCACGATGCTTATGGTCACGGCATCAACCGCATGCTTGTGCTGGGTGGCGGCGGGTTTGCCTATCCCAAGTTCACGCTGATGTCGCACGAGGGCTTGCGCATGGACGTCATCGAGTATGACGGAGAGATTACGCGCCTGGCGCGCCGCTGGTTCTACCTAGACGAGCTGGAGCGCGCGGCGGGCGATCGCCTGCGGGTGATAACCGCTGAGGCTCGCTCGTATTTGGGTGTGACGAGCGTGGGCCATCGTCGCTACGACGTGGTCGTGAGCGATTGCTTTGGCGGTGCCGAGCCCGTACGCGAGCTGGCGACGGTTGAGGCATTGCGTTTGGTGCGGGGCAGCCTAAATGTCGGTGGCGTCTACGTTGCCAATATCGTGAGTGCAAACGAGGGGAGCGATGTGACGTTCCTGCGCGACTGTGCCGCCACGGCGCTTGAGGTGTTCGACCATGCTTGGGTGGTCCCATGTGGCGATGCAGAGTTCGGCGGCGAGGAAAACTACCTGCTCATCGCCAGCGACGGCAACTACGCCTTTGCCGAAGCCGTGCCCTTCGACACCGACTTCCTCGGCACCGTCCTTCACGACAAATAAGTTTCCCCGTCCCAAAAAGACTGGTCTTAGGCGTGGTCGCGCCAGCCGAGAACGCGCTGCTTCATGCCTTCGATGTCGAGCACGCCTTCGGCAAAGCCCTTGCGCACGAGCTCCTCGGGAACGTACTCGTCGTAGCGATCAAAATAAGGCACCTCGCCGGGATAGACGAGCTCGATGGGATCGAAGTCCTTCACGGCCTCGGCGGCGAGCACCTCAAAGAACGTCTCCTCGTCGGCCTTCATCTTAAACTGCATAAAGTACGGGCGTGATGGGTCGAGTCCGCGAAGGCCCAGCTCCGCGGCGCACTTAATCTTGAGCATGCGCTCGAGTGCCAAAAAGGCGTAGCTGCCCAGCCAGGGGAAGAGCACCCAGGTGTCGCCACCCAGGTTGATGAGTGGCTTAGTTCCCGCACCCAAAATCTCGGCCGTATGGCGAGCCTGTGCAAGACGTGCCCGTGCGTTGCCCATGAGATACGGATATGCCGCATGCTCGTTGAGCGCTTTGCGCATGCGCTCGAGTACATGCGTATTGATGTCTCCGGGGCAGTCGCCAAAGTAGGCCGGCACCCGGCCCTTGACCTGCGTGGCAAAGACAGTGTGGCGCTTCCAGTCCACTTCCTCGACAATCCAGCAGTGTCCGGCGATGGCGATGCGCTCACCGGGCGGGGGCGGATTAACAATCGTGCCCAGCTCGGCCGACTCGCTGCGAACGGTGAACTCTTCGTTTTCCTGGAACACGGCGTAGAACTTAAAGTTGTTGATGATGCGCTCGCCCGCGAGACCCACGATGAGCCCGCCACCTTCGGTGACCTGGATATGGTCGATCTTAATGAGGTGACGCAGCAGCACACGGTAATCGTCTGCCGAGACACGGTGGAAATAGCTGAGCGTGAGCACGCGCTGGGCAAGTTCGGCCGGCGTGAGCTCGCCGGTGCTGGCGAGGGTCGACATAGTCTGGTGATAGAGCAGACTGTAGGGGAGTCGATCGAGCTCGGGCGGCTCGACCCACTTTTCCTCGCGATAGAGTTGTACGAGCGCGATACCCTGCAGGAGCTTCCAGGGAATGGTTTCGGGCATCATCGTGCGCGGCTCGGGTTCTTCCTCGCGCATGACAAACCACATCTCGGGAGGAAGGTCGCGACGGCCTGTGCGCCCCATGCGCTGCAAAAAGGAGCTGACGGTAAACGGCGCGTCAATCTGGAAGGCGCGCTCCAGGCGGCCGATATCGATACCGAGCTCCAGCGTAGAGGTGGTGACGGTTGTCTGCGCCTGCTCCTCGTCGCGCATGAGCTCCTCTGCCGTCTCGCGCAGCGATGCCGAAAGATTGCCGTGATGGATGAGAAAGCGGTCGGGCTCGTGTCGACTTTCGCAGTAGCTGCGCAGCATGGAGCACACGGCCTCTGCCTCCTCGCGCGAGTTGGCAAAGACCAGGCACTTGCGGCCGCGCGTATGCTCAAAGATATAGCCCATACCGGGGTCGGCGTTGTCGGGCGCCGTGTCGGTGGGG
>OCHE01002037.1_pt1 | contig 11934 bp, 14 predicted proteins | sample 1538681 | NCBI WGS metagenome assembly OCHE01 (sample SAMN04571717, study PRJEB22368) | human gut metagenome | biome: human gut; material: stool | host: Homo sapiens | place: Luxembourg | collected 2012-08-17
GACTTAGGTTGACTAATCATTGTATGTATTTACAGTGGTATCTCGAGCTCCTAAGACTCTATTGTAGGTTCGATTCCTATAGGAGACGCTCATTTTTAGCGGTAATGAAGATTGTTTCATTACCGCTTTTTTTGTGCAGAATTGCAATTTCAGTGACAAATTTGTCACCGATTCACATTTTTTGGTCTGTCACCCAGAGGGACTAACTACAATGTAACACTAATAATATAAGGTGTTAAAATTGCGTTGTCTCAAATAGAAATTATGATAGAAGACATAAGATTAGGAGGAGCTATGAGCAAAACAATTGTTGAGTTTAAGGATGTTGTAAAGACATATGGAAGCGGTGATGCTCTTTTATATGCAGTCAACCATATTGACTTTAAAATAGAAGAAGGCGAATTTGTAGTCATACTGGGACAGTCTGGTGCCGGTAAATCGACAGTACTTAATATTTTAGGCGGTATGGGATTCCTTGGTTGTTGAAATAGATGGATTGCTCTATAATGGCACTATAAATTGTATGTTTGACACCGACAGTTTTCCGGGAATTGTCTGAGTGTACTGTAAATAGGATATCTGAGGAAGGTATATATTATGAAGTATGAAAATATTGTGGAAGGCAAATTTATCAACAGACCTAACAGATTTATCGCCTATGTGGAGGTCGCAGACAGGATGGAAACGGTACACGTAAAAAATACAGGGCGGTGTCGGGAGCTTTTGCTGCCGGGAAATACCGTTGGTATTCAAAGGTCGGACAATGAGGCCCGTAAAACAAAGTATGATCTGATATCGGTATATAAAAAAGGGTCCGGTTGGGTAAATATTGATAGTCAGGCACCGAATAAGGTGGTAGGGGAATGGCTTGAGAAACAGGAGTATGATTATGTAAAGCCGGAGTATGTGTATGGAAATTCCAGAATAGATTTTTACATGGAAAAGGGTGCAAAGAAATATCTCATGGAGGTAAAAGGCTGTACACTTGAGATAGACGGCGCAGGGTATTTTCCGGATGCACCGACGGAGAGAGGGACAAAGCATCTTCGTGAACTTATAAAGGCGGTTTCGGAAGGATATAATTGTTATATCGCATTTGTCATTCCCATGGAGGGTGTGAAGATGGTGTATCCCAATGCCGCGATGGACAAGGAGTTTGCGGAAGCATTTTATGAAGCACAGGCAGCGGGAGTGAAAGTATTGAATCTTGCCTGCAGAGTCGAAAAGGATGAACTGGAAGTATTATAAACGTTGGAATGATATAGAGGAAATCCTTGCTGCTTTTCGCCGTTGGAAAAGAGAAGATACAGAAAAAATTTTCATAGTATCACCATTTTCAAAAAAACCAATGTACATAAATTTTCACAAAAAAAGAACTTTATCCTATATTCCTTGTGGATATGGGGAGTCTATCTCCATCATACCTATTGAAATCTCCATCATTCGATGGCAAAATGATGGAGATATTTTTAAGTTGATGGAATGGGATAACTGAGCACCTTAAATGAAAGGAAGGAAAAAATTATGGAATATTCGGCAATTCTTCATGATATGGATAAGAGATTCTGCTATGCAATCGATAAGGATTTATTCGTGATACGTGTGCAGGTAAAAAAAGATGATATAAAAGAGATCATTCTCCATTATGAGGACAAGTACATACCATTGGAATGGAAGGATACGCGAAAGACGATTCCGATGAAGAAGGTTGCCACATCACAGTTTCATGATTATTATGAGGCACAGCTTCAGATGCATTTGATATGCCTCCGCTATTATTTTGAATTTACGGATATGCAGGGAGAAAAGGTATATTACGGCAACTATGAGTTTAGCAGGGAATGCATTACAAACAGGGACAGAATGTTCGACTGTCCGCAAAACCTTCGTGAGGAAGAAATGTTTGAGGTGCCGGAGTGGGCAGCAAACAAGGTTGTGTATCAGATTTTTCCATCTCGCTTTGCAGCATCACAGCCAATAGACAAGGAACTGTGGTATAAAGCACCCATTACATCTAAGGATAATCTGCATGGTGATCTCAGAGGAATTATTGATCATTTGGATCATATTCAGAAGTTGGGAATAGATGTTGTGTATTTAACACCTATTTTTAAATCGGATTCCTGCCATAAATATGATACCACTGATTATTACCAGATTGATCCTTCCTTCGGAACAACAGAGGATCTTAAGGAGCTGGTGCAAAAAGCGCATGAGTGTGGAATGAAAGTAGTGATGGATGCGGTATTCAACCATACAGGAAGAGATTTTTTTGCATTTAAGGATATTATAGAAAAAGAAGATAAATCCAGATATTTGGACTGGTATTTTATCGAGAGATTTCCGCTGAAGGCTGAAAAAGGAGAAGCTCCTAACTTCAAATGTTTTGGTTATTATGATGGAATGCCAAAGTTAAATCTGAAAAATCCGGAGGTTGAAAAATTCGTTACAGATGTTGCATGTTATTGGATTAAGGAATGCGATATCGATGGATGGAGAATGGATGTAGGTGACGAAATCAGTCATTTCTTCTGGAAGCGATTTAGAAAGGCTGTTAAGGCAGTAAAAAAGGATCTGCTGATCATTGGAGAAATCTGGCATTATGCAGGAGATTTTCTTGAGGGAGATGAATGGGATACGGTCATGAATTATCCATTTTACCTGAATCTCATAGATCTGCTTGCAGATGAAAAAATCAATGTCAGCCAGTTTATACAGAATCTTGGATATTTGAAGGGGCGCTTAAACAAAAAATGCTATCCTCTAATGTGGAATCTGATCGACAGCCATGATACAGCAAGATTTCTACATCTATGTAATGATAATAAGAAAAAGCAGCATTTGGCAGCAGCTTTTCAATTGTTATTACCGGGAATGCCTATGATTTATTACGGAGATGAATTTGCGATGCCCGGAGCAAATGATCCGGATTGCAGACGTGGCATGTACTGGGATGAAGAATACCAGGATAAAGAGATGTTTGAATGGTATAAGCAGCTGTTAAAGGTGCGAAAAAACCATGCATGTATCGTAGAGGGTGAACCAATTGAAATAGCTGCAAGGGACGAGGAAGAGACGATCGTCCTGACCAGAAAAAATGGAGAAGAGACACTCGCTTTGATCTTCAACTGCAGCAGCAGCGCAAGAGTGTTTAATGAGTATGCGCAAAAATATGATTTACTTAGAGAGAATCCATTTGATGGAAAAATAGCGGGGCTCGATGCCGCTGTAATAGTACTCTAAGAATATAATTATTGACAAGAGAGAAGTGTTGCCCTATAATCGTTCTAAAAAGAACGATAAAGGAGGATGAGATGTATTTCTGGGATAAGCATAAAACAATTACCACCTATTATGAATTGCTTTCCGGTGAGGTATGTGACCGTTACGGATTAACACAGATGGAATATGATATACTCATGTTCCTGCATAATAATCCGCAGCATAATACCGCAGCTGAAATAGTAAAGATCCGAAAATCAACAAAATCTCATGTATCAACTTCATTGAAGGATTTGGAAAACAAAGGACTTATTAGAAAAATACAAAGTGAAGATAATAAAAAGCATATTGAGATCGTCTTGTTAGATAAGGCAAAGTTGATCGTAGAAGCAGGAATAAACGCACAAAAACAGTTTGCTCAGAATGTTTTAAGCGGATTGACAGAAGACGAAAAGCATATATGTATCAATATCTTTGACAAAATCTGTTGTAATGCAGAAGAGTCCATTCGGGCATTTCAATTGATGGAAAAGGAGCAGGAGTAACCATGAAAGAGAACAATTATAAACCACAGATTCCGGATGTAATGGAAGCAATTTTTGATGCAGCATATCTGATTTTTGATCTGATCGCAGCAATGTTATTTTTCATTTTTTCACAGGGAAAGACCTTATTTATCCTGTATGGAATATTAACGCTGACGCTTTGTGGAGGGGATGCTTTTCATCTGGTACCTAGAATCATCCGGGCAGTACGCGGAACCAATGATAAAATAAAGAGACAGCTGGGAATCGGATTGCAGGTATCGTCTATTACAATGACGGTATTTTATATTATTTTGATGTATATCTGGAAATATACATTCCCGGAATTAAAGATACCGGTGATCCTGGAGGCTGTTATATGGATATCTGCGGTAGTCAGAATTGTAATCTGTATGTTCCCGCAGAATAACTGGTGTACAGAAGAAGGAAATATCAAATTATCTATTATCAGAAATGCAGTTTTTGCAATTACCGGTATAGGGGTGATCATTCTGTATATCATTTCAGGAAATACCTATGGATACCATATGACCAGGATGGTTGCGGCTATTATTATATCTTTTGGCTGTTATCTTCCGGTCACATTATTCAGTAAGAGCAAACCTAAGGTTGGATTATTAATGATTCCAAAGACCTGTGCATATATGTGGGTCATAGCCATGGGACTTCAGCTGTTATTTTAAACATCAATGACAAAATTTAAAGCAGCAATGCAAATGAAAAGCATTGCTGCTTTTCATTATGGGCTTTAGCCTGTTGAGTGCATCGAAGTTTCTCCAAACGGAGAAATGGAGATGTGCGAAACAATAAACCACCTGCTATGCGGGTGGTGGGCAGGTGCTTATAGCACAATCACCTTTCCAAGGTATAATAGAGGTGTCCAAGCCACTACTACAGAAAGGAAAGGTGATTAAAATGGCCAATAAGACCAACGATTTAGCACACACAAAGTGGATGTGTAAGTACCATATCGTCTTCACTCCAAAGTATAGACGAAAAATAATTTATAATTAATACAAAGAGAGCATTAGAGCTATTTTGAAACAAATGTGTGCATACAAAGGAGTAGAGATTATAGAAGGGCATCTTATGCCCGACCATATTCATATGTTAGTAAGCATACCACCGAAATACAGTGTGTCACAGTTTATGGGATACTTAAAGGGAAAAAGTGCACTTATGATTTATGATAAGCACGCAAACCTAAAGTATAAATTTGGAAACAGACATTTCTGGTCAGAAGGATACTATGTAAGTACAGTAGGACTTAATGAGGCAACTATAAAAAAGTATATACAAGACCAGGAGAAGTACGATATCATGCAGGATAAACTCAGTGTGAAGGAGTACGAGGACCCCTTCAAGGGGTAGCCGGTAATACAGACGCCCTTTGAAGGGTGGCGACGAGTCAAGGGCGTAGTGGCTTGAACAAAGTGAAAGCCAGCGTCTTTAGGCGCTGGCCGGTAACAGAGGCTTATAGCCTCAGAGCAAACCACCCGTTAGACGGGTGGTGGTGATTGCTGTAATAATAACCTGTAATAAACACCAAAAAACGATAATTATATACAAATTGCATAAAAATAAACAATGAAGATTGGAATTACCAACAATTGACCGCGTGGTAACATCACACTTTATAATAAAGACATAAAAGTGAAAGCATACTTTTCAGTTTTATAAGAAAACCGCAGTGTAACCTGTCGGAAATGGCGCCGCAAAATATAAAAATAAAATATAATACGAGGAGGTATAAGATGAAACTGAGAATTTTATTCCGTGTGATTCAGGAAGTCCCGGTAGAGAACAGGGAATTACAGAAAAAATATGAACATCAAAGTGATTTGTGTGCATTGAGACTTGGGATGCCTTTACCTGAAAGAATGAGACCATTTACCGGCCTACAGACAAACCTCATTCGGGTACATGAGAGAGAGTTTGAGTCAATTGCCAATTTTTGCAAGTTAATGCAAAAGTGGTATGACGACCCGGAATGTCAGGAATTAGATGCTAATTGGGAAAAGTGTTATAACTGGGAAAAACGTGAAATTTTATACGCAGATGATGCAAGAGATCCCATTACTCCATGGCTTCAGATGGCAGCAGAACAGGGAAAAACAATCAAATATGTGGTGAATCCTGATTACAAGATGCCGAAGGACCAACCTAATTACAGAGGGTAAGGAGGTATAAAATGAGAATTGTATACAGACAGTTACAGGAAATACCTTTTGAAAAGTGGATGCAGGAAATCGAATTAGAGCGCCACACCGATGAAAATGAGGGCTCATTAGGACATCCTCTTCCGAAAAGATACAGAATGTTTTCCGGTGGGGAGCATTCACAGATCAGAGTTCATATTCGTGCCTATGATAATTTTGAACATTACGGAGAGTTGTTTGAGGCATTTATGGAAGATGAGACCGGACAGAAAGATGAAGTTGTTCGACACAATTTCTACAATTGGGAAAGAGAGGAACTTTATTTCATCGATGATCCGATTGATGTAGAACCATTAAAAGCAGAACTTGCTGAAATCGAAAGAAGGAAGAAAGGGTGAAACCTATGGCAGAAGATGTAATCCTTAAGTTAGATGGAATGTATAAAAGTTTTGGAGCGACCAAGGCTGTACAGAATGTTTCCATGGAACTTCATAAAGGACAGGTTCTTGCATTGATCGGTGAAAATGGTTCGGGCAAGTCGACACTTATGAGTCTTGTTTCAGGGTCACAGAAAGCAGATACAGGAATCATGACTTATTTGGGGGAGGAATACATACCAAGGTCATTGATTGATGCCAGCAACAGACATATCTGTATCCTGATTCAGGAGACGGGAACGATATCCGGTCTTTCCGTAGCAGAGAATATTTTCCTTGGGAAAGAGAGCCGTTTCGGAACTGGCCCCATTATCCGGGCAAGGAAGATGACTAAGGCGGCACAGGAATTATTAGATCAGATGGGAGCAGGAGACAGAATCAAAGCAACTACGTTGGTGGACGATCTTTCGTTTGAGGACCGCAAACTGGTAGAGGTGTGCAGAGCATTGTCCAATAATCCTGAAGTACTGATCGTTGATGAGACGACAACAGCGCTTTCTCACACGGGAAGAGACAAGATTTATGAAATCATAAAGAAATTAAAGGATGACGGCAAAGGCGTAATATTTATCTCCCATGACCTGGAAGAAGTCCAGAAAACATGTGATTCCGCTCTTGTCATGAGAGATGGATTGTACATTGATACCTTATATGGTGAGGATGTAACACCGGATAAGATGCGTCAGAAGATGATAGGGCGTGATCTTACAGGAAGTTATTATCGGGACGAGAAGGTATTTGCAACAGACGAAGTCGTTCTTGAAGTGAAAAATATTAACTGGGCAAACAGACTTCATAATATTTCTTTTGAGCTTCATAAAGGTGAGATTCTCGGTCTTGGCGGACTGACGGAATGTGGAATGCATGAGCTGTGCAAGGTAGTCTTTGGTGATATCAGACCTGACAGCGGTGAAGTTATTCTTACACAGGATAACTGCAAGATCACAAGTACCATGCAGGCGATCCAGCACCATATGGCGTATCTTCCCAAAGACCGTGATACGGAATCATTATTCTTATACACAAGTATTCAGGATAATATTACGGTAACTTCTTTTGATGATATTAAAAAAGGAATTTTTATCTGGCCCAAGGATGAAAAAGCACTTGCTGACAAGGCAGCAGCTGAACTAGCTGTAAAAATGCAATCAGTAAGTCAGGAGGCACGAGAACTTTCCGGCGGTAATAAACAGAAGGTTGTAGTAGCAAAATGGCTGGCAAATGATTCGCAGATTCTGATCATGGATTGCCCTACCCGCGGAATTGATATCGGTGTAAAGGCAACCATCTACCAGTTAATGGAGACTCTGATTTCCGAAGGAAAATCTATTATCATGGTATCTGAGGAAATTCCCGAATTACTGGGAATGTCGGACAGGATCCTGATTATGAAGGATGGTGTTCTGAATGGCCAGTTTGCTCGTGAGGATAATCTTACAGAAAGTATGCTGATTGAAAAGGTTATTTGATTTGGATGAGATTTTGATGGAGGATAAAAAGATATGGCAAATGAGAGTAAGACTGTATCGGAAAAAAAGGAACAAAAATCAGGTGCAGCCATCAAAAAGCTGATTCCGTTCTTAGGACTGATTGGCCTATTCATCATATTTGCTGCTACGACTAACGGAAAATTTTTAACGGCAACCAATTTAACCAATATCATATCGCAGGCTTGTGTAACGATGATCGCGTCCATCGGATGTTGTTTCGTTATGGCACATGACAACCTGGACTTTTCCCTTGGTGGTGCCTGCGCATTATGTGCGGTAGCGGCAGTTGTAGTAGGTAATTTGGTTAGTGCTTGGCTGGTATTTCCAATTTGTATCCTGGTGGGTGCATTATGTGGATTTTTTACAGGCATTTTACATGTAAAGGCTAAGATTCCTGCATTTATGGCAGGTATGTGTATTATGTTTATCGGTCGTGGTGTGGCACAGGGTACCTATCAGATCCTTCCGATGCGTATTCCGGCATCTCTGAAAACTTTTCAGGAGTTGTGGTTTTACTTAATTGTGTTGGTAGTTGTATTTGTTGTTTGTTACATCATTTTTGAATACACAAAGATCGGTAAATACAATAAACTTATTGGCTCCAATCCCAAATGTGCGCAGCTTAGTGGAATTAAGGTCAATAAGTACAAAGTAATTGCATTTGTCATCAGCGGAATCTGCGTCGGTATAGCGGCTTTTGTGACAGTGATCAGAGGCGGCGGAGCAGGAGCACAAACAGGTAATTCTTTAGAGACAAATGTATTACTTGCATTAACACTGGGAGGAATTCCCCTTGCGGGTGGATCGGGAACAAAGATGAGAAGTGCATTGATTGGTGGGCTTACGTTATTTATTTTAAACAATGGACTTACGTTATGGGGAATTGACCCCACTCTGATCTATGTTGTAAAGGGAATTGTATTCCTGGCGGTGGTATTTGTATCTATTGGTCACGATAAATCGAAGGTAATGGCTTAAAGGAGGAAAAGCAATGAAAAAACGTACAAAATTTTTAGCAGTAGTGGTTGCAACAGTTATGGCAGCATCAACGATCTTAACCGGATGTGGAGAAAAAGAAAATACCAGCGATGAAAAACACACGATTGGTGTTATTCTTTACGGAAAAGATGATGCATTCGGTGCGGCAGAATATGCGTACATTAATTCTGCGGCGGAAGCACTGGATGTTGATATCAAGTGGGCATTAAATGATTATACTGCAGAGGCGCAGCTTGCTTCTGCAGAGAACCTTGCGGCAGCAGGATGCGAAGGACTTTTATTCCTTCCTATTTCCGATAATAGTGTAGAATTGATCTCTGATTATTGTGAAAGCAATAAGATCTGGTTCCAAATGATGAACCGTGATATTTCAGATGATACCATCAAAGAAAACACTCAGGCTAATCCTTACTATGTGGGAACCTCCTTTGAGGCAAACGAAGATGCCTGCGATTACATGACTCAGATCCTCACAGAGGATGGACGTACCCAGGTAGGTCTTGGTAAGGTTGCCGCAGGTTCTTCTCTATCCAACCGTAATGACTATTTTACAGAGGCAGCAAAAAAATACGGTGCAACGATTTTGGCTGATTACACAGCACCTTCCGACGGTTCAACACAGGCCTATGTAACCTATATGCAGAACTTTACCACTTCTTATCCTGAGATGAACGGTCTGTTAATGAGCTCTGCTTCCGGCGGCGGTGGTGAGACCGTGCTGAACACACTGAAAAGTCTGGTGGATCCGGGAACCATTAAGATCTGTTCCTTTGATACATTTGAAGGAATGCAAGAAGGATTCAATGACGGATGGCTTTCCTGTCTTGCAGGCGGTATTGAAATTCAGTCTCTGTTTGACTTTGTAATGTTATACAATGCGGTTGACGGACACCCTCTTGCTGATGGATATACGGTTCTTTATCAGAACTTCATCTTTATTACAAGCTCCGAAGATTGTGAGAACTATTCCAAATATATCTCTAACCCGGAGTACATGATCTACGATGCAGAGACGATTCAGTCCATGACAGTTCGTTATAACCCGGATTGTACATTAAAGACTCTTACTGACATCATGGATGCTTATACCCTTGAAAGTGTTGTGGCAGCTGCAACAGAGTAAGAACCATCCGGCAATAGATGAATGCTGAGAGAGAGGTTGTAGATATGAAAGTCATTAAAAATTTGATCAGTAAATATGCGCTGATGTTAGCCGTACCGATCTTGTTGTTTGTAGTTCTGAGCATTATTTTTCACGGAGTCATTGGTACCAATAATATTCCGTCACTAATGCAGCAGGCAGTTGCTCCGGCAATCCTGGGATGGGGAGTGTTGTTCAACATCAAAGTCGGAAACTGGGATTTCTCTGTAGGTTCTGTGGTTTTGCTCAGTGCTATCATAGGCGGTAACATTGCAGTAAGACTGAACTGGGGATTTGCAGGACTCTTGATTTTCTGTCTGTTAGTGGCAGTACTGGCGGGAGTTGTTGTAGGTCTCGTATATTACTTTTTGAAAATTCCGACGATCATTACATCCATTGGTATGCTTCTTATTTATGAGAGTATCAGCAGTTATGCATTTGAAGGTCAGGGAATCTACCTTACGGGATGGAATCTTCTGGGAAACACAGAGATCGTAATCATTGCAATAGTAGCGGCAGCTACGGCGTATTTGATCTTCTACAGATCTTCTATTGGCTACAATGTACGTGCCGTTGGCAACAACATGAACATAGCTGCACAGAACGGATTAAATGTATATCGTGTTAAGGCTGTTGCTATTGCAATTGCAGGACTTTTTGCAGGTTTATATGCTTTCATTTCTCTGGGAACATCCGGCGTGCAAAAAACCGTAAGCTCCATGGGAACCATGGGAACCTGTTTCGACGCGATGATGTGTGTGTTTGTAGGTATGTCAATCACAAGAAGAGGAAATCTTGTAGCGGGTATCTTCTGTGGAAGCCTGGTTATGCAGCTGGTGAAATTAGCACTTATGGCAATTGGAATTCCCAGTGAATACAATTCCATATTTATTGCTATTTTCGTACTGATCTTCATGACAATGGATGCGTATACCAACAATCGTGCCCCTCGCAGAAAGAAGGAAACAGCAGAAGCCGCAAAGGCGTAAATGCCAAGTAAGCCGGTTGGGCAATACGACCCAGCCGGTATTGCGACCAAGGGAGGTAAGAATGTGATCCGTGAAGGAATGACAGCTGTTGTAACAGGCGGTGCCCAGGGAATTGGAAGAAGTATATGCCTTGCACTGGCAAAACGCGGTGTCTGTGTCTATAGTCTGGATGTCAATGATAACGGAAACAGAGAGACAGAAAACCAGATGAATTCGGTCGGTTCAGAGTGTTATGCCGTTCATTGTGATGTATCTGATACAGAAGAGATCTGTAAAACTTTTGAAGAGATTCTTCAGAAGGAAGGCGGGATTGATATTCTGGTGAATAATGCAGCTGTATTTTCGACCATGTCATTTGTAAAGGACAGCTATGAAAGTGCATTAAGGGACTGGGCATTTAATGTAGACACAAATGCCCGCAGTACATTTCTGTGTTCGAAAATGGCTGCCCCGGCTATGGCCCGGAGAGGATCGGGAGAAATTGTTAATATCGTAACAAATCATGTAAAAAGATATTTATTTCCACCGAGCAATTCGGAACACAGCTATGATGCATCCAAATATGCGCAGCTTGCACTGAATGAATCTCTGGCAGAGGAACTGCACCCTTATGGAATACGTGTAAATGCTCTATGCCCGGCATCGACGAGAACGCCTATGTTACAGGAATTTTTTGACAATATAGGAATGGAACTGACCAAAGAAACCATCGGACAGGTTTCGGGGACGGCTTCTCTTTTGGAAAGTGAGGAAGTTGCAGAGGCTTGTTGTGCTATTATGAACTGGGATGACTCGCAGCCTGTAGGACAGGCATATCTGCTGATGTACAGTGAGGATTGCGAAGAATTAAAGAAAGGGCATGTTGCCAGACTGGCAAAGTAAAAAAACAAGGAAAATAAGAGTGAAAAATAAAGTAGATTTTAGGGCGCACTTGTATAAGGGTTCATAAAAC
>OCHE01002050.1_pt1 | contig 11829 bp, 10 predicted proteins | sample 1538681 | NCBI WGS metagenome assembly OCHE01 (sample SAMN04571717, study PRJEB22368) | human gut metagenome | biome: human gut; material: stool | host: Homo sapiens | place: Luxembourg | collected 2012-08-17
TGATATAGAGGGTGCTAAGATGGTTACAGTTAATGAGGCACACCAGAATACAGCAGGACCATATACAGTTGAGGCTTCAATTCCTATGAATTTCTTTACGGAGGGTAATTTCAAGATAACATTTGCTGGTGTTACGGTAGATTTAGCAGATATAGAAGTGCTTGACGGCAGTGCGATTAAAGAGGATACAACAGAGGCTGTCTATGAGGGCATAACAATAGATGGCAGTTTTAAAGACTGGGATGCAGTTGCCAGGTATAATGCAGCGTGTCCTAATGAAGCACACAAGGACTGCCTTTCAAAAGCAGCTATGGTGTTTGATGGAGATTATGTATACATATACTTAAAGGACGGAGCAACAGGAAGTGCTTATGGTGCTGGAACTCATTCCAATGGCAGGTATTCAATAAAGACAGACTTGGGCAGAGAACTTGTATTTCAGCTTACACAGGATGGACAGGTTAATGGTATAGATGGTGTTTTGTGTCAGCATGTTGGAAGGCAGTGGGAAATAGCGGTTCCTAAGGATAAGCTTCCGATTTATAATAAGACAATATCATTTGGCTTATACCTTTCAGAGCCATTTGTTAAAGATGTAGCTAATCTTAAGGATGATGGCAGTAATGACAGTAGTGATGGTAATTATGATATAGCATATGATGGCTTATATGGCGACTGGAACAAATATCCACATACAACAATTCAGTATGCAACGCCAGGAACTCACGAACACGTTGCAGATGCCAGTGCTGCAATATATTGTGATGGAACACAGCTTTTTGGACACGTTGAAACTCCAATGCAGGCACATTTAACTGAAGCAGGTGGAGAGTTAACACAGGCAATTACAATAAAGTTTAATGATAATTGGAGTCAGGTATTTTATCCAAGAATGGAGACAGTAGACAGTGATGGTAACATTAACTGGAATTCTCAAAAAGGTGGACTTTCCGAAGGTACATATGAATTCTACATTTTTTCAACAGATGCATGGCATACTTCAGCTAATATTAATAGCACTAATGAAGCAGATACATGTTATGGAAAAATGATGGTGACTATTGGAAGTGATAAGGACGAATGTGAGTTTATAATAGACCTTAAGAAGGTGGCTGATAAGCTTGGATGTGATGTGAGTGATTTCAAGCAGATTGATGCACAGTTTGGAAGATTAGGGCAGCAGTGGGTTACAACAGCAGGTGCTTCAACAGGTGCCTGGCTTGGACTTTGCATATGCGTTCTTATAACAGTAGGTGTTCTCGTTTATCAGAAAAAGAAAGGCAGTAATCAGGTAACAGAATAATGAGTGTTAATCCAATCGTGACAGTGGCAGTTATAGCAGTGTGGCTGTATATACTTTCAGTATTAACAAGAGCAAAGCTTTATGCGTGGAAGTTTATGTGGGGAAGCTTTGGGTTGTTTCTTATAATGATGATAACTATACGTCCTATGCTTACTATGCCGCTGGCACGTTGTGTATCAGCACTGGCTGGTGTAGTTGGAAGTGTGACAGGAGCATTTACATCATATTTCAAGTATGGAATTATATTTATTCATACAGGAGTTACACAGGCGACACTGCTGATAGATTTTGAGTGTTCAGGAATTATTGAGATTATGGCATTTATATCATTGCTGGCATTCTTTAATGTATACAATTTCAGCGAAAAGGTTATGGTGGGAATAGGTGGTTTTTGCTATATAATGCTCTGTAATGCTTTGAGAATTGTGATGATATGTATGTCAGTATATTTTTGGGGAATGGGAGCATACTATGTGGTTCATACATTTATTGGAAGAATATTCTTTTACGTTCTAAGTGTATATCTGTATTTCTATGTATTTACCAAACCTCAGGTTATAAAGATGAAAGTAGGCAGCTTCTCATATGGTAATAATAAAACAAATTCTTAACTCATTTCTTTTCTGGGGCGGCTGGATAATCATTCCATTTATTATGGAGATTGTCCCGGCACTTGGAAGTGTATTTCTTCTTATCAGGAGAAATCTAAGACATAAGAAGAAAAGAAAAGAGATGAAGATATATCCAGAGATATCTCTTATTATTCCTGTATATAATTCAGCGGATACTCTGTATGGATGTATCAAGTCGGTTAATGACAGTACTTACCCTAATGATAAAATCAGAATATTCCTTGTTAATAATAAAGGTCAGGACAACAGCTTCGCCGTATATGCGGACTGTCAGAAGAAGTTTCCTGACCTTCTTATGCAGTGGCTTAATGCAGAGCAGGGCAAGTCAAGAGCACTTAACCTGGCCTTGTATAACAGTGACGGCAAGTATATTATTAATCTTGATAGTGATGGAATATTAGAGAAAAATGCACTTGTCAATCTTATTACAAGATTTGAACAGGATACAGATCTTAACTGTATGACAGGAGCTATTCTTACAATTCCTGAACAGATACAGGCATATAAAGGATTTTTTCCAAGACTGCTCCGTAATCTGGAATTTATGGAATATGCACAGGCTTTCAGGCAGAAGCTATGCTTCCGAGATGAATGCAGTGTATACATTATCAGGAGCATTTTCCGCATTCAGAAAGTCAGTTGTGTTAAAGTCGTGGATGTATAACACAGATACAATATGTGAGGATACACATATCACATTCCAGATGAAATACAGGCAGAATGAACGAGTCGAAGTGTGCGAAGATGCGATATTCTTTGTTGACCCAATAGAGGATATGAACAAATTGTACACACAAAGACAGAGATGGCAGAGAGGAAGCCTTGAAGTAGCCAAGATGTTTATGGACAAGTCCTTTAAGGTAAAGAATATATTCAGCAATGTAAGTGTAAAGACTCTTCTTTATGACCACACATTTGCGTTTCCAAGAATGATATGGTATCTGGCACTTATATGCCTTATGGCTATTGGCTATTCGGGTAAGATGATACTTGTATCTACAGGAATAATATTCGGCTTGTATACACTTGCAGGATATCTGTACTTTATAGTTGTCGCGTATTTCCTTAACATCAATAAGGATGTAAAGAAATATTATGTACGGCACTGGTGGTGCATATTGTTCCTGCCGTTCTTTAATTTTCTCGTATTCTTTATAAGAGTAGCAGGTATTATTAACAGCATACAGACAGATAGTGCATGGAAGACGATGAACTTCACAGATGAGTGCAAGGCATTTGCTAAGGTTGTGAAACAGGATATGCAAAAGCCGGCGGCATTTATTGGAAAGTTAAGAAAAGCAGTCAATTACGAGCCTATGGAGGATATGGAGCTTATAGAGGTAGAAGAAGCTGATACACCGGAGGCTGTTGATATTACAGAAGACAAATGTAACATTATGGAAGATAAAACTATGGCAGAAGACAGTAAAGAAGCCGCAGAGAAAATAGAACAGATTGAACTGATAGATGAAGATGAGTCTTTATAAAATGTGTTAGATGGGAGTAAGCTATGAAACTGAAAGACAGATTGGGTAAACACCCGGTGCTTATTATTACAACAATATGTGTAATATGTGTAGCTGTTATAGCAGGATTTACAGCACATATAGAACTTCAAAGGTATGAGGACGGAATTCTTGATGTGTGTGCGACACAGCAGGATGCGTATGTACAGCTTGTTCTTGACCAGATTAATCTTAAGGATAATAGAAATGATGAGCAGATTATTAAGGAAATCCTTGAGACAATGGATGCCTCGTCTAACCATTACTGGACATTTTCAAAGGACCAGTCAATGCTATTTGTAAAAGATATAACAGAAACTAATAAATATAAAGGCGTTACAGCTTCAACATATTATATGTCAGATAGTGCCAAGGAGTTCATAGATGGTCTTATACAGAATAAGGTTGCGCATAAGACAATTAATATTAACGACAACGATTATATTGCCTCAGGAGTTCTGTTTGAATATAAGAATGAGCCATACAGATTATGCCTGCTTACACAGAGGGGTGCACTTCTTGATAACAACAGTTATCTTGGTGTAAAGACACAGATGACTACATTATTCGTGGTACTTCTTCTGATTATTGTCTTAGTGCCAATGCTTATGGCTTATTATATAAGACATATGTTATTCAAAATGGACGTACAGAAGGATACAATCGATACGGTCAACAGACGACTTTCAAAGATTAACCAGAAGCTTATGGAAAGCGACCTTCACGATACAAGAAATAATCTGTGGAAGCAGAAGGCTATTATTCCGTTTCTTGAAAAGATTACTAAGAGGGAGATATATCCGGTCACATTTATACATATCAAATGCAGGAATATTGAAAGCAGGGTTAAGTTTATAGAAAGAGCAGTATATATTCTTGATAAAAATGTTCTGAGATTTGAATATGGCAGGACGGATCTTGTGCTTATATTTATTAAGATTGATGAAAAGCGTGCCCTGGACAAGATTAATATACTTGTAGATGATAATTCATCAGTTGAGAACAGCCAGCTTGTTAATAATGAAGCTGATATTAGTAAACTTAAGGACAGATATAAACAGAGTAAGGCTGTATAAATACAGTGTATATGCTTAAAATATCAGACAGGAATGGAGATTAATATGGCAGTTAAGTTGTACAGGGAATATAGAATTAAATTTTACCTTAATATGAGGCATTACATAATTATTGATGGCAAGAAGGGTGAAATACATCCACACACATGGGAGTTCGCTCTGGATATTAAGTTTGGAAGAAGCTCATTTGTTGAGTTTAATATATTCGAGAAGGGAATTGCCAATTTCCTTGAAAAGTACCAGAATAAGGTGCTTAATGATGAAGAGCCTTTTGACAGCATAATGCCGACACTTGAGAATGTAACTGATTATTTTTCAAGTGAATTCTACAGGATAATTCATGATATCGGTGGAATGATGACAAGATTAGAGGCGAGCGAAACTCCTACAAGAAGTTATATTGTTAATATGGCAGAGCAGGAGGGAAATGCACAGATTAACGCAGATACAGAGAATATAATATTATCTGAGGTTATGGATGCAGTATTAGATGATTTAACAGAAGGATGATGGCTGTTATGAATAGAAATGATGTGAACAGGAAGACGTGGTATCTGTTAATTCTTATGCCAATAATATATCTGGCAGTGTCAGTGCTTGTTGTATTCTTAGTTAAGAATAATGGGGCATACCCTACAGGTTCAGATACTATGTATCATATATTCCGTGGAGATTATGTATACAATTCTATAAAGGAAGGCAGCTGGTATCCTATATATAATTCTATGTGGTATAACGGCGTGGAGATTATGCGTTACTGGGCACCACTTACAGCATATTATATGGCATTATGCCAGATGATTGCAGGTGGAGGACAGCTTGCAGGATACCTTATATTCGTGGGCTCAGTCTGCTTTTTTAACAGCATATTATGGCTTATAATAGGCAGGAAAATGAATAGGCCATATCTTGGTGCATTTGTTGGACTTATATGGTTCTTTATGCCTAATAATCTGCTTGCATTGTTTGTTGAAGGTAATCTTGCAAGATCATTGTGTATGATATTTCTGCCTGTATTCATATATGCGGTATGTGAATATCTGTCAGAGAGAAAGAGAATATATATTCCTATAATTATAGTTACATTCGCACTTATGGCAATGTGTCATCTTGGCTATGCTGGTATGATTGCACTGGCAGTGCTTATATACTGCATAGTGTATATGTTCCAGCAAGGCAATAAGAGAGCGGTATTGGAAGTGATTGTCAGCATACTGCTTGGATTTATGGTTCTTGGAATATGGCTTGTTGCTTCGCTTAATGGAGGAATAACATCACTTGATAACTCAGAAAATATGGCTAACCTCTTTCAGAAGCTTGTTGTTACTCTTAATCCGCTTGATAGAATTAAGAGCAATAACTCCCATTTCTACTATGGGATTGCAGCGTGCATAATAGCGGTATGCGGAATATTCCTTGGATATAAGAAGTCAAGAGCGGGATTTGTGACAGCGGTAGTCATTCTTGTATGCACTACTACAGCTATGTATCCGGTGTTAAGCCTTCTTCCAGGAAGCCAGTATCTTTGGATGTTAAGATTTATTTCCATAGCATTATGCTTTATATTGTACAGCTTTCTTAAGTGGGATACATTAAAGAAGCCGTTGGTGCTATTGATGTGTGTTCTTCTTATAGCAGATATAGTGCCATCACTTACATTGATAACAGGCGGAAGTCTGTTTAGAGAAGATAATAAAATATCTTTAAGTGGAATGTTCAGCCGGTATAATAGTACATCAGAGGATAATTCTTCTGATACATCGCTTATTGATGATATTTTATCATTAAATATGACAGATACAAGTGAGGCAGAGGACAGGATTAATCAGATACAGAACTATACACTTATATCAAAGGCACAGAGCATAACAGGACAGAGGCTTGCACTTATGGATGCGAGTAGTCTTGGAGCTATGGGTGCGTGGCTTACAGCAGACTGGAATAACGGAGTGCCGGCTGCATTTGGTGCGGGCTGGGAAGCAGCTAACACATCAACTAACATAGCCAATCTTAATAAGGCTATGGCTGAAAGCAGATTTTACTATATGTTTGACAGATGCGAGGAGCTTGGTAACGACACAGTTGTTGTAAGGCTTTCACAACTTAATAAATATACAGGAACTCTTGATAAGCTTGATGAGGCGGCAAATGCTGTGGGCTATAAGCTTGTTGACTACAATGGTGATTACAGGCTTTATCATCTTGATGTTAATGGTAACTGGGGAACTATAAGCACTTATGAAGCTATAGGCATAGGAAGTGGTGCTTCAGGAATTTCTTTAAGATTTCCAGCGGTAGAAGAAACGGACTCTTATAATCTTGATGATTATACATTTGAGCAGTTATCGCAGTATAAAGAGATATTCCTTGACGGCTTTACTTATAATGATAAAGAGGCGGCAGAGGAGCTTATTATAAGACTTAGTGAGGCAGGGGTTAAGATTATAATCTCAGCAGACTCCATTCCGCAGGATAAGAGAACCCATACACAGACATTTCTTGGAGTTACCTGTAATGCGGTTAAGTTCGAGAATGGTTATCCAGAGATGAATACAAGAATTGGGCGTGTATATACAGATATGTTCCCACAGGGACACACTGAGTGGAATACTGTATATCTTGATGGACTTGATACTTCTTACGGAAGTGTTGACGATAATGGACTGAGTCTTGATTTCTATGGAACAGTTAAGAATGATAATATAATAATGTGTGGTCTTGGCATTATGAATTTCTACAGTATGACAGGTGATAAGACAGTTGGAAGACTGCTTGAGAATATGTCAGGTCTTACACAGGAAACATTGCCACAAAGAAAGATATTTCCTCTTACAATTGATTATACAGGCAGCACGATTACAATAACATCTAATGAGGATAATGTTAACACTGCACTTGCTTATCACGACATATTCAGCACAGCACAGAATATTGAAAAAAAGAATAATCTTATGTATATACAGAAAGGTACAACAGTTATTAATATTAAAGTGCCTTATGTATGGCAGGGAGCAATTGTCAGCATAGCAGGAATTATCCTGTCAGTTGTATGGGTGATTGCTCTTGGAAAGACAGGAAAGTCAGGGAAGAATAAGAATGAGAATATTTGATACACACGCACATTATGATGATGAAGCATTTGATGTGGACAGGGACGAACTGCTTAATAAGCTTTTATCTACAGACATTGATACTATTGTAAATGTCGGTGCAAGCATAGAAGGGTGCAGGAAGACTTTAAATCTTGCGAAGCAGTATAAGAATATATATGCGGCTATAGGCGTTCACCCAGATGATTATGACAAACTTAATGAGGATATTATAAGCTGGCTTAAGGAAGAAGCACTAAGCAATCCGAAGGTTGTTGCAATAGGTGAGATTGGACTTGATTATTATTATGATGAGCCAGAGAGGGCAGTACAGCTTAAATGGTTTGAAAGGCAGTTACAGATGGCTGTTGAAGTTAATAAGCCAGTGATTATACATTCCAGAGAAGCCTGTGCGGACACAATTAACATTTTAAAAAATGGAAATGCGGACAAGACAGGTGGAATAATACATTGTTATTCATATACTAAGGAGTCAGTTAAGATATTTTATGATATGAACTTCTACTTTGGAATAGGCGGCGTGCTTACCTTTAAGAATGCAAGAAAGCTTGTTGAGGCGGCAGAGGTTATACCGATGGAGCGCATATTATTAGAAACAGACTGCCCATATCTTGCACCAGTGCCTAACAGAGGCAAAAGAAACGACAGCAGTAATATCAGATATGTTATAGAAAAGCTGGCAGAAATCAAGAAAATGTCTTATGATGAGATAGTGGACATTACTAATAACAATGCGAGAAGGTTATTCTTTAAAGAGGCATAACATATTCGTCAATCAGTAATTATAAGAATGGAGATTATATAGTGGATAATAAATACGCACACGTTATGCACCTTGGCAATCCGACTAATACGATTGCAGTGCTTAACAGATATGGTTTTAATTTTCAGAAGAAGTTCGGTCAGAACTTTCTTATAGATGAAAATGTAGTTGAAAAGATTGTGAGGGAAGCAGGAGTTACGAAGGATGATTTCGTGCTTGAGGTAGGACCGGGTATTGGAACTATGACACAGATACTCTGCGAGAATGCAAGAGAGGTTGTAGCTGTTGAGATTGATAAGAAGCTTATACCAATTCTTACAGAGGATACACTGTCTTGGTATGATAACGTGACAGTTATTAATGAAGATATATTAAAGCTTGATATTAAAGAACTTGCAGACAGGAAAAATGGAGGTAAGCCAATAAAGGTTGTTGCCAACCTTCCTTACTACATAACAACTCCTATTATTATGGGACTATTTGAGAGTGGAGTTCCTTTGGACAGCATAACTATTATGGTTCAGAAGGAAGTGGCAGACCGTATGCAGGTAGGTCCGGGAACTAAAGATTACGGTGCACTTTCATTAGCAGTGCAGTATTATGCCAGACCTAAGATTGTGCTTAATGTTCCAGCAAGCTGTTTTATGCCACGTCCAAATGTAGACTCAGCGGTAATAAAGCTTGAAAGATACCAGAAGCCTCCAGTTGATGTGCTTGATGAACATCTTATGTTCAAGATAATAAGAGCTTCATTTAACCAAAGAAGAAAGACTATGATGAACAGCGTGGGTAATAGCGGTGAAGTCAATGTATCCAAAGAGGAACTGCTTAAAGCATTAGAACAGTGTGGATTTTCTGCTACAATAAGAGGAGAAGCACTCACATTAGAGCAGTTCGCGGCTCTTACTAATGCGATAATTAATAACAGATAACAGACAGCACATAATTAAGGCAATGAATATTTACCTTCCTTAGGACATAAGATTGATTAGTTAATCTTATGTCCTAAGGGAGGTTTTTAAATGGCTGATTATCAACGTTTTGTGTCATATATCTATTCGTATCCGGGTGGAGTTAAGGATAAGAATGTAGGCTTTGCAAAGGTTGAAGTTGTCAGGGGAGAAATCCGGTTAAATATTAATCTAAGGGGTGTATATACTGATACTCCGGAACTGTTCGGGGTATATCTGTTATTCGCAGGTTATAACAGTGGTGAATACCAGCTTTTAAAGGCTGGCGACTGTATGGTGCAGAATGGTATGGCTGTGTACAAGGGCATATTTAATTCGTCCAACATTGATAGTACAGGGTATGCATTTTCTGACATATGCGGCATTGGAATAGCCAATCAGGCGGATACATTCTATATGATGTTCTCAATGTGGAAAGATGAGAGCATTAATACACAAAAAATCCACTTCGTTGACAAAGAAATGTTGATTAATGAAAGAAAAAGAGCTTCTGTTGTTGATAATTTCAAAGATAGTACTAATAAACCAGACAATGCCAGCCATAACGTAACAGTGGATAATAATGCACCAGAAAATGCTAATGCTTTGCAGAATATGAATGGAACAGTCAGTGCAGCACAGTCAGACAGTAATACAGTATGCACCAATGGATGTATGATACAGGAGGATAAGGATGTTGCAATTATGCAGGCGGAGACTTTGGATAACTGCACCGGTCAGGGCAATAAGATAATGGAAAGTGATAATGATAAGTCAAAAAGAAAAAAAGCAAAGACCAGCTTTGACAAAAAAGTCGATAAATTATTGTATGCAAAGCCTGATTATATTGACGCATTTGATGATGACTATCTGTACGACTGCGTAGAGGTGTCAACAGAGGTGCTTAAAGAGCTGTTGTCCATAGAGAATGACATAATAAATAACAGTTTTTTAATACACGGATATTATAATTTCCGTCATCTTTTGTTTGGCAGGGTGTGTGAAAATGAGAATAACACACATTATTTTATTGGCGTGCCGGGAATGTACTGCAACAGGGAGAGGTATATGGCTTCAATGTTTGGCTTTAACAATTTTAAGAAAAGCCATAGAAGCGATTATTCTAATCCATATTTTGGATACTGGTATCAGGAGATATAGACAAAACGTCTGTGATCCTGCCATTTGCCGTTAAGCTTTACATAAGAATGTGCAATGCCTTCATCAATAAATGACATTTTGTCCATAAGGTGGAGTGAAATCTTATTGTCAGGATGAATGTAACATTCTGTGCGGTGGATACCTAAATCGGGAATTACCACATCAAGCATATGGGCAATCATAAGGGAAGCAAGCCCTTTGCCGCGGTTAAGACGGTCTATTTTATATCCCATATTAGCAGATGGTGATGAGCCTCTGTTGATGTGGGATAAAGAAATAGTTCCGATAATGTAGTCGGGATTGTCATTAGATACAAGAAAAAATCTTACAAAATGTAAAGACATAAGAGCTTTGTTCTCAGCATTGAGCATATTCTTGATGAATTCTTCTGTATAGAAAGCTTCTGGCTTATCACTTTCATATATATCAAAATCGTTGCGGTTTCTGTAATAGAAATCCAGAACATCAAGGCTTTTATCACAGCCTAATACTTTAAGCGTGTAATCTCCAAGACTGTATCTTACGTTCATAGGTAGTCCTCCAGGCGTTAAATGCACTTTAAATAATTATGTTAAGGTATTCCTTGAATTAACGGTTAATAAATCCCTGATTGTTATCTGCGTCAGAGCTTTCAGCAAGTGTCTTTTCTTTGAGTATTTTTTTCTTCTCGCGCAGTTCCTTAAAGAAGGAGCTTAGCATAGTTGAACACTGTTCTTCGCATACGCCCCTTACAACCTCAGCCTGATGATTAAATTGTGGCATTTGCAAAATGTTAAGAACAGAACCGGCACAGCCAGCCTTAGAATTCATTGAACCGATAACTACACGTGGAATTCTTGCTTGAATAATAGCGCCGGCACACATCTGGCAGGGCTCTAATGTTACATACAGTGTACAGCCTTCAAGTCTCCAGTCCTGCATATAACGGCTTGCTTTTTTAATTGCGGTTATCTCAGCGTGTCCAAGTGTAGTCTTGTCGGTATTACGTCTGTTATATCCTCTGCCAATAATCTTACCATCATACACGATAACACACCCGATAGGCACTTCATTAATCTTAGCCGCTTTCTTCGCCTGTCCAATCGCCAGTTTCATAAAATGAATATCAATATTGTCAAATTCGTCATTAACCATAAAATCCACCAAAATCCGATCTAAACTTTTAAGATGAGCACTTTTGTGCTCATTATATCACGATTCGTAGCTTCGCTACTCTCCGCTGCTATCGCAGCTATCGTAATCGTCATTCGCCGTTCGCCAGATATCTGCTAGCAGCTTTCTGGCTCTCTTGCGCTCATTATATCATATGCCCTGCGTTGCTTTTCCACG
>OCHE01002056.1_pt1 | contig 11799 bp, 9 predicted proteins | sample 1538681 | NCBI WGS metagenome assembly OCHE01 (sample SAMN04571717, study PRJEB22368) | human gut metagenome | biome: human gut; material: stool | host: Homo sapiens | place: Luxembourg | collected 2012-08-17
CATTGTCAATATTTTTGGCAATTTCTTATAGAATTTTGTAGAATTATATATAATTAAATAATTCTATTTGTTAATATTATACAATAATATTTGATCAAAAAATAAATGCTTAGAACGCAGTGGTTCACAGCATTACATAATCCATTATTAAATTATTTCTTTGCATAAAGATACCGCTATTCAAACATGGTAGTTGAATAGCGGTATCTTTATTATTTTGATTCATATTGTTCTTTTAATATCTGAATTTTCTTATTCTAAATTACTAAGTTTCATTTCAAATTCATATACTACGGTCTGATCTGCCATTTTTAACACTCCTCTTCTATCATAAAAAATATATATTACATACTATAAAAGTTGATTATTTCATGCTCATTAAACCTTTCAGGTGAATCAGTAACTTTTATTGCCGATGAATTGGGTATCGCAAAAAGCACACTGTACAACTGGATAAAAAAGTTTAAACCGGTTACAGAAGAAAAGAAGTTTATTGCCAAAGATTTTAATAATCTTAAACAAAGAACAAATCGTCAATCTGATATGATTGAGATTCTAAAAACTGTTGAATGCAATGCTCACTCCCCTTTGCAAGAAAAGCTGTGTGAGATTGAAAAGCTGTATGGAAAATACAGTGTTCATGTTCTGTGTGATGCACTCAATATTCCACGAGGTACTTTTTATAACCACATCAAACGGAACAAGCGTGATAATGTTTGGTATAAAAAACGGCGTGAGTATTTCTGCGGTGAAATTAGAAGAATTTTCGAAGAAAACAATCAGATTTTCGGAGCAAGAAAAATCGCCGCTGTTCTGAGAAACAACGGCGAGCAAGTAAGCAATAAATATGTTCGTAAACTCACGGTTGAAATGAACTTAAACAGCATTCGAACTAACTCTAAAAAAGAATATTTAAAAGATAGGCGTAAAAGAAATATTTTAAAACAACAATTCAATGTTGACAAACCTAATACTGCATGGGTAAGCGACATTACATATTATAAATATAACGATAAGTGTTTTTTATTTGTGCTATTATCGATTTATTTTCAAGAAAAGTTATAGCTTATAAAATCTCAAAAAACAACAGTACTCAACTTACAAAGTCGACTGTTAAAATTGCAATTGAATCACGTCATCCCAATAAAGGTCTTATATTTCACAATGACCACGGTGCAAATTACACATCAGCAACTTTCTCTAAATATCTGACTGAAAACGGCATAACCCAATCATTTTCAAAGGTCAGAAACCCTTACGATAACTCTGTAGCAAAATCATTCTTCTCATCTCTCAAAAGAGAAGAATTGTACAGAAGAAAAATAAAGTCCGAATATGAATTAAAACAAATAATCTGCGACTATATAGACTTTTACAATAATCGCAGACCTCATGCCACTATAAATTACAAGACTCCAAATCAATATGAATGTGAATACTTCGGAAACACCGAAAAAACCTCAGATTGATAATTGGAATAAGGGGTTCAGATTTAGACTTTTTTAATGTTTTATTTTGAAATTCAACTGTTTTTAATTTTAGTCTTAAAAATTACAACTTTTAAAAAAGCCGGAAATCCCCTATAATAAAGGGTTCCCCGACAAAAATTTAACGCCATTTGAACTCGAGGGTTCAGATGGCGTTAGGCTTATCAATTTTATTTTTTAATATTTAATTATGAAATTCAACTACAAAAAAGCCAACCTCCCTATAATAAAGGGGTCTCGACAAAAAGTCAACGCCATTTGGACTTGAAGGTTCATATGACATTATACTTATCATTTTATTAATCATTCTCTTTTAGTAAAGAGTAATGCTGTTAATTTTTTTAATTCCACATTTAATTTTATGTATTCTTTACTTTCTTCTGTTGTCATTTGTAAAATTTTTTCTTCAAGTTGTTCTTGTCTTTCAAGAATCTTTGTACATAGCCATAACTCTCTCATTGGACGCATTTGAAATTTAAACACTATATCACACATATATTTACCTACTTCAGTAATGCCCTTTATTGTTCCATCATCCAAACGAGTTAAATGATTATCATAATCCTCACTAGCAGGATCGACAAAACCAATAAATCCATCATTGCATTTAGATTTATCTTTTGTTGGCCACTTATCAGATTTTTTTCTATTACATGTATAACAAGAATACACTAAATTACTATACTCTTTTTCTAATTCAGGTGCAACAGATTTAGGCATAAAATGATCTATTTCAAAAGCATTTTTTGTGATTTTTTCTGATTTTCCGCAATAACCGCAAATACAGCAAAAATCTTCTCGCAACTCCTGTCGATAATCTTTATAATCTGATTTACTAACTACATTTTGTCGCCTAACAATAATATTGTTTATATGCACTCTCATTGGCTAAGCTCCCTAATTTCACTGATTTAAGAGCTTATCTAGTGATTCTAAAATGTCCGACATTTTTTTCGTAGCATTAGTAGTTAATAATTCAGCTGGTATATCATCCACTTCATTGTAAGCCCTCAATATTTTAAATATATCTATAAAGCGTTCCTCTTCATCTAGAGAAATGGTTCCATTATCCTTTTTTTTCTTTAGCACTTCATACTCATTTACATTTAGTTTCAGTCTATTGTCAAATACATCTACCGCTTGCTTTAAACACGTTATTATTTCTTCAAATTCCGGTGAAGAATAATCAGCATCTAACTTCTCTCTTTCGATAAATAAGTTTTGAATAACAAGATTCTCACTAATTCCTTGATCACAATAATTCGTAAGAATAATACAAGGTAAATCAGGTAATTCACTATTGAGAAATGCTACTAATTCAGTGCCATTAAAATCATACATAGATGTTAATTTATAATCAACCAACATACACTTTATTTCATTTTTTAATATCCATTTAAGAACATCATTCTTTGTAATACATCCATCTACAAAAAACAAATTAATATCTTTACGTTTCAATCTTATCATATAATCATTAATTAACGTTGTATCATCATCTATAAAACCAATTTTATACATAAACATATCTCCTATCGTTTAGCATTAAGAGTTATCTTGGCATAAAATCCAGATGCGTGTTTAATATTTTCAGACAAATCAATATAACCTCCATAATCGTTAACAATTCTATTGATTATCCACATTCCCATTCCTGTACCTATTATTTCACCATTTGCTGAGCGTTTATCACTTTCAAAGGGTTCTAGAATCAAACGAGGATTCTCCTTATATTGATCAATTAATCCTATACCTGTATCAGAATACCTAATCATTATTCCCGTATCTGTCGATTCTATTCTAATATCAATTTCCATTCTATCTATTCTTGTTGTATCATAAGAAGCTGTACTATTTGAAATAAGATTATTTAATATACTTTCAAGTTCATATGGAAAGCATCTCAAATTTATATCTTTTTCAATATTGCAATTTATAGAAATCTTTTTAGGCTCTAATGCCAACTTCCAACTAGTTACCAATTCTGAAATTAATTTGCTTATATCTGTTATTCGCATAGTTCTTTTATCACGCCTTACAGATTCTACAGTGACCTTAAACCAAGATGTAAAGAAACCACGAAATTTATTAGCCTCTAGAATATAATTATAAGCAGCATCTAAATCTTTATCAAATTCAATAGCTTCTTTGGCCATTGTTATTTTCATTCCCAACTTATGAGTAATTCCTTTGATTTCATGAATATATGTGTTTGTAACAATTCCTGTAGTTGCAAGAACACGTAACATTTGAAGTTCTGTCTCAAGCTGCTTGATTGTGGAATCTTTCTTATCAACCAAAACAGACACTTTATTAACTTCTATGAACTCAGGTGAATAGTTAGTGTTTTTCCGTTTCGAACGTTCTCTATTTTGAACATCTTTCTTTATTTTATCATCAAGTTCTCTTTCAATTTCAGCAGTCGGATGCATTTTTTCAAAATATGTATTAAGCTTTCTACATACTGCTTGTCTATCCTGCTCAAAATATTTGATAATATTTCGTAAAAAATCTTGAAGTATTCTAAATTCTTCAGTTTCGACAATCCCTTGTCTATTAGCTTGATCTGGAAGTGTAATATTTGTACGCGATATATAGATACTACCATGCATTTGATCAGCATTGACACGCCATGCTCCCGTAGAATGTGATACAGCAGCTGGTGATTTATTTTTTCTTGCCGACAACATAAGCCAATCAACGGAAGATGATTTAGGATCACCATATGGTCTGACTCTAAATCCATCTCTATAAATTCTTATTCCTCCAAAGGAATCTCTAATATCAGGTCTACCAGTAATATCTTTATAGAAAAATTTTTCTCTATCGACCTTATTAACTGAAAGTTTTGTAAAATATAGTGTTCCTTGAAAATCACCAATTGTATTATCAATTGGCTTCTTATTTCGTAAAACGCTATTAAATGTAGTTTCTATAACTATTGGTGTTCCAGAAAAATAAAGCTTTTCTTTGTCATCAAAACCGGCTTCAGTAGTTATTTTATCAAAGTTGTCACCAAAATCAAATTCTTCACGATTTATAGTAATTGTAACATCGCCATTGCTGTTAGCAAAGAATTTAATTCGATAATCATATGAAAAATCATCACCTTCCTGCAATAAAGCAGCTTCATCAATTGATGTATCACTTTCAAAAAAATAAATATTAAAAATATCCTTAAATTCGGGAGGAATTAATGTTTTTAAATTAGAACGTATGCTGTCTATAATCGACTTATCCCAACTATCTCTTAAGTTTGTTAATTTAAACAATGAACCTGTTTTAGAAAATTCCTTTGTTATCAAATTGACAACTGATTTATTTGTAATTCCATCAACAAATTCGACAAAAGATAAATTACTCTTATCTAAATCTGCCGTTATATCTGTTATTTTTTGTCCAAATGAAAATACATCCCAATCTACATTCCATAACAAATGCTCATCTTTTGATATTGTCAAGAGGCTGCAGTTATCTGCAATCCTATCCAACGCAAACCGACCTATTCCTTTTGCACCTGTTTGTATACGTCCCTTTTGAGTTTTGAAACTAATCTTTTTTGAGGAACTTCCTATAGTCATCCAATGTTTCAAAATGACCTCCTCTGTCATTCCAGTACCATTATCAGCAATGTATAATATATCTGTTTCTTTTTCATAATAAAGAAGACATATAGAAGCATCGGCATCATATGTATTTTTGACCAATTCCAATATAGCTCCATCAAGTTTTGATACATTTTCTCGACCAATAAGTTTTGCTGTATAGGCATCTACATTAAAAGGTATCTTAGCCATATAACTTCCTCCCATTTTTAGTCATTCAACATATCTATTGGAAAATAAAAGTTGTTTATATCTTTAGGTGATATCCTATACGAATTGCCATTTGAGATAACACCTATAGATTCAACATATGAATAAAACAATTCGCTTTCTAAAACATTTTTGGCTTTACAAAGGTTATATTTTTGTTGATTTTTTTGCGGTACAATATATAACCCAGATGTAGGAATAGTGTCTTTATCTAGTAAATATACTTTAGCACTTCCAGTAATTAAAGTAGATATCAGAAGTTTAGATTGATTTAAATGAGTTAAAGCCTGAGAACGACCATACTCAAACCAATTTATACCACTGTCACTTTTCCTTTTTTTCAACTCGCTTCTATAATGGTTAAGATAAACTACCGCTTGTGGATAAAGATTTTCAAATTGCATAGTAGTATATTTTTGTAAACCTTTTTCTGTATAATAGTATGGGAAAATCACCATCTCTTCTTTTCTAAAATTTATAGATCGAGGACTAACTGCTTTTCTTAATAATCCTTTTTCCAATCTATATTTTCCAACAGCTATATAATCACCGCATTCAGAATACTCATCAATTATATATACTTTATTCAATAACGTAGCAATACTACTAACAGCATGAAAAAGATCTCCAAATCTAACCAATTTTTCTTTTGCGGAATACTTTGTACTTTTAAATATCCACTTGTCTTTTAATTTATATTTTTTTATTTGAATGTTGGTTTTATCACTTAAATTATGATAATTCACAAATGATTTGCTTTTACTTTTATCACATACAATTATAGCAGATGCCGTCAATTTTCCTGAGAACAATTTCTGATTTGTGTAATCATAAATGTCAGTTAAATAAGGTAAAAAATACTCTCTTAAATTTTGAGCAAATCTATTTTTAAATATGTTAGTTGGAATTAAATAAGCCAATTTCCCAGTGGATTTTAACGATTTTAAGCTTGCTTCAATAAATGCATAACAATAATCAAATTTGCCGACTGAACAAGTTTCATAGGTATCTTTTATAAACTTCCTATCAGACTTTTCAAGTTCTTTATAAGTAATATACGGAGGATTTCCTATAACGAAATCAAACTCATCTATGATATTTTCTTTTAAAACATCACCCTCTAGTATATTCCAACAAACATCATATATATTATAAGTTTCGGCCAAACAATTTAATCGATTTTTACAATTTTCAATATGCTTCTTGTCAATCTCAGCAGCCCAAATGTCATTTTGCAATCCAATTCTAATATCTTCAATAGACATACATTGTTTTAAACAATTGATAATATACCTTTTTACAATCTCTGTTAAAACATTCCCATCACCACAAGAATTTTCAGCTACTTTTTTTCCATACAAATTATTTTTATATCCTACAACATTCAATAGTTTATTTACATTATCATAAGGGGTAAAAACTTGACATTTAGCATATACAGGCATTATAACGTTCCTCTCATTTCATTGACTTTAAAAGTGAACTTTTTTGTTCAGCAGATAAGCTTGACCATTTTTCCAACATCTCAGATTGTTCTTTTGTAAGTACAACTAACTCACCTTCATTTGCGAAAAATTGAGACAATGTTATTCCAAATGCTTTGCAGATATCCTCGAGCGTACTGATGCTCGGATCATTATTACGACTGAACATATTTGATAAAGTAGATTGAGAAACACCTGATGCTTTTAATAATTTGTACATTGACCAGTTTCTACCATTAAGCAATTTTCTTATTCTTTCCAAAGTATTCAATACTACCCCTCCTATATAAATTATATTATACTACGCAAAAGGGGGTGTAGTCAAGAACTCATTTGTTGATCATTTGGTTTTCATTTGTTTAGTATTAATATGTGTGATTTCACATTTATATAATAAAACACATTTTTATATGAATGAGTTACTAAATTTCAATAGAAAACTGTATGATCAACTGATAAAACAGTAAAACCATTTTCAGCAAAGCAATCAATCCACTCTCGCTTGGAATAGTAATGTACTTTCAGCTGTTGACGTATTTTTGTGAGCTCTTGCCATTAATCCTTCGTTGTGTTTTCAAGAGGATAAAACTGTCTCACGAAGTACTTTTTATAACTACATCAAACGGAACAAGCGTGATAATGTTCGGTATAAAAAAGGCGTGAGTTTTTCTGCGTTGAAATAAGAAGAATATTTGAAGAAAACAATCAGATTTTCGGAGCAAGAAAAATCGCCGCTGTTCTAAGAAACAACAGTACCCAACTTACAAAGTCACTGTTAAAATTACAATTGAATCACGTCATCCAAATAAAGGTCTTATATTTCACAACAATCATGGTACAAATTACACTTCAGCGACTTTCTCTGACTATCTCGCTGAAAACAGCATAACTCAATCATTTTCAAAGCTCAGAAACCCTTACGATAACTCTGTGGCAGAATCATTCTTCTCATCTCTCAAAAGAGAAGAATTGTACTGAAGAAAAATAAAAGCTGAATATGAATTAAAACAAATAATCTGTGACTATATAGACTTTTACAATAATCGCAGACCTCATGCTACTATAAATTACAAGGCTCCAAATCAATATGAAGGATTTCCAAATAAAAAGTTAATACCATCTGGATTTAAGGGGTAAGATGGTATTAAACTTACCACTTTTTCACAACTGTTGTTTAAGAACACATGAAAGCGGATTAATTTTTCATAGTGACAGAGGTGCAAATTACATATCAACTATTTTCCAAAAATATCTTGCATCACACGGAGTTATCCAAAGCACCTCAAATTCCGGCACACTCTGTAATGGAACCATTTTTCAGTTCTTTAAAGCGAGAATAACTATATCATACTGATTTCACTTCTGAAAAAAGCTTTAAGTGAACCGTAGAGAAATACATATCATTTTACAATCATGAAAGACCCCATTCAATGATAAAATATAAAACACCATGCCAGGCAGAAGAAGAATATGCCTAAAACACGATGTTTCTATTGAATAATATTTGGAATATAGGGTTCAGATTTTAACTTTTTTAATGTTTAATTATGAAATTCAACAATTTTCATTTTAACATTCAAAATTACAAAATAAAAAATGTCAAAAACGCCCTATAATAAAGAGTTTCTTGACAAAAAAATAACACCATTTGGACTCGATAGCTCAGATGGCGTTAAACTTATCATTAAGCTAATCCAGATAAATACTCATACAGGATGCTTTGCCCCATTTGATTATTATTAACATTTATATCTTCAACGACAGGCTCACTTTGTATACTGTTACCCTCCGAAACCATTACACTTTGCTTTCGCTTAACATGATCCTTAATTTCTTTGAAAATAACGCTATAATCTTCTGGCTTAATCATTTTATAACGTTCACTAAAACTTTGTGGTACTTTTTCTACTGGAAACATATCTCGTAACCTTGCCATATCAGCTCCTTCACCAATACCTAATGGAAATAAAAACAATTCCCCCTTTTGTACACGTTCTCGAACTTTTGAGAATTCTATACGTGGGTCATCGGTAGGAGTACCATCTGTCATAAATACCAATATAGGAGTGTAGTAATCATTATCTGCGTTTCTAAGATCATTCTGCATTTCATCTAATTGTGCAAGTGATGTACGAATTCCATCACCCATTGCTGTTTCTGCCTTTTCAACAGTACATTTACAAGATTGAATATCCATAGCTTCACAATCAAGAAAATCATATCTTACACTTGCAAAACGACTATAAGTAATAATTGATACTGCAACTTGACGACAAAGCTCTCTATCAAATTTTAATTCACTCAAAAGGCTACACAATGTTTCATTCAATTTGTCAATTTTTTTATAATGTGCATACCCTGGACGAATATCATCTAAATTAAAATAGTTAACACTATGTCCATCAGAAAAACCAGAACCTGTGTTTCTTCTTAATCCACCCTCTTCAATCCACCATTCGTCCATAGACTGACTCACGTCTACGCAAAAGCAGATTAATGCACGAGGATCTCCATTAATGAGCAATCTGCGTTGTTGGTTATAGTGTTCACTTGTATAATAAGCTTCATTTGCCATATGCGTTCTCCTTTCCATGATAATTAATAACGTTTTTTCCTACAGTTAGGACAACGTGTAGGCAGATTATATCCTTTTCTATTAAAATACTCCATTTCCCCATTTGTAATAGAAAAACTTCTACCACAATTACGGCATGATACCCAACGAGCCGGAGAATTCTTCCAAGCCTCTTTCTCTTGTTTTGACTTTTCAATCATTTCTTTAAAACAATTGCCACAGACACTAGTTCGCAGATTTCGTAATCTATCTTCAAATTCTCGCATTTGATAAATTGGTACTTCTCGACCACAATGTCCGCACTTTATTGTCCGTTTTTTACAATCTTTGCACCATCGCTGTTTTTTGAAATCAAAATCACTTTTACCAATTTCATGAAGGACCTTCGTTCTGTTTGTATAGTAAAATGTACGACCACAGCATTCACATTTAAATGACATATTTGATTGATCGCCTGCACATGGAAGACAAATTCTGTAGCCTCTTTCCCATATATCAATTTTTTCCTGTTGCACATGTATACTATGTATAAAATAATAATCTGGATGTTCTTGTCCACAAATATTGCACCTTACAAATACTCGTTTCCCATCATGCCTAAAAGTACGTGGAAACATACTTTGCGAATCAGTTCTATTTGAAGTAATGAGAGTATTGGCAAAGTCCTTAGACATTCTTAACCAATCTGTAGTTTTTAGACGGCATCCAGGTTTAGCATACTTTCCATTTGCATGAAATGTATTATAAAAGCCATCACACATTTGATATGGTAGATGATCCCATACAATTCGCCATATACCACTTGGTCGTTCTGCATCCCGTGAACGTCGCATGCCACCTCCTACACTAAACGGAAAAGACATATCCATAATACTATCACGTTCATTAGCATTTCTCCCTTTTGCATAAGGAAATTTTCCAGGCATCATCAGCATAAAGGTTAATACACCTATCTGATAATTTTCTTGATCCATTGTATAAATCAATTGAGTTTTATTATCACGCAAAAGTTCAGGTGGTGTAAATGTTTGATTACGAGAAAGAGCTGGATAACCTTCAATCTGCCAACAGTCTGTATCAACAAAATATACATCTTTTGTATCTGCAATATATATGGAAGCTGGATTTATACACCCAAATAGCAGACCCAAGTCATGCATCTTGCGAATTTTATCCAGTATAGTCATAGTTAAATCACATAAATCATTTTTATTCCATTGCGGAAAAAACTGCGACAAACCTGTGGCTCCATTAAATACAGAGCGTGTTAACTGAACACCTCGAGAGGCTGGAACAAGAATACCTACAAAATATCCATTATCATCATTAAGTATATCTATAGGCCAACAAACACCAGGAATCTCAATTTTTTCTCGCAACATACGATTTGCTTTATTTTCTAACATGTCTAACCTAAGCACATCCAACGTATATACTTTCGCAAAATAATCTGCATTATCAGTAGCATAAGTTACAGAAATATGATCGGTCATCAAAGCTTCTTTCAGCCAAAGAGGTCTACCATTATATTTTGTAATTACTTTCTTCCCTGTTTTTGGGATATAATTTGGCACTTTAATCGATTGCCCGACAGATACAGGGTTGGTAATTATCTTAAACGGTTTGACACCTTGTGCTGTACTTCCCAACCAATCAGCCGCAGAGTGAAAGGGTACTTGATTTAAATCTACGGATTTTGGGATTTGGTTTGTAGTAGATGTATTAGCATTTCCAACTTCTGCAACATTTGTTTCCCGTCTTCTTTTAAATGAATCTAAAAATGCCATATTGTCCTCCTTTACTATTCATCAAAATATAATAATCTTTTTGTAGCTTCAAGCATATCTTGTGTATTAGAATCATGGTTTGGAATCCGTTCTAAATCATGATAAATTTCTTTTGCTTGTTGCCGTGCACTAATAACACCTTCAACTGCCTTTTCGTAATAAAATACCAATAAACATCTGCCTATTCCTTCATGATAGCTGGTTTTCCAAATAGCCTCAGCCTCTTTCAACCATTTTCCTGACATAAAAATGCTATGATCTTTCATAATGTTTTTTATTTGTTTATACATAATCTGAGGCTCATTTATGATATTATCTTTATTATAAATCATAGGGAAAAAGTATCTTTTATCAATGTCATAATAATACGTTGAATCTTCAATAAAGCCTTTTGGTGTCCATCTATATGCTTGGACATATGTATTATCATCATTTCGCCATTCGTAATAAACTATACCAATATCAGAAAATAAATCTCCTGATTGTGGTGCCGATTTAGCACAAGTAATACTTGGAATTGTAATATTAGGGGTAGAGATTTTTGAAATCGGATGGTTTGCATATTTATGGCTATCGCCATGAAGATATGCACTTACTTTTCGACGATCAATAATCCCTTTTACTCTTTCAGCGTAACAAGAAAACAAAGAA
>OCHE01002074.1_pt1 | contig 11675 bp, 9 predicted proteins | sample 1538681 | NCBI WGS metagenome assembly OCHE01 (sample SAMN04571717, study PRJEB22368) | human gut metagenome | biome: human gut; material: stool | host: Homo sapiens | place: Luxembourg | collected 2012-08-17
ACCGCCGCACCGTCTGCCAATGGATTCGCGTGGGGAAGCTAAAGGCGCTGGCGCTGCTGCAGAAGTACATGATCCCCAAATGCTATCTCATCGACTGGCTCTGCTCGGATGATTACAACAGCACCAACCGCAAATCCCGCCGGCATATCGATATGCTTTGGGAGGTACAGAAATGGAGAGATGGGCGATGAAGAGACGCATAGTTGGAGATCTGATCTATACAGCAGCGTTGACCCACAGGAACGCAGTTATCGCGCGAAAAAGACCGTTAGGGAAATGTCAGCCTCTATGCTTGATGGTATGTAGAAAAAGAGCTTACAGAGCGACTGTCCGGTGAGGGCAAGGATTTATCCCTGTGCATCTGCAACGCTTACTCGAAATTCAATGGAAGCCCTAACTGGAGACCTTTGTCAACGATTTCCGTCTCGACGAATAGTTAATGCTGTATGCCTTTTGGGACGACAACGCCCCGCCTGAGAGCTTTTTCATGGGATGGATTATCGTCAAAACATGAAAAGAGTGTTTCTTCAGCTTCATCTTGCCCAAGAGCGTAATTCAAAAAGGTGCTTTGTGGATCCTCTCTTAGCAAAAATGTTTGATAAGGATGCTTTGAAGTCGTTGACTGTCCGATAATGCTATTTCTCCATCATTCAATGCATTTGCTATGGCAACTCGTACGCATCCTTTGACCTTCTCATTTTTTGCAATCTGCTCCAATGTATGTGGGTAAAGGTTTAGCAGCCACGAAACATCAAATTTATTGAAATCAAATTTTGTGTATTCACAATAAAAGTCAAACGCCGCACTATTACCAAGGAACTCACGGAAATCCTTTGCATTGAGAACATTGATCAGGCACCAGTAACCAACTTGATCTAACTCTTCATAAGGGCGTTTATTTGGATATACAACTATGCCATTGTTGTTATTCTCTTGCGCTGCATCTATTCTTTGCCGAAGGAATATCTTCAATTGAGTTTTCGCTGCTTTACTAATCCGCGCATCGCATGGCACTAACATTTCGAATAGATCGAAGCTAAAGTTCGTGCGCGATTGTTTATTAGCCCATGTGATTAGCTTCTTCTGTTGATTGTTTGAAACATACCCGTAGTAGTGCTGCGTTATCTGGCGATTCATCTGGAAAAGATTATTGTCTATAATCTGCGAGACTCTTGCAGCCAGTCTTCGCGAAAAGTGTTTTTCCCCTGGTGCAAAAATATAATGAACAAGATTACAATAATTGATACCGGTGTTTCTGGAGAGCACTTCAAACCTCTCGCCGTTCTTCAATGCAGAAATATTCCTATCCAAATAGGAAATCAGAGTATTCTCTACAATTCTACTTGTTTCTTTACTGTACATTTTCCTACGCTCCAGTTGACGATCAAGGAATAGAATCTTATCATCTATCAATATCTCCCTAAACTCTTGCGTAAGGATAAAGCTGCATATCTTATCAACTAAGCCCTGTGAAATGTTGACATATCCAAGTAAAACGAGACAGTTTTTAATTTGCGTTTGTAATCCTATAACATCGATGTTGTTTTTTGTAGCTCTGACAGCAGAGCTGTAGTAATCCAGTAAATTGTTTACAGCCGTCTCAACCAAATCCATATTCCGAAACGCGATTGTTTCAATGTGATGTTTCTTTAATAACGCGCTTATTTCTTTTGCGTCAAAATACTCTATGAAACAATGAAAATCGATCTCGTCAAAATGAACATCATTCCCACCAATAAACGGAAATGGTTGCTCATGCAATACTTTTTTGCCCTGGATGGAGTATTTATATACCAACAAGGACATAAGGTTTTTGACTGCGTTCCTATATTCCGAAAACACATCCGCTACGATACCATTTCCCAGCAGGAAATGCAGGTAATCGTTTACTCTGCAAATTGCCTTTCCACTACTCGTCATGCCAAATTCAGTTGTTCCAGACTCGATTACTTTTTGAAGCTTTTGCCCGTCAGCAAAAGCCTCATACGAATATTTATAGAGCATATTTGCACTATGAATATCTCTGAGGTTGTCATATGTATTTCGGAATTCTACTGGAAGACGTCTAAAGAGGTTTTCAGCCTCTAAATCATTCGGAGATAATGCTTCAATAGCATCAAGGTTATAACAGCGATACCATGTATTAACATTTTTGATTACTTTCCAAAGGCTGATACAGTTGGATTCAGCAAAATAGTACATCAAATAATTCGATTCCTTAAAAGCTTGCTTTGCAACCTCTGAAAAGTGAAAGAATGCTTCGTCGTATCGTCTTAGTCGAGATAGATAAAACGCTTTTTTATAATTTCTCTCCAGCGTTTTATAATTCTTTGTTGAAAATGTGCACATCGCAGAATAATCGAATAGAATGCAATTCTTATCTGCAAAAGGCACCTCGCCAGCAACAAAGCGTCTGTATTTGTGCCCATCTTCTACCTCGAGTATTCTCGCTTTTCTGAAGACATCGAGAATGCAGCGATACTTTTCCAACATAGTCTTTGTAAGGTTATCCTGTTCGCCCTCAGATAATTGGTTTATCGTAAAAAACTTTTTCAAAAGCAAACTGTCATTGTTGGATAAGCGTATGACGCCGTCATCACCAATTATAACATATGGATACAGCCTTTTTGATACATCTTCGATTCGAAGGGCGTTCAAGCAGCCCAAGGGTTGTAGTAGATTATACAGAATCTCAAATGCGTCATCCTCTGATTTCCCATCTAATGATAGCTCAGATTGATTCTTCAGCGCAGCAAAGATTGCGGTGTAGCGATCTAAATAAACGTCAGTTGAAGCAATGAGTTTATTCCATTCAATAACTAAGAGCCCCTTCGACTGGTGATAAATAATCTCGGTATCTGTAAGGACTTGGCTGCCAACATATAGGAAGATCGGCTCCCGGAAGCTATCTTTAAGCAGTGTTTTCGTCCAGTTCAGAATCAGCTTAATATTATAATCATTTAGGCTGTATCCTATGAAAACAACAGTGTTGGTGGAAAAAATGGACTTCACCAATGTTTCAATTAGCTTGAAATTGTCGCTATAGTTGAGGTAATCCTCTTCCTTAAGCACAAAATTATTATGTTTGAAATCTCCGTGTAGTTTTAGAATAAATCTATCTCCAAAAATAGTCGGAACATCTTCATCGCGCGAAACAACCTTAAAGCTCTGACAATACTGAACCGCTGCATCTTCCAATAGCGTGTCATAGTTGGTGGTAATAAAAGAGACTGGATTAAGGTTTAGCATTTCTCGATGGATGACATTTGGCAACATGGGCGAAGAATGAAGCTGTGCCTTGACAAACGTATAGTATTCTTCCTTGTTCTCACCTAAAGAATAATAGAACATCTGCGGAATTTGCAGATACTCATCGGAAGAATACTCATCTTTTCGTGCTTGTCCCAATCTATCACTAATTGCATGAATCAGCCTCTTCCAAGTTGGTGCTCCGGAGAGTGCTGATACGCCTGCACCGACGAAAAACGTAAGCGCATTGTTTTGTGAAGCAGTTAGTATTCTCTGTAATTCCTTCTCGTACATACGCTACCTTTCTTGCCGCAACGAATAAACATATAGTGTATAACAGGTACTTATCTCTCCTGTCGGTGGCGCACGTCATTCAGCCATTCGCCCCTGTACTTGAAATAGCGCGGGCCGGCAACGGAGTATTTGCTGCCAGTGAGTAGCTGAGCCAAAGCCGAGAGCGAGTAGACCTGCCCTTGATAGCTTACCGTTTTATCATCCACTACCGTGCATTTGATTTCCGGGTTATTGCAATACTCAATCTCCTCACCGGGTTGAATGCCGCACATGGAGAAGCGGAAAGGAGACTGGCGTTCTTTGTGCTCAGCATCGATCTCCTGCGCGGTTTCCTCCGCATGCTTCTGGGTTTCATCCATAGCAATTCGTTTTAGCTTGTCCGCGCAGCCGTGGATCTCCGCAATGGCCTCCAGGATGGAATAGGCGTCTTCCGGTGATATGGCATAGAACTCACGGGTGCGCTGCTTTCCATTGAAGTTCTCGATGGAACGTAGATTGGGGTTCAGCTTGTCAATGATGCTGTGAATCTTCAGATCAGAAAGCCGCGAATTGACCTCATAGGTTGCGTAGACCCGGAAGGCAAAGGGAATACACTCGCTCCGGTTGAGCTGCTGCAGCCGCTTGTCGATATCGTCTGCATATCCAATTTTAACATATTCGGGAAAAGACGGATTGGTCAGTATGTAAATGACTCCTGTTTTATCCATATAATTTCCTCCGTTTCTTTCACTTAAAATATAGCACCGTCAAACAGTCACTCCGCTAATGCTTTTCTAATAATCTCACTTCTTCGAGAAGCTATTTTTTCTAAAGACCCTTCCAGTTCTTTTATAGCCATTTCATAGTCCGCTACTTTCGACATAGCGTTGTTTTGTATTGAAATATCAGGAACAGTAAATGTAATTCCCTGTACTCTGTCGATGGAAGCACGATACGACCGAGAGAAGCCCATTTTTCCACCTTCGACTTCGAGAAGGTGTGCAAGATAACGAGGATTTACTTCAGAGGTCTTGCAACGGAGGACACCGCAGTGATCTGTGGGATAGAACGGCATGTCTGAAGGCAAATAGCTGGTCATCCAGTCTCCGTCAATTCCCCACAACACAGAGGGAGCGGAGAAATCCGTAATCAGCAATTTATCAATAAATCCAAACGGCGCAGCGACATTGGCGCTGTAAACGGGAATGCTGCCATCCGATACAAGCTCTTTGTCCAAAACCCGCTTACCGATAGCAACGCTGAATTTTTCTGTATCAGACAGGCTCAGTCTGTACCCCCCCCAATGGTTGACATAACAACATCCAGTTCTGCAAACAGATCAGCTATCTTCTGTCTGTAGGTCTCAATGCTCATACGGGTGGCATTGTATTCCTCGTCGATTTTTGCACATTCGTCAATAACCTGTTGCTGGACTGGAATGGGCGGAACCGGAATCAGCATCTCTTCATAAAACGTTGCAGGTACACGACGATGTCCACTTGCTCCAGTCATTGCATCCTCAGCAGCTTTCCGCACCGTAGTTTGATTGAGGAGAAGAAAGAGAAACTTAGTGAGAATTTCGCTTGTATGGCATCTAAAAGTATGGAACTCGCTACTACCAAATCCGATACCGTTCGTCAATCCCTCCGCAATTGCGCACTTTCCATGCATGGGGTTATTTTCGCAATAATGAAATCTCCCTCAGCAAAGTATGTATATCCTCCATTGCGTACTTCGCCGTAGGGACGATCAACTTTTCTTTCAATAAATCCTTCGCTGCTTACAGAGGCCATATCGATAAACGAAACAAGCAAATCGTCCGGAGTATCATGAATCTCGGTTTTTGAGGTATTCAGATCACAAACTGAAGCAAGTTTTACCAATGGATACTTGCTTGATATATGGAAAGCTTTCTTAACGCTTGTTCTTAGAGCCTTGTTGAAATTAACTCTCGAATAATCAAGCATATTCTTTGTATTGACAACGGACGCATAGGTGGCCTGTTCTTCGTTGAAAGAAGGTGCCATTCCATCAAAAGACTTCTTGATGGAATGAGCAAGAGTCCCTTGTGCTACTCGATCCGCATCATCATACATCTTTCCGCCTGGCGTGATGATCTGAATGCCCTCATTACCCTTGCGGTTTGACCAGTCGTATCCAAGGAATTCTTTCTGTGCCTTGTTATCTGCCGGAGCCGTAATGATCACAGTTGTCTGCTGATACACCAGCGAGAAATAAAACAGCTTTTCCCGCTCAATGGAGTAAGCATACGAATACAATCTTTCCAGATACGCGGCTGCCTGCTCATCAGCACTTTTCTGCTGATATGCTTTTGTTTTCAGCAGGTTCTTCGCATCTGCGGAATCGGCAAACGCCGTCACATACATTTTGAAGTATTTGGATCCTTCCAGGTCTGCAACGGAAAGGGATTTATTCAAGAAGGCTCTGTACTCATTCTCACCGACATCAATCTGTGCAAGATATGCCTCGAAAATGTCTTTATCTTTCCATTCGGCAAGCTCCGCGCCGCTGAAAATCGCATCCACAGAATCCGCTGACAAGTCAATCTGTTTCGGCGGTTCATTGAATTTTTCCAGAAACATCACGACAGTATTCGTTCCGGTCGCGCCAAAGGTTTTGGAACCGAAGGCGGCAATTCCCCGGATATAGAAATTCTGCAAAAGCTGCTCCCTGGCTCCGGTGTAGCTTGCGCTGTCATTCGAGAGAATAGAACTCGGTAGGATTACCGCCGCGACTCCCTGCGGCTTTAGCAGCTGTGCAATTCGCTCCACAAACAGCGTTTCAATCTCTCCGCCGTTCATGCCAATTCGGTCAAGAAGGGTAAAGCTGTTGTTTTTAAGTTGTAAATGCTGCTTGAAATCTTTTACTGCATATGGCGGATTAGCAACCAGAATATCAAAAGTGCCGTTCTCAATCCCCTTATCAGGTACGTTTTCCAACCCGTCGCCGAAAATAATGTTGCCCTCTCCTGCGCCGTTCATAAACAGGGATATTTTTGCAACGCGGGCAAGACGGTAGTCTTTTTCGATTCCGTAAATGTGATCTCTGGCCCATGCGTTATTTCCATCTGACTGCGCGAAATAATTGATCGCTTCGATAGCTTCAGTCAAAAAATGTCCAGCTCCGCAGGCGTAGTCAATGACCTTTGGATAAACATTTCCTCTATCAGACTTTACCATCCGATCAACAGGCAGACTATCCCAAATGAAACGAGCAATCGGCATCGGCGTAAAGAATTGTCCTTCATTCTGCTTGAACCCCTTGTTCAACAGCTGCTCAAAGAGATCGCCTAGGAATTGATGCTTTGACGGATAGACAATTCTGTATTTTTCAAACAACTGCACCATCTCAACAAGAATCTTTCCGTTTTGATAGAACAGTTCTTCATTGTGGACATCTTTGAACGCAAAATCATTGTTCGAATAGAATTTCAAAATACGGATCGTATTCTGAAGATCCTCAATCGCTCTTTTGCGTTTGGAACCGGTATATGTTGAGAATAGCCATTCTGGATAATCAGCAGAAACATAGAGTATTTCCTCACGCATGAATTTCTCCATACCGTCCCGGTGCAGCCGCTGGAGTCGATCTTGCAGAGTCTCGTATGTATCCGTTCCTTGCTTATACTGGAATTCTACTTCGGCGTCTTCGTTCTTCGTGCTTTCATCGACAAGCTTACAAATAAACAGCGCAACAAGTCTATTGAAGGCGTTTTCCTTGTCACTTACATTATTGTGCCGCAGAATTTCTTCAAACTTGTTGACAATCTTATCATCTGGTGTGAAATCGCGAAGGTCCTTTTTCCGAAGCGGTTTTACCCCAATTTGATAGGCAACGGAATCTTCGGAGAAGATCAGATCGTCATGGATCTGACTTCCATAGGTTTCTTTCCATGCTTCATACTTGGCTGATGTGGTATGCGCATCCCGATAGAGCTTTATAGACTTATCCTTTTTTGAAAGCAGGATGATATTTGCATCGTCGGAACAGTCAATCGTAGGTGCTTTATATGCAATACAGCCACTCCTCAAATCAGAGGCATACAAAACCAGCCATTTGCAAGACTGCTCTTGCTGCCAATAGGAGAACAACTGCGCTCCGTCGCTTTTTGTATTATTAAGCGCTTTGTCGTACTCTCTGCCCCAGGTTTTGCACTCGATAATAAAAAGCATATTTCCGCTTGTATCACTTACGCAAATATCGGCGCGTCCGCCTTTGGCGTCGTGCCCAAGATGCCACTCTTTTTCCAGCTCTATATGTTCTGGACGATATCCTTTTGACAAAAGACGGCATACGCATTCAAATACAACGAAGTTCTCTTTCTGATCAAAACTATCGTTGCGTTCCCTGCCCTTTATTTCATTTGGATAAATCAGTCTTTTTGCTTGGAAATCTACTTTCAGGCTGCACCCAATCTCAGAAAATGCCTTTTCATATATATCGCCATATGCAATAAATCCCAGAGTTTTTAAGGTGTCTTTCAAATTTGAAACATCTATCATAATCATCTGCTCCTTGCTCATTCTATAATCCAAGGTACCGAAACACTATCGGCATCATTATAGGATTCCCTAATTCTTCAGTGCTGTGATGGGCACCACATACACGCCATCCTCGCGCTGGTAGGCATAGGGGGAGGTGCCGGTCAAAACCATTAGGAAGGAGGGTTCTTTCATTTTTGTCGTGTCGATCTTACCAGCGACAATCTTCAGCGTATGCGCACCTTCCTCAATAAGCCTGTCTCCGCCGAGCTTGACCTCTACAAGGCCATAGCTTCCGTTGCGCAGGTGGATAACGGCGTCGCACTCCAAGCCCTCTTTGGTGCGGAAATGATACACGCTGCCGTCCAGTGCTTCCGCGTAGACGCGCAGATCGCGGATGCAAAGCGTTTCAAAGAACAGACCGCAGGTCTCCAGGTCGTTCAGCAGATCACCTGGGCCAATGCCCAGCGCTGCAGTGGCGATAGACGGATCGACAAAATAGCGTGTGTCAGATGTGCGGATCGCTGTCTTGGAGCGAAGATTCGGACTCCAGGCAGGGCAATCCTCTATCACAAAGATCTTTTTCAGCGCATTCGTATAGGAGACAACGGTATCCTTACTCAGTTCCATATCGTCGCTGACATTGATATCCTCGCAGATCGTGGTGTTCGGTGCCTGTGTTCCCTGATGACGCGCAAGAGAACGCATCAAGAGCCGTGCACGGGTCTCATTGCGGGAAACGCCGTCCACTCGGCTGATATCGGACTTCACAACTGCATCCAGGTAGTCAAAGGCTTGTACCAGTGCATCGTCGCCCTCCAGGAAGGTCGCTTGGGGCCAGCCGCCGCGACAGATGAGAAATGCAATATCCTCCAGTGTAGCCTTGTTTTCCGCAAAGGTTGGTTTATCATCGGGGGAAAACAACACACCGAGACTGACTGCGCCGGAGGACTCACCGGACTCATACAGGCTCATGGGCCGCATCTTGATCCACGCAAAGCGGCCGGTACCCGTATGATGCACCTGCTCCATCTCCGCAGGCACAGCGGAACCGGTCAACAGGAAGTGTCCGAAGCCGTCCCGGTGATCCACTTCAAACCGCACAGCATCCCACAGCTTGGGAGCCATTTGCCATTCGTCGATCAGGCGCGGCGTCTCACCCTGGAGGAGGGAACGAGGGCTGATATCCGCCAACTGGAGGTTTTGCTTTACCCGATCCGGGTCGCTCATATACAAAATACTGGAGGCGTGCTGTTCGCAGGTGGTTGTTTTTCCACACCATTTTGCTCCTTCCACAAGGATCGCTCCTTTGTTTCTCAGGCGATTTGCAATAGTCAAGTCAATCACTCTCGGCTTATAACTTGCCATATAGAGTCCCTCCACGCTATAGAATGACTATATTATAGCGGATCAGCGCGTCCAATTCAAGATAATCCAGCGATTTGGCGAAAATATTTTCTGCGATTTGGCGATGCTGCAGCTGCCAAATCTGCAAATCTGCTTTTCACACATTGGGCTTTTCCTTCGGGTTGCGCTATCATGTGGATGATGATAGAAACCCACACGGCGGGCGTGAAAGGAGGAAGAACATGTACAACAGATTTGCAGAAAAGCGCAGGCGGTATCTGCGCGAGTACAGAGACGGCATCTACACGGGGATGCTGCTGACCGGCAAGCTGGACGAGCATCTCAAGGAAATCGGCGACACAGCACAGGAGATGTTCGATCGGCTGGTCGCGCAGATGAAGGACGCTGAAGGTGTCACTGAACGGCTAAAGGCCGAAAAACAAATGGAATGGGTGGGACGGATGAACAGTATCTGCAGCCGTGCGGAGGAAGTTGTCCTTTCTGAGCTGGTTTATTGCTGAGGTGTGGTGATGTTCAAGTATAGAAGAAATCGAGTGTTAGCACTCTGCGCCGGCGAACGACGGCTGCTGGTAAAGGCCCTGCTGTCCTTTCGGAACAAGCTGGTAGCAAGCGGCAAGCCCACCGAGGATATCAATGAGCTGCTGATCCGGCTGCTGCGGTAAAAACTGAATACGAGAAATGAGCGTCTGCTTCTGAAAAGAGGCAGGCGCTTATTTTTGGCGCCTTCAGGCGTGGAAATAAATCCCCGGTTCTACCGGAGGAAGAAAAATAGCTTTAGCATGAGTAAAACCTCCTATTGCGGTATACCGGTAAAGGTTTGGCGACCGCATTACCAGAGCAATAGGAGATTTTATGCAGATTAAGAAAGACGAAAGAAACGAGATAAAAAGCACATCACATTCAAGATATCGCCGCCAGTATCACATCGTATTCGCACCGAAGTATGCATACGGCGGTAGCCAGCGGCAGCAGGTGTGGTGCTGAACGGCAGCGGTATCATTCCCTTGGCGTCTGTTGAAAAAACGCCGATTTTGTGATACTATAATAGCAATAAGCCAAGCATTTGCTGAAGCCACCGAAAAGCCGGGAGGGAACAAAAATGAGCAGTAATTTCCTCAACGATGAAAACAAGGGCGATATCGTCATTTACCAGTCTGAAAGCGGCGAGACAAAAATTGATGTCCGGTTTCAGGATGAAACTGTCTGGCTGACACAGGCGCAGATGGAGGAGCTTTTCCAATCGTCCCATGCAAATGTGGTTGAGCACATCAAAAACATCTATTCCGAAGGAGAGCTGGACGAAAGTTCAACCTGTCGGAAATTCCGACAAGTTCGCCGTGAGGGAAATCGTAATGTGGAGCGCGAAAGACTTTATTATAATCTGGACATGATTATCTCCCTGGGCTATCGCATCAAGTCCTCCATTGCAACGCAGTTCCGCCGCTGGGCTACCGAGCGCTTGAAGGAGTACATGATCAAGGGCTTCGCCATGGACGATGAGCGCCTGAAGAATCTCGGCGGCGGCAGCTATTGGAAGGAGCTTCTTGACCGCATCCGGGACATCCGTTCCTCCGAAAAGGTGATGTACCGTCAGGTCCTCGACCTCTACGCTACCAGCGTGGACTATGACCCCAAAAGCGCCGAGTCGGTGGCTTTTTTCAAAATGGTGCAGAACAAGCTGCACTATGCCGCCCATGGCCATACCGCCGCAGAGGTGATTTTTGAGCGAGCCGATGCCGAAAAGCCACTTATGGGGCTTACCGCATTTTCTGGGGATTTTCCCACGGCGAAGGATATTACCGTCGCAAAGAACTATCTCTCCGCGGACGAACTGAAGATACTGAACAATCTCGTTTCCGGATACTTTGACTTTGCGGAGATTCAGGCGATGCGCCGCCGGCCCATGTACATGAGTGATTATGTGGAGAACCTGGACCGCATCCTTGCCTCCACCGGAGAGGCCCTGCTCACCGACGGGGGAACCGTAAGCCACACGCAGGCGATGGAGAAGGCAAAGGCGGAATACAAGAAATATCAGGCGCAGAATCTTTCTCCCGTGGAGGAGGAATATTTGCAGACCATTCGCAGCATTGAGAAGGCGGCAAAAGAGGGCGAAAAACGCTGATTCCGCAATACCCCCACAGAGAAGCTGTCCTTTTTGAGCCGGTATACTGCGGATATGGATAGGGGCTGTCGCAAAATTATTTTGCAAATCAACTGAATGCCATGGCGGGAGAAAACGCAGATCTCTGCGATTTCTCCCGCTGTTTTCAGCTATTAAAG
>OCHE01002086.1_pt1 | contig 11609 bp, 9 predicted proteins | sample 1538681 | NCBI WGS metagenome assembly OCHE01 (sample SAMN04571717, study PRJEB22368) | human gut metagenome | biome: human gut; material: stool | host: Homo sapiens | place: Luxembourg | collected 2012-08-17
TAAATTCAAGAGCCAACGAAACAGCCAACGGCAGAGCCAACGAAACAGCCAACGGTAGAGCCGACACCGTCCGCAAGTCAGGAACCGAAATTGGTAAGTAGCGGAGAATGCAGTAAAATGACATGCGGAGGAAGTTATGCTGGCGTTGCTGGTGATAAAGTAGTGTTGTATTCTAATGGTGACTATTGTAGCACATCTTACGAATTTGAAGGGACAAATAAAAAATACCGTATGGTGGTTAAAGGAGCATCTAGTAATTCGTCAACGGCGAGTGTTTCTGTATATATTGGCGGAAAGAAAGTTGGAACAGTTGGATTTACTGGAACTACGTTGTCGGAGCAGTCTCTTGAATTTAAAATGACAGATGTAACAGGAAAACAGGAAATAAAATTTTTACTTGAAACAGATAATGGATCGAATGATACCTATGTAAATAGTTATGAACTTTATTACATTGGTGATGTGAAACCATTGCCGGATGCTCCAATACCAGCATCAGTTGGAGCTGTGTCTACAGGAAAGTACAGAAATTTGTTTAAGGAATTAGGATATTCGGATGCAGAGATAGATAAGAAGGTCGAATCGGCTTGGCAAAAATTCTTTTATGGTACTGACGATGAACGAATCTATTATCCGGTAGGCGAAGATATGGCTTATATTTATACAGCAGATACCGATGATGTACGTTCTGAGGGAATGTCTTATGGTATGATGATTTGCGTTCAAATGGACAAGCAGGAAGAGTTTGATCGTCTGTGGAAATGGGCAAAAACTCATATGCAGCATAAAAGTGGAGAGTTTAAAGGATATTTTGCTTGGCAGATGAATACGAATGGAACCATAAAGGACAATACGCCGGCAGCAGACGGCGAGGAATATTTTGCAACATCGTTATTGTTTGCATCAGCGCGCTGGGGAAATGGTGAAGGAATTTATAACTATAACAAAGAAGCGCAGGAAATCCTGAAAACGATGCTTCATCAGGCAGATGATGGTCAAGGTGTGAATATGTTTAACAAAGAACATAAAATGCCTGTATTCTGCCCAATTGGAAACGCTGCAACATTTAGTGATCCATCGTATCATTTGCCGGCATTTTATGAAGTTTGGGCGAGAGAGGCAGAGCAGGACAAAGATTTCTGGAGCGAGGCAGCTGAAGCTAGTCGACAGCATTTTAAAGATGCAACAAATGAAAAAACCGGATTAGGTCCGGATTATTCCGAATATTCAGGGGCTGCTAAGAACGAGGGAAATCATGGTGATTTCCGATTTGATGCATGGCGAATTGCAGCTAATATTGCCTGCGACTATGCATGGTGGGCGCAGGATGACTGGGCAACCACGCACGCGAATAGAATCCAGTCGTTCTTCTACGACCAGGGTGTTGATAGTTATGGAAATCAGTGGTCATTAGATGGAAAGAATCTTGGTGCTGATCATTCTCCGGGATTGGTTGCTATGAATGCAACAGCGAGTCTGGCATCTAGTGACAAAAAATCATGGTCATTCCTTGAGGATTTGTGGAACATTTCTCCAACAACAGGGAAATATCGATACTATGATGGATGTCTTTATATGATGGGATTGTTACATTGTAGTGGTAAATTCCGCGCATATTTGTCAGGTAATACGCCGGTAGTAGGCGTCGTGAATGGCAAAATATCGACAACAACTGCCGAATTTGATTTGAGTGCAGATAAGAAAGAAGATGTGACAACAAAACTTATTTTAAATGATGTTAGAACATTATCAGAAATTCGAAACGACAAGACAGTGTTAGAAGAAGGAAAGGACTATACCATTAGTGGTGATACAGTGTCTATTCGCAAAGAGTATCTTTCCAAACAGGCAGTAGGAGTAACGAAATTGACATTTGTCTTCGATGCGGGGAAAAATGCTGTTATGTCGATTACGATAAAGGATAGTAAGTTGCCTGATGTACCGGCAGTGTCTGGACCATTTGATAAAATAAAGGCTACAGACTGTACTGCAGATTCCAAAGATATAAAGGTTGAAGATGGAAAAGTCACCTTAAACAGTACGAGTTCATATATAGCGTTTGATCTTGATTTTGGAAGTGAAACCGCAAAGAGTATAACTGCCTATCTGAAAGAACCAAATAATAGTGGACAGCTGTTTGTACGAAGTGGAAGTTTAAGTTCTACTGTGGCAACGGTGTATAATCTAGGTAATGGTTCCTGGAAAGAGACTAAGAATTCTTTGTGGCCTACGGTTACAGGAAAGACAAAAATTTATATACAGACAAATAAACCGGGACTTCAGATTGATTGGATACAATTCGGAAAATAAGTAAAAAATTGCGAAAGGATATCATACATGCTTAACAACCGGAAAAAAACGTTAGGTGTATTTGTTTGCAAGCTTCCAGAATATTTCCAGCGCACCCTGTGTGGTGCGCTGGCTGATGAAGCGGTGGCAAATGGATACAATTTGGTTGTTTTTTCGACTTTTGGTGAATACGATAACAATCATGATTATGTGGAGGGAGAAAGCAATTGTCTTTATATTCCAAATTATGACGAATTGGATGGGATTATTTTATGCCTTGATGTGTTTGATATTCCTGGCATGGCAGGAAAATTAATTGAGCAGGTAAAGGAAAAGGCGCATTGCCCTGTGATTAGCATTCGACAAAAAAGAGATGAGTTTATTAGTGTGCTCAGCGATGATAAAAAGGCTATTATGGCTATGGTTGATCATTTGGTAGATGAACATAACGCAAAGCGGATTTATTACTTGTCTGGTCCCTCTTACATGCATGATATACGTATGAGGGAGGACGGATTTCGCGAAAGAATGAAAAGCAGAGGTGTTGCCTTTCGTGAGGAATACATCTTTAAGGGAAATTTGTGGTATAACATTGGTAAAGAAGCAGTTGATTATTTTTTTTCACTGGATGATGAAAGACCTGATGCAATTCTATGTGCCAATGATTATATGGCAATTTCTGTATGTGAGGAACTGTGCGATCGAGGATTCCGTGTACCGGAGGATATTATTGTGACGGGATTTGATGATGTTGAGGAGGCTAGAGATACATATCCAATGTTGACAACAGTTGAAGCTTGCCCAGAAAATTTTGCGAGATGTGCTATGGAAATTATTAAAAAGGCGGAACGAGGTGAAAAACTAGAAAAGCAATATTATATTTCAACGCAAAATCAGTATCGAAATTCCTGTGGATGTAAAGAAGCGGAAGAAGCGAAACAAATTTTTCGTAAACAATTTGAAAAAAATCAGCGTATGGTTCACTTGTATAAGCAGAATATGTTTATGGTTTTTCGGATGGAAGGAATACGAGATTATCAGGGCATTCCGGATTTAGTTGGAAAGTTTGTAGAAGGAAACACGGGTGTTTCAGACTTTTATATATGCCTAAATCCGGATGAGAAATATGAATTGGATGATTCTAGAAAAAGTCCATATGAGGATGAGATGGAAATGTTATTACATGCCTATTATGGAAAGAAAATGTCAATTGAAGTGCCGATGCCACAAAGACTTTTTAAAAGAAAAAATCTTTTGCCTGCCGACGAAGTGACGGACAGGCCTTGTGTTTTTTATATCAACCCGCTTCATTATCAAAAGCATTGTTTTGGTTATGCAATCATTTCGTTTTTTAATAATCGATTTTATGCGGCAGAAGATTTTTATCAATCTTTTGTGATAAACATTTGCACCGTGTTAGAAAATATTTATATACAAAATCAAATTGAACAGCTAAGCAACGATAAAATACGCCTTATTCGACGAGATTCGGTTACACATATGTATAATCCGTATGGGTTTCATGAAATGGCTACACAAATGCTACATGATGCGACAGTGGCAGGAGTTAATTGTGTCTTTTTCTATGTAAGATTAGACAATTTACAGGAAATAACAGAAATATATGGAAAAAAAGAATCAAATGAAATCCTTCTGTGTATGAAGTCTGTTTTTAAAAATTTTGAGCAGGAAAAACATGTGTTAGGACGATTAGGAGGAAGTGATTTTTGCCTATTACTAGAGGATAAAAAGCAGGAAGAAATAGAAGTTCTTGCACAAAATTTTGTTAATGAAGTAAATGAAGTGAATATTTCATGGAATAAAGAATTTTTCATTGAAGTACGCTATGGATGGTTTGTTAAGGAAGTGGGAACTATTTCTAGTACAGACGAGTGCATTCGCAGTGCGAAAATGAAAATGAAAGTTGGTGCACAAATGCAGACGAGTGCTGCAAAATATGCTTTTGAGGCAATGAAGGAAATCAGACAGAATTATCAAAAAGAAATTTCTGTTACATACATGGCAGAACAAATTGGTATATCGCGTACGCACTTGTCCCATTGCTTTAAATTGATATATCAGAAGTCAATACAAGATTATATTACTTCTTATCGAATGGAAAAGGCGCAGGAACTTCTGATTCATACTCAGAAAAAGATTAAAGAGATTGCTTTTTTGGTTGGCTATAAAGATGAGTTGTACTTTTCGAAAGTATTTGCCCGTCTGTATGGTATGTCTCCTAGTAAATTTCGTAAAACAATGTTGACATGAAAAAATATGGGTAAATTGGAGATGGATAGAAAAATCCAGTAGTAAGTGTTCAGGAAGCCTGTAGAGAGTTGTTGGATGGTGTGAGACAACGACGAATGGACAGTGAATGGGCTCGGGATGGCATTGAGTGATATCGCAGCAGGATTATCAAGGATCTTGTCTCTTTCCTCGCAGGAGGAAGGGGCAAGATCCTTTTTAGTGCGCCTAGTGGCGCACGTCACTAATGGGTGAAAAGCCCTAATCCGCCCTAGTAGTGGGAAGGATATACCAAGACCAAGCGTGTCTGTGAACTCCTTTGATATTACCTTCTACCCTATTACAATGGGTAAAAAAAAGACTGTTGCCGAAGCAACAGCCTTTTTAGCGTTCTCATTACTTACAATTAAGCAACTTTGATTACACATTTCTGAACTGTGATAGAATCTCCTTCTTTGTATGGAGAAGTATCTTTCATGTTCGGGATGTACATCATGATTGGGTAGTGAGCACCTGTATCTTTGTCTGTGTCACCATTTACAGCATTCTTAGGAATTGTAAATGTGAAGTTAAAGGTGTAAGATTTACCTTTCTTCATAGCTTTTGTGACAAACTTGCAGTGTTTATGTGTTTTGTCTTTCTTAACTTTAGCGCTCAGTTTCTTAGCAGAAACATGAAGAGCCCATGGGTAAGCACCTGTGTCTCCACCTGAAGTATAGTTGAAGCAAACACCCATCTCAGGAAGTGTACGTTTACCGGAGTTCTTTACTTTCAAAGAAATTTTCAGTTTGCGTCCACGGTAGTCAGGAGAGATGTAAGTTTTCTCGCCCCAGAATGTTGCGTCACAAAGCCAGATACGGAATGAGTTATATTTGAACTCAGAGTAATCAGCTTTGTATGGTGGATGGTTATCCGGGTTAGTAGATTTAGCGAAGTTGTAAATTACTGTACCCTTCTTTGCGTTTTTTACAGATACTTTACATGTCTGTTTCTTTCCGCCTACAGTTGCAGTGATTGTTGCGGTACCTTTTTTGATACCAAGAACTTTGATGGACTTGCCTTTTGTTTTCTGGCAGTGAGCAATGTTATCATTGCTGGATGACCATGTTGCACTTCCACTTGCAGTCAATTTTACTTCCTTACCCTGCATAACAGAAGCTTTTTTCTTCATTGCTGCGCTAGCTGTATCATCACTTGCTACTGCAGCGGTGGTAACAGCCATAGTTGCAACTAAAGCTACAGCTACAACCTTTTTTGAAATTTTAGCGAACATTTCAAATTCCTCCTTTTTTAATATTAAAATGTTTTTTGATTTTTGTGCTAAATAGACAAAAATCAATCGCTTTGCGTGGATATATTATATCATTTTAATAGTTTAAAATCAAGAGGAAATGAAAATAATTACAGTACTATTTTTTGCCAAAAACATGACGTTTTTTTGCCTTATTTGCAGTTATTTGCGTGGCTGCAATTTCCTGCCTTGCTTTCTGGTAACTGCGAATGGTTTCATCCAGTTCACGAAAACGTTTTTCATCTGACTCTTCTTTTTCGCGAAACAGATAATCCAATTCTTTGTTGACCTGCACCGATACAGTATCAGCAATATCCGATGTAAGACTGTCAGAATTTTCCCTTATAGCATCGGAGACAATACGGGAAAGAATGGTTTTAAACTGTATCATTTTGTCATTTGGGGAAATTTCCGACTCGGAAACCGGGTAGGGAATTACCTGGCCGGATGATTTTGGTGAGAGTTTGTGTTCAATGTCTTTTAAGGAAAAACCGTCTTTCTTCATATTAATAATCTGCTCTAATTGTTTCATTTCTTTTTCTGAATAAACGCGGTGCCCCATTTCGTTTCGCGGGATATTCAAGTGAAGTTCCTCTTCCCAAAAGCGCAGAACGTGAGAGCCTACGTGAAGTTTTTTTGCCGCTTCCGAAATGGTATATTGTTTTGCTTCCATGTAGATAACCTCCTGTTTTATTTTTTTTTATTATAGCATGGGAAAAATGTCGATTGATTGGACATGCATTAAATGTAAAAAAACAGTGTGACACAGGACGACAAAAAACAAGAAGAATCGGAGCCAAAGCCCCGATTCGACAGAGAAAATGGAATTTATTCGTCGTGATATTCCAAATTTGCAAATTTTGTGTACTGGTTCAACCACTTAAGTTCGACGGTACAGGTTGGACCATTACGCTGCTTACCAATAATAATCTCGGTGATTCCCTTTTTGGTAGAAGCGTCTTTTGTGTAATATTCATCGCGGTACAAAAACATAACAACGTCGGCATCCTGCTCAATCGCTCCCGATTCACGCAAATCAGAAAGAATTGGTCGTTTGTCCTCACGTTCTTCTACTTTACGGCTGAGCTGGGAAAGCGCAATTACCGGGCAGTCCAGTTCACGTGCCAGAGATTTTAAGGAACGTGAAATATCCGAAATTTCCTGCTGGCGGGAAATGTTTTTTGAACCGCTGTTACCGGACATGAGCTGAAGGTAATCGATAATGATTAAACCGAGGCCTTTTTCCATTTTTAGTTTACGGCATTTACTTCGTAAATCATTGATGGAAATGCTGCCGGTATCATCGATATAAAGCGTTGATTCACCGAGGATAATAGAGCTCTCGGTAATCTTTGCCCATTCATCATCTTCCAGTTCGCCGATTCGGATTCTTTGGGAATCTACTTTTGAGTTCATGGCAACCAAACGCTTGGCAAGCTGCACTTTGCTCATTTCCAGACTGAAAATAGCAGTTGGAATATGATTAATCATAGCAACATTTTCGGCAATGTTCAGAGCAAAAGCAGTTTTTCCCATGGATGGGCGGGCAGCAATCAAAATTAAATCGGATGGCTGCAAGCCGGCTGTTCGATAATCCAAATCAATAAAGCCGGTCGAAATTCCGGTTACATCACTGTTGTTCTGAGCAGCTTTTTGAATACTCTCAAGTGTTTCCAGGGCAACCTCTTTAATTGGTGTAAAATTTTCAGAGGAGGCACGTCCCTGAACGAGTTCAAAAACTTTGCGTTCCGTATCATCCATCAGCTCAGCAACATTAGCGGAATCCTGATAGCATCGGTTGGCAATGTCCTCCGTTGTTCGAATCAGCGAGCGCAGTTGTGATTTCTGTTCAACAATATCTGCATAGTAGCGGACATTGGCTGATGTAGGAACGGCGGAAATGATATTACTGAGAAACTCAACACTGCAAATGTCATCGGAAGCGTTTTTCTCATGAAGTTTATCCACAAGAGTAACTAAGTCTGCCGGACGTCCTTCATGAAACAATTCCACAATAGCGGAAAACAAAATGCGGTACCTGGCATTGTAAAAATCATCTTCATTTAGTTTTTCAGAAGCGAGAACTACCGCATCCTGGTCAAGAAGCATTGAACCGATAACTGCTTCTTCTGCCTCTCCATTATGCGGCATAACTCGTTTGATTACAGTTTCATCCATGATTATTTTCCTTTAACAATTACTTTAAGTTCGGCTGTTACTTTTGGGTGCAGACGGATTGGCACATGGTAGGTTCCAATGTTTTTGATTGGCTCCTTTAACTGCATTTTTTTCTTGTCCAAATCATAGGAAAGTTGTTCTTTGGCAGCGGTAGCAATTTCTTTGGTGGATACCGAACCAAAAACGCGTCCGTCCTGACCTGCTTTAATGGCAACTTCAACGGATTTTGTCTCCAGCTCTTTGGCGAATTCCTGCGCTTTCTCCAAGTTTTCTGCAGCAACCTTTTCGTCATTTTGTTTCTGAAGTTTTAAATCATTTAAATTTTTTGAGGTTGCTTCTACGCCAAGATTTTTTTTCAAAATAAAATTTTTGGCATAGCCGTCTTTTACGGTTACAACTTCACCCTTTTTTCCAACGGATTTCACATCCTCGAGTAAAATTACTTTCATTATATGTCACCTTCTTCTTTCATTTTAGTTAAAATTTGTTTGATTTGTTCAGCGCCTTCTTCCAGTGTACAGTTCTCAAGCTGGGCACCGGCACTGGTAATGTGGCCGCCCCCACCCATTTTTTCCATGACAACCTGAACATTTAATTCATCAATGGAGCGAGCACTGATATAAACTTTACCTTCATAGGCAGTTAATACAAAAGTAGCGCGGATGCCTTTGATATCAAGAAGATCATCGGCAATTTTTGCACCAACAATGGTTGGCGATTCACAGTTATCCGCATTACAAGGAGAAATAGCAAAACAATCCATAAAAATTTCTGTATTTTGTATTGCTTCAGCTCGAATTTTGTATTCTTCAATGTCGGAACGGAACATTTTGCGAATGCGAATAATATCTGCTCCAGAACGACGTAGGAATGCAACTGCTTCAAAGGTGCGGACACCCGGTTTATTCATAAAGTTATTCGTGTCAACCATAATACCGGAATAAAGTGCATCGGCTTCTACGGCTTTTACACGGATTTCCTCACCGGCATACTGTAAAATTTCTGCTACCATCTCACTGGCTGAGGAAGCAAACGGCTCAACATAGGAGAGAGTAGGGTTTTCAAAGGATTCACCGGTCTGTCTGTGATGGTCGATAACCACTAGAGAGGAAACTATCGGAATCAAATCCGGTGCATCGGTGTAGGACGGACGGTTAACATCAACGACCACAAGTAAAACTCCGTTTCCATTTCCGATAAATTCCTTCGCATTCTCACTTGTAACAAAAGTGCCATCCGGATAATCTTTGTTGTTCTCAAATAATTTCAAAAGTGGTGCCAGTGAAGAAGTTACCTGATTTACAATGATTTTCGCTGGCTTTTCCAGAGACTGAGCAATTCGGTAAATACCAATAGCACTGCCAATTGCATCGACATCCGGCAGACGGTGTCCCATAATGACTACTTTATCAGCATTAATAATGGAATCACGCAGTGCCTGCGCCTTTACGCGGGCTTTAACGCGTGTATTTTTTTCCTGCTGAATACTTTTTCCACCATAATAGAGTAAATTGTCTTTTGTCTTAATGACAACCTGATCACCACCGCGGGCAAGTGCCAAATCAATAGCACTGCGGGCATATTCCTGACGTTTGCGGTAAGTGTTTGCCTGAATTCCGATTCCCATACTAATGGTAATGGAAGTATCATTTCCCACATTAATCGAGCGGATATCATCAAGCAGCGAGAATTTGTCTGTCTGCAATTTTGACAGATATTTATGCTGGAAGAGGAAAATGTATTTATCCTTTTCAATTTTACGCGTAATCGCATCAATGCTTAACATGTATTTATTGATTTTTCGATCAACCATCGCAGCCAATAAGGAGCGGCGTACATCGTCAACATTTGCAAGGGATTCATCGTAATTATCGATGTAGAGCAAGCCGACATTGACACGCTGGTCGTAGTTTTCACGGATATAGTGCACAATTTCGTTTCATCATAAATGTAAATGACATACAAAGCGTCACCGATTCCCACCTGACCGGCGTTTTTATGGAGGGCATCCGGTGCCTTTTCAAGAGAAACCAATTGCGTAATTGCCTTAAAGTAAGTTTCTTCCACGTGAAAATGAAGTTCTGTTGTCTCATAATTTTCCTCAGGAAGATATTCTTTGGTGAGAGCCGGAATGGCATCGTTTATATGGTAGTTTTTTGATAATTTGTCGGAGAACTGTTTGCGGAAATTCTTGTTATCCCACACACAGACTCCGTTTGTGTCCAAAATACAAATCGGAATGTCCAATTCCGTGGCAAGTTTATTAACCGTGACGTGAAATCGCATCGAGTAATCGACTAAGTTGCGTAGTACAGCACCTCGTTTGAAAAAGTATAAGACACTGGCAATGATTAAGTAAAATAAAACGTAAATACTCATAATAATGCCGGCACGCAGGTTGGTTATATAAATATGAACATTCATTGCGATTAATAAAAGCCCTAATAAGAGCGGCCATCGCAAATAAGATTTCAAAGTCCCTTTAATTCGATTCTGACTCAACTTTTTACCTCCTCCCAGGAAATGTTTTCAAATTTCATCATATCAAGAATATTATTATATCACGGATTGTAAATGTTGACAAACCCTATTTGATAGATGTATTATGAGGGTAAAATAGAGAACAAAAGATTGAGTAAAGGAGGATACCATGTACTGTAAAAAGTGCGGAACAGAATTAAGGGAAAATGATACATTCTGCTATTATTGCGGAAATCGAATTGGATGGATGCAGCGGATGCTGTCTAGTAAGGCATTTATAGGAAGTGTGATTGCGGTTTTTGTTGTTATCATTGCAGCAGTACTTACCTATCTTATATGGACAGGGAAAATTACGATGCCGTCGTTTGATAAGGGTCAGACGACAGAGCAGAATAAGATTGTGGATTCAGGAAAATCCGGAAAGGATTCAGATAATCCGGCAGCAAAGGCAACAGCTACGCCGGCACCGACTGCTACGCCGTACGCGTTTACTCCATCGGATGTAACGAAGACGATGAAGAAAGAGATGAAACCTTTGACAGAACGGCTGAAACCATTTTTGGCATACAGCGCATCGTTTTATGCAAATGGTTCCCATAGATTTAAATTTGACACGACCTTTGTGACGACGATGGCAATTTTTAATTTGGAACATTCGGATAAGACACTGCGGTATGGTGATTCAATGTCCAAAGTGAAGAAGGAAGCTAAGAAAGAAATTAAAAAGATTTTTGGCAGCAATTACAAATACAAATTTGCGTATACGGGAACTTATCCGGGATATGTGTACCGTCCGACCGGAAATACAATTGTGTTTAATTCCATGCGGATTCCGGGAAAAGATTATCAGATGAAAGTGAAAAAGATTACGGAGTATGAAGAGGGGAAATACCGTCTTACGGTGGAAGCATATCTGACGAATACGGGTAGTAGTGTCAAAGGAGTATCGCAAAAATACAAAGTGTATTTGGAAAAAGACGACAGCTCCGAATTTGGGTTTATTGTCAGCAAAATTAAATTATAAGAAAAGCACATGAAAAAAGAACTGATTCTGCGGAATCAGTTCTTTCAGACTGTAGACAAAGTCCACGACAAATGTCGTGGATTTTTCTCGTATTAAAGC
>OCHE01002105.1_pt1 | contig 11509 bp, 13 predicted proteins | sample 1538681 | NCBI WGS metagenome assembly OCHE01 (sample SAMN04571717, study PRJEB22368) | human gut metagenome | biome: human gut; material: stool | host: Homo sapiens | place: Luxembourg | collected 2012-08-17
CTCCTTGAAAGAGCATGCAGTCTGAATGAAAATTACGGAGGAGGCAGTCTTACGGCTCTTCCAATTATCGAAACTCAGGCGGGTGACGTTTCCGCTTACATTCCGACTAATGTAATTTCAATTACTGACGGTCAGATATTCCTTGAAACAGACCTGTTCAATTCAGGCGTACGTCCGGCAGTAAACCCCGGTATCTCTGTATCACGAGTGGGAAGCGCTGCACAGATCAAAGCTATGAAAAAGGTTTCGTCCTCGCTTAAGCTGACGTATTCACAGTACCGTGAACTTCAGTCCTTCTCGCAGTTCGGTTCGGATCTTGACTCAGATACAAAAGCAAGACTTGCTAAAGGTGAACGAGTTGTGGAGGTTTTAAAACAAAACAGAAATTCACCTTTGACAGTAGAGCATCAGGTTATTATAATATATGCAGTTGTAAATAATTATCTTAAAGATGTTCCTGTAGATCTTATATCTGAATTTCAGGAGGAATTATTTGATCATATTGATAATTCTTATCCTGATATTATCAAATCAATTTCTGAAACTAAAGACTTAACCAGTGATAATGAAAATGCTTTAAAAGAAGTGCTTTCAGATTTCACTGAAAAATATATGTCAAATAAATAATAGTTATACGCTGTAAAGCGTTTACACTGATAAAATACGGCGTGCCGCCCGCAGGCTAGGCGGCATGAATGGAGATATATATGGCTTCATCAAACATGAAAGATATAAAGCGCCGCATAAAAAGTGTTGAAAGCACCAAGCAGATCACCAAAGCTATGGAACTCGTTGCTTCATCAAAGCTGAGAAAAGCAAAAGAAAAAGCAGATAATGCAAAACCGTTTTTCAATACCTTGTATGATACAATGTGCGAAATTGTAAAAGAAGACGCAACATTTAATTCTATTTATACCAGGAAAAGAAAAAATAATGTCACATTGCTGATTGTTATAGGCGGTGACAGAGGTCTTGCCGGAGGCTTTAACGCAAATGTTTTAAAGCTTGCTCAGAGCAGATACGATGAGCTTTCTGTGAATTCGGAAGTTGTAATACTGCCGATCGGAAGAAAAGCAGTTGAGTATTTTGAAAAAAGAAATTTCAGAATTATGACCAGATATGAAAATATATCTGAAAGCATTTCTATCTACGGTGCAATGAGTATTGCGGATAAAATAATTGATGTTTACAATAAGGATAAAATAGACAGAGTAGAGCTGTTCTATACAGACTGTATTTCTCCTCTTGTACAGGAAGAAAAACATATTCCTATTATTCCTCTTGATATTGAAGTGGACAGAAGCAATGTCAGTCTGACAAATTATGAACCGTCACCGGAAGCGGTGTTCGATTCTCTTATCCCCAGATATATAGCAGGCGTTTTGTTTGGAGCGATTGTAGATTCATTTGCGGCTGAACAGGCAGCAAGACGAACAGCAATGGAAAATGCAACTGATAATGCAAATGAAATGATAAGCAATCTTTCACTTGTGTATAACAGGGCTCGTCAGGCTGCAATTACTCAGGAAATTACTGAGATTGTAAGTGGTGCAAATGCACAGGAATAGTGCAAATATTAATGCGGTTTAAATCGCTTTTATACGGAGGAAATTATGCAGAATACCGGAAAAATAGTACAGATAATCGGTGCTGTCGTTGACATTCAGTTCTCTAAGGATTGTCTTCCGAATTTGCTTAACGCTATAGAAGTTGATAATCAGGGAAAAAAGCTGGTACTTGAAGTAGCACAGCACATAGGCGACGATATTGTAAGATGTATCGCTATGAGCAGTACTGACGGACTGGTCAGAGGTATGGAGGCAATTGATACCGGTTCGCCGATTAAAGTACCGGTCGGTAAGGAAACTTTGGGCAGAATTTTTAATCTGCTTGGAGAACCTGTTGACGAAGGGGCTCCTGTTGAAACAAAGGAAAAATGGAGCATTCACAGAGAAGCTCCGAGTTATGAAGAACAAACAGCTTCAAGTGAAGTACTTGAAACAGGGATTAAGGTTATAGATCTTATCGCCCCTTACCTTAAAGGCGGTAAAATCGGTCTTTTCGGAGGCGCCGGAGTAGGTAAAACAGTACTTATTCAGGAACTTATTAACAACGTTGCAAATCAGCACGGCGGTATTTCCGTTTTTACCGGTGTTGGTGAGCGTACAAGAGAGGGTAACGATCTTTACAATGAAATGAAAGAAAGCGGAGTTATTGATAAAACTGTTCTGGTTTACGGTCAGATGAACGAACCGCCGGGCGCCAGAATGAGAGTCGGTCTTTCGGGACTTACTATGGCAGAATATTTCCGTGACGTTGAAGGTCAGGACGTATTATTATTTATTGATAATATTTTCCGTTTTACTCAGGCAGGTTCAGAGGTTTCAGCACTTCTGGGACGTATGCCTTCCGCCGTTGGTTATCAACCGACGCTGGCTACGGAGATGGGTGCATTACAGGAACGTATTACATCAACAAATAAGGGTTCAATTACATCAGTTCAGGCAGTATATGTGCCGGCTGACGACCTCACTGACCCTGCCCCTGCAACGACTTTTGCTCATCTGGATGCAACAACTGTACTTTCCAGACAAATTTCGTCTTTGGGTATTTATCCGGCAGTTGATCCGCTGGAGAGTAATTCAAGAATTCTGTCTCCTGAAATAGTCGGATATGAGCATTATGAAGTTGCCAGATCTGTTCAGACAATTCTTCAGCGTTATACGGAGCTTCAGGATATTATTGCGATTATGGGTATGGACGAGCTTTCCGATGAGGATAAGCTGACGGTTAACCGTGCAAGAAAAATTCAGAGATTCCTGTCACAGCCGTTTACTGTTGCAGAACAGTTTACGGGTATGAAGGGTAAATATGTACCTATCAAGGAAACTATAAGAGGATTTAAAGAAATTATCGAAGGAAAGCATGACGATCTTCCGGAATCTGCATTCCTGTTTGTAGGTACTATTGACGAAGCAATTGAAAAGGCTAAAAAAGGTGAAAGCTGATGAAGTCTTTTAAATTAAAAATTATTACACCTGAAAAAGTTTTTTTTGATGAAGAAACAGAACAGATTATTGTCCGTACTACTGAGGGCGATATCGGTATTTTGGCAGGTCATGAAAATTATGTTGCAGATTTGCCAGCCGGACCTTTTCGTGTAAAAATAGACGGCAAATTTAAAGTTGCGGCAATTTCAGGAGGAGCGCTCAAGGTTTCAAAGGAAGCTGTAACTATTCTGGCAATGGCTGCTGAATGGGCAGAAGATATTGATCCGGATTGGGCTAAGCGTTCTCAGGAAAATGCATTGAAAAGGCTTAATGAAAGCAAGAGTGATTTTGAACATCGTTTGGCGGAATTAAAGCTAAAACGTGAATAGAATTAAAATTTCATCAATGAAGTAATATTATGAAATCGGCGGAATAATTCGCCGATTTTTACTTATTGACAAAATGCACAAATAGTGTTAAAATTAGATATAAAAATTTGATTGCGAGGTATGAAATTAATGGAAAATAAAATCCCATATAAAATTTATCTTGATGAAAATGAAATGCCAAAGCAATGGTATAATGTCAGAGCAGATATGAAAACTAAACCTGCACCACTTTTAAATCCCGGTACGTTACAACCAATGACCCTTGAGGAACTGAGTGGAGTTTTCTGTACAGAACTGGCAAAACAGGAGCTTGATAACGAAACTCCTTATTTTGACATTCCGGAAGAAATATGTGACTTTTATAAAATGTACCGTCCGTCACCGTTGGTACGTGCATATTTTCTTGAAAAGGCCTTAGATACACCGGCAAAAATTTATTATAAATTTGAGGGTAACAATACTTCCGGAAGTCATAAGCTTAACAGCGCTATCGCTCAGGCATATTATGCAAAAAAGCAGGGACTTAAAGGTGTAACTACTGAAACAGGCGCAGGACAATGGGGTACTGCTTTGTCGATGGCTTGTTCATATTTTGACCTTGACTGTAAGGTTTACATGGTTAAAGTATCTTATGAACAGAAACCTTTCAGACGTGAAGTAATGAGAACCTATGGAGCTTCTGTTACACCGTCGCCTTCAAATACTACAAATGTAGGAAGAAAAATTCTTGAACAATTCCCAGGTACAACAGGTTCACTGGGCTGTGCAATTTCAGAAGCTGTAGAGACTGCCGTTTCCAGCGAGGGTTACAGATATGTACTGGGTTCAGTATTATCTCAGGTTCTGCTTCATCAATCAATTATAGGACTTGAATCAATGGCAGCATGTGATAAGTATGATATTAAACCTGACGTTATTATCGGCTGTGCAGGTGGCGGCTCAAATCTCGGCGGTCTGATCTCACCATTTATGGGACGTAAACTCAGAGGCGAGGCAGATTATAAATTTATTGCTGTTGAACCTGCTTCATGCCCCTCAATGACAAGAGGCAAATATGCCTATGACTTCTGCGATACGGGAATGGTATGTCCGCTTTCAAAGATGTATACTCTTGGCAGCGGTTTTATTCCGTCAGCTAATCATGCAGGCGGATTGCGTTATCACGGCATGAGCAGTGTTATTTCTGAATTATACGATGAAGGTTTGATAGAAGCAAGATCAGTTGAACAAACTTCTGTATTTGATGCAGCAACTATGTTTGCTAGAATTGAAGGAACTCTTCCTGCACCGGAAAGCAGTCATGCTATAAGAGTAGCGATTGATGAAGCGCTGAAATGTAAAGAAACCGGAGAGGAAAAAACTATTCTGTTCGGACTTACCGGTACTGGTTATTTTGATATGGTTGCTTATCAGAAGTATAATGACGGAGCTATGTCAGATTATATTCCGACTGATAAGGAACTGGAAGATAGTATTAACAAGCTTCCAAAGATCTAATAAAATTAGTGTCCGTTATAACGGACACTTTTTATATTGAAAAAAATATTGAAATATGATAGAATATTATTATATATTACACGAATGGAGTCAAAATAATATGATTAAAATACAAATTCCTGCAACATCAGCAAATCTTGGTGCAGGATTTGACGCACTTGGTCTTGCATTAACTTATTATAATTACGTAGAAATGGAAGAATCTGATAAAATTGACATTTCTTCTCTTGATGATGTAGAAGTTCCTGTTGATGAAAATAATCTGATATATATTTCTGCTAAGGATCTGTTTAATGTATGCGGCAAAAAAATAAACGGATTAAAAATCCGCCAGACAAATAATATACCTATGGCAAGAGGACTTGGTTCAAGCTCAGCATGTATTGTTGCAGGACTTGTGGGTGCAAACACATTGCTTGGAAATCCGCTTACAGCGGACGATCTTGTTGATCTTGCAGCGCAAATTGAAGGACATCCTGATAATACGGCTCCCGCTTTGCTAGGCGGTATTGTAACTGCTGTATTTGACGGTAAAAAAGTACATTGGGTCAAACAGGAAGTTTATACCAAGCTTAAATTTGCGGCAATTATACCGGATTTTGAACTGAAAACTGAAAAAGCAAGGGCATGCCTTCCAACAGAGGTTTCACATAAAGACGCTGTTTATAATCTGTCCCGAGCCGCATTGTTTTCAGCATCGCTGCTGACAGGTAAATTTGAAAATCTGAGAACCGGTGTGCATGATAAGCTGCATCAGCCCTATAGAATGGAGCTTATTCCGAATGCAAGAGAAGTATTTGATATTGCGTATAATCATGGAGCATATGCTTCATATATAAGCGGCGCCGGACCGACAATTGTGGCAATTGTAGATGAAAATAATACATATTTTGCCGGAAAAATGAAGTTTTCTCTCGATAATGCAGGATTGACCGGATGGGAAGTAAGAGAATTTCATATTGATAATGACGGTACTAAGGTGTGTTGACCTAATTCTCACTGCCTGTCTACTGTATGAATAAAAATAAAAAAGCGGTAAAAACCGCTTTTTTATTTATGTATTTTCTGCAAGTGTTTCATAAATATTTACCGCATCGGCAATACGCAGCGAACCCATGTAATCAGAACTTTCTGCCCCTGTTGTAATCAGTATATATTCCTTTCCGTTTACTCTTGCCAGTGAAGCAAGACAATTTCCGGCTTCACTTGTATATCCGGTTTTACCTCCCAGGAAAACTCCGCCGGTAAAGTATTCTGAATCCAGTTCTGAAAACATTGTACTACTGAGCGTTATGCCATAAGGCTGATAATCGGTTTCGGTATAGTAACTCTGACTTGTAAAAATCTCACGAAATTCTTCATTATCAAGTGCATAAATTAAAAGCTTTGCAATATCTTCAGCAGTAGAATAGTGATTGTAATTATGAAGACCTATGGAATTTGTAAAATGCGTATTATTCATTTCCAATTCCGCTGCTTTTTCGTTCATCATCTGTACATACATTTCTTCAGAACCCCCAAGGTAAGCAGACAAAGTCAAACAGCATTCAGCTCCTGAGGATAACAGAGCACCATAAAGCAAATCTCTGTATGTAACGCTTTCATATGCGGAAAATCCGGCAGTCGACGCTCCTTCAGAGGACAGATAATCAAATATATCTCCCGGGATCACAACGCTTTCATCAAGATAATTTATATTTTCCAACGCTACAATCACAGTCATAATTTTTGTTAAAGATGCCGGATATATTTGTTTGCTTCCATTTTTACTGTATAGAATTTCACCGTTCAGATTTATAAGCAACGCAGTATCACTGTAAATTTCAGAATCATATATATTAAGTTCAGCTAAAGGTTCTGTTTCCGGTTCAGCAGACGGTTCAGTTTCATATGTTTCCGATTCTGCTATCGATTCACTGTTATTGTCAGAAGCTTCAATATTATTACTTCCGGCAGAAGTTTCAGTGTTTTTAGTAAGTAAAGTTATGCCGAAAGCTATAATAAGCAGCAATACGATCATTATTAAAAGCCAAAATATAGTACTATTTGCTCTTTTTGTTTCCTTTTTCATTTCTTGCCTCTTTTATACTCAATTATATTCCTATATTGTATTGTATCATGTAGTACAGTTATAGTCAAGAGTTCAGAAAAAAATTCTTGATTTTTTTTTCATTTTATGTTATAATATTTTTATTGCGGAGCGACATTGAATTATTCTTACTCTCCTTACTTAAAATTTAATATGGAAGCGTATCGAAGTGGTCATAACGGGCCTGACTCGAAATCAGGTAGTCCTCACGGGCTCGTGGGTTCGAATCCCACCCGCTCCGCCATGTCGGAGCAAGATTTATATCGCTTGCTCCGACTTTTTTTACCAAAGTCACCGGCGTGCTTATTCCTCAGCGTCTTCTTTTTAGAAAAAGATTACACCACGCCTTTGTTGCTGTTTAACCATAGGCGGCATATTTTCAGAATCACATATTTTACATTCAGTGCATAAACTATGAAAGAATAGGAGGAATGCTGAATGAGTTGCATTCAACAGTTTAGCGATGTTACCAAAAATTATTTATGCCGTTTCTATAAAATACTCGATGAAATGATCGAAGGGATGACCAATGCGGAACTTACAAACAGCTTATCCCATAATTTTATCGTGCAGATGATCCCGCATCACCGGGCAGCTATCGAAATGTCGGAAAATCTTCTGCAGTTTACTACCTTTGTCCCTTTGCAGCATATCGCGCAAAATATCATAAATGAACAAACCAAAAGTATTGAAAACATGCAAAAAGTCTTGTCTCATTGTGCACGGCTTTCAAACTCGGAACAGGATCTGTGCCTATATGACAGACGGTTCCGCCAAATTACGCAAACAATGTTTTCACAAATGTGCAATGCCTGCTCCGACAATAATATAAATGCGGACTTTATGAGGGAAATGATCCCACACCATCAAGGCGCTATTAAGATGTCAAAGAATGTGCTTCAGTATCCCATCTGCCCGGAACTTGACTCTATTCTGCAAGCCATTATTACGTCGCAGGAAAAAGGGGTGCTGGAGATGCGGCGTTTGCTTCGATGCCTCGGCTGTTAGTAAGTCAATAAATTGCCTAGTATCATCGCTCGTGTACACCTCAGCGGCTCTCTGCCACTGCCAATTTTTTTGCGTGTTACTTAGGGTTTAAATCTCTCCGCTAAAAACGCTGAAATATCTTTTTCATGTGCTTCTAACATCGGAAAACCGCATAGACGCAGTGTTTATACGGATTTTTCATACCTTAACAAGTTTTACAGCAGGAACTAAATTCCCGTATTATGATACATTGCAAACTTGAACTACAAAAAAATTTAATTGGAGGAACTTTTATGTCAATATTCAGTTTATTTAAGTCTAGATCAAAGACAAAGCATAAATCAATTGTTATAGAGAGCAAGTATGGTATATTCACATCACATAAATTCGGAAAAAATGGAGTAGTTTTTGATGGCAAAATAAATTGGCTTGATGATATTGTTGACGTTTCATTGCATCCAAGCAGCACAGAGTCACTTATGGCTGACAAGTCATTAGAAATTCTCTGCAAAATTGCTGAAAATGCCACTGAGTGGGATAAAAAGCTTAGACAATATGGTGCAGATGAGTTTTCTGATGATAACGGAATGATCGAGATATGGGGAAATGACGAAAATAACAATGATAGTTTACCTCAAACCATCACCAAAGACGAATTTATCAATCGAATATCACTTGGATTTATGTGGATATACCCAGACGGAGAAGTTTACTTTGATTATAATTTAGACGAAATGTTTACTGATCATGGCTTAGGAATCACTGCAAATATTTCAGGAGAAATTATATCATGTGGTTTACAGGGATAATTTTTGAAATATTATTCTCATTTTACACATTAAATGCATTCCTCGTTGAGAAACCGCATAGACACAGTGTTTATGCGGTTTTTCCATACCCTAACAAGTTTTACGGCAGGAACAAAATCCCTGCCGTTTTGTTAATTTCAGGCTATTGTTATCACGATTTTAAGGATAGCACGGCGGTAAAATACTCATTACTTGAAAAGGCTTAAACCACAAAAACTCCGCACGCTTGTATCCTACGTAAAAACGAAGTATAATATAGATATAAGGTTGATTCGATTGACTGATTCCCAAAGGAAGAAAAGCCGTTAGATACAAGAAAGCAGCTAAAATTGAATCAGCAGACTTAAAACTGAACGGAGGAAATATGGAGAATATTATTAAAGAATTACAAAATGAGTTGCGCACTCGTTTCTTTATGGATGGTGAAAATCATACAAAGATACCAGCCGTAAAAGTTTACCGTTTCACTGACGAAAGAATAGAAATGCCCCAAACGGATAATCCGTATCTTTACATTGTGCTTGATGGAATGTTAAGACTTTACACTCCATCAGGAATTATGGATTATATGGCCGGACAGTATTCTGTATCGAAAATTGATACCCCCTTATCCGGGACAGTGCTTGCTTTTTCAGAACAGCAGGATTTTTTGGCAATTTCTATTGAGTTTTTTCCGAGTGATATCATTCATACAATTTTACAGTTAGAAAACGAACTTACGGAACAAATTATGTCTGAACAGTTATCAGAACAAGAAATGACTTTATCAGACAGCGAGGTACTTCAATCTGTCAGCAGACTTTTTTCTGTAATGAACCACCAAACCGTTCCCTCAGAATTTATCCGAAAGAATATCATGCAGGAAATTACATATTATGTCCTTTGCGGCTCCTGTGGAAAGCAGTTTATTCAAAGTATTGCAGGTATCGGACAGGCAGAGAAAATCTATCAGGCGAACAGTTGGATCAAGAAAAATTTTCATAACTCTTTCGCAGTAGAAGATTTAGCGAAGAGGCAGAATATGAGCGTGTCGTTATTTCACCAAAAGTTCAAAAGTGCAGTTGGCATGGGTCCGCTGCAATGTCAAAAACGGCTGCGGCTTACAGAAGCAAGGCGGATTATGCTGGACGAAAGCAAGAATGTTACGGAAGCGTCCGTTGAAGTCGGCTACGAAAGTTTATCACAATTTATCCGAGACTATCGAAGAATGTTCAGAGCTGCACCGAAAGAGGATATTTTGAATATTCAAAAGTATTTAAAGAAATAGGCAAGTTTTTCATAGAAGCAGGCAAGCAATCGTACATAGTGTTCTGATATACTATAATTGGTATAGAGAAATATTATTTCTCGTATCAATCTAAAAGTATGGAGGAATCTCAAATGATTTTAACAGACGAATTGTGCGATAAGCTGTGTGCTTCTGCGAGGGAAAAAAGCAAAAAGTTAGGTATTGACATTAGCTTTGCAATCAGCGATGAAAACGGACTTCCGAGGGCATATCGTAGATACGGCGAGGCTCTGGTGCTGAGTATCACACTCGTACCAGGCAAGGCTTATACCGCCGCTGTAACACAATGTAAAACAAAAAATGTAGCCGGTGCTGCCGCAGAGGGCGCTCCGCTTATGGCAATTCAAACAAATGACCCACGAATCACTCTCGTTGCCGGTGGCTATCCTTTGTTTGTGAATGGTAAAATTGTCGGCGGGATCGGTGTCGGCGGTGGTTCAGAGACACAAGATTGCGAGATTGCCGAGTATGTTGTATCTTTCTTTGAAAAGTTGACCGCTTAAAATAGAGGCAGTATTGATGGAGAATATCAGTCCGTTTTGCACATGCGAAAATTTGAATTGCCCCTTACACCCTACAAAGCATAACAAGGGTTGCGCCCCATGTATTAGCAAAAATCTGCGTTTGAAAGAAATACCAAATTGCTTTTTTAATCTCACCTCGAATGCAGAGAAACGAAATGGTGATTCATTAGAAGATTTTGCACAGATGGTCATTAACTGCAAAAAAGATTATACGTAGATCAACAGTGTGAGTGCCGTAGAAACAATTTTATGTTGAATCTGCGGCTCTTTTTTATACTCTCGTCCTCAGCAGTTTCCGTCATAAGCTTTGCTCAATCTTAAAACCTGAAGCCTCACTTCATACTTGAATTTTTCCAGTTCCATTACATTCACCTTCTTTTCGGTCTAACTCTTCAGTCCCGGTAAACCATCTCCGGCAGACAGCGGTTATACCGCTATTTCGGCTTATTCATTTTTATCATACTTTCTTTTCGTCAAAAATAAGGATAAATATATCCTTAACCGCTTGACTCTCTGTAGGTTCTGCTATTATTTCCCCCTTTTGCATGGTATATCCAAAGGGAATATTTCGGTTTTTCTTCATTTTTTCAATTCCATTCTTCACTTAATTATTTTCTCCGTAAAATTTATACCACCAATTAAGTTAAATTCAAACTTTGTTTGATTCTTTACTATAATTTTTTCAATTAGGCTTTCACACTGTTCCATGTGTACCTAAAAACAAATTTACACTTTACCTACCACACATTAAAGCTCGGTGAATAACCGGGCTTTTGATGTTTTTACAAAAGGTAACATTTCAAATGTGACCTTTATCGCTCTGTCAGATATACAACATAAAGTCTTAAAAATTAAAATCCCCACTTGAACTTAATAAGTCAAGTGGGGACTTATAATGAGAAGATGGTAAACAGTCATAAACTACATTTATATTTT